>TARA_R110002020_G_scaffold154546_2_pt1 | contig 29366 bp, 26 predicted proteins | sample TARA_R110002020 | Tara Oceans TARA_R110002020 (sample SAMEA4396489) | marine metagenome | biome: Westerlies Biome; feature: [MES] marine water layer (ENVO:01000295) within the mesopelagic zone...; material: water (ENVO:00002006), including particulate matter (ENVO:01000060) such...
GGAAACCGGCATCGGTTCGTTCGACCAGACCGATCAGGCGCCGCGCTTCGTCCCATTCACCGCGCGCGGTCGCCTGTTCGATGGCGATCTGCGCATACGGAAGCAGTTCCAGCAACGCGGTTTCGACCGCGGTATCGCCGGTCGTGATGGCCCGCAGCGCCAGGTAGTGTTCGATCGCGTTGTCGCCGGCCGGGGAATACAGGCGCTGCTCGGACAGCGCGCGTGACGCGGCGCTGCGCAGGCCGGCCTCGTCGGTCGCCGCCGGCAGGCTTGCCGCGGGCGCCGGCGCAGTCGTGCCGGCATCGCCGGCTTCGACAATGACCGGGGCCGGTTCCGTGCCGCAGCCGGAGGCCAGCAGAAGCAGGCCGGTTGAAATCGCCAATCGAAGGCTGCGCATGTCCCATCCCCTGTCCGAAGGCCAGGCAGCGTAGCGGCTGCGCGTGACGGCAATGCTTCCGGGAGACGTCAGGCAACGCGAAGGAACTTGCCGGCCTATTCGACCGGCAGCCCGGCACCGGTCCAGCCGACGATGCCACCTGCCAGAGACAGGGGTTCGACGAATCCCAGCCTGCGCAGCGCGTCGGCTGCCAGCGCACTGCGCGCGCCGCTACGGCACTGCAGGACGATGGGCTGGTCGCGATGGCCGAGCGCGGGATCACGCACGCAGTTCACCGCCGGATGCCCGTCGACCTCGAACTCGAGCACGCCGCGCGGGATATTCACTGCGCCGGGAATGTGGCCCTCGGCGAATTCCGCAGGCTCGCGCACGTCCACTACCGGGACGCCTTTTGCCTGCAGCGCCTGCAGCTCCTCTGCGTCGATCTCGCGGATGCCGGCTTTTGCCTCGGCAACCATGTCCTGGACGGTCTTCATAGCTGTGGTCCTCTCGTTGAAGTTTGCGGTCGTCCTCAGGCAGCCAGCATTGCCGGCGCGGTCCGGATAAGGATGAACATCCCCATCAGCACCAGGAATACCGAGAACATTTTCTTGAGCTGCGGCTGGGGCAGGCGACCTGCCAGCTGCTGGCCAACCAGGCTGCCACCGGCGCCGACGGCGGTGAACATGCCGATCAGGCGCCAGTCCAGGGCCATGCCCGCGGCACCGAGCACGCTGATGTACTTCGCGAACCCGCTGAAGGATTTGAGCGCGATGATCCACAGGCTGGTTCCGATGGCGCGATGCATGGCCAGGCCACCCAGGAGCACCAGCGCCGGCAGGATCAGGAATCCGCCCCCGACGCCGACCAGGCCGGTCAGCACGCCCACGCCCAATCCGTCGAGAACCACGAGGCTGCGCGAGCGCGGCAGGCGCACGGTGCCTTCGGGCACGACTTTCGCGGGTCGGAACATCATCCAGGCTGCCATCAGCATCACGAGCGCAAACAGGAATAGCTGCACGGTCCCGGGAATCGACCGCGAAAGTGCGGCGCCGAGCCAGGTACCGGCCATGCCCGGCAAACCGAACCAGAACACGCTGCGCCAGTCGACTTCGCGACGCAGGGTCCAGGGGATCGCCCCGGCCAGCGCAACGCCGCCGACGATGGCCAGGGAGCCAGCGATGGCCACTTTCTCAGGCTGGCCGACCAGGTAAACCAGCACCGGCACCGTCAGGATGGAGCCGCCGGAACCGAGCAGGCCCAGCGACAAACCAATGACCACGGCACCCAACAGGGCAAGCCAGATCACGGGCCACTCCGCGACGGGAGAGCGGCAAGGGAAGGCGACATTCCGGACACCCTTTCAATTAGCTCTTGCTAATTTAGGATATTCGGATATCCATTTCAAGGGGCAGGCGAGCGCCGGCGACCGTGCCTGGCCCCGGGGACGCCCGGCAGGGGCTCGCCCGTATGGCTCGTGCGCGCCCACTCCTGGATCGCCTGGCCCAGCTGGCGGAACTCTCCCGCGCTGGCGCTGTTGCGACGCCAGGCCAGGCCGATGGTGCGCTTGCCGCCCTCGTAGCCCAGCGGCCGTGTGACGACTTCGCTGCCCTGAAGCAGGCCGCCGTCCACGGCCAGCTGCGGCAGCAGCGTGGTGCCCATGCCGACGGCAACCATCGCCACCAGCGTTTGCAGGCTGGTTGCCGAGAACGTGGCCTCGGGCGCCCTGCCCGCCGTTTCGAGCACCGGCAGCGCGTGGCTGTGCAGGCAATGGCTGGGTTCGAGCAGCATCAGCTGCTGCGAGCCGATGTCGCGCGATTTCACGGCGTCGACGTGGGCGAGCGGGCTGTCGCGATCGCAGGCGAACACGTAGCCGTCCCGGAACAGCATCATGGTTTCGCAGCCCGGGGTTTCGTAGGGAAACGCGATCAGCAGCAGGTCCAGCCGGGCCTGCGCCAACTGTTCGAGCAGGGCCGGCGTCTTGTCCTCGCGCAGCACCAGGTCCAGGTCGGGAAAACGCTGCCTCAGGGCAGGCAGAAGCCGCGGCATCACGAAGGGCGCGATGGTCGGGATGCTGCCCAGCACGATCCGTCCGGACATGGGCCGGGCATCCGCGGCCGCCATTTCAACCAGCGCCCGCGCGTCAGCCAGCAGCGTGCGTGCCCGGGCCGCCAGGCGCTTGCCGGTGGCCGTGACCAGCACGTGCCGCCGGTCCCGTTCGGCCAGCCGGGTGCCCAGCAGTTGCTCGAGCTCGGCAATGCCGGCGCTGAAAGCCGACTGCGAGGCGTCGCATGCCGCCGCCGCCCGGCCGAAGTGGCCGTGTTCATCCAGGGCGGCGAGGTACTCAAGGTGGCGGAGGCTGGGCAGGTTTTTCATGTTCGGTTTTTCCGGATACAGCCTTCATAAATATTCATTTCTATTCATAACTGCAAGTCCCTAGATTGGTCCCATCCAAATGTGGCACCCGATGGAGACCACGATGAACGAGACCACCCACCTCCCCGTTCCGCCCCTGCCGGGCGGCCCCGCGCCCGAGGTCACGCCTTTCTTCGACCCGGCCACCAACACCATCAGCTACGTCGTTCGCGACCCGGGTTCGGACGCCTGCGCCATCGTCGATTCGGTGCTGGACTTCGACTACGCCTCGGGCCGCATCGGCTACGACTCCGCCAACGCCATCATCCAGTACGTCCGTGAGCACGGCCTGCGGGTCGAATGGCTGCTTGAAACCCACGTGCACGCCGACCACCTCTCGGCGGCGCCCTATCTGAAGAAGGAGCTGGGTGGCCGCATCGCCATCGGCGAAAAGATCGCGGTGGTGCAGGACACCTTCGGCAAGGTGTTCAACGAAGGAACCCCGTTCCGCCGCGATGGCAGCCAGTTCGACCGGCTGTTCGCCGATGGCGACACCTACACCATCGGCGGGCTCAAGGCGGTCGCCATGCATACGCCTGGCCATACGCCCGCGTGCATGACGCACGTGGTTGGCGACGCCGCCTTCGTGGGCGACACGCTGTTCATGCCCGACGGCGGTTCCGCCCGCGCTGATTTTCCTGGCGGCGACGCCCGGGTGCTGTACCGCTCGATGCGCCGCGTGCTTTCGCTGCCGGCTTCGACGCGCCTGTTCATGTGCCACGACTACGGCCCGGGTGGTCGCGAAATCCAGTGGGAAACGACGGTCGCCGAACAGCGCGCGAACAACGTCCACGTCCGCGACGGCATCAGCGAAGACGAGTTCGTCGCCATGCGCGAGGCCCGCGACGCCACCCTGGCCATGCCCCGCCTGATCATCCCGTCCCTGCAAGTGAACATGAAGGCCGGCGCCCTCCCGGAACCGGAGGACAACGGCCGCCGCTACCTGAAGGTTCCGCTCGATTCGCTCTGAACCCACGTCCCCCAAGGAGAAACACCATGAGCTGCACCGATTCCAACGTCCTTCCCGTCGCCGACAAGGCGCCCGCCCCCGCCCCTGCCAACGAGGCAGCGGCCGCCGCGCCGCAGCCGGCGTTCGGCCTGCCGCGCATCAACGAGCAGGCTCCGGCCTTCCGGGCCAAGACCACGCACGGCGACCGTTCGCTCGAGGATTACCGCGGCAAGTGGCTGGTGCTGTTCTCGCACCCGGCCGACTTCACCCCGGTCTGCACGACCGAATTCACGGGTTTCGCCAACGCCGCCGGTGATTTCGCCGCGGCCAACTGCGAACTGCTTGGCCTGTCGATCGACTCGATCTATTCGCACCTGGCCTGGGTGGGCAACATCAAGGAAAAGTTCGGCGTCGAGATCCCGTTCCCGATCATCGAGGACCTGTCGATGAACGTGGCCCGCGCCTACGGCATGATCCACCCGGGTGCGTCCGACACCTCGGCGGTGCGCGCCACCTTCATCATCGACCCCCAGGGCATCCTGCGCGCCATGGTCTATTACCCGATGACCAACGGCCGCAGCGTCGCCGAGATCCTGCGCCTGGTGCGCGGCCTCCAGACCAGTCTTTCCAACGGCGTGGCCACCCCCGAAGGCTGGCAGCCGGGCGACAAGGTGCTGGCCGGTGCACCCAAGACGGTGGAAGAGGTCGACGCCCGCCTGCAGGAGGGGCTGGAAACCACGGACTGGTACTTCTCGATGAAGAAGCTGGCGTAACAGCCCACGCGTCCGGCCCGCGGCATCTGATGCCTCGGGCCGGCGCCTTCTTTTCGCCCGGCGTAAGATCGGAACGCGAATGGCCTACCGGAGGTGGTTCTTGGATTCAGTGCTGCCGCGACTGACCTGGAGGCACGCCGTCCTGCGGCACGCCCGCGAACACACGCTGGCCGCCGGCGCCCTGCTGCTGGCCGTCGCCGCGGTGCTCTGGCTGTCGGCTCACAGCCTGGCCAACATCGCAGCCGGGGGCGCTGGTGCCGGGCTATGGCTCGCCGTCTGGGGAGGCCTGGCCGGTTTCCTCGCCAATGCCTTGGGCGCGCTGCCTGCGCTCGCCCTTCGGCGCATTCCCCAGGTCACCGAAGACATCCTGCTGGGCGCCGCCGCGGGCATGATGCTGGCGGCATCGGCCTTTTCCTTGCTGCTGCCCGGGCTGGACGTCGCGGAACAGCTGCTCGGCTCGCGCTCGCTCGGCGGCCTGCTCGTGGTGCTGGGCCTGGGGCTGGGCGTGTTGCTGATGCTGGGCCTGGACGCCTTCACCCCGCACGAGCACGACAAGACCGGTCCCTGCGGCCCCGGCCATGCCTTTTGCGAGCGCGTATGGCTGTTCGTGTTCGCCATCGCCCTGCACAACCTGCCCGAAGGCATGGCGATCGGGGTGGGGTTTTCGCAGGGCGACCTGTCGGTAGGCCTGCCCGTCGCGACCGCGATCGCGCTGCAGGACATTCCCGAGGGCCTGGCCGTGGCCCTCTCGCTGCGTGCGGTGGGCTTCAGCGCCACGCGCGCCGTGCTGGTTTCCGTGGCAACGGGCTTCGTCGAGCCAGTCGGAGCACTACTGGGCGTCGGCCTGGCCAGCGGCTTCGCACTTGCCTACCCGCTGGGCCTGGCACTCGCGGCCGGCGCGATGATCTTCGTCGTTTCGCACGAAGTGATTCCCGAAACCCACCGCCATGGCCACCAGACCCCGGCAACGCTGGGCCTGATGGCTGGCTTCGCACTGATGATGTTCCTCGACACCACCCTGGGCTGACGCAGCACGCCAATCCGCCGTTGTGCCGCCGCCCTCAGGCCCGGGGCTGCAGCTTTGGCGCTTTCCACGCGCCCGTGAACACCTCGGGCTGCGGTACGTAAAGCCGCAGCACGCAGTAGAACGGGCCATCGGGCGCCGGCAGCCAGTTCGCTTCCTGGCCCGGGCCCGGCGAGGCCTTGGCGATGCGCAGGGTCAGCGAGCCGTCTTCGCCATAGACGAAGCTGTCGAGCATGGTCGAGTTGAGCAGGTAGCGGTTGAGCGGATTGGCCACCAGCAGCTGGTTCTTGCCGTCGTACATCGTCAGCGACCAGAAGGCCTTCGCCGGCGGCAGCTGGCCGGCCTCGAAGCGCAGCTCGTAATCCTGCGCGGAGGCGTCGAGCTTCTGGCCCTGACCATCTACGAAGTAGGCCGGGTACATCGCTTCCTCGCGGCTGTTGCCGAAGATGCCCAGCTTGGCGCCGATGTAACGGAGGTCGTAGTGGCCAGCCAGGAATTCGCGGGTGCCGAACAGGTCGCCACTGCTGAGCTGGCCGGTGTTGATGAGGCCGACCTTCTCCGGCAGGTCATGCTCGAGCACCTGCGCGATGCCTTCGTTGACCGCGGCAGCCAGGGCCGGCGGCAGCGCCGCCGGATCGAACGGCAGCCCCGGGCCGATGCCGAGGCGGCGGAAACGCGCCAGCATGTCGGCTTCGGACGGGTGCGGCGGACACAGGGTCAGCAGGAAATTGAGGTAGGTGAATACGGCCGGGCCTTCGGTCATGCCGGCCGACGGCGCCGGCCAGGCGATGGCCGGCTGGGCGGGAGGCGCGGCCTGGCCCAGGTACTCGGCCAGCGTGCGGATCCGGTAGCCGTCCTGGACGCGGTGCACCCCGTCGATGTCGGCCGGGTTGAACAGCTGCGTGCGGAACAGCGCGTACATGAACTGGGTCTCGCAACGCACGACCGCGCGCACCGACGCCGGCGCTTCGCCCTGCCAGCCTGGCCCGGCGATCAGGAAGTCGCCGCCGTCGTTGCCGAAGCTGCGGGTGCCCAGGTAGCCGAAGTTGAAGGTCTGCAGGTCGATCAGCTGCGTGGAGTAATAGCGGCCGGGTTCGATGGCCGGCAGCGTGACGACCACCGGCCCTGACCGAAGGTCGAGCCAGCTGAAGGAGTACGGCGTGTCGGAATTGGGCGTCACCACCCAGGTGTCGTCCGAGGTGGCGACGCTGCGCGAGTGCCCGAGCTCATTGAAGGGCGCCTTGAAGTCGGGGCCGCCGGCGTCCACGGCCTGCTTGTAGAGCGTCTTGTAGCCTTCCACGAACGGGAAGCCGTAGACGAACGCATCGTGGGCGATGGCCCGCGCTTCGTCGGGCGTCAGGGCGGGGTCGAAATCGGTGGCGTTTGCTGCGGGCATGGCTGGCTCCTGGGAATGGGTCTGGACGGGCGGGACGGCCGGGCTCAGCCCGCGGGCACGGCTTCCGGGAAGACGTAGCTGCCATCGAGGACCGCTTTCGCCGGCTGGTAGAGCCGGGCCAGGTAGTTCCAGCCTTCGGTGATGGGCAGGTAGTTGCTGGCCGAGGGATCGCCGCCGAAGTGGATCGTCACGGCGCCGTCGGGGTCCTTGGCGGCGGTGACGTTGTTGTACGAGTACGCGCCCAGGTCGTTGGGCTCCATGTAGCCCTGGGCGTTGTAGATCGTCACCGACCAGAAGCCGTGCACGGGCACGTCCTTCAGGCGCAGAACGTAGGGTGTCTTGCCGTCGTTCTTCGCCGGCACGCCGTTGATGTAGGTGGCGGCTTCGTCCGGGTTGCCGCCCCAACCGTAGGCCGTGCCCAGCAGGTGGCTGATCGGGTCGAGCTTGCGGGCATCGCCGAAGTAGCCCTTGGTGCTGGCGCGGGTGGAGGCAAGCACGTTCACCGCCTCGCGCACGCGCATCATCGACACCTCGTCCCAGTCCGGGAATTCGGCGGTGCCGGGCGAGGCCTGCTCGAAGGTCAGCGCGTCCTGCATCAGGTTGGCCTTGCGGATGTCCTCGGGATCGCCGGCGTCCACGAAGGTGCGGAAGACGAAAGCGACGTAGCGCGTCCCCACCGACTCCATCGTGTAAGTGAACCGGCCCGGGCCATGCTCCACCGCCAGGGCCGAATGATCCTGGTTGATGACCAGCAGCGACTGGAAACGCCCGCCGCCGTCGGGCTTGATGATCGTGACCGGCGAGCTCAGGTCGAAGATGCCGTAGGAGTAGAGCGTGTCGCGGTTCATGCGGATCACGCCCTGCTGGTCGATCGGCACCGGCTGGCGCACGTGGCCGATTTTTCCGAAGCCGCCCAAGGCCGCATAACGCTTGAAGGTCAGGTCGGTTTCGGCCCGGATGTAAGTGTCGACGGTAACGGGAATGGCCATGCGTGGTCCTCGGGCTTCGGAAGGCGGTCAGTGCCTTGGCACCGTAGCCTCCGATAACGCCGTCGGAAAATGGGACGATGGTCCCACCGTGGCGCACGCATGCATGCGGACGGTTGCCAATGCCGCGCTCGCCGCGCAGCAACGTCGATTCCACGGGAATGATATGGGCCCACCAGCAACAGTAATCGCCGTCTAACTTGTTGTTTTCTATGACTGCACGGCCCATCGCTCCCGCCAGTTACTCGCATTCTTACTCACAAATTCGCGGACTGGGGTTGAGGGCGCGCCCTAGGTTAAGCCCTACGGTTAAGCTTCGTCTGCCGTCACTTCAAGGGCGGGGCCCTAGCTTCCAGAGGATCGCTGCACGTGCCGCACCCTGTAGACCATAAGTTCCTGCTCGCTGTTCACAAGCTTACTGCGGGCCTTAGGCACGCTTATGAGCAGTCCGGAGCAAAGAAGCCACTGCGCACAGTGATTGAGGAAATAACCGTCCAACTACAGAAGGGCGAGGCTGCAGATCTTGCTGAGGCATTTGTGGATGGCAACTTTGTCGAGACCAAGGAACTTGATTTGATCCGGGTCGCCTTTGCATCAGTCTTCCAGGCGTATTCCGTAGAGCAAGTCCGGCCGGGGCACGGGCTCCCCCATCTCGCCCAAGCCTACTTTTTCGCAGGCATGGCCCACATGGCTCATTCCGCTGCGGCCGGTCCTCGCCAGAAGGCAGCAGCTAGTGGTGCCCTCAAGGCACGAATGAAGGACCTCGCGCGAATCCACTGCCCGCCTGAGAAGTGGCCGTCAATTGAAGCCGTATGGCGGGCCATCGCGGAGGATGTGATCCGACTTCATGCAGACCTGATCCCGAAGCGAGGCGATGAAGATCAGGCCTACCGGATTTTCAAGCAGCTGGCCAGAGAGGAGCGCACTTACTTCCTGCAACTCCTCTCTGGACCAGTCCGACAAGGCCGCAAGCCGTCAGGCAAACGGAGAGGTACCGGGGACATAGCGGTTTAGCAACCGCCTACGGTCGGCCACGCTGGCAATCAGCCCCGGCCCGGGTTGCCTGCGCTTTCGGCCGGCGTTGCTCTTCTTGGGCGGAAGCCTGCCGTGTCCGAACGTCTTCCTCATCCCCGGAATTTCAAGGCGGACGAACAGGTCCACCTTGGCCAGGTAGGTGAGCAGATGGTCGAGATTCCGGCGGCGCTTCTCATCATGATGGGAGATCATGCCGATGCCACGCAGGCCTAGCGACTCGAAGTACTCTTCGCGAAGATTCCCATTGAAGTAATCCCCCCGGCCCTCCGTCACGACGTCCCCCCAGTGCTGTCCCAACCGCTGAGCAATTGAGATTCCCTGGCGAGCTTGGTCGCCCCGCAAGAAGATCAGGACGTGGTAATGCGGTCCCTTCCGCTTACCCCATTCAATGCACCAAACGTGGCCCACGTATGCCCCGAGCTTTTCCCGCCCAAAGCGGATGATCTTCTCCCGATGTGTGGGCAGCTCCTCCGGGGAGATGCCTAGCCCCAACTTCGCCAAATATGCACGCCTGTAGTGCAGGTCTAGCCGCAAGACCAGCAGCCGAGAGTAGCGATTGAAGAGCGAGTTCACGTAGGCACGAGCGCTCTTCGCGTTGCGCCGTGCGTTGGAGGTGTGCAACTCAAGCCGCCTCTGGAACCCCTTCTTCCTTGACCCTGCGCGCAGTTCTTCCACCAGGAGGTTGAGATTCTCTGCCGTCGGCTGGTGCTGCACTCGAAAGGCCGCCGTGCTGGACTTCAGCGTGTCTTTGAGCAACGTGAAGTAGGGGTCCAGCCGGTGTCCCTTAAAGATGCCTGCGATGCCCTCTAGGTCCATATTGAGGCAGTTTCGAAGCGTGGCGCCAAGCGGCGTGCACTTCAGCACCGCGCGTTTCGACCTTCGTTGGTACACGCTTTCGAAGAGCGGTGCGCGGCTGCGCGCAACCGCAACCAGAGTCTTCCGGATTCGGTGAAGCTGGGCGCAGACTTCATAGTCCTCGTTAATCTCGTATCCCCCATCCACGTTGGCGATAGCGCCTTCTAACCAGTGCCGGAGGAAACCGTACTCGTGTGGTTCGTCTTCCATGTTGAATCTCCAAGTTAAGCCAACAGGAAACCGCATCACCCTTGGGTAACTAGGTAACCATGTAAGAACCAAAATTGCGGGCTGGACCGATTGGGGTCGCCTGCTTGTGGCTCGAAATTGATGCCCGGTAAATCCCGGGGTCTTGAATCGGTACGAGTTCGTCGGGATACGCTCACTTCTTGTGTCGAGTTGGCCTCCTGTCCATGCGGTTGAAGATCCATTCGTCCACCTCGTGAGCCAGATACCCCTTCGAGGTGCAGTTCTGGTTGCCCAGGGAGATGGGCACGGGGAATTCCGGATCGAATCGCTTGTCCTTCTCGTTCTGCATGGCGTAGATGGTCGACCGCCCACGCTTGATCCGCGCCGCCACCTCCCCGATGGTCTCGATTCTCATTTGGGCGCTACACATGCCCTCCTCCGTTGGTGTTGGGAGGCTGAAGTCTCTAAGACCCTCAGAGGGGGAATCCATAGATTTGCGGCAAACGACGTATTCGCGCATCGCAGCCCGTGGGGGACGGCTCCCACCCCCTGAGCGCCAGCCTTGGCGGGCAAACGACGTATCCTGACGAGGCAAACCGGGCCTATCCCGACGAGGCATGTCGGGGGCAAAAAGCCCGCCCGGACGCCTAGGGGCGCACCGAACGGGCAGGCGGCATCAGCGGTTGGCTATGACCACGTAGGCCCCGGCAATCGCCCCCACGAGCAGGACGACCCCGAAGGCTGCCAGGCAGTCCAAGACGGGTGATTCGTTGCCCATACATCCCTCCTCTTCGATTCGCTGAACGCGTCAGCGGCGCGAGCGGTCGACCGCTCCAGAAGGTGATATATGTTCAAAAAGAGCTGGCATCGACCAAGTCAGACCGGAGGTATCGAGGAATGTCACTCGCGGAGTTTGTTTCCTACATTTTCACCCCGCTCACGACGGCGCTAGCGGTCTGGATCGCCTACCTCGCGGTATCCAAGGGCTCAGAGCCTCAGTTGCTCGCGTATTACCAACCAAATCCTGACGTACCCTCGCTCATCGATTTCGTGATCGAAAACATTGGCGGCGGGAGCGCATATTCGGTAGTGCCCTCGGTACCGATTCCAGTCAATTGCTTCGGCATTGAAAAGCCCGATAAGGATTCCGGCTCAATTCCTGTCTCAGGCTTTCCATCCGTGGCTCCCGGCCAGCGCCTCTTGTTTAATGGCGGGCAGTACGCCGGCCTGGACGCAAAGCTTAGCGACGGCCTGCCTGTGACACTCTCGTATCGGTACCGGAACCCACTCGGGTTTCAACGCAAGGGCAAGGAGATGTTCGTCCTGGGCGTCCGGCACCTAAGGTCCATGCCCACAAGGACGAGTGCGAATCAGGCGATAGTAGATGCCTTAAAAGGGCCGAACAGAAGCACCATCCAAGACATCCGCAACGAGCTTCGCGCCATATCTGGTCACCTCGCAGCGATGAGACGCGATCGTGACGACCAAGATGGGAAGGCGTTCCCAATTGGATCAGGCGGGCCCTTTGGGCAGGATCGCTGATCCTGGGCGGTGTAGATGCCAGGTTGGTCCACTTACCCGGACAAAGGATGTCACCGTGAAATGGTCCCCCACGGCCTCCCGCAGGCTTTGATAGGCGTGGAGTACAGGGAAGCCGTCTAGGAAGACGCTGACGAGCTCTCGGGCAAGTAGCCGCCCCGGCCGCCCCTGCGGGTCTGGCTCCCGGGTCTCGTTGTAAGTGGCTACTACGTGCCGTGCGAATTCCGGCTCGCTCGTCAGGGCGATAATCAACGAGTAGCGGGTGCCGCAGTTGTGCATTCCGCTAAGTTGCTCGGCCCCAAGCTCAAGGAATGAGATTCACGGAGAGATGCGCCGAGACAATTCTCACCGCTTCTGCCGCTGGCGCCATTTCTTGATCATCTCGTCAGTCACCTCCTCCTCATAGCAGATGGGCCTGGCTCCCCCTGCTCTGGAATGAGCGCTTCGACCGCCACATCTACTGCCGTTACTGGCGGAGTTGTACGGGCAGGGGCAGTTGCCAGAGTAGGAGTTAATCGACTCTTGGATCACCCGCTGCTTTACCTGCTCATCGGTTAAGGCCTCATTCGCGGCACCGAAAACGTTCGATCCAGCGAGGGCCAATAGCGTGAGAACCGCACCCGCAATGGCCCGTGCGGTGTTTGGCCGCTGACTGCGGGCGCGAGCAGTGGTCATCTCATCTGTACGATAGACGCCGATACGAAGACCTTGATCTCCCCAAGCTGGTCCGGCTTTAACTCCGGTATTACTACCGTGACCGGCACCCACGTTGCTGGCACGACGGCGCCAAGGTGGGTATGAGTCACGGTGTATGGACCCGGCGGGCGGCCAGCGTCCGGATCAGCGGTGTACACAAGGATCAGCCCAGGGTTCTGAATCGACACGGACGTGATATTCCCCAGGAACATCTGCACCTTAGATCCCCTACCATGGACCTCCAACTCCCCCAGCCTGACTAACACCGGACCCAAGTCCGTGTTTGCAATCGAATAGCCGTCACTTGATGTGCTGATTTCGGCGTAACCGCGCGGTCCGCGCGCTTCCAAGGCCGCAACCCGTTCAGACAGCGCGACCAGTTCGTCGCTGGACGCAGCAGGCGCATATTTGATGAGCGCGACTTCTGTCTCCAACGCTTCGACTTTGGCTTGCAGTTCTCTTGCCTCGCGCGGGTCCAATCCGCAAGCGGCGAGTAGCAGGCAGCCCACGAACCCTGCAATCTTTCCCCTCATGCCCTACCCCCTGTGGTTTGGCCTAACTCATTAGCCAACGGCGCTTCCGAGTAAACGAGGTCAGCCAGCACCATTCCCCACCGAGGCCAATTTTGGCATAGCCCTGCTGAGGGGGTTTGATCCCAGAATGAAAATGTCCGCCCGCGGCTCCCCTCTTCAGTGCCTCTCGTCTGACCCCACCTCTTGAGATACCCCTTCCAGCCGCCAACCTGCGCAAAACATGGATTAGCGCCGGTTCATGCCAACGGGGCCATGAAGCCGAAAATACTTGGGAACGCAGCGGCCCTTCGGGGTTTCTCATTCGAGACAGCTACTGTTGTCAGTTCTTCGGGCTTCGGCGCCAAAAAAAAATAATGGTGCCGGCAAGTACATCCGCTAGACGGTAGCCGCTCGGCTACCGTCTAGCGGATGTACTTGCCGTGGTCGGACAGCCGGGCGGCTGCCTCCAATTGTCTTTCGGCAGCTATAGGGGGTCGCTTCTTGGGGTACAGCCCTACCATCGTGAGTTCGGACGAATTGCCGAATCCTCCCCTGCTCCCTCAGGTACAAACGAGAGCGCTATAACAGGCGCAGGGCTGACTGCCAATTTCATGGTTTCATCCCTAAATAGCAACGCCACCACGGTGTCGGGGCAGTGATTGTGTGCCTGGGTGTCTGTACACGTCAGGCATCCGGACCTCTGGGCTTAGCACCCTCCGGGAAGACTTGAACCTCCTTCGACTTGATCTGCGCGGAGAGCATCAGGCAGACCACCATGTAGGTTGGCAGCGATCGGCGCGAGCTAAGCCTCCACAGAGAGCACCCCGAGGACATAGATCGGATGGGTCGCCCAGAAAAGGATCGGCAACAGCGCGCCCAGCGCCTTCGGGGTCTAGATGCGGGTGACGACCACGTTGTTCTGGAAGTGCGGAAGGGGCATGCGCCCATTCTTCAGGCTGAATTACGCCCGCGGGCTGACCGTGATGAGGAAGAAGATCAGAAGCGTGGCGTAGAGAAAGATTCCCAAGAGATATTTCCTTGAGAGATTGGTGAATGTGATGACCGGGGGCCCAGCGCCACCCCGCCCGGTGGTGAGCCGGGCGGGCTAGGCTCAGGCGACGAGCTTCAGTGCCTCGTCCCAGGCCTTCTGCTTGATCTGGGCGCCCTGGCCGAACCAGGCCGCGTCCAGGCGGTGATCGTCGCTCCTGGCGCGTCTGTGATGGTCCACGTACTCGGTAACGCTGTTGAGCAGCCCCCAGGCCGTGCCCCGGCTCGACGCGAGGCTGGCTCCCTGTCCCGCCCCCTCGTACAGCGCGCGGACGGACCTGAAGGCCTGCTCGTTGACGACAACGGGTTTGCCATTCGCCCCCGGGTAGGTGAGGACTCGACGCAGCAGGCCCTCGACCGACTCCGGATCGACCGGGCAGTCAGCGAGCGCCTTCATCCGGGTGACGAAGCCGTCCCACGAGGACACGGTGACGCCAAGCTGGCGCTTGACCAGAGTGGCGTCGAACTGGCTGCGGTGCGGAACCTTGATAGCGCCGCTGCTATTCCCAAGGGCGACCGCCAAAGTGTTGTTGCACACTACCCGCACCGACGTGAACTGGGCCGTCGTCGCGAGCGTCCCGTCGCACGCGGTAGCCAGGAGCAGGTAGCCATCGACCCGATCGCGGCACCTTAAGGTCGCGCTCTGGCCGGTCCTGGCGAGGGCCCAGAACTTCCGACCCTCACGCAGCACGCCGGCCGTCTCGAGCTCAAAGCCGCCGACCTCGGTCAGGTCCCGATAGAACTCCAGGATCTCCCCGGGCTGGACGACCTGGTAGCGCTTGGACACCACTGCCAGGGGTGCCCTGCTGTCGGAGCGGTACAGGACCTTCTGTTCGGGGAAGGCGTTGATCGCGCCAACGCCATTCTTGCCGACCACGTAGCGAACCTCTGATTCCTCGATCTGCCAGTCCATGCCGGCACTCCGCCGCCAGACATCGATCGACTCTTTGGCGGGAAGCTTCCGGCCGAGCCCGTGCCACGGCATCTTGCCGGCATAAGCCATATTCTCTACTAGATGCATCGCTTTCTCCGGATAATTGGCGACAGAAACCCACAAGGCCCGGGCGATCCGGGCCTTGTGCTTATGTTGCGAAGGGAGTTAGCTCATATGAGCTGAGAGGTGTTGCAGCTGACGTATTTCATAAAGGCGAACAGCACTGCCGTCTTCACGGCGAACACGCGAGTATGAATATCGGCTCGCCGCGGAAACTTTTTGGGTTCAATATGGGAAGCACATCGTTGTGAAGCGCTATCACGCGAGACCAGTCGTTCTTGTCTCAGGCGGGTGATATGTGTCTGAAACCCGTTTCAATCGTGCGCCGCCTGTATCGCCGTCCAAGTTCGTTTGTTAGATGAACTAGATTGGCCGATTTGTGGCCAATTTCGAGCAGCCCTGCGGTTCTGTCAGAATCACCCTATGAAATACGCCGATGACGAAAAACTCAGATTGCTTCGATGGCTCTTGCCTAGCTTGTCCCATGACGAAACCATTGCAGCCGAACTCCCCTACCGCGATGTAGGCCGAAAGGCAGACCTTGCAATTCTCTCTCCAACGCGATTGGCAGCCATCGAGATCAAGGGTCCACGAGACAAACTGGGCCTACTCGCAGGTCAAGTAGCGGACTATCTAGAGGCGTTCTTGGAGGTGGACGTGGCAGTGTCCACACGCTTTTTGACCACTGCGCGTAATACATTGCCCTCAACAGTCGGCCTAATAGAGTTGGCAGAAGACCGAATCACTCGTCGTCGCCGCGCAGGTGTTCGTCGTCGCCTTTCATCTGCCGGAGCTCTCCATTGGCTTCGCGCCAAGGACCTGCAGTCATTGATCCCGGAGGCCAAGGCCAAGAGCTGGGACATTCAAACTCTGCGCAGGTACGCAGTAGAGCACCTGAAGCCAGAGGACCTTTCAAGGGCGGCGTTGAGAGCAGCTTGGCAACGCTCGCAAGACCGTTATGCCGCTTTCCAGTTCGAGCGTTCTGAAAGGTTGACCCTGGACGATGTAGCCGTGCTTCAAAGCCCCACACGGGTACGCTAGGTCAACCTAGCAATTTGCCTATTGATGTGGAAATTGACCCTCACCGCGATCCAGTGAGACGGACTGCGTCCCATCGGCGAACCCTTTGCCGCCTCGACGATGTTGTCGTGTGCCCAGCAAGGAAAAAGCCTGTAGTCAGAATCATGCAACGCATGCTGGGCGGCCTTGATATAGCCGCCGACGGGTCGACGATAGCGGTGATAGAAAAGTTCCGTATCTAATGGAACGTCAACACGTGGAACCCATCGCGTGGCCGTTGAATTGGCATCCTCGGGATAAACCAAGCCGTAGTCGCCATGCAATACGTGCTCCAGACCCGCCTGACCCTTTATCCACTCAGATAACAGTACTTCTAGAAGTGGAAACTTGCCGTAAGCATCTCCGCCATAGTTCGGCAGAACCACGCTTGGCGGGAAGCAACTCGAAGCCACAACGCTATGTAGGGGGCGCGTTCCGAATTGCTGCAGGGTGCCAAATGCACCCATCGCAAGTTGGGAGAAAGAATTTCGGTCAACGAACGCCGCGTCGCAGATCAGCACCACTTTGCTCATACTGCCAAGAGCCTGTATCAACGCTTTCTCAAGTGCTGCAGCGTCGGCATAGCCGGGCGGGATACGAATTGCGACATGCCCGCTGTTTCGCGCCAGCGAGGCAGCCTGGTTCTTTAGGCTCCGCGCGTCGAATGGGTCGGTCAGATGCACGACCGGAATACAGTTCGCACCAAGTCTTGGCACGAATCGTTGCCAGTTTGCAAAGCCCCCCGCCGGGTCCAGCAGTTCTTGTGTTTCTGAGGAGCTGTGTGCTGTCAGTGTAGTGACATCCGCAATAAAGGGCTCGTCACCCATCATTGACAAGACTTCTTCGACACATTTGTCTACTGCGCCAGTAGGATTCTTCTTGCCGCGGCGCGAGCGGGTAAACTCCATCACTGGCAGAAGAGACTGACGAGTATCCGCGCCCAGATGCCGGAATGCCTTCAGCTCCGCTTCCCGGGTCCTCAGGATGGCAACGTAGACGGCACTGCTGAGATCCATTACGTTAGTTGATAACCCAGGTTGCGAAGCCGATACTTCATCGCGATCGCGGAAACTGAAAACATCTCGGCGAGCTCATTTAGACTGCGGATGCCTCGATTCACGGCCGAGCTTACCGATTCCTTCGGCATTAGCAAATCAGCAGCGAAGTTGTCTGCTTCCCGTTCCATGGGATTACGGGAATCCGACCTTCGTGCAAAAGTCTCATCTCTGAACTCGCGCTGCGTTCTGCGATGTAACGCGAAATGAGCCAACTCGTGCGCGACAGTGAATCGCTGGCGTACCTGATGATGGTACTGATTCACTCCGATCACCCAACGTTGTCCCCGGCTCTCCAAGTAACCCGACATGTCATCGTCCATGGCCTCGAGTCGCACCTCTATCCCAAGGCGCTCAGCCACTTTCACGACATCAATCGGCGCCTTCACCAGTCCCTCGCGATGCATAAACGCGCGCAGGTCTTCAAGAGAGTTAATCTCCTCGAAGGCACGATCTGAGGCACTCGGTCGGCTGGAATGTACTTTGACGATAGCCATGGTTAATCTCCTGCGCCCGGCTTACGGTCGGGCTCCGGCGCTGCATCCGACTCTTTTAACTCAGCGTTGTTCGCTTCGCTTGTAGGTGCCGCGGGATCCGCTACTACTTCAGATTTCTGTGCTGCTGCCTCTTCGCCAGTGTCTGCTGACTCCACCGCGCCTGCGTTAGCTGGCGGAATTGGCGGGACAGGTAGGGGAGTAGGCTGCGGCTGCGGCTGCGTCTCGGTTCCCGTCGAAGAGGCGGCTTGGGCGTTTCCACCAGTACCTGGCGCTGCCTCAGAGGGTTGCGGCCCTGCGGTGGGCGAGGGCGCTGGAGGAGGGGAAGCTTGCTCATTTGGCGGCGTGACTGATACGCGGGGGCCTACGGTCTCGTCTGACTGCTCCAGCGCATCAACCCTGTCTTGGAGGTCATTAAAATCGGAAGCAATTTCCTTCCACTGCTTTTGCACAGCTTTCGCGATCTCCTCCGCAACGAACGCGCGATGATCAGATCCATTGAACACAGAGCGCGCCATGCTCTCCGCCTCTCGCATCGACGCAAAACGAATTGCTGCAAAGCCAATAGCAGCGAGCAAACCCAAGCCGACCGCGAGCACTGTGATCAGGGCTTCATAAAGCGACGAGAGGGCCTGCAACTGGTCACCAAAAAGCATCGCCTCCGCCTTCAATGCGGGCGGCGATGCCTGCGGCACCGGCAGAACGAAGGTAGTGGATGCTGGCTCGGGAACCGCTGACGTACCGCCGGGTGGCGCGACCGCCGGAGCCGCCGGGGACTCACCTGACGGGAGCGCACCGGAGGAGCCAGCGGGAGCTGTAGGTGGCACAGAAGGGGGCACGGACGGCTGGGAAGAGGCCGGGGTAGACGCGGCCCCAGCACTCGCCACGAGAATTTCGGCCCAAGGCACGTCTCTGCCTGCGTGGCCCAGCCAATTCCAGGCGGGCCTTATACCAATGATGCCCAGACAGACAAGAATAGTAGCCGAGGTCGTGACAAGTAGTTTGCGATCAGTCGGCGCCCCCCACCAGCGTTTCAGCCAGTTTTCGCCGCCTTTCACGCCAGATTCAACATCAGGTTTCATGAGGCACCACCAGTTATCGGCCAGGGCAGACCAAAGGCGAGAGTCTGGGCAGGACCCCAAAATGGTACCCCACCGTTGTCTCAAGAGTTCAGACTGCTCGAATGCTAAGGCCCCGCGGGCGAAGGGGTGAGACATCCGCTTTGGTCCTAAGTGCGTCCAGATAGTCGGCCCAGGCCTGCATCATCTTCTTTCGCTCGGGCAGGTGGGCAGTGCGGTTGTAGGCTCGGCCGAGGGGGTCCCGAACGGCATGAGCCAGCTGGTGCTCGATGTAGTCCGGCCTAAAGCCCAACACTTCGTCCAGGACTGTGCGGGCCATTGCCCGGAAGCCGTGTCCGGTGATGGTGTCCCGGTCAAAGCCTAAGGTTCGCAGCGCGGCATTGATTGTGTTTTCGCTCATGGGCCGGCCAGCGCCTCGGACGCTAGGGAATAGGAATTCACGGCGTCCCGTCAGGGGCTGCAGGTCACGAAGAATCTCTACGGCCTGGACGGACAGGGGCACGATATGCGGTGCTTTCGTCTTGCTGGCCGTGAAGCGCCATTCAGCTGCCTCAAGGTCGATGTCAGCCCATCGGGCAGTGCGCAGCTCCCCCGGACGCACGAAGGTCAGCGGAGCCAGCTTGAGCGCCGATTGGGTAGCCAGGGCCCCGGAATAGGAATGTATAGCGCGTAGGAGTTTGCCTATCTCGGCCGGCTCGGTAACGGCCGGGAAGTGGCGCGTCTTGGGCTGCTCGAGGGCTCCGGTCAGGTCTGAGGCCGGGTTCACCGACGCCCGGCCCGTAGCGATGGCGTACCGGAACACCCGCCCTGCCAGGGAGCGGGCCCGGTGGGCGGTCTCTTTGACGCCACGCTGCTCCAGCTTCCGGAGGGCGGCCAGCAGTTCCTTGGCCGTTACGTCGGAAATGGGGCGCGAGCCGATTGCGGCCAGGTCCTTGTTGATCAGGCGCATCTCCCGGGCAGCCGTACCGGCGCTCACCCCTTCCTTGACCCGCTTGGCCAGAAGCTCCTTGGCGATGGCGGCGAAGGTGGTGGAGTTCTGCTCGACCACGGCCACTCGCTCGGCCCTGGAGACCTGCACGGGGTTGGCACCTCCACGCAGCAGCTTCCGCATGCGGTCACGCTGCGCACGCGCCTCGGAGAGCGACACAAACGGGTATTCGCCAAGGGACGCCATGCTGGCCTTCCCGTCGTAGCGGTAGCGGTAGCGCCACAGCTTGGCCCCGCTCGGGCGCACCTCGATGGCGAGGCCGTTGGAGTCAGCTACGCGGTAGACCGTGGCCCGGGGCTTCAGCGCTCGGAGCTTGGTGTCGGTGAGCATGCGAGTAAGGCCCCAGTGAGTACGCAAGGCCTCGACCGGCCCAGGTACTCACCAGATTACTCACTTTTTGACTGGATGCAATGGAACACCGCTGGACACGGATGGACGGGGAGCGCCTGTCATAGATGGGTTTCAGAGGCTACGCTGGACGGGTTGGACGCCGTTGGAGACCAATGTGGTGGGCCCACCAGGACTCGAACCTGGAACCAAGGGATTCGCGTGGTTCCGGAGTTTCCCCCGGCGCGGACTATCTCTTCACCCTTCGCCGAAGCGGATGGGGTGCGGGACGCTCTAGCCTGTGATCAAGGGCACTCAAGCCCCCAGGTAGTCTCTGCACCTTCCGGCGGTGTACCGCCGGCTTGGCTCAGGATTGCCGCCGTCCGTGTCGCCACGCCGCTGCGGTTTCCCTGAATTCATCCCGTTCTCGTCCGCCCATTCCTGGGCGGCGACACCTTTCGATGAGTCCCCTGCTCTAACCATTGAGCTATAGGCCCTTTGAAGCGACGCCATCATAAGGCCGAGGCGTTCTCCTATACCAGTAGGCATAGCGGACTGCTAGCTTGCCTGGATGGTCAGCCGGGAATGCTCAATCTGCACGAAGCCGCTGCGTGGACGCCAACGGAAATTCTGTTCGAGGCGCTGCAAGAATTCCGATACGAACAATCGCCACCAGACCTACCTGGCACAAATGGCGAGGGGCCTGAGGAGAAAGGAGGACCTGATTTCAGCTGCCGGCGGATGCTGCTCCAACTGTGGGTATGACAAGAACCTTGCCGCGCTGACGTGGCATCACCTTGTCCCATCAGAAAAGTCGTTCGAATTGGACCTTCGTGCGCTTTCGAATCGTTGCGATGCTTCGATCATGGCAGAGGTAAGGAAGTGTGTACTGCTGTGCGCCAATTGCCACGCCGAGGTGCACTTCCCCCACCTGCAGAGACATAGCCGGCCCACCAATTGAAAACGGCCGCTTGCGCGGCCGTTTTTCGCGGCTGAAGCCGCTCCTACAGGGGCGGCTTCTGGCTTATTCGAGGTCGAGGAAGCTGCGCAGCTGTTCCGAGCGGGTCGGGTGGCGCAGCTTGCGCAGGGCCTTGGCTTCGATCTGGCGGATGCGTTCGCGGGTGACGTCGAACTGCTTGCCGACTTCCTCGAGGGTGTGGTCGGTGTTCATGTCGATGCCAAAGCGCATGCGCAGGACCTTCGCTTCGCGCGGGGTCAGGCCGGCCAGCACGTCGCGCACGGTTTCCATCAGGCCCAGGTTCGTGGTCGCGTCGATCGGCGACTCGATGCTGATGTCCTCGATGAAATCGCCCAGGTGCGAATCCTCGTCGTCGCCGATCGGAGTTTCCATCGAGATGGGCTCCTTGGCGATCTTGAGCACCTTGCGGATCTTGTCCTCGGGCATCTCCATCTTCTTGGCAAGCTCTTCCGGGGTCGGTTCACGGCCCATTTCCTGCAGCATCTGGCGGGAAATGCGGTTGAGCTTGTTGATGGTCTCGATCATGTGCACCGGGATGCGGATGGTGCGCGCCTGGTCGGCGATCGAGCGGGTGATGGCCTGGCGGATCCACCAGGTGGCGTACGTGGAGAACTTGTAGCCGCGGCGGTATTCGAACTTGTCCACGGCCTTCATCAGGCCGATGTTGCCTTCCTGGATGAGGTCGAGGAACTGCAGGCCGCGGTTGGTGTACTTCTTGGCGATGGAAATGACCAGGCGCAGGTTGGCCTCGACCATTTCCTTCTTGGCCTTGCGGGCCTTGGCCTCGCCGTAGGCCATGGCGCGGTTGATTTCCTTGATGTCCGGCAGCGACAGGAACAGGGACTGTTCGATGCCCACCAGCTTGTGCTGCTCGGCGACGATCTCGTCCTTGTGCTCGCGCACGCCCGAGGCCCACTTCTGCTTGCGGCGGATGACTTCGTCGGCCCAGTCGAGGTTGATCTCGTTGCCCGGCCAGGCGCGCAGGAAGTCCTTGCGCGGCATGCGGGCGCCGCGCACGCAGATGTCGAGCACCTTGCGCTCGTGTTCCTTCACCGAGTTGACCACTTCGCGCAGCTTGCGCACGAAGGCGTCCATCAGCGCCAGCGGCAGCTTCAGGCGCAGGAACTCGGCGGCCATTTCCTCGCGGACCTTGATGGTCTTCTTGTCGGCCGAACCGTACTTGGCGTGGGTCTTCTGGAACTTGGTGTACAGCGCCTTGAGCGCGTCCATCCGGCGGCCGACCTCGGCCGGGTCCGGACCGGTGTCGACAACGGTCTCTTCTTCGTCGTCGCCGTCGGCGGCGTCATCGTCGTCTTCGGATTCGCTGTCTTCGTCGCTGGCGGTGGCCGCGTCGGGCACCGGGGCCTCGGGCTCTTCCATGTCCAGGAAGCCGACCACGACCTCGTTCAGGCGCTTCTTGCCTTCCAGGTGCTGATCGTAGTCTTCCAGCAGCAGCTGGATCGACCACGGGAAGCTGGCCAGCGAGGCGTGGACCTGGTTCAGGCCTTCCTCGATGCGCTTGGCGATGGCGATTTCGCCTTCGCGGGTGAGCAGTTCGACCGAGCCCATTTCGCGCATGTACATGCGCACCGGGTCGGTGGTGCGGCCACCTTCGCTGTCGAGCGCGGTCAGCGCGGCGGCGGCTTCTTCGGCGGCGGTGTCGTCGGAGTCACGCTGCGACGAGGAATCGGAGAGCAGCAGGGTCTCGGCATCGGGCGCGACCTCGTGCACCTCGATGCCCATGCCGTTGATCATGCCGATGATGTCTTCGAGCTGCTCGGCATCGACGATGTCGTCGGGCAGGTGATCGTTGACTTCGGCATAGGTCAGGTAACCCTGCTCGAGGCCCTTGCTGATCAGCTGCTTGATTTCGGACTGCTGCGCCGGACGATCGTTGGCCATGAAAACGTGTCCCGAGACGAGGGAAAATGGAACCGCGCAGTATACAGGACGCCCGCCCGCCTAGCTATCTGTTTGATTAACCGGGGGTTTTGGGCGCCTAGGACTGCAGCCGGAAGGTGACTGGGCCATCGTTGGCCAGGCTGACAAGCATGTGGGCGCCAAAGCGCCCGGTTTCAAGGCGGGGGTGCCGGGCCCGGCACAGTTCGACCAGCCGGTCGAAGCCCCGCCGGCCCTCCTCCGGGCTCGCGGCCGAGGTGAAGCTGGGCCGCATGCCGCTGCGGGTGTCGGCCGCCAGGGTGAACTGGCTGACCAGCAGCAGGCCGCCGCCGGTGTCGGCCAGGGACCGGTTCATGCGGCCCTGGTCGTCGGCGAAGACCCGGTAGCCCAGCAGGCGCTCGGCCATGCGGGCGATGCGGGGCTCGTCGTCGCCCGGCTCCACGGCCACCAGGGCCAGCAGGCCGGGGCCGATGGCGCCCACCACCTCGCCGTCCACGCGGACACTGGCTTCGAGCACGCGCTGGATGAGGGCGATCATGGCGGCATGGTCGCCGTGCCCGGTCGCGCCGGTCAATCCGGCAGGACGATTTGGCGATTCCCTTACACTCCGGCGATGCCTTCCGTGCCCGTCGCCAGTCGTTTCCTTTACGCCGCCGCCTGGCTGGCGGGCCGTTTGCCCCGGTCCCTGCAGCGGGGCCTGGGCACGGCCCTGGGCGAACTGGCCTGGCGCGCCAACGGCCGCGAGCCGCGCGTGGCCCGGCGCAACCTGGAGCTGGCCCTGCCGGCCATGGCCCCGGGCGAGCGCGAGGCGCTGGTGCGCGCGGTGATGCGCGAAACCGGCCGCAGCACGCTGGAAACCCTGCGCCTGTGGACCGCCCGCCGCGAGGCCACGCTGCGCCTGGTCGCGGGCTGCGAGGGCCTGGACCACCTGGAGGCCGCCGAACGCGCCGGCCGCGGCGTGCTCATTGCCGCCCCGCACTACGGCAGCTGGGAGCTGCTGGTGGAATTCATGGCCGCGCGCGGCCCCTTCAGCCTGGTCTACCGGGTGCCGGAAAGCGCCGCCGGCGACGGCTTCCTGCGCCTGGCCCGCGGCGGCGAGAACGTGCGCCTGGTGCCGGCCGAAGCCACCGCGATGCGGCCGCTGCTGCGTGCGCTGCAGGCCGGCGAGGCGGTGGGCATCACGCCCGACCACCAGCCCAAGCTGGGCGGCGGCGAGTTCGCGCCGTTCTTCGGCGTGCGCGCGCTCACGCTGAGCCTTATCCCGAAACTGGCCGCACGCACCGGCGCCCCGGTGCTGGTGGGCTACGCCGAACGCCACGACGACGGCCGCTTCACCGTGCGCTTCGAACCGGCGCCGGCCGCCATCGCCAGCCCGGACCTCGTGGCCGCCACCACCGCCATGAATGCCGCCGTCGAAGCCGTGGCACGTCGTGACCTGCGGCAGTACCAGTGGACCTACAAACGCTACACACTCAGGCCGCCCGGTTCGGGCGAAGCCAATCCCTACCCCCGCCCGCGCTAAGGAGCCCGGATGAATCCCACCGACCCGATCGCCCAGACCTTCCAGCCCTTCGGCGAAGACTGGCAGTCGCTGCCGCCCGCGGCCCGCAAGGTCGGTGCCGGCGTGGGCGCGTTCTCGGGCCTGGTCATCGGCATCGCGGCGGCCGTGCCGTTCGCGGTGGCCATGGACATCGGCCTGGCCGGCAAGGCCGGCCTGGGCCTGCTGGTCGCCCTGCTGCCGGCCCTGCTGTTCGTACTGATCGCCCGGGCCCGCTGGCGGCACACGCAATGGCGCCTGGATCCCGGCGGCCTGCGCGTGCGCCGCGGCATCGTCTGGCACAAGGAAATCCTGGTGCCGCGCAGCCGCGTCCAGCACCTGGACCTGGAACGCGGCCCGATCGAACGCCACTTCGGCCTGGCCACCCTGGTGGTGCACACGGCCGGCACCCGCATGCATGCGCTGCGCCAGTCCGGCTTCCTGGACGACGACGCCGTGGCCCTGCGCGACGCCCTGCTGCCGGAAACGGACCGCCATGACGACAGCCTCTGAGTCGATCAACCCCGGCGGCGGCGAACGCCGCCTGCACCCGTGGTCCTGGCTGTTCGTGCTGATCCAGCAGGTCAAGGCCTTCGCGCTGCCGCTGCTGGTGCTGCTGTTCACCGGCCGCGGCAATTCCTGGGAACTGTGGGGCCTGGCCGGCGGCGGCGTGCTGGTGCTGGTGTCGCTGCTGCAGTACTTCTTCTACCGCTTCCGCGTCGAAGGCGACGGCATCGTCATCCGCAGCGGCGTGCTGCAGAAGAGCCACCGCCACATCCCCTACCAGCGCGTGCACAACGTCGCCGTGCACCAGTCGCTGCTGCACCGGCTGTTCGGCGTGGCGGAAGTGCGGCTCGAGTCGGCCGGCGGCATGAAACCCGAGGCCGAGATGCGCGTGCTGTCGCTGGTGGACGCGCAGGCGCTGGAAGAACTGGTGCGTGCCCAGGGCGCCGGCTCGCCCACTGCCGCCGACGCCGACGGCGAAACGCCGGCCCTGCCGGAAAGCCGCGTGCTGCTGGCGCTGTCCACCGGCGAAGTGATTCGCCTGGGCCTTATTTCCAACCGCGGCCTGATCGCCGTCGCCGCCGCCTTCGGCCTGCTTGCCCAGGCCGACATGCTGGACGTGCTGATCGCCCCCTGGGCCGCCGATGCGGTGGACTGGGGACGCAACCAGCACCTGGACTGGATGGGCTGGCTGATCGGCGCGCTGGCGCTGCTGGTGTTTTTCGTGGTGGCGCTGCGCGTGTTGTCGGTGGTGCTGGCGCTGCTGCAGTTCCACGGCTTCACCCTGACCGAACAGGGCCGGCGGCTGAGCGCCCAGCGTGGGCTGCTCACCCGCCTGCGCGCGAACATGCCGCGCTCGCGCATCCAGGCCTGGAGCCTGCGCGAAGGCCTGCTGCACCGCTGGTTCGGCCGCCAGAGCCTGCGCGTGGACAGCGCCTCGCTGGATACCGCCAACGACCAGCGCTCCCTGCGCGAACTGGCACCGGTGGCCCCGCCGGACAAGATCAATCAGCTCATCCAGCACCTGCTGCCGGTCGGGCACTGGCCGATGCAGGCCTGGCGCCGGCTGCACCCTCGCGCCTGGCGGCGGCAGTTCACCTTCCCGGCCCTGCTTTCGCTGGCGCTGGCGGTCGCGGCGATCTTCCTGCACGGCCCGATGGGCAGCGTGGTGCTGCTGCTGTTGCCGCTGTTCCTGCTGCGCGCCATCGTCTGGGCCCGGCACGCCGGCTGGAGCGAGGAAGAAGGCGTTATCGCCGTGCGCGAGGGCTGGCTGGACAAGCGCTGGCGCTTCGCCGAAGTGCGCAAGATCCAGTCGCTGGTGCTGGTGCAGTCACCGATCGACCGCTACCACGGCATGGCCACGCTGCTGATGGATACCGTGGGCGCCAGCCCCTTCGATCCGCCGCTGCGCATCCGCTACCTGCCGGCCGAGGAAGCCATCGCCCTGCGCGACCAGCTGGCCGCGGCCATGGAAGCCCGGGCTACTCCCGCCAGAATGCCGGCGTAAGCAGCACCAGCAGCGAGAACACTTCCAGTCGGCCCAGGATCATGCCCAGGCTGCCCAGCCAGATCGCCGGGTCGCCGGCGTGGGCCCAGGTGACGGCCACGCTGCCCAGGCCGGGGCCGAGGTTGGTGAGCGTGGCCACTGCGCCGCCGAAGGACGACTCCAGATCCAGGCCGGCCATGTTGAAACCGACCATCAGCAGCACGAAACACAGCATCCAGATGGCAATGAAGCCGCTGACCGACAGCACCACCGACTCGGAGACGCGGCGTCCGCCCATCTTCACCAGGAACTGCGCCTTGGGATGCACCAGCTGCTTGATCTCGCGGAAGCCCTGGCGCACCACCATCACCACGCGGGCGACCTTCAGGCCACCGACGGTCGAGCCGGAACAGCCGCCGATGAAGGCCAGGCCGACGATCAGCAGCGGCGCCGGGTGCGACCATTCGTGGAAGGACATCGTCGAGAAGCCGGTGGTGGTCATCGACGACACCACCTGGAAGGTGGCGCGGCGGAAGGATTCGCCGAAGCTGTCGAAGGTGCCGCCGGCCCAGGCCACCAGGGTGATCACCACTGCGGCAACGGCCAGGATGCGCAGGTAGGAACGCAGCTCGGAATCGCTGCCGTACACGCTCATGGACGCGCGCCGCCAGGCGACGAAGTGCAGGCCGAAATTGATGCCGCCCAGGGTCATGAAGATGATCGCGACCCAGTCGATAAGTGGGCTGTTCCAGTAATCCAGCGCCGCGTCGTGGGTCGAGAAACCCGCGGTGGAAACCGTGGACAGCGAATGGCAGATGGCATCGAACAGGCTCATGCCGGCCGCCCAGTAGGCGCCGGCGCACAGCACGGTCAGGCCGAAATAGACGCCCCACAACGCCTTGGCGGTTTGCGCGATGCGCGGGGTCAGCTTGGTGTCCTTGGTCGGGCCGGTGCTTTCGGCGCGGAACAGCTGCGTGCCGCCGATCTTGAGCATCGGCAGGATCGCCACCGCCAGGATCACGATGCCCATGCCACCCAGGAACTGCAGAAGCTGCCGGTAGAACAGCACGCTGCGCGGCAGCGCATCGAGGTTGGCGATGACCGTCGCGCCAGTGGTGGTCAGGCCGGACGTGGATTCGAAGAAAGCCTCGGCGAAATCCAGGTGCGGCGGCCCGTGCACGAAGGGCAGCGCCGACACCAGGCTGGCGAAGAACCAGGTGAAGGTGACGATAAGGAAGCCGTCGCGCAGGCGCAGGTCGTAGTTCACGTGGCGCACCGGCAGCCACAGCGCCAGCCCGACCGCGCTGCTGGCGAGAAAACTGCCGAAGAACACCGGCGCCGTACCCTCCTCGTCCCAGGCCAGAGCCAGGAATCCCGGCAACAGCTTGGTCAGCGAGGAAAGGACGATGATCACGCCCAGGATGCGCTGGATGGCGCGGAAGCGTTGGCTCACAGCCAGGTTGCCCCGGTCTGGAACAGGGCGCTCACCCGGGCCATTTCGCGTTTGTCCATAACGAACAGGATGACGTGGTCGCCCTGTTCGATGACCACGTCGTGGTGGGCGATCAGCAGCTTCTCGCCGCGCACGATGCCGCCGATGGTGGTGCCGGGCGGCAGTTCGAGTTCGTCGAGCGCGCGGCCGATAACGCGCGAGGTGCGGGCGTCGCCGCGCACCACGGCCTCGATGGCCTCGGCTGCGCCGCGGCGCAGCGAATACACCCGCGCCGGCGCGCCTTCGCGGATATGCGCCAGCAGCGCACCCAGCGTCACCAGCTGCGGGCTGACGGCGATGTCGATGCTGCCGCCCTCCACCAGCTCGGCGTAGCTGGGCCGGTTGATCAGCGAAATCACCCGCGGGCAGCCCATGCGCTTGGCCAGCATCGCCGAGAGGATGTTGGCCTCGTCGTCGTTGGTCATCGCGCAGTAGACGTCGGTCTGGTCGATGTTTTCCTCGCGCAGCAGGTCTTCGTCGGCGCAGTCGCCGACCAGCACGATGGAGTTGAGCAGGTCCTCGGCGATGCTGCGCGCGCGCTCACGCGAACGTTCCAGCACCTTCACCGAATAGCGGCCTTCCAGGCTGCGGGCCAGGTTGCGGCCGATGTTGCCGCCGCCGGCGATCAGCAGGCGCCGGGCCGGGCGCGCATCGACGCGGCGCAGTTCGGCCATCACGGTGAGGATGTGCTTGCGCTCGGCCAGGAAGAAGACTTCGTCGTCCACCTCGATGACCGTGTTGCCCTCGGGCTGCACCGGCCGGCCCTTGCGGAAGATCGCGGCCACGCGGGCATCGACGCCGGTGGGCAGGTGTTCGCGCAGCTCGCGGATTTCATGGCCGACCAGGGCGCCGCCGGGCACCGCGCGCACGGCCACCAGCTGCACCCGGCCTTCGGCGAAATCGAGCACCTGCAGGGCGCCGGGGTATTCGATGAGGCGCTCGACGTGGCGGCAGACCAGCTGTTCGGGGCTGATGGCGGCGCTGACCGCGGAATGTTCCGGGTCGGCCAGCGCGGCCACGTCCAGGTACTGGGCCTCGCGCAGGCGCGCGACCCGGGTGGGCGTGCGGAACTGGTGCTGGGCGACCTGGCAGGCGATCAGGTTCACTTCGTCGCTGGAGGTGACGGCCACCAGCAGCTCGGCTTCTTCGGCGCCGGCCTGGGACAGCACGTCGGGCAGCGAGGCGTGGCCGATGACGGTGCGGATGTCGAGCTTTTCCGCCAGGTCGCGCAGGCGCTGGTGGTCGGTGTCGACGACGGTGATGTCGTTGTTTTCGGACGCCAGCGCCGATGCCACCGACGTGCCGACCTGCCCCGCACCCAGGATGAGGATCTTCATGCGGCGCTAGTCTACTCGCGTGGCTTCGGGGGAACAGCCTGAAAGTGCCCCCGGCCCCAGCAGCCACCACTCGCGGCGGTTGGCCATGCCGACCGGGCGGGCCCCGGCCGCGGGATCGAAGTCCACGCAGGCCAGGGCATCGGAATTCTGGACCAGCAACAGGCGCGAGGCCGGGTCGGCCGCCAGCCAGGCCTGCGCGCGCTCCAGCTGCAGCGCCGGCGGCGCCCGGAAGCCGAACTCCGCCACCGGGCCGATGGCCTGCAGCAGGTTCTGTTCCTTCCAGTCCACCAGGCCCAGCGTCATGCCCGGCCCGGCCAGCGTGCGGGCCCGCTGCATCAGTTCGC
>TARA_R110002020_G_scaffold63170_4_pt1 | contig 29257 bp, 30 predicted proteins | sample TARA_R110002020 | Tara Oceans TARA_R110002020 (sample SAMEA4396489) | marine metagenome | biome: Westerlies Biome; feature: [MES] marine water layer (ENVO:01000295) within the mesopelagic zone...; material: water (ENVO:00002006), including particulate matter (ENVO:01000060) such...
GTAAGAGCCGACCTTTAGGGGCCGGCTTTTTTGTTATAATGCCCCCAACTTTAAAATCGTATTGTTTAGTGACATTTTTGACATAGGTACAACATGTTGGTATTTTTATCTAACTCATATTTATTGTTAGCAATTGAATTTTTTTAATATCAATCTATAATTATAGGCTGAAGATTTTAATGGCCATTATCATTTTATTTTCTTTCTGTTTTCCCATTTACTGCTCTACTTTACCTAAAGTTTCATATAAAAGCTCTGAAACCATTGATTTTATGCATGGTGCTATCTGCTACAGTTTGCGCATATACATGTATGTTAGTGAGTTGAAACACCGCCAATATCACTACTATTTTGAATATATTTTTCGTTTTAAATTTTTTTAGTCGTTTAAAAGTCGATAGTCAATATAACCCTGTTCGCCGCCACCAAACATGGTTGCCTTGTCCGGTTCATTAAGTGCTGCATGTTTTTCAAACCGTTTTGGCAGATCTGGATTTGCTAGAAATAAAGTGCCAAATGAGACGAGTTTGGCGATACCTTTTTCAAGTTCTGCTTCGGCAGAAGCTTTATCATAGCCCGCATTGGCAATAACCGTTTGCTTAATCTGGTTACCAAACTGTTCTATTTCATCAACCTTGGGATAATGGGCAGGGGAAGGGAAAGATGGGCTGCGTTTCATAAGCTCTACATACGCAAAATCCAATTTATTCATTTCGTCGATCAGAAAGGTGTAAGTTCCGGCAGGATCATCCAAAATCATATCGCCGTAGGGATGGAAAGGAGAAATTTTAATTCCTACTTTATCTCCGCCAACTGAATGAATCAATTCCTGCATTACTTCCAGTACAAAACGGGCTTTGTTTTGAATACTCCCGCCATATCCATCGATTCTTTGATTTGAACTTTCTGCAAGGAACTGACTCGGTAAATATCCATTTGCGGCGTGAAGTTCTACCCCATCAAAGCCTGCTTCTATTGCATTTTTAGCGGCCTGCCCATAATCACTAATGGTTTGTTTGATTTCCTCTAAAGTAATTTCTTGAGGTGTTTCGTATTCTTTCATGCCCTGTGAGGTAAAGTGTTGCATTCCTCGAATAGGAAGCGCTGAAGGTGCCAACGACAGTTTTCCATTTCTATCAATGGAATGCCCTACACGTCCTGTATGCCAAAGTTGGGCTATGATGATACCCCCGTTTTCGTGTACAGATTTAGTAACTTTTTTCCATGCCTCAATCTGCTCGTTTGTGTAAATGCCTGGCGTTAATGGGCTACCGGTGGCTTCTTCACTTATTCTGATGGCTTCCGTAAATATCAAACCTGCGCTAACTCTTTGCGTATAGTATTGAACTGTAATATCACCTACCACACCGTTTATATCTGCACGACTTCTTGTCATCGCTGACATTGCCATTTTATTCTTTAGCTTTAATCCAGCCAATTCTGTTTTTTCTAATAGTTTCATTTTATTATTTTTTTAAATTGTTATTATTTATTTTCAAAGATGCGTTGACTGCTCTTAAAAAAATTGTATCAAATCACTGTTAGCATTAGGTATTGAAAATTGGTAGATAAATTTCATTTACAAATTCTTCTGCCGTTGTTGGAGTAGTGGTTGATTCATCTCTTTTTTGATAGTTCATCATGCCTGATTTGACAGCTACTGCCATTCCTAACAGATTATCGACAAAGTCTTCAGAAAAACCATTTCCCAGGAATATTTGTTTTGCTTGGTCTACAGGAATTTGTACATAGGGCAATTCCGGGTTTCCAATGGCTTTCCCAATAATATTGTTAAATTCTCTGTATGTATAATCTCTTGGTCCCATCACTGCATGAACGCTTTTATCTGTGAAGTCAAGATTTGATAGATGTCCTGCTGCAACTTTTGCAACATCTTGCGTAGCAACCATTGGTATGGCATGGTCTCCATCTGCAGCTGTACCATTGATGCCTTTAGATTTAACCAAGCCAATTGTTCTTAAAAAATTCTCCATAAAGTAAGCGGAACGGATGTGTAATACATTTACATCTTTTAATTGATTCAATCTTACTTCCTGCTCACCGGTACCGCCCATAATGCCATTGCCTTCGTGCATGTGAGAGCCAAGGCTGCTCATATTTACAATATATTTAATACCAGATTTTTCAATAGCTTCTATATAGTTGCTGGTGACTTGTCTTTGATATGCTCTTGTGTTCTCTGCTTTTACATTATCTGGTAAAATGATGAAAGCGCTATCTGCATTTTTGAATGCATTGGTAAGCGAGTTTACATCATTTACATCACCAATAATTATTTCAGCACCCATGCTTTTTAATTTTTGTAACCTATCACTATGTCTTGCCATAACGGTTACTTGATTCCCTTCCTTTAAAAGGATTTCAGAAATTTTACTTCCCACTGTTCCAGTGGCTCCTATGACTACTATTTTTTTCATCTGTTTATATTTTTATAAATTATTTACTATACAAAAGTGCAATTAAGGTTATCCAAAGACTTGTACCAAATCACTGTTTTCAGGATACAATTGATTGGATATTACCAAGGAATTTCACCGGTTGCAGGATTGGTTTCTTCGCTGAAGAATTTTCCAGTTGGCCCGTCCTGACCGATTAAGGCATATTTAGCTATGCGTTCCGCAGCAATTTCTACGGCGGTAAACCCCATGTTGTAATTGAAGTCGGTTTTGGTATAGCCTGGGTCGACCATATTGATTCTGAATGGAGTGTCGCGAAGTTCATAAGCTAGATGGACAGTGTACATGTTCATTGCCGATTTAGATGACGCATATACAGCAAATTTTGCTGTATCATAAACTGGCCATTGAGGGTCGCTTTGCTGCGTTAGTGAACCAACTGAAGAACTCACCATCACAATTCTGGGCTCTGTTGATTTCTTTAGCAAGTCCAGAAACACTTGTGTAACGCGCACAACGCCATAAACATTTGTTTCGTAGACTTCCTTAAAGGTGTCTATAGTTGCTTTCTCCGCTGTCCATGTTTCGGCAATAAAGTTTCGTTCTTGATCTACTTTCACTCCGCTTATTCCTGCATTATTGATAAGGATATCCAGAGCAGCTATGTTCTTGCCAAGTTCGGTTCTCGCATGCAGTACCGATTGTTCATCGGTGACATCGATCTGAATTGCTTCGGTGTTCACTAATCCTTCTGCCTTCAGTTTTCCTACTGCTTCCTGACCCTTGCTTTTGTCACGGATTCCGATATAAACGTAAAATCCTTTTTGTAATAATTGTTTTGCGATTTCAAAGCCAATTCCTTTGTTGGCTCCTGTAATAAATGCTGTTTTCATTTTAATAGTTATTAATTATTTATACTACAAAGTTGCAGTGATTGAAGGAGTTAAACTTGTATCAAATCACTGATGTATTAGATCTGTTTAGTTATTTATTGAAGATTACCGCTATACATGCCACCATCAAAATGTTTTGCATTTGTTTGGGTGATAAATAAAACAATGTCAGTTGGTTCAGATGCAATGAAAATGGGATTTTCATTTTCTATTAAAGTGCTTTCGCCTGTGTTAAGCTGTATATTATCATTAACTTGTATTTCTCCATGAAAGACATAAAATAGAAATGATGCATTTTCAATAGAAAGTTCGGGCAAAAACATTTCTTGACCTTTTTGTAATTTCATATCCATTATCCAAGTATTACTTCTTATTTGCAATGGATAATCATTGTCTTTGCCTGCTATTTTTCGCCATTGATCAATGCTATTGGCTTCTGTTAATTGATGAAATTGTACTTGAGGTTTTAAATTTTCAACTTCTGGTCTAATAAAAATTTGTAAACCCTCTAATACTTCTCCTTCTTCCAAAACTTTCTCTTCGTGATAAAATCTTGAGCCGGCATTCATCATCATCAAGTTTTGGTTTGAAATTATGTCAGAATGCCCTTCTGAGTCCTTGTGCTTTACTTTTCCACTGCGTAAATACGTCAGTATTTCATCGTTCTTATGGGGATGCATTGGGATGAGAGTGCCCGGTGTTATACGCGCTTGGTCAATTCTTCCGATGGTAGAAAAGCCAGTATCATTCAGTTCAGGCATTATAAGTCCTGGATATAAAATTTGTATTCCAAAGCCGCCATGTTGTCTACCATACTTAATGGTATTGTTTATTTTAATTAACATTATGTGATTTATTAATGATTATCTGAAGATGATTTCTAAAAAGCCAAAGTTTGTATCATCTCAATATTTTGTGTATTCTTTAATTAATTTCAACTACTACTTTTCCAATCACTCCACCTTTTTCAGCGTATTGATAGGCTTCTTTGAATTGGGCAAATGGAAATACTTTGTTGACTTCAATTTGAAATCCTTTTTTTACCGAACCTATCAAAACCTCTGTATGCTTCGTTGATGGACTGGAGAGTATAACAATGTGTTTTTTGGCTGTAAATAGGTTTTTGAAAAGCGAAGTTGGTATTTCAATTGGTTTTGGAGTTGGATTTAAAAACAAGCCTTTTGAGTTCATTATTTGTTTGGCATTTTTGTATGCCATTTTACCAGACAAATCGATAACAATGTCATAGGTGGTTTTCTGTGAAAGAACATTTGTTTTTGTGTAGTCAATCACCATGTTTGCACCCCATTTTTTTGCAAATTCAATTCCTTTTGAACTTGTAACTGCTGTTACGTAGGCTCCTTTTTGTTTTAAGAATTGCAATAAAAACATACCGAAACCACCCGTCGCACCGTTTATCAAAATGGTAGTTGTTGATTTAATGTTTCCCATTTTTTGCAATGCTGTAACCGCTGCCGTACCAACCACAGGTATGGATGCAGCTTGAGGAAAACTGATATTAGATGGTTTTTTCCAAACTAATGAAGAGGTTACTGCAATATATTCTGCAGAAACGCCTTCTTTCATCATGTTTTTTACGACTCCAAAAACTTCATCCCCATTTTTTAAACCGATGACAGAAGTTCCAACTTCTTCCACAATACCAGAGAAATCTGTACCTGTGTTTTTAGGGAATTTTGAACCGGACATTAATTTCATTTCTCCCTTTCTGATTTTCCAATCCATTGGATTGAGTGAAAATGCTTTTACTTTAACCAATACCTGATTTGATTTAATACTCGGTTTTGGTTGTTCTACAATTTGCAAAACATCTGTGCTTCCAAACTTTTGATAGGTTATTGCTTTCATAATATTATTTTTTAAATGATTAATTAGATATGACAAAATTGCGAACGACCTGACTGGCAAACTTGTATCAAATCACTATTGTGCTTTGACAATCCCGAAATGAATAATCTGAAAAAGAAAGAGGTACCAACGTAAAGTTGATACCTCTTGTAAAGTGGTATTTGTTTTGAAACTGTATTGCTAGTAAACCTGTATCAAATCACTACTGAATTTTAGGGCTTTAGGCGGCATACCAAACATTTCATACATGTACTTATTTAACTGGGGGAGGTCGTAGAAGCCCGTGTCGTAGGCAATATCCGTAAGGCTTCTTTCGCGGTCAGAAAGAGTAATATAAATTGCCTGGCGCAACCTTGTCCACAATAAATACTTAGACAAGCTGCTACCAGTTTGTTGTTTAAAAAGAGAGGCTAAACGTGATGGAGAGAGAAAAACGATATCAGCAAAAGTTTGTGGTGTAATATCTGATTGAAAGTAATTGTCCCTAATGTACTCAACTATTTTTGTAACTCTTTCATCATAATCATTAGAAGGTAATTTGGAGAGCAAAGCATCGATTACATTATTAATATCCAAACTGTCTTTTGGTGTCTGAAAGAAAACGTTTGTTTCCACTGGAGAGTCAAAAACGATACATTCTTCATCTTCTTTAAACCGGCTTGCAAGTTCTAAACCTATATTGGAGTAGGGCTCGATATTTAAAACATTCAATGTTCCTTTTTCTGCAACACAAAAATGATTAACATGAGGTTTTATCAGAAAACCGTGAATGCGTTCGTATAACGTGCCGCTGATGGTCGAATTAAAGGGTGTATCATTTGACAGAACAATTTGATATGCAGAATGATGATGAATTTCTACTGTGAGGTTACGTGCCTGAAGGCCTAGAATGAATGGGTTCATAGTAAGTCTTGATTTTATGGCTTAAAAATAGTTAGTATCGCTTCGCATTTTATTACCTTCAAATCAATACCTAATACATTCGCATTTGAAATCAGTTCTTTGTATTCAATCAATTAAACGAACTTCTAAACTCTAAAGGAGACAAATTCGTTTTTACTTTAAATAATTTGGAAAAGCTTTGACTATGCTCAAAACCTAATTCATAAGCTATTTCTGAAACTGTTAGTTCAGTTGTCGACAGTTTTTCTTTGGCTTTCTCAATTAATTTTTCGTGAATATGTTGTTGGGTGGTTTGCCCGGTTACCGATTTTAATAAGCTGCTTAAATACATTGGAGATAGATTCAAAGATTTTGCAACGTACTGGACGGTTGGCAGTCCTGTCGTGCTATCATCATTAAAATGATCATCAATGATCTTTTCTACTTTCTGTAGAATCTGGTGATTATTGACTTTACGGGTTAAAAATTGCCTTTGGTAAAAGCGGTCAGAATAATTAAGCAAAGTTTCGATTTGCGAAATAATGATGCTCTGGCTAAACTTATCCAAATTACCATTGTATTCATGTTCAACGTTCTTAACGATAGCATTGAGCATTGTTTCTTCCTTTTCAGAAAGAAACAATGCCTCATTTACTGCATAATCGAAGAATTCATATTGCTTGATATTTGTTGCCAAAGGCGTATTCCATAAAAAATCAGGATGTATCATCAAAATCCAACCGCTTTTAGGTGTGGCAATTTCTTCAATGGTTTCAATGCCAAAAACCTGATTAGGTGCTATAAAGAACATGACACCGTCATCGAAATCATAATGATTTTGACCATACTTAAATTTTGCGCCAACGCTGCGTTTAATAGAAATATGGTAAAAGTCAAATACAAAATTCTTATGATGTATTTCTTTAGAACATTCAAAGGCCCCGTAATCAAATAGACTGATTAAAGGATGCTGCGGTGAAGGCAGTCCCTTCATCTTGTGAAATTCAGCAATTGATTTTACCCTATGTACCTGATATTGATTCATTTTTCAAAATTACAATAATATTATATCATCATTCCTCCGGAGAGTTCAATCCTTTGTCCATTCATCCAAGCTGCTGCAGGAGTACATAAGAAAGCGATAACACCGCCGATATCTTCAGGTTCACCAACACGTCCTAACGCTGTAATAGATGCTATTGCACTTCTCTTGTTTTCATCAGACTTATTTGAACCACCACCAAAATCAGTTGCGATGGCACCGGGCGCAACACAATTGGCCGTAATTTGTCTACTGCCCAATTCTTTGGCTAAACATTTGGTATAGGTTTCGATTGCTCCTTTCATACTTGCGTATGCAGATACATTAGGAAAAGAGATTCTCGTTAAACCGGAAGATATGTTTACAATTCTTCCGCCGTCGTTTAATAAAGGTAGTAGCTTTTGAGTTAAAAAGTAAACTCCTTTAAAGTGAATGTTCATCATAGAATCGAATGCCTCTTCGGTAGTGTCGGTCACAGAGCCGTATACTCCTGCTCCGGCATTGTTGATAAGAAAATCGAAATTAGGTGAGCCTTCGTGTTCCTGTAGATGCTGCTTTACCTGATCTACAAAAGCGTCGAAGTTTTTTACACTGCTTACATCCAATTGATATGCAATGGCTTTTTGCCCGATTGCTAAGACTTCTGCCACCACCTTATCTGCTTCAGCCTTATTACTATTGTAAGTGAAGATGATGTTGTTTCCGATTTTTGCCAAATTAACTACCATGTCTTTCCCTAAACCACGGCTTCCACCTGTTACTACTGCAATTTTACCTTTCGTTGACATAATTTATTTGTTTAAAAATTTATGTTACAAAGTTCTTTATATCATAGGTGGTTGATGTAGCCGAAATATTGATAGTTGTAGTCTAAATTTAACTACCGATTTAATCCCTTCATTTAAAAATTAATTACACTATATAAGGCATCATCTGCATCTTTGGGGATAAAGTTAGCTTGACAGTTTATGGTAGTTTTCAAATCGCTATGTCGGTAAAGTTTTTGTAACATCAATGGATGAATAGAATCCCCTGCGATGTTTCCAAATGAGTGCCTCGCAATATACATTGTCACTCCTAGGTTCTAGTGCCGCGAGGTGTGAGAGTTCGAGTCTCTCCGACTGTACAAAGTAAAACCTCAACAATCTAGTAATTAGAACGTTGAGGTTTTTTTGTTTTAAAACTGTAAGGTAGTTTACCCGTGAAACGGATGAAATTAAATGCTGCTTAACAGTTTTTCATAATTAGTGGAAAACAGCTTATTAAAAACAGCAGATCAAAGCTTTGTTCTTGATTATTTATTGGACGCTTAAATGGGATAATCAGTGGATAGCGTTATTTGCTTATTTGCCTCAAAACTTTCCTTAAGTAACTGGACTTTATAATTCGCATACTGCAAGGCATCACTTCCCAAAAGGATGCGCATAGGGGCATCTTCTTGATCTGAAAGTTCCATTATAACTTCCGCTATTTTTTGGGGATTCCCTAATTGTTTTCCTGGAATATCTTCCAAATGCTTCCGCTTTTCTTCCTGTATAGCGCTATAAGCCATAATAGCGTTTTTAGGTGTTTGAATGGAATCTCCTTCCAGAAAATGGGTACGCACATACCCTGGCTCGATTATGGTCGTATTAATACCAAAGGGCTTTACTTCCTGTGCCATTGCCTCCGAAATTCCTTCTAGCGCAAACTTACTTCCACAGTATATACCCCATCCAGGACCCGCTATTAATCCAAAGACCGAAGATATATTAAAAATATGTCCCGTTCCGTTCATACGAAAATGGGACAATAGAGCTCGTGTGGTGTTTAATACGCCAAATACGTTCACATCAAAACTTTGTCTGGCCTCCTTGTCCGTAGCTTCCTCAATACCACCAATAAGACCAAAACCTGCGTTGTTGACCAATACATTAATGGAGCCGAATTTTTCTATTCCAGCTCTTACCGCCTTTGCAACACTGTTCTCGTTCACCAAATCCACTTCTTGTGCCAAAAAGTTTTCAGAATTCCCTACGGCTTTCTGCAAGGTTTTAATATTGCGACTTGTTGCTACTACATTGTAGCCTTTTAATAACAACTCTTTTGTAAGGGTCAGGCCGATACCCTTGGATGCCCCCGTTACAAACCAAGTTTTTCTATTTACATTCATAATTTTTTTGTTTGATCATGGTACAAAGAAAACGCTGAAATCGAGCTTTTGACTTATTCGAACAACAGAAGAATTTACGAATATCGAAGATTCGAATCGGACTGTATACTTTTCCTATATTTGGAAGGTGTAATTTGTTCTATTCGCTTGAAGAAAGAAGTAAAAGCTGCTTGACTTGAAAATCCCAAACAGTGGCTTACAGAATTAATATCCCAATCTGTTTTTACCAATAAAACTTTAGCCTCGTACATTAAACGTTCTTGCAAATGGTTGCTCAAGGTTTTGCCGGTTTGTTTTTTGACCAACGTATTCAAATAATTGGGGTGTATATTGAGCTTTTCGGCAAATTCTGCTGCTGTTTTTAACTTTACAACGCTATTTGGATTTATTACTTGGAAGTTAGCTTCCATTAGGGAAAGGAAATTATGAATGTATCTGTAAGATTCTGGGACAAGTGAATCGATTAAATTGATTCCAACACGTTTTGCCTCCAAAAGAATCATTTGCAAGTGTAGAATAATGGCTTCTTTTCTATCCGTATTCTTACTTCGATCCTCTAAGAGGATTTTTGAAAAGATTGTGTCGATTGAAGATGACACAGGTTCGGTCAATTCGATAACCGCTTTATCCGCCTGAAAATAGGGATACGTTCTAAACAAAGCGGCTACATGCCCCCAAGCTTCAAAATAATCAGGGTGGATAAGGCAAAAATGCCCTCCCGTTTCTTTGGATGTAGTTTGCCAAGACATTATTTCATCCGGATGGACAAATGCAATTTGGCCGGTCTTCATTTCATATTGATGCAAACCGACGGTTAGTATCCCTGCCCCGTTAGAAATGTGAAATACTTTGTAAAAATCTCTTCTCCCTGGCGAGATATAATTTTCGATAGGATAATTATATCTGTTTTCCACAACAAATAATTTACTATCAAGGGGATATTGATTCACAGCGAAAAAAGGTAGATCAAAATTTTGTGCTGCGAAATCAACAAGGTTATGACGGGGTATTTTTGTTATGGGTTTCATTATATAAAATTAAAAAAATATCATCACTGAATCTATTTTACACGTCTTCGTTTATAAAATCGACCCAATCAAATCAATATTTACCGATATTCTATAGCAGTAATTCTAACACTGAATTCCCCAATCTGGATACTTTCCCAGTTTTATTCTTTATCGATTTTGTATTTATAAAATCAATTAGATAGATATGGGCATATAGAATCAAAATAATACTTTTTCCTCCAAAGCGGAATATTCTGTTGCCGAACATATTAAAAAGCCCAATGAGCTAATGATTGGATTGAGCAATTAGGAGTGTGATCACTGAAAGAAAATTATTGGAAGGTGATATGTGGGAGCAGAAAAACTATTCTTTAGATAGAATTGAACATTCACCTTTTTCCGCCTTACGCTTATTGGCCGTACAAAATTTCATTTCAAAATTACCCAAAGCGATAATGTTTCCATAATGTATATCTTATTTTATGGCGCATAAAAAATCATAAGTTCACTGCGTCTTTTTACAACTTGCCCATTGCTAAAAGGTTCATAAGCAAATACAACTTCCCCATTTTTCCTGACCAATATTTTATAAGGTTGGTCCATTTTTCCGGTCAAATGATAAATGGTCAATAGTTCCGCCAGATCTTCATGCCAAGAGGCCATGCTGTAAAGTGAGGCGAACGGTGTGTCCAAAAGTGCTTTATAGACATTGGCTGCCGATGAGATTGCCATTGGCTTACCACTTCGGAACCGTGTGGTTTCCAATATGGGATCAATGAACTTTTCCAAGGGCTCGTTTCTGTTATGCCAAACACCCGTAATAAATGGGTTCGGGGCGGCCAGATCGTCGTTTTCATCCGGTTGTGGGGTTATGTTTAGAACGGCATCTACAATATGAGTGGCCTCATGGAGCAAAATATAGGTAATGGCGTCCAGGTCACCGCCTTCTATGATCACCTGAAATGCATTTTTTTCAGAGGTGGTATAATAGGTGTTTTCCTTCCAGGTTGCCCACTCGGAAATGGTCTCGTTCAGGATTCCGGCACGGAAGGTAATATTGAACATTTTTTTTGGGCCGGCCGGTTCTACAGGTGAAGTAAAAGCCGTGTTGGGCATATTATCCATAAAACTGATACTGTGCAAATGCTCTTTTAGGATTTTTTGATGTAAGGACGGTAATATAGAAAATGCCCGGTCTACCTTTTTCTTTTCAATTGCTGTCAGGACATGGACGGTCGGGTTCATGCCGGCATCACGAAATTTAGTAAAAACGGTCGCTGGTGCTGGTCGGATGCGTTCGGTAAATGCTAAAACTCTTAGGCTGTCCACCTTTTGTGCATATAGTGGGGCATTTACTAAAAAGACGTAAAAGCACACATGCAATATGTATTTATGTGGTGTCATTTTTTATCTTTTGAGATTCTTATTGATTCCTGGCGCTTCCGACTTTGTAACGTCATTCCAAGGGTTACCGATGTAATTCCCAGAATGGAACAAATGCCCGGTGCATTTATCCGTAGTATCGGAATCTTCCAATAATAGCAAAGATAACTTCTGCAGATCGGGTCTGTTATTATTATTTTAGGGCAAATTTCTCAAGCTCGGCATTGAATTTTTCTGCCTCTTCAACAAATAGGGCATGACCACTGTTCTCGAACTTCACAATATAGGAGCCTTTAATTCCTTTATTAAGTTCTAGGGCAAATTCCAGTGGGCATAACTTATCATGGGTGCCTTGGAAGATCGCTACGGGAATTTTAATTTTGGCAAGTTCCGGTCGCAGGTCAAGTTCTTTTAATGCGCTGATGGATTCCGTTACGGCGTAAGGGGACGCCTCCAAATTGATGTTTTCCAACCATTTTTCTACATTTTTGGAAATATTCCCCTCTTTGGCAACAAATGCACTGCCAAGTCCAGCAATTAAATCCTCTCTTGCTGTCATCGTTTGTGTAATCAATCCGTTGGCATCCACTTCGGAAATTCCGTAGGGAGAACCTTCCCTTTGTTGCCATGACGGCGCCGCAGCCCCAAAAAGGGCAAGCTTGCCCACATGGGCGGCATCATATTTTGTGACGTAATGGATCACGACGGCCCCTCCCATGGAAAACCCACCTAGTACGGCATTTTCAATTTCCAATTTTTCCAAAACTACCTTAATGTCGTCTGAAAAAACGTCAAAATCGTAACGACCATAAGGCTTGTCCGATTTTCCAAAACCCCTCAAAGTAATACCAATGACCCTGAATCCTTTACGGCTTAGATATTGGTACTGGTATTGGTACATGGCGTCACTTAAGGGCCAACCATGGATCAGAACGATGGGCTGGCCTTCGCCAAGGTCGGTTACATGAAGTTTCACACCTTTTTCTACTTCAATAAATTCAGATCTTCCAGCTGAAGCGGCCACTCTTTTGCTTTGTGCCATCAGACTGTTATTGCAAAGGGAAACTAATATTATGATGGCTAAAATCGACTTTTTCATGTTGCTGTGGTTTATAATTTCATTAATGTTTTGATACGGCAAAAGTGAAGCGAAAAGTGTAAATGTTCAATGGCTACTTTTCGCTTCAAATTTCACTTTTTGTTTAAGCGTTGACGAATTCAAGAATATCTTTGTTGATGGTGTCCGCTTCGGTAGTCGGCATACCATGGGCGAAACCCGGATAGATGATCAACTTCCCGTTTTGCAATAATTCAGCAGCTTTTACAGCTGTTGTTCCATAAGGGACTATTTGATCATCATCGCCGTGCAATACCAGTACAGGAACCGTTACACTTTTTAGATCTTCGGTGAAGTCGGTTTCGGAAAACACTTCGATACAGTCGTATTGAGCTTTGATGCCGCCCATCATGCCCTGTCTCCACCAATTGTCCTGAATGCCTTTTTTAATTTCAGCACCTTCACGGTTGTAGCCAAAGAAAGGAAAGGTAATATCTTGATAAAATTGTGCCCTGTTGTTTTGCGTGTTGTAGCGAATATCATCAAACACGGCCAAAGGTACGCCTTCGGGGTTGTTTTCGTCCGCAATCATATAAGGCGTAATGGCACTGATCAAAACTACTTTGGCAACACGGTCTTTTCCATACTTTGCGGCATATCGAATTGCTTCACCACCTCCAGTGGAATGCCCCACGTGGATAACGTTTTTAAGGTCTAAAAATGCTACTAATTCAGCTACATCAGCTGCATAAGTGTCCATGTCGTTTCCTTGGAAAGTTTGGGTGGAACGTCCATGGCCACGTCTATCATGTGCGATCACCCTAAATCCTTTTTCCAAAAAAAACATCATTTGGGCATCCCAATCGTCTGCTGATAATGGCCACCCATGGTGAAAGAAGATGGGTTGTCCTTTTCCTAGATCCTTGTAATAAATTTCCGTTCCGTCTTTTACTGTTAACTTGTCCATAGTTTTTAGTTTTATTGTTACTATTAATTTGATAAAGCAAAGTTGCAGCAAAAAACAAAGGGCTACAATGGACGGATTTCTCCTTGAATTGCACTTTTTTCCCCTTATCCAAGATCAAGTAGATCAATATGGGATGAAAGGCATTTTTAAGATCGTTTTAATGGAAAAGCACAAGGCGGTGGCCGTCCTTTGCGCTATTTGGTTTCCAGTATGCTACCTTCAGAAATTTTTTCTAAAGGAAACGGGGGATAATCCGGTATGTTTTGTAAAAAAACGAACAAAATAAGCATCGTCTTCATAATTGAGGCTATACGCTATTTCTTTTACGGTCATTGTAGTATGGGCCAAAAGGCGCTTGCTTTCAAGGATAATTCGGTTTTTGATAATATCGTTTGGCGTGCTTTTGCCCAAAAGTCCTATTTTCTTACTAAGGTTTTTAGGGGTTACGAACAATAATTCGGCATAATCCGAAACTGTGTGGCGCGTTTTATAGTGCTGCTCCACCAGCTTGCTGAATTTTCTCAAAAATTGGACATCCGATTGTTGATTGTTATCGGCCAATCGATGTTGCTGTTTCCAGATCCTAACGGACTTTAGTATGATCAGTTTTAATAAGGTACGAAGCATTTCCTCTGTGTTGGCATCCTCATGTTTCATTTCAGATCGAATATCCCCTAGAATGGTCTGGATCTCTTTGGACTGAACGTCGTCAAGGGATATGAAGGGAATTTCAAAGACATTGTTATAAAGGATGCCATCACAGGCAACTTCTTGGTCGTGGATTTCGATACAATAAAAATCCCTGTTGAAATGGATCAACTGTCCATCCAAGGTTTCGCATGGTTTTATAATGACTTTTGGATTGACGAACAAAAGCGCATCCGTTTCCATTTTGAACTCCTGAAAATCAACTTGGATGATCGCTTTTTTCGGGATGAACAAAATTTTGATATGGTCATTTATTGAAGTAAGGGCCGCTTCTTCAAGGGCCATTTTGCTGAATACCAGATTCCCAAATTGTTTATATGAAAATTCTTTTAGCATGTTTCAACGTTTGTTAGGGTACATAGGTTTGAACGGTTCCAATTTGCCGTCAAGGTATGAAAGCATACTCCATTTTTATCAGATAATTTCCAAGGATTGTATTTGCCCATCCTTAAATTCAAAGCGATAGCTCAGTGTAAGCGGACTTCCCGGGAATGTTCCTGAAATTTTGGCGGTCAGGATGTTTTCAGCCGCTGAAAATTCTATGGGTTTCATTTCGGTTTTGTATGTCTTATTGGATTTTTCTATCCATTTTCTAATTTCTTTTTTCCCCTTATGTGTTTTTCCTTCATCAAAAACGATGGCCGTTTCCGTAAAACAATTTGAGTAAGCGGTGCTGTCAAAACTGTTTTGTGCTTTTGTTAGATCTGCAATGACATTTGGTAAGTTCATATCCACTTGTTTGAAGATTATTAAATTGTTGGTATGGTGCCTCCATCCATCACATATTCTGTGCCTGTCAAATAATTGGCCCTTGGCGACACCAAAAAGCCAATAAATTCCGCAATTTCTTCTGGTTCCGCGGGGCGACCGATCGGTATCCCTCCCAAAGCATCCATCACACTTTGGGTTGCCTGTTCGACCGTTATATTTGAACTTTGGGCAATACGTTCCATCATTGCGACCGAGGATGCGGTTTTTATCCATCCTGGCGAAACCGTTAAGACCCGAATGCCTTGGGGCGATACCTCCTTTGATAGACCTTTGCTGTAATTGATCAAGCCGGCTTTGGCGGCCGCATACGGTAAGGTGGATTCATATAGGGGCAGTCTGCCCTGAATGGAAGCAATATGGATAATGACGCCACTGTTTTGTTCGAGCATCATTGGCAAAAAACCTCTGTCCAATCGAACGGGTGCCAATAGGTTGGTATGGATGCTTGTTTCCCAATCGGTGTCGTCCAAAGCCGCAAATCCACCACCTTTTGTTTCGGAACCACCAAGATTGTTGATAAGGATGTCCAGCTTATGGTAGGTTGCGAGGACCTCATCTACTACTTTTTGGGTGCCGGTCGGGTTACCCAGATCAGCTGAAATAAAGTGCATTTTTTCGTTTGCTTCCTCAGGTGCATTTCGGGCTGTGATGATGACCGTTGCACCAGCTTTTGATAGTCGTTGTGCGATCGCTTTTCCGGCTCCTTTTGTGCCGCCCGTTACAAGGGCAATTTTGCCCGATAGTTCTTTGTCATAAGTTGTTTTCTGTTCCATTTTCGATTTCTTTTGTACAAATTTCGGATGTACGTTACATCCTTACAAGTACGGAGTTACGATTCGGATAGGGATAAATTTATCCCCTATTGTACATAGGGGAACATAGGATTACTTTTGTAATATGTATCAAAGAAAAATAATACCGAGCTTAAACTGCGGACTCGACCTGATAGGGGAGGTACTGTATGGCAAATGGAAAATTCGCTTGTTGTGGTTTATCAATGAAGGACATAAAAGGCCAAGTGAACTGCAACGTAAAATACCCGATGCCACGCGTAGGGTGTTGAACCTGCAGTTGAAAGAATTGGAGGAACACGAACTTGTTGTACGGAAAATTTATCCCGTCGTACCGCCCAAGGTGGAATACAGCCTAACCGAATTTGGGAAGGGCCTTATTCCTGTAATAGGTAATTTAGGCCGTTGGGGCGATGAGCATCAAGAACGGTTAAAAGCCGTGATCGCCAAAAGATTTGTCCAGCCGGAAGACACGGAAAATATATAGCATTATTTCGCGTGATCTTAGTTAAGATCCGGTGGTAAGGTCGGTGATAGCGGGTCTTTTCCAACCATCGATGGCACGGCCAGGATCTGTACCAAAAAGGACACCTACCCCGATGGAAGGGAGTTTGTGGGCTATGGAATACGGCCGGATATAACCGTAAAGAAAACACTTTCCGATTATCTTGAAAATAGGGACCCAGTCCTGGAAAGGGCGATCGAGGAACTGAAAAAATAAGAGCGGTCCCACACAGGCTATTCACAACTTTCATCATTCATCGTCCATAACAAGATAACCAAGCAGTTCCGCTGCGCCATGACTTCATAACAACATTCACGATACACCAACTTTTTTAAAAAGAACAGCGGTATGACGTCGCAGGAAGCGAGATCTTTTGAATTTTATATATATTCTGTGAAAGTTGATATCACCTTTCTCCGACCCTCGTATCTTTGTCCTAAAATCAATTAGGATTAGACGACTGCTTCTTAAGCGCCCGTTCGTTCATCCATAACCTTTAAAATCGGGCATAAACGGCACCATGTTTAAAAAAATAATCGCCCCTAGGGCACTTGACAGGGAAAATTTGTGGGTCAGCACTTGGTTGGCCTTTGCCCTCCTTCCCTTGGCAGGATTTGCCACCGACATCTATATTCCTTCCCTTCCCAGTATGTCGAACGCTTTGGGTGTGGGCAGTATCGAAGTGCAGTTCACCCTTACCGTCTTTCTGATCAGTTATGGCGTATCCCAATTGTTCGTGGGCAGCATTCTGGACAGTTTTGGTAGGCACCGTATCGGCATATTTTCACTGATCGTCTTTGCTTTGGCAAGTATCGCCATTGCGGAAAGTCACCATATTTGGACAATTTATTTGATGCGGGCCCTACAGGGCGTTACCGCTGGGGCCGTTGTGGTGGCCAAAAGGGCCTATTTTGTGGATGTCTTTACGGGCGAAAAGTTAAAGCATTATCTAAGCCTGTTCTCCATCATATGGTCTTTGGGTCCCATTATAGCACCTTTTTTGGGAGGTTATCTGCAGGCGTGGTCGGGATGGGGGTCCAATTTTTATTTTCTGGCAATATTGGCCCTGATCTTTGCGGTCTTGGAATACTTTTTTAATGGGGAGAGCCTCGGGAAATTTGCCCCCTTTCACTTGAAGAGCATTGTGGGGGTATACCGCTCCATGCTGGCTACCGGCAGTTTTATCATGGGCGTTCTCATCATAGGGATTTCATATGCAATGGTGATGGTGTTCAATATGACAGGGGCCTTTATTATAGAGCACCACTTCCATTTTACGCCCATCACGGCAGGGTATAGTGCCCTGATCTTGGGATTCGCCTGGATGGTGGGCGGCCTGATAGGCAAAGCCACCCTGCGCTATCCCTTTTTTCTGAAACTAAAGATCAATTTGGCAGTTCAGGTGTTTATCGGACTTTTGATGTGGTTCAGTTCGCAATGGGTGGAAAACCTGTATTCCTTGGTCGCTTTTGCCTTTATGGTACATGTTACGGCCGGGTTTGCCTTTAATATTTACTTTACCTATTGTTTGGGCATTTTTCCCAAAAATGCCGGGATCGCCAGCGGCCTTACCGGAGGGCTGATGTATATATTCGTGTCCTTTTTCAGCTATTCGATCGTCTATCTTATCCCGGCAAAGGACCAGCTAAACCTGAGTTACAGTTATCTGATTTTGATCGCAATGGCCCTAACGGTACTGCTTTTTGTCTTTAAACGGGATCGAAGGGCGGCGCTGGAATAGGGATCGGGACAAAAAGGAGGTTTAGCCGACCTGTACCTCCTTTATTTTGGTATGGTGACGTACATACTCTTTTGGTGCCATCCCTTTTATTTTTTTGAACTGCCGGTTAAAATTGGAGATGTTGTTAAAGCCCGATTCAAAACAGATCTCGGAAATGTTGAACTTTTGTTCCAATAATAATTTGCAGGCATATCCGATCCGTATTTCATTAAGGTATTGCGTAAAGGTCTTACGGTGCATCCGCTTAAAGAACCTGCTAAAGGCGGAGGTGTTCATATTGGCCACCAACGCTACCTCTTTGGAACCGATGGGACTGCCAAAGTTTTTAAAGACATAGGCATATATCCGATCCAATTTTTTGTTTTCGGTACGGTTAAAGGTCTTTATAAAACCATTGCTCGACAGCAGTTCGTAATTTTTTTCCAAAGCGAGCGAATGCAGGATCTCCAGAAACTGCACCGTCTTGCCAAACCCTTCCTCTTCTGGGAGGCGATTGATTTTTTGGAAAAGTCCTTCTTCCAAGGACGTAAATTTAATGCCCCTTTCCGCCCTCATGAACAACTGGGCGATCAAGGTCAGTTCGGGGGCCTCCAAAAAAAGAGGGCCAAAAAAATCGCTTTTAAAATGGATGGCCACCGATTCGGCCGTTAAAGTAGGCTCTGAATCGAAATATGCATCTTCATTTACCCACATATGGGGCAGGTTCTCTCCGATCAATACTACTTCCCCCTCCTGAAATTTGGCTATCCCATCGCCTATAAACCGGGTTCCACTGCTTTTTATGATGGCCACCAGTTCCAGTTCTGGATGGTAGTGCCAGATTTTAAGAAAATGGGGGTGACTATGCCTTTTGACCGTAAAGGAACTGTTCCTTTGATGGCTCCTATCCAATAGGTGAAGTTTCATATTCAATATATTTTAAAGGGCCTATGGCAATTCCCGACCCTACTTTTGGGCATATAATTTTCCAATTTTCATAAAAGTGCAAAAATAGTATCAATATTGGTGTATTACTGGGTAGTTTTTCTTTAAATTTCCTTTTAGCTTTGATATATCATGTGGGGTCCAAAAAATTTTATCCCTAGGTATTATTAGGTTGTTTCCTCTTTGATAAAATTAAGTGGATTAATTTTTAGTCGATTTTTTAAGTTAAGTTAAGTCAGTTCAAAGTCCGATCACCACGTCGGACTTTGCCCATTAAAGGTGGATATGATGGTATCCTTGGACTTTATGATCAAAGATATTCCCCATGCCACTGCACCTAAAACGGATTATTAGGGTATGAAATATGCTATAGCACTGATCTCCTTCGGACTTTCACTGGGAGCCATCCATTCTAGGGCACAGTCGAAGACCTTACTGTGGTATGATGGACCTGCCGAATATTTTGAGCAAAGCTTGGTGTTGGGCAATGGGAAAATGGGGGCCTCCGTTTTTGGGGGAGTGGCCTCGGACAAGATATACCTAAACGATGCCACCCTATGGTCCGGGGAGCCCGTAGATCCCAATATGAACCCAACGGCCCATAAGAGTATCCCATCCATTCGGGAAGCCCTGAAAAAAGGGGATAACAAACTGGCCGATTCCCTAATTCGCAAGGTACAGGGCAAGTATTCTGAATCATATGCACCCTTGGGCACCATGGTGCTCGACTTCGAACATGCCGGGAAACCAAAAGACTATTACAGGGAACTGAATCTGGAAAAAGGCATCTCTACCGTAAAATACGAAGTGGATGGGGTCGCTTTCCAACGGGAATATTTTATTTCCTACCCGGACAGCATAATGGCTATCCATCTTACGAGCAACAAAAAAGGAAGTCTGAATTTTGATCTGACGTTCGATAGTAAGTTGCAGTACGCCGTTTCCGCCTCCGGGAATAATTTGGCAGTGCACGGTCGTGCTCCCTATTATGCCGCACCCAATTATGTGGATGAACCATCTCCGGTAAGGTTCGACAAAAACAGGGGGACCCGCTTCACGGCCTTGTTCAGGGTCGTCGATACCGATGGAAAGGTTCATGTCTCCAATGGCGCACTGCATCTGGAAAATGGCAGTAGGGCCACTTTACTGGTATCGGTGGCCAGCAGCTTTAACGGTTTTGATAAGAATCCGGCGACCGAAGGGGTCGATGACCGCAAGTTGGCCCAAATAAAATTGGAAAGTGCCTCCAAGAAATCCACCAATTCTTTAAGGGAGGCACATGTGGCGGACCACAGCAACTTTTTTGATAGAGTTCACCTGGATCTTGGGGAGACCGCGGCCCCAAATTTGCCCACCGATGACCGCTTAAGACGATATGCCAAAGGGGAGGAGGACAAAAATTTGGAAATACTCTATTTTCAGTTTGGCAGATATCTGTTGATCGCCAGCTCCCGCACCCCAGGGGTGCCCGCAAATCTACAGGGTATCTGGAACCCCCATCTAAGGCCACCTTGGAGCAGTAACTATACCCTGAATATCAATGCCGAAGAAAATTACTGGTTGGCGGAAAATGCAAACCTTTCTGAAATGCACCTGCCGTTATTGGGCTTTATTCGCAATATTGCGGAAACGGGCACGGTGACCGCCAAAACATTTTACGGCGTAGGCGGATGGTCGGCCGCCCATAATTCCGACATCTGGGCCATGAGCAATCCCGTGGGCAATTTTGGACAGGGCGGTCCTGTATGGGCCAACTGGAATATGGGGGGGACGTGGCTGGTGACCCACCTATGGGAACATTACCAGTTTACACGGGATATGGATTTTCTGTCCCAACAAGGATATCCCCTTATGAAGGGGGCGGCCCAATTCTGTCTGGAATGGCTAACGGAAGATGCGCAGGGCAATCTGATCACCGCCCCTTCCACTTCCCCGGAGAATGAATTTATCACACCCGAGGGCTATAAGGGAGCTGTTTTGGCGGGTGCTACCAGTGATCTTGCCATGATCAGGGAATGTTTTCAACAGACCTTGGAAGCGGCAAAAGTTTTGGATAGAGATCCTGAATTTCAACAGCAATTGGAGCGGGCCCTACAAAAACTGTATCCCTATCAGATCGGTAAAAAGGGGAACTTACAGGAATGGTACGAAGATTGGGAGGACGCAGATCCCCAGCACCGACACCAATCACATCTTTTTGGGCTCTATCCCGGGCACCATATAAACCCTGAAACTACCCCTGCACTGGCTTCGGCCAGCCGTAGGACATTGGAGATAAAAGGGGACGAGACCACTGGTTGGTCCAAGGGTTGGAGGATAAACCTATGGGCCCGGTTATGGGACGGTAACAGGGCCTATAAAATGTATAGGGAACTGTTGAAGTATGTGGAGCCGGATGGGGTAAAGACCGATTATGCCCGGGGCGGCGGTACCTACCCCAACCTGTTCGATGCCCATCCCCCTTTTCAGATCGACGGGAACTTTGGAGGTGCCGCAGCGGTTATAGAAATGCTCTTGCAGTCGGGGAACGGGGATATCAGGTTATTGCCCGCCCTTCCCGATGCGTGGCCCACCGGTTCCGTAAAAGGGATCAGGGCACGTGGGGGCTATGAACTGGACCTAGAGTGGGACCAGGGCGTCATTCGCAACATATCCATAACTGCTATCAATGCGGGTACCGTCAATTTGATACATGGGAAGGAACAAAAAAAAGTGACCTTTAAAAAAGGGGAACGCAAGAAAATAACGTGGGAATGAGATCGGGGCAATGAGGCAATTTTTGGCGAATTGGAAAATATAATCGAAATTACGGACCCCAAATGGGATGTTTAGGATAGTGGAAGGCCTTAGAAACCGGATTTATATAAAATAGTTTGCGGATGGAGTTGGAATTAAAGGATAAAGTAGTGGTAGTGACCGGAGCTGCGGGAATTGAGGGAAGCATAGGGCATACCATCGTAATGGCATTGGCCAAGGAGGGTGCCATTCCGGTGATCGTCTGTCGAAATGATCGTGGATATAGTTATGAAAAGGAATTGAGGGAAAAAGGCATTCCGGCACTCTTTGTAAAGACGGACCTTTCGGACCATGAGCAGATCGAACGGGCGGTAAACACCATCGGAAAACACTATGGTAAGATCGATGCCATTGTAAATAATGTGGGCGTTAACGACGGGGCCGGACTGGATGCACCCATGGAAGATTTTATGTATTCCCTGAAGTTGAACCTGGTAAGTTATTATGCCATGGTAAAATACGCATTGCCACTCTTAAAATCCGCCAAGGGCACTATCCTTAATATAGGGTCCAAGGTGGCGCTAACGGGTCAGGGCAAGACTTCGGGTTATGCAGCTGCCAAGGGGGGGATCTTGGGCCTTACCAGGGAATGGGCGGTGGATCTGCTTCCCTTTGGTATACGTTGCAATGCGCTGATCATTGCGGAAAGTTATACCCCGGCCTATGAAAGATGGATAGGTACCATGGAAAACGGGGCCGAAAAATTACGGGCTATCAAGGATAAGATCCCCTTTGAAAATAGGATGACCACTCCACTGGAGATTGCCGATACCTGTCTTTTCATTATTTCCAATAGATCTTCGCACACCACGGGCCAGTTTCTATTTGTGGATGGGGGATATGTCCATTTAGATCGTGCGCTGCTGTCGGTAAAATAACCTGTATTTCATACTCTACCGAGCGGATGGACCACCTCCCCTTGTGTGCAGAAAAAAAGCCAATGGTTCCCGTATTTGTCCGTAAGCCCCCCAAATAGGAGGCCTTCCCCAGTAGTGTCCAAGGCATGGGTAACCCTGCCGTTTTCCTTTAATTTGGTATGGTATGCTACGATCTCTTCTTTGTTCGGGGATGTCAATAATATGGAAATGGAATTGCCCTTCCCAATTCCGCTATCGGGTACCAGATCCGTTCCCATTAATACCATGCTCCCTTTTTTGAGCGAAGCGTGCAGGATACGGTCTTTCATCGTTTCGGGAAGATGCTTGCCTTTAGGGAAATCTCCCACTTGCTGTAGCTCTAGGGTTCCCCCCAAACAATCCCGATAAAATTCCATGGCTTCCCTACAGTTTCCGTTAAAGTTGAGATAAGCAACGATCTTTGGCATGCGCAACTCTTTTATTCCAGACCGGTTCCGTCGGCCTATACAAAGGTGCGACGGTTTAACCATAAAATATGGGTGTGATTGCGGCTCTTACTAGGGTCGATTGCGCCAATTAAAGGGGCAGCTTCTCCGGGCTCTTTTTCCTTGGCCCCTGTGTGGGAACCTTTTGGGCTACTTCCTTAGAACTGACCTGTGGTTTTGCCCAAGGTGTCCCATTTTGAAAAGTGGGTTCCAATACGTAACTTGATTCCCTTTAAAATGGGCGTTGTTTTCGGATGCTTTTGCAGTGACCTCCCCGCTTTAATACAGGTTGGACATGCTTTGATAAATAAAAATCCGACGTGGGAAAGTGTCTTGAATGAACCATATAATACTTAAGATGTGAAAAGAGTAAGCATCCTGGTTCCGGAATCGGCCGTAATCGAAGCGGTTGCCGATCCACAATATATGTTTTCAACGGCAAATCAATTCTTGCAGGCCAGTGGGAAGTCGCCATTATTTGACGTAAAGTTGGTAGGCCTTCAGAGGGAGGTTAAATTTAGGAGCGGGATGTATACCGTTCACATTGATGAACTGCTCTCCGAAATCACGGAAACGGACCTGATCGTAATCCCGGCACTATTTGGGGATATGAAATCAGCGGTAATCCGTAATGGGGAGGCAATCCCGTGGATCGTTGGCCAGCACGCTAAAGGGGCGGAAGTGGCATCTCTTTGTGTGGGGGCATTTCTCCTGGCCGCCACGGGGCTGTTGGATGGAAAAAAATGTTCTACCCACTGGGCCTATTACGGGGAATTTAAGGAGACGTTTCCACAGGTGGAGGTCATGGACGGTTGTATCATTACGGAGGAAAATGGTATCTATTCCAGTGGGGGCGCCAACTCCTATTGGAACCTCTTGCTCTATTTATTGGAAAAGTACACCGATCGGGACACGGCCATTTTGGCCTCCAAGTATTTTGCCATCGATATAGACAGGAACAGTCAGGCCGCTTTTATGCTGTTCCAGGGGCAAAAGGACCATAATGATGGTGCCATTAAGAAAGTACAGGAGTATTTGGAGGCCAACTATGCCGAGCGGATCACCTTGGACGGCCTTGCCGATCTTGTGGCACTGAGTAGAAGAAGTTTTGAACGGAGGTTTAAACAGGCGACCAATAATACGGCAATGGAATATTTGCAGCGCATCAAGGTGGAAGCGGCCAAACGCAGTTTTGAATCTTCCCGAAAGAACGTTAACGAGGTAATGTACGATGTGGGTTATACGGATACCAAGGCCTTTCGGAACGTTTTTAAAAAAATTACCGGCCTTACGCCCATAGAATACAGGAACAAGTACGCCAAAATTGCTTAGGAACCAAAGCGAATACAACCGTTAAGAGCCCTTTGCTGGCGCTCGTCTCCCGACGAGTGCCCATCCATTTGCAATCCTTGCCCATCCGTTACACTTTTTAATGCATGGGTAATTAGAAGCGATCTGGGATTGTTACCACCACTTATCCCATGTTTAGATTTCAAAGGCATGATCATGACTGGAAATACAGAAAAAAGGAGGTTTCCCTCGCTGGAACCGAATGTAGTTTCATATATCCTCCATGAAGGTGCATGATCTGTTTCGAGAGGCTCAGGCCTATTCCGGTCCCCCCAGTTTTTGTGGTAAAAAAGGGCACGAATATTTCGTCTACCAATTCGGGGTCCACTCCGGGTCCATTGTCCCGTACCTCAATATATTTTTGTCCTTGTAGATTGATGCCAGCTTGGAGCAGAATACGGCCGTTCTCTTGGTGTCCCAACGCCTGAAGTGCATTTTTGCCCAGGTTTATCAATACATGTGACAGCTGCTTTTCATCTATAAAAAGTTCGAGGTCGCCTGGTTCCACTGCCGTACTTATATGGACCGCATCGTTACCGTTTTCTTGGTCCATCAACACTTTTACCTTGTTCAGGAGGCGGTGTGCGGTAACCAGGGCCTTGTCCGGAGCGGGAAGGCTTAAGATGCTCCGGTAGGAAGTTACAAAGGCCATAAGGTCGGCACCCTGTTCCCTGATCACCTCCAGTCCCTTTATGGTGTTGCGAATGTGGTCTTCCTTGATTTCTTCCAGTGGCAAAATATCCTTTCCCGACTTATAATATTTTAATATGGACTCTGAAATGGAGGTAATGGGCGTAATGGTGTTCATGATCTCATGGGCCAGTACACGAATAAGTCGCACCCAGGAATCGGTCTCCTTTTCTTCCAGCTCCCTATTGATATCCTGTGCCACTACCAAGAGCACTTCTTCCTTGTTCAGCACCAAAGAGGTCGCTTTAAGGGCAATCTGCTTGCGTTCCCTTTCATTGGTAAGCTGCACCAGTTTCCGGTCAAATGGTTTTAATTGTTGGAACAGCCCATAAAGGGATGGGTCTATCTGGTCCAATTGTTTTATATGGTTCAGGGGCTTATGGTTCAACAGTTCCTCCATTTTCATATTGGCAAAAAGGATATGTCCTTTTTTGTTAAAGGTGAGGATCCCCATATCTGCCTGTTTTATTATTTCTTGATAGTATTTTTCCTGTGCCTGGTTTTCCAAATGTACCTTTTGGATCATGCCATTGAGCATATTAAGGCTTCGGTTCAGTTCCTTTAGGGAATTGATATCGGCATGTTCCGGGAACCGAAGGGTAAAGTCCTCGTTTTTGATCGATTCAAAAAAGTAGGCTATCTTTCTATTTGTATGGTTTACATACCCTATGATATAGATGGTCTGTAACATCAGGGCCACCGAGCATAGGGAGCTGAGCAAATACTGTTTCTCAAGAAAAAGGAAGGCCACGCCCAGGGCAATAAGGGTAAGGAAAATGACCCTTACCACCAATTGCACGTAAAAATTTCTACTGGCGATCATTTGCCTAATTTTTTCAGTTTATTGTACAATGTCTGTCGGGAAATGCCGAGCTGTTCCGCTGCCGCACTATAATTGCCATCGTTCTGTTCCAAAGCGTTCGAGATCATCAAAAGTTCCATTTCCTCCAAGGTGCCCGTTCCCGTACCCAAGGGTTGGGGCTGTTTTGTGTTCAGGAGGAAGTCACCGGGTTTTAGGACATTTCCTTCCGACAGGATTACGGCCCTTTCTACGGTGTGCAATAGCTCCCGTATGTTGCCGGGCCATGAGTAGGTAAGAAGTCGCTCTTGGGCGGCCTGGTTGATCCGAAGCCCTTGTTTGCCGTATTTGGCCATGAATTTGTTGAGGTAGAACTCGGCCAACAACAATATATCCTCCTCCCTTTCCCGTAGAGGGGGGACTTCCAAAGCTATCGTATTGATACGGTATAACAGATCTTCCCTGAACAGCCCTTCCGCCACCATTTGTTCCAAGTTGTTGTTGGTGGCGCATATCAATCGGATATCTACGGGAATGGTCTTGTTGGAGCCGACCCGTACCACGATCTTGTTCTGTATGGCCGACAATAATTTGGCCTGTGTCTGCAGGGAAAGATTCCCTATTTCATCCAGAAAAAGGGTGCCGCCATGGGCCGACTCAAATTTTCCGGCTCTGTCTTCCTTGGCATCCGTAAAGGCACCTTTGACATGGCCAAAAAGTTCGCTCTCAAAGAGGGAGTCGGAAATGGAGCCCATGTCCACTCCGATAAAAACTTCGTCATTCCTGTTCGAAATTCCGTGTATTTCCCTTGCGATCAGTTCCTTTCCCGTTCCATTTTCTCCGGTAACCAGCACGTTTACATCCGTTTTGGCCACTTTTCGGACCAGGTTCAGGACGGACGTAAGGGCCTTCGAATTGCCAATGATATAATTCTTCTGTTGGTTGATGTGCTGCTTGAGGTTGCTTTCCTTTTCCCGGAGCTTTTTCACCTCTTTTTCCGACCTTCTAAGGGAATAGGCACTCTTTACGGTTGCCAGCAGCCGATCGTTGTTCCACGGTTTAAGGATAAAATCGGCCGCCCCTTCCTTTAGGGCCTGTACGGCCAGGTCCACCGCACCAAAGGCGGTCATCATGATCACCGAAATGCTCGGGGCCCGCGCCTTTATTTCCCTTAACCAGTAAAGTCCCTCGTTCCCACTGTTCACCCCTGCCGAAAAATTCATGTCCAACAACACTATATCGTAGTCCTTAAGATGGGGGAAGGAAGGGAGCAGGTTGGGATTGGAGAGTATGGAAACCGTGCTGTACTCGAACTGCAATAGGATCTCCAGTGCGCTCAACACATTTTTATTGTCGTCAACGACCAAGATTTTGCCATCCAACATACTGGGAGAGGGGTTTTAAGTTATAGACTATCCGCGAACGACCGCATTGTTATCATCTTTAAAGACCGACCTAAAATGGTCTATGCCGAAAAGATGTTGGCTAAATGTATCATTTTTAATGATTGCCACTATAAAAGTGTCCATTTTTTGGACAAAATCTGTACAACATTTTTACAGTTAAATTTTTTTTTAAAGAATATCTAGATTTAAAATATTGATTTTCAGACAGTTTATTTTTTTGGCATGGGAATGGTATACGATGTATCACATCAATCAAATACATGAAATACCGAAAATTAAGTACCGCCATTTTTTTTAGCGTATCCCTGTGCATTTTTTCACAGGATAAATGGTCGCTCGATGAATGTGTTTCCTATGCGCTGGAACACAATCTACAGCTGAACGATTTTAAGTATACCGCCCTTTCCAATAAGGAAACGTATAGGCAGTCCATACGCAATGTCCTGCCCAATGTGAACGGGTTTGCCGATTACAACATTCGCTTTGGTCGCTCCGTGGATCCCAATGACAACAGTATCATCAACACCGATTTCTTTTCCAATAATTATTCCTTGGAATCCAGTATAGACCTCTTTCAGGGCTTTCAAAAAATAAATGCTATCAAGGCGGCAAAATTTTTGTACAAGGCCACGCAGGAGGAAACCTTACAGCAGAAATACCTATTGGCCTTCAGGGTGATGTCCGCCTTTTACGATATCCAATTTTATGAGGGACTTCTGGCCATTTCCAGGGAACAACAACTGGTATCCCAGGCCAACTACGACCTGGTGGACAAACAGATAGAATTGGGACTAAAGGCGGGGGCGGACCTGTACGAGGCGGAATCCATATTGCTCACCGATAAATTGAAGGTGACCCAGAGCAATAACCAATTGGTGGCCGCCAAACTGGCCCTGATACAGGAAATGAACTTGGAAGGGGTGACCGACATTAACATACTGCCCATCATGGGAGAGCCCGATAAAAATACGATCGATTTTTCCGTAGTGGCAGATTCGGTGTATCTGGAGGCCAAAACATTTATGCCCATTATCAAGGCACAGGAGTTAAGGACCCGGGCGGCCAAAAAAGATATTGCCGTGGCACGTGGTGCTCTGTACCCTTCCATTTCCCTATTTGGTGGGTATGGAACCGGATTCTATGAGACCACACGGGATACCATCGGGGAAACGGTACCGTTCAAGGACCAGTTTAGGGACAATACCTTTAGATATGTCGGTGTGTCCATCAATGTTCCCATTAGCAACGGTTGGTCCGGAAGGTCCAAGGTAAAACAACAAAAAATAAGCCTGATGAGGGCGCAGAACAATTTGGACGTGCAGGAACAGGAACTGCGGCAGACCATAGAACAATTGGTACAGGAGCACAATGCGCTGCAAGTGGAATACCAACAGAGTTCCCAAAAAATGGCCTCCCAAGAGCTGGCGTTCAACATTGCGCAAAAGCGTTTTGAAAAAGGTCTCATTAATACCTTGGACCTGCTGACCGCCAAGAACCTTTTTGCCAGTGCACAAAATGAGAACCTACAGGTGAGGTTGCGGTCCGAGATCAATAAAAGTACCTTGGATTTTTATAGGGGACTCCCCGTTTTTACGATCAATAAATAAAGAATCACGATACAATGGATATAAAACTAGAAAAGAAAAAGGGGCTGCGGCCCAAACATTACGGATATATCGCCTTGGGCCTGTTCCTTATTTTTATAATCTACAAACTGCTTTTTGGGACTTCTGTTTCCACCTTTAGGACCGAAAAGGACAAA
>TARA_R110002020_G_scaffold100855_5_pt1 | contig 29044 bp, 46 predicted proteins | sample TARA_R110002020 | Tara Oceans TARA_R110002020 (sample SAMEA4396489) | marine metagenome | biome: Westerlies Biome; feature: [MES] marine water layer (ENVO:01000295) within the mesopelagic zone...; material: water (ENVO:00002006), including particulate matter (ENVO:01000060) such...
CTATCTGAAGAAATGCTAGGGAAGGAATTAGTAACTACTGCGATAGGTAGGTTAGGTTCTGAGATCTGGGATAAAAAAGAGAATGAGACTAAATTCAGACAATTCCTGAATTACTTCTACAATAAAATTAAGTCCTGGCTTGGTATTGAGAGAAGTGCAATTGAGCAATTAACTCAGGAGTTATTAAATAACAACCAAGAACTTGCTATTGACTTGGCTGCCATCTCTAATCAAGAACAAATGGAGATGAATCTTAAGGAGGAATCAGAATTCTTTAAAGATGCAGACAATATCATGAGCAATATAGATACAATATACAATGAGGCTATGGCTAGGGTTGTAAATGTATTTACTGCTACTGAATCTAGCTTCTTGGCTGACAAGAACAACAAGTACAGAAAGAGAGCTTATGAGAATATTAAAGAAGTTAAGTCAACTTTAGAGCATTTTCAAGAGGCTGATAAGGTAAAAGGTATTGCCTCATTTGTTGCATGGTCAGAATCTTACATCTCTCAATTGAGTAATCGTATTGAGAAAGAAAAGATTAAGAATGATGGAACAATAGGAGATGACTTAGTTAGGATGTTGGTTGAGTGGAATTCTATGTTTGATTTAATCCCTGATATCAATCAACTATTAGAAGCAGAAAGAAAAAATGCTTCGTCTTCAAAGAAGACAGGTGATAAGATCTGGACAACTGCTATTATTGACAGGTTCCAGAAGAAGCTTGCTAATATAACATCAGAGAAGAAAAATATAGACACATCTCTTCTTGAATTAGAAAGAGATAGTTATGTTGAGCTTATGGCTAGGAATGACACTAAGACTCGTCAAAAATATAGAACTAAGTTTGAAAAGAGATGGGATGAGACACATCCAGATGTCACTGAGAAGGACTCAGAAGAGAAGAGAGTGTATGTAAATGAGATGATGACAAAGTATGTTGATAGAATCTTAGATGAGTCTAGGAAAGCTTACAGAGCCAAAGCTGTTACATCACAATCTGATATTAAAACTGGTGTTGCAATGTTTGCTTCAGAAAAACAAATGAAATCTGAAGAAATTCAAGTTGGTTCATCTTTAGTTGACGCAAAAGAAAGAGTCATTCAGGATTTTGGCGTAGTTAAAACAGCTAAAGTTCAGAAAGATCACGAAGAATTTGCAAAAACTAATCCTAAATCACAGAATCTAGCTAAGAAATATGAGAAATTCTTAGATTTATCTAGTGATGGGCAGTACTATTTCACTGGAGAGTTTCAATCTGACTTCTATGAGAAGTATAATGAGATGAAAGATATGGCATTCAATCCAGACTCTGCACTTGAAACTTATGGTGATGTTAAAGTTAACGGATCTACATATACAATTGATGGTGTAGATAGAGAATTAAACATCCAGAGAGCTGTTATTACAGAAATTCTTGGTGACCATGTGTATTATTCTCAGAACGGAGTTGTGCAACCATATATTACAATAGAGGAAGCTATTGGTAGATCTGAATTCTCAAGATGGCAGAAAGAAAATATTGATAATAGAAAGGATGAAAATGGAGACTGGTATAGTGTTCCTAAAGATGAATGGAAGAATGACAAATTCACAGGTCTTAATGATAAAGATAGAGCAGATTTAAATGCTTTATTGGATGATATCAAAGAGGCTGATGAAGATACGAATGGTATTAACAGTCTTATCAAAAGACCTAACAATAGATTTGGTACAGAATTTATCAAACTCCCTTCTATTCTTAAGAAGGATATTGAGAGAATGGCCCAAGGAGATGTTAAAGGTTTAGTTACTGATAAATTCAAAGATGCTTTCAAGGTAAGAGAAGATGATTTTGAGACTGAAGAGGGTCAGGGTAGAAGTGCAGCAGATGTATTAAAAGTATTTGCTGATGTTGCCAATAGAGAAAAGCTTCGTGTTCCTATCCCGTTCCGAAATAGATTGAAAGCTAAAGATCAAAGTCTTGATTTACATTCGATAGTATTAGCAAATAGTATTCAAGCTAAGAACTATAAAGAGAAGAAAGAAATTGAAGCTCAATTATTAGTATTGGTAGATGTAATGAACCAACGATATAATGAGAAGTTCACAGGTGCTCAGAATTTAAGAAATATTCACGGATCATTTGAAGACAAGGAAGTTCCTATTCATAAATCTCGTAATCAAGTCCCTAATGATGCTAAAGCTCTTATGAGTATAATTGAGAATAGATTATATGGTATTAAGAATAAAGATGCAGGAGAAGTTGCAGGAATGAATGTCCAGAAGATGACTCAAAATTGGCTGAAGTATTCTGGAACTTTATCTTTAGTTGGTAACGTAATGAATAGTGGTGTGAATGCTACTGTCGGTACGATTACAAATTGGCTTGAAGCACAAGGAGGTGAACACTTTACTAAAGCAGATCTTGCCAGAGCAAACAAAACTTACTGGAAGGATGTAAAAGGTATTGCAAATGACTTAGGTTCTAATGTTGATAGATCCAGAACTAACAGGTTTCTTAACTTGTGGAATGTAATGGGTAGTAAACAATATCACAATGGTACATTTAATGAGACTACGAGAGCACAAGTGTTAATGAAGACTGAGACACTTAGACCTATCGCAAAAATGGGCGAGCACATGATGCAATCTAAAGCTATGTATGCTATCATGCACAACATTAAAGTGATGAATGAGAAGGGTCAGTATATTAAAAAAGACGGGACGGTAGTGAAAAGCAAGAAGGAAGCAGCGTCTATTGATGAAATGATAATATTCGATACTAAAGGCGACGGAGCAGCAATGAGGTTAAGCTCTCTTGTGAAGTCAACTACATTTAGTCCTGAAGTTGGAATTACTCCTGAACAAATATTACTTGAAACTAGAAATAAGGTAAAGAAAGTAATCATGGATATGCATGGTAACTACGACTCAGACTTACAGAGTGCTGCTCAAAGAGAATTCTGGGGTAAGTTGTTATTCTTCTTAAGAAAATGGATAGAGCCTCTTTATTATAAACGATACAGAGGAATTAGCAAGGTTACAACTCCTACTAAAGACCTTAGAGAAGTAGATAGATTCTATTCTAAAGATTTAAAGTCTTATCAAGAGGGTTATTACGTAACTGCATTGAGAGTGTTAGGTAAATTTGTAAGAGCTATGAAAACAATGGACTTTCAATTAGTTGGTGCAGAATACAAGCAATTATCAGCTCATGAGAAAGCTAACGCCAGAAAGATGGCTTCAGAGATAGCAATGATATCACTATTATGGATGTCATACATGTTGGCTGGAGGAGATGATGATGATGATAATGTTAATTTAAGATATGGATTGAGACGTACAATCTCGGAGATGTCATATTTCTTTAATCCAATTGAGGCAGGAAAGATAGCGAGTACTCCTACTGCATCTGTTGGTGTAGGTAGAAAGGTTCTTGATTTCATCACTCAAATTCCTAAATTCAATGAAATGTATGAGCAAGGAAAGAATAAAGATAAGTCTAAGCTTGGTGTTAAATTTGGAAAACTAATACCACTTAAAGCTGCATGGGAAAGGGACGTTGAAGAGTCTTTAAAATGGCTAAACAACTCCTATTAATCAGAGCAAGTAAAAAAAAGCTCCAGTGCCTAGAACTTTAAATAAAACCCTGATTAGCTTCTGCTTCTCAGGGTTTTTTAACATAACATTAATTTAAATCACCAAATTAATATCTTTTTGATCCACTATTTAATAGTGATATCAACTTATTTTTTGCTTCTTTTGGAGAAGACCCTCTCTCAAAAGCTGTTACAAACTTATCGGCTCTGTGATTAAAATATTCTAATGTTGCTTCAAATAATGGTTTTTCATTAATATTAGGCATCCCATTATCGAACACTGTATGTATTACTTTAACTTTTATGTTATACATGTCTTTATTTTTTAGTTAATAAAAAGGGTGGACATTACATCCACCCGTATTGGGACAAAAAAGTCTATACTCTACTTTTCATTTTATTGTAGAGTAGCTCATATCGCTCATCTATATCAGCGATATATTCCATGACCTGTTCTAGGTCATTCTGATCATATACCTTTTCATTCAAAGGTTTAAAAGGAACACCTTTCTGAACAAACAATTTAACTAAACCCTGGTTGCCTGCTTGTGCTGAAGCATAGATTGTTAATCCCTGCTTATTGCACCAACGCATAGCATCCCAGTTACGATGATAGAATCTCCTTCGGATCTCCCTCTTTCGTTGACCCTTCAGGTAGTTCTTTTGTCTTACTGTTTGCTTCATCTTCGCATTCTTTTATCATCTCAGTTAAAGTTATCTGCCTTCCCATGAGAATGTAGGTATATTGTAAAATTTCTCAGAAGCAATCATCATTCGGATATACCCAAACACTGTGTTTGAATACTGATCCTTTGCTGATTCCTTAGAAGATAAAGATAATGCATCTTTGTGGATTTCATAAGAAGTTACTTTGTCAATAAGAGTTCTTATTGCACATCCATTGAATGTATCTCTTCTAATATTTAATGGTATTACTTTGTAATAATCATTTGAGAAAATACTCTTCCCAAATATATAAAAAGTTTCCACATCTGCAAGGAGAACCTTATTATTAAAAGCGTTTCCTTTACGTAGCGTGCTTCTATATAATAAGCTTCCCTCTATTTCAGCCATGTACGAGGCTGAGTTTTCAGTATAGTACGTTGTTGACACTAAATTGTTTAGAGTCTCAACCGAAAGCTTTGCAAATGACCCAATTTTGGGTTTTTTAAGTTGTTTTCTTTGTAAGAACATAATTAATTTGTTTTTTTATATCAGTTTAACATTTCTCCTTTCACTACAATAACTCTCTTTGCACAATTGTGATTTTGAATTTTTGTATGTGTAATATTTCCAGATCCATATACATCTAAACTGATGTGACAGAACTGACCTCTAATCTCTTCGACAGTTGCCTCACATATATAATGATTGGAATTGTACGTGTGATAAGATGTATGTATCTTATCTCCTTCGCAGATCTGGACACCCTTTATATCTTTAAAGGATTCATAATCTGTAATTATTTGTTTTTTTGCCATGATTTATTTTTTGTTATGTTAATAAAAGGGAGAGCTATTAACTCTCCCAATTTAAATAGACATTTATACAAATGTCTCTGTAATGATTTTAATCTCCTTTACGTTGTTACTCATAATCTCATTCTCCATTTTAGGAGGATCTGAAGACAAGGGTATTCCTTCTGTCATTATTTGACTAATTCGTCCTGCGTTACTTGCCGCTATCTCATTCAGATACTTCATAATAGCTTTTTTGTGGTCATCAGAGAATTTTGTATATTCCCCTTTGATAAAAGCTTCTTTTCCTAATTGCATGTTTCTTGACAACTTAAATTTGTAAACGGTATAAGTTCCGTAGTCAACATGTCCAATAAATAAGTGATGCTTCATCAACATTCCTTCAAACTTGAGGAATGCTGGATCACTACTCCATTGGTACATCATGCAAAATTCATCATCTCCTTCTTCAAAAGAAAGATAAGTATTAATGAGTCTGTCAGTTAAGTCAAAATCAAATTGAGCACCTACAAATGGTAGCATATAAGTTTTACTTTTGTTTGGTACTATTTTTAACTTAAACCTTTCTTTCATACTCCTGTGATTGTATTAAAATTCATTTCAACTCTACCCTTGTTACTCGATTGGTCAAAAGTATAATCAGCATTATTATTTTGAACACTGTAATAATATTGATCTAGAAGTTCGTAAACTCCAGTATATTCATAACCAAATCTATCAGTGAATCCGTTTAGAGATGCGGTATGCATGTCTTCTGACACTGTAAATATCATTGGTCTACCTGGATTAAGCTTAGAAATATAAACAAACTCAAATGGTCTGACATCATATCCCATAAGTTCAAAGTCATTATCCACAATAGATTTAAGGGCTTCTCTATACAATCCTCCCTGAATGTAATACCTATGCGAGGTATATAACATTGGGAAATCTTTACATGGAGATTCTCCTGTCTTTAAATCTACTGGTATTATTACTTTTGCTGTATGGTTAATGATTAGACAATCTAACATTCCTTTACATCTTCTTCCATTAACAACTGCATCAAACTTATACTGATAAATAATTTCAACACCAGGAATTCCTGTTGCAAAATATTTAGCTGTATAAGGATGAGATATTAATGTAGCTGCTGTGTGACTAGCATGTAGCCACATCTCAGGTTTAATTAAAATCTTACCTCTTGAGGTAATCTTGTCTTTGAAATATTCTTTTCCTGCAGAAACTACTGTATCAATAGTTTTCTGTTCAGAATAGTTTTTGTAAACCTGAAGTTTACTGGCAGCATCAAGAATTTCTGCCGTGTAATTTGCAAGCTTATTTGTAATCTTAACACTCTTTCTTCTACCTAATGGTGTGACAGCCTCCACTGTTTCATTCACTTTACCATTGAAATTGCTGAGTATTACATCACAAATCTTCTTTACGTTTGTTGTTGGTGGCTTAACTGATGCTCCTTGATAGAACACATCATCTACTCGATGAGGTTCAAAGCACATCATATCAACTAAACTACCAAACTTTAAGTTGAAGCCCTGCTTCACTCCCCCTACCACATCCAACCCTTGCTTATCTATTGAAGCAAGCATTGAATAAGATGGAAGTTCCAAATCTCTGTACTGTTGTTCCGTCAGCTTTAGATTATGATCTTGTATTGCCATTTATTATTTCATTGTTTTTATGTTTTAAAATATGTATCTAATTGTGTTTAAATCAAAAAATTCAGAATATTCATCTTTAAATATTTGAATTGCTTTTGACTTGTACTCTAAAGGGTATCTCATAACACCCATTTTATTTTTAACTTGATTAGATTTAAACATCATTTCTGATGCTAATCCATCTACTCTTTCCATTTGATTTGGATGATTAGTTAAAAATATTACCTCACATTTATTTTCTCCTGCTATATCTTTTACTTGACTGAATAAGTTTCTATACTCTTTTCTAAAGTCTTTGTAAATAATAACTGGAGAATAATTAATGTGTACTTCCCAACCTAAATCCTTAAGCCTGTTTATATCATGTATCCTAGACTCTATACTCTGCATTTTAGGTTCTAAAATTGTAGAGTACGACTGAGGCATAATACTCACCCTAACTCTTGGCTTCTTGCTAAAATGATTAACATCCAATTTCAACAAGCTAGGATATTTTGTAGCCATAGTTGTGTTTATTTCATCATGATCATCATACATTTTAAGATAATCTATAAGAGGTATAGGGCAGTGCTTTTGCATCAATACAAGGTCAGTGTTGCAAGCAACATCAACCATTTTATAAACAGGGTCTTGTTGGTCAGGAAGCTTATTGTAATCTTTAGCCCATTCAAATACAGATGAAACAATTTCCATAACATTGCTATTAACAAAAACTCTTTTTCCATTGTGTCTTGACATATAACAATAAGTGCCAACACAACCTCCAAAACATCCATAAATTAGATTAGGAGCTATTGCATTGGCACTATTATTATTGGGTTTAGTTATTAAGCTTTTAGTAATTTGATACTTAATCATTAAAAAAATATGTGAGTTTAATTTAGATTTTTATCTAGATAATTGCCATCTTCGTCACATTCATTTCCATCTTCATCTTCATATCCAATTAAATATGATTCTGTACTAGCCATTACTTCACAGTCATCACACTCAACTTCAGATACTAAATCAACATGACCATTGAATTTTTCACTCTCTTCCTTAGTAATAACAACATCACTAAATCCAAGTCTAACAAGAACTTTGTTTGCTTTTGCCATCTAAAATAGTTTTATCCAGACTCCAGGATTATCCTTATCTACTGAGTAGAGAGGGAATGCTCTTGGGTCTGATTCGTTAATTAATTCTCCTCTTATACTCATAGGAACAGGGAAGACATATTTTACATTATCATCTTCAATGAAATCATGTGATGTCATTAAATCTTGTAAAATCTCTACACTGTTACTAAAGTCAAAGAGCCTCTTGCTATTACGCACATGATGATATCCTATAATTAAGGGATCACCTTTTCCTTTTTTCATTTCCATGAAAGTCTTCCTGAAAGCTTCAAATTGATTAGGTCTTGAGGCATCCACATATCCTTTAACTTCTTTTTTACGAGAGTTAAATTTCTGGATACCCAAAGCTCTAATATATTTGTTAACAGTAGGAGACGAGAAGATTCCTCTACTCGTCTTTACCTTACTGTTCTTTAGCGAAGGAACATTTCCGGGAATAAAAAACATTGTTTTAGGTTGTTTTCTATTCTCTAACATTGCCTAGTTTTAATAAATTAATAAATTGTTCAATCTGATGCTTCTTTATGAAACCTCCTTTATTAGAATTCCACAAAGTAGTAAGATGTATATCTGTTACTTTATTTCCTGACTGATCTCGAAGGTATAAATAATCTCCAGAAGCAAGAATAGACTTAGAATAATGACAACCATTATGGTTGGATTCATATATGATATAAACCCAACTTCTATAATTATCTTCCTTAAAGCCTAGTTCTTCTAATGTTACTAATTGATCAACTACATTGCAATATGGATTAGGTTTATTACCTAAAACTCTTTTTAAAGCCATAATATTAAATATTAAGTGTACTCAAAAGTACCAGTTTCACTATTGTAAGACACACATTGATTAGCCTTACGATAGGTTGCGAACTGATCATTATAAGATTCAAATCTAGTTCCTCCTACACCAACCCAAAAGGCTTGCTTAGAGTATTCATAACATGAATCATAACCATCAGTAATAACAACAGAGTTGTTTCCATTTTCTCTAATCTTCTGAACTACTCTATTAAAGTTAGTTCCTCCAGATTTAGAGAAGCTTAGGATTTTAAGCTCATTGATATTCTTTATCTCATAGATCTGTCCATCAAAGAAATAAAGATTCTCAATAAGGTTCATTCTAAATAGAACCATAGCAATCCCTTTAACAAGATCACTCATTCTAATTTGAACACCCTCAAATGTTTCATAAGAACTCATACTACCCGAGCAATCAAGATATAAATCTATTTTACCCTTATAAATACGAGTCTCATTACCAATATTCATTATCTCTGCATTCTTGAATATTGGGTGTAAGAATTCAAGACCAAATAAGTCTTCACATTCTTCACAATCGAATAGACTTTCCTCTACTCTCTTGAATTTAGACGAGAAGTAATTCATGGATTCATTAAGAATCTTCTCCATTACTTTCTTTACAGATTCCTTATTGATAGTTACAGCACGAAGCTTATCTTTCAATACTTCAATCTCTTCAAGAAATTCAGGTTCATTATTCATTAAATCCTGCAATGCTTCTTTTCCAAGTTGGTTCTCAAGTTCTTGAATCTTGTCATCAGCTTTAGACTTCGCATCTTCAATATCCTTCTTAGCATTTTCCAATGCTTTATCAATGATATCTTCAGTTGCACTGTCTCGATTAGATGAACCAGAATCTTTCCCTGCACCTTTACCACCATCTTGTCCGTCAACATCCTCTCCTTCATCACTTCCGTCCCCGTCACCTTGACCTAAAGATGATTCTAACCCTTGAGGATCTTCACCATCTCCATTTCCATCTCCATTTTGGCCTTGTTGTTTCTGTTGCTCCTCTTTTACATCATCGTCAACTTTCTGCAGTACTAATGCAAGTTCTCTAGTTAGAATGTTTGTATAAAGTGGTGAGTCAACAGTTACAACTTTAGTAAGTGAGTCATAAACTTTGTCTATAACTTTGTGCCTAATACCATTGTTGTCAGTAATAGGTCTTTTCTTAACGTCTTGATTAACATAAACGCTATACACATCATTAATAAGCTCTTGAGAGAGAGTACAAGGTTTGCCAGTTTCTTTTTCAACATAGTCTTTAACCTTCTCTAATCTTCTCTCCTCATACCTAGTTACACCAGGCATTACTACATGCTTATCTTTTCTAAATCCAAAAAGTCCGTCTCCAGTGTTTTTGAATCTTCCGTAAGGATCATAAGAAGGAGCTTTCACTCCTCCTTTTCCTGATCCACCTTTCCTAGAAAGAAAACTCACTAGTTATTGAATTGATTTAATACATCAGCATCAGAACCATCATCTAAGAAACTAAGCTTAGCTTCTTCCTCAGCAATTCTGTTCTTAAAGTCAATACCATCTTGCTCAGTAATCAAACCTTTTGCAGATGCTTCACCATAAGCTAATTCTAATTCATCATACTTTTTGTTGTAATCATCACTAGATGCACACATGCCAATACCATCAATAAGATCATATAATTTTCTTATTTCTGCTGGAACTAATTCTTTAGATAATTCCTTAGCAACTGCTTTACTCACTAAAAGCTCAACAGTCTTAACGATACCTCTATCCTCATTTAATCCCCAGATAATCATTACATTCTTTACCAATGTAGGTAAAAATGATAAAGCTCTATCAGATAACTCAGAATGAGTTTTATCAAGAATCTTCTTTAATTTGCCTGGATTTAATGTAATAGCATCAATATCAGTTTGTTCAGGAAACTTAATTTTTGTTTTTTGTGAATAAGATTTACCACCTTTAGCATAGTAGTTCAACATGTCTGATTGAGACAATCTACCTACTTTGTGAGTGATAAGGAATCTATCCCAGAATGGTGAATCCACCTCATCATCTGGAATTTCATTACAGGTTGCAATGAAGTTGTTCCATTGGCAATCTATTTTTTCTTTACCATTGAAGAGAACTTTCTCATTCATAATACCCAGTAAAGAATTTCTTAATGAAGCTGATGCTTTATCAATCTCATTAATAATAACTACTTTTGCAGTAGTTACAGGAGAGTCAATTGCATACTTATTTTCAGTAGTCAATTTCTCTAAATCAATATTTCCTTTAACTGCATTGGATCTAGTCCCTTCGTCAGTTTCTAATAGAAACACATCATCTGCTCCAATTGTGCCTAATGAAGCTGTCGCAAAGTCAATTACAGCAGCAGTCTTAGCCACACCCGGAGGGCCAATCAATAAGATTGGAGTGTTTAATGCTTCACCCAAAGCCATTACTCTAAATGCTTCAGTTTTCTTCATTAAATTCGTTGTTATTTTTCTTGTTACCATGATTTAAATTTTAATATGTTATTTATTGAATTTGTTTTAGCTCCTCTTGCCTTAATCTTTCTTTTATCAGACGTAAGATGAGGTTTCTTAAGTCCTCTCTGTTGAAAACATGAGCATAATCCGATGGATCTTTAACTTCACATCCATCAGGAATCTCTATTTGTAGGAATCCAGTTTTGTCACATAATTTTTGACCAGCATTTCTTCCCGGGTTTTTAGCATTATCAAAGTCATTATCATACATAACAAATATTTCTTTGAATCTACCTTTTAATTCATTCACTACACTCTCTTTAGCATTTACGCCCTCACTTTGTAACGAGCAAGCAGTAATGAAATCAGAAGGAAATAAACTCTTAATCATTAGAGCATCTTTCCTGCTACTTGTTATTATTAAATTTTGGCCTTTTGCAGGCATTTGAGTCCATAGCTCCCATGTAGAGAAATCATTGTTGTTAGTCCACTTATTATCTTTATCAGCAAATGGCTGATATATTTTGAATGTTTGGACACCATCTTTTTCTTCTACAAAAGCATAAGCTAAATCTTGAGCAACCGTACAGTTACCATTTACAAAGAAATGTGATATTGGAAATATCTTGCAGTATTCTAATTGATCCTTAGTGAATCCATATCTGCCTTCCCAGTAATTCTTATCTCTAATCTTCCAAGGTCTTACTGTAACAGCAATCCTCATCTTTTTATTGATAAGCTTTCTTTCTTTCCTTTTGTTAATCTTCTTCCTTGACGGAAGGGCATTAACAAAACCATTGTGTTCTAGGTGGTCTAATCGGAAATCCATTGCAATCTTATTGAATGCATCTGTTATTCGACCAAATTGAAATAATCTCATGACGAATGTAAAACAATCTCCGACATCACCAGAGGCAAAATCTTTATACAGTACTTTATTGTATTTGTCACTGTGGAACAAACTAAATGAAGGATCTGTATCTTCTCTCAAAGGACTGCTAATAGCTTTCCTTGGTAAACCTCCTAAATACATCTCAAAGATATCTAATTGTGAAATACACTCTAGTATTCTTTGTGATGTTGGTAATTTCTTGTCTTCTTTTGCTTGTCCGAACGCCATATTCTTTGATTTAGGTTAATAAAAAAGGGCTATAACAAATATAGCCCTTTCTCTTATTTCAAATAATATTTACTAAGCATTTAACCAATCATCTTCCCCTGCAGCAACTGCATCTGGAGCTGCTTCTGCGGTGGCAAAAACATCTAATTGATTAGCATTCTCTGTTGAGATAACTGTTGGAGTTAAGTTATGCTCACGCAATACTAAATCATCTGCACCGAAATCTACATTACCAAATGCACCTGCAGCTTGAGATTCATGTAAATCCTTAAGGATGTACTTAAATTTCGTAGCTTTAGTTTGACTGATAACGTACTGACGCAAAGTATGACGGTTGAAAGTAGCCTGAACTAATTTCCCATCTCCTTTAGTCTTAACACCTAAAAGCACACCAATCTTGTTGTTGGTAGACTCAATGATACTTCTTAAATAAGAAACATCACCAGTGAATAAAGTAGTCCACTGCTCTTTTGTGATACTTGCGTAACATTCAGAAGGATCAGATACTTTGTTTAAATCAAAAGGAAGGTTTAATAAGTTTACTAAAGCAGAGATTAATTCAACCTCACCTCTTTTAGCAACTTTTACACCATCCATTTTGTACCAATCCATGTTACTCGGAGCAATTTTAGATTGTACAGCTTCCTGATCTAACCAAGTGTCTTTTCCAAAAGCATTGATTACTTTATACTTTCCAGTTTGAGATTTGTGGTGTGTATTAGCTACATAAAACTGTAACTTAGTTGTCACGCTGTTATCCTCGTTAGCTAGATAGAAATCTAATCTTAATTGAGGCACATCTCTCTCACCGTCACCATCTGAAACCTTAGTTTCTCCAAGATACTCAGGAGTGAAGTTTAATTCACGATCATAAAGTTTCTCTAATTCTTCCTTTGTAGGGTTTAACGCTACTACTTTGAAATTCTCAGCACCAGTGTATAACTTTCTTGCGATACTATCTGTTGCTTCTACTTGTTGTCCAAATCCTGACATAAAAAATATATTTATTTAAAATTTGGGGATATTTTTGGCTATCCCCTTCACCGTTGTTAGATTAATTTTTGTTAAGATTATGCGTAATCTTCTACGTTAGCAACTTTACGTTCCAATACTGGAGCATTAGCTTCATCTCTTGCAACTTGCTCTTGAATTGAATTAGTTAATTCTTCTCCATTCATAGTTCCGTTGTTGGTTACTAATACAGTCTCAGATGATAACTCATCAATCCCTACTGCTTCAGGTGCTTGAACTTCTATTTCATTAACACATGCTTCTTCACACGTATCATCATTACAACAAAGCTTAGCAAATTCAAATGCTTCAATCTGATCTGAATCAAATGAAACTAATTCAAATTCAGTAGTTTCATTGTTTAAGTCTAAGAAATTAGAAATCTCACCACACATGTGCGAAGATGTGATAGCTTTACCTTTCTCAGAAGAGTCATCGTAAGATACTGCATTCTTAGAAGTTTTGTAAATTGTCATATCTGCTGTTGCGTTTTCACCCAAGTTTGCGGTGTTAGAAATTAATAATTTGTTACCAGATTCAGCAACTAAAGATCCAAATACAGCTTCCTGTATATCTCCTGTTTCAAAACCTAATAATTCTGCTGCCATCTTGTTGAATAAAATTCTACGAGACTTTTTTGCACCTTTAGTACCCTCAACAGTTACTACTGCTCGGTCTGGATACTTAGTTGATGATACTGTTGCTACTTGACCTAATCTTTTTGTTCCGAATATTATCGTACTCATTTTTTACTCTGTTTTAATTATTATTAATGTTTGAATTGTTTTTTAAAAAAATGTGGTTCGCCTACCCACTCATCTATATCCGATCCTTTGTCTAAAGTTACTTTTCTTAACTATCCCTCTTCATACTTAGTGATAGCGTCTAATACTGCTTGCATGTCATTATCAATGACTGGTGCACTAAACATTTCTGCAGGACTCTTTGCCATGTTAGTAGTATTGTTTTGAGTCATGAAACCATACTTAATGTCAGTTCCTTTCTTCTCTACAATAGTTTCTAATATTACAGCAAACATTCCTTCTGGCTTAACTACATCCTGAACTAACTTACCTCCTGGTACGCCAAATACGGTTCTGTCAACTCCATTGAATTGTTTAACTTCAGTGTGAGCCATAACTATTACAGTTAAATCTTCTCTAAGTCCATCAATAGCTTTTAATGTTTTGTAAACATTATCACCCATTTCAGTAAACTTAGCAAATCCAACAGTTTTAGCTTTCTCCATGAACTCTCCAATCATTGCATAAGTAATTGTATCAATTACAATAACATCAATGTCAGGTCTGTTCTTACTCACAAATCCCATTGCTCCCTTAATCTTTTCCCAATTAGTAGTTTTGAGATAGTTACAAGTATTAGGATCAAACATTCCGTTTGCATCTTTCATAATGTAATTCTTTCTCCATCCTCTAAAAGGTGGTGCTTTCTCATCAGGGCAGATAATAAAAGTCTTCTTTGGGTCTAAACTTCTCAATGAGTAAGTCTTCCCAGTTCCACTGTAACCAGTGACAAGCAATTTATTTGCCATATCTTTTCTGTTTTAAATTATTAATGTTACTCTACATCTTTCCATCTCCTGCGAGCATATATATCATATACTGATGCTGGGCGGATTTGAGGAAACAATTTAATGATTTCTTTCTTGCCTAATTTTTTGTAATTTTCCCTTATAAACAAAACATCTTCTCTTGTTATGACAGACTTATCTTGCATTTGTTTTGACTTAGCCTTACTCATATTTTCTTTTGTTTTGTCACTTTTCTTCTTACCTAACTTAGCAAGAGACATTTTCTTTCTTGTAGCTTCTGAGTGAACAAAGCCTCTCATGTTTGTATTACCCTTAGCTCTAATGCCTTGAGCCTTCTTCCATTCTTCAGTGTGTTTTTTCCCGTTAGGGCCAACTCCACCTTCAGAAATATTTGTAAGGTTACAACCTATTGACTTAAAATAATCAATATAAAAACTCTCCCAAAATCTCCAATCTTCAACACAATCTATAACTACTTGAATTGGTTTCTCTCCTTTATTAAGGAGAGACTTAATCCATGATGATGAATGTGTTTTTAATACTTTTGTCTTAGCTCTATAAATATGTTGAGTAAGTCTCCTTTTTGGATTTTTACTTTTACCAACATATCTACATTGCTTAGTTAAAGGGTCTACTAAAATGTATATATATTCCATTCAGTAAATATACAACATTTTTAGGCCAAAGTCAACAAAATCACCAATAACTTGTTTGCCATTTTTACGCTTTAGATTTAATTAATGTGTCTTGTTCAATTGCTTGATTGTAAGATTCCTGTAAAAGATCCTTAGCCATTAAAAAGGCTATTTCTCTCTTAGAAAATGTGTCTTCAATCCTTTTGCATACTGTTGCAACAGGATTCTCTCTATCAGAATCAACAACAAAACCTGTACTAAACAGATCTGTATATCTTTTCTGAAGATTTTCAACATCATTTATCCCACAAGCTTGCAGGTCATTCTCAAAATTTGTTGGTTCATAATCACCTGCTTCAGGGACATCAACCTTCTTGTTTTCTTTTCTTTTAAAAAAGTCTTTCTGGTCACTCATTTACTTTAAAATTTCTTTAATGGTTTTAATGATTTTTCGTCTGTTAAAGATAGTGTTTTTTCCTGAAACTACCAAATAAATCTTAGACATTTTACCCTGTAAATCAACAAGTTCCATAGAACATTTAGCTGCTCTATCAACAATAGAATCATTCAATTCTACCGTATCAACTTGTAACCTTATAAGGTCATTAAGGTGTTTGTTTTTCTTAACAATAGATTCTTCTAATCTAGCTATCTTTTCCTTAAGTTTTCTCTTACTCGCCATCGTTGAATTTGTTTTGAATTAATTTATAAATCTCATTCCATTCTGGTAATCCTGTAAGACACTTATCATCGATGTATAGATCAGCAGAAATCTTTCTGCAATCAGCACCGTACTCTTCAATTAGATGAGGAAAATTACAGTTTACATAGTGATAATTTATGCCATGATTATTTAACCAAACTATAGCTCTAGCTAAAGCAGTTCCTTCTCTACAAGTGTTTATTACAACACCGTAACCTTCTTTAATTAACCTGTTGATAAAGTGTCTAGCCATTTCTCTTTCAGGTCCACACTCAGGCCACTCACTATCACAGATAGTTCCATCAAAATCTATAGCAAGTATTGCTTTAAAACTGTTTTTACAACTTTTTACTTGACTCATGCTATTGTTAATTTTAATTCATCCACTATCATCCATTGACAGTTTGATTCTTTGAAGTTATAACCTCCCTCATCATTTATTCTGTCAAAATATTCAGTTATATGAGAACCAGGCGGTTCGTCATAACTAAATATAAATGTTTCTGCAATACTAAAATCTAGTATTATTATTTTACACATAATTTTAATTATTTAAATTAACGAAGTAAACAGAATCACCTTGCTTAAACCAATGTCCTATTAACTCAAGATTATCTTTACTTCTAACCTCTTTGTTTTTTTCCAATATTACTTTACTCATCACACTAATTTTAATTGTTTAACTTTTTCTACTAAATCCTCTAGACTACCATCATTTTCAATAACATGATCAAACTCGTAATCATCTAAAGCTGTTTCTGAAGGGTGTTCTTGAAAGTTATCTTCGTCAAAAGACCATTTTTGGAGTGTTTCAGACCATCTAAAACCTTCATTTATTGCTTCTTCTGAAAAATCATCATCAATATCTTCGTACCCCATGACATTTAACATGTTTAGAACATCTTTATCAGTATGTTTGTATTCTAATTCTGAATCTCTATTAACCCTAATAACAATACCACCTCTATCTTTGACGGCTTGAACTTCATTAGGGAATCTGCAATCTGTTATTATCCAGTTAGGCATTAGAGAAGTATTTTTATGAATTTCTTCTCCTTGAATTAACATTCTATGGTTTTTATTTGTAAGGTCAATATCTACTTCTTCAATATATTTAGTCGACCTTGAAACACTAATTTTACCTTCTACTTTATAGTCAGCAAACAAAGCATTTACCCAGATATTAGGATGTATAATATCTCTACCTGCTTCAGTGCCTAAAAGTTGTAAGAGTTTACGAGGTGTTTGTTTTATAATATACCATTTTGTATTATTGTGTAAAGATTCATTAGCTTCTAAATAAGGAACAAGCTTCCTGTCTTTATTATCAAATAAACTATTTGTATAATACCACCACTCTTCACCAAGCTCTTTTTCTTTAAACTCTCTATCTTCTAACTGCTCTCTAGTGCAATTAATCCATCTGCAAACGGTGTCTTTTATTTCATCTGCAAACTTTTTGATTTGGTAGCCTGATATTTCTTGAATAGAAGTATCACCTGGATATTTACCATTTAACCACTCTACACATTCTTTATTAGAGTAAGTGCCATTTCCAAACCCTGTTTTAGATGTAGCTATCCATTGCAATATACTGCCTACAGTGTCTTTACCTGAACCCATCTTTCCTGATATTCCTATTAAATTTGTTTTCATATCTTAGCTTCTCTAATGTTACCTGCTGTATATCTAGCCTGACGAGGCATACCTCCTGGCTTAGTTGGTGCCATTGCTGTGAATCTAATCCATTCTCCAACAAAGTCAGTAGGATTTTGTAGAAGCTGTCTTTTCTCCTCAGTGTTATATCCATTTAAAGACACTGTGAATTCACGACCATCTTTCATTCTCACTTTAAATCCTTTAGCAATACCTGACGGTACTCTATCTTCTTTAAGTTGAGAAGTCTTACTTCTACCTAGTTCATTTACAGTTTTAATTGCACCTTCTCTAGCTTCTGTTGCTTCTTCAACAGAAAGAATCATAGCATCAAACTCTAGTTTATCTTCTTTCATTTTGAAGATATTACCCGAGTTCATAGTATGTCTACCAAATTTATATTTAGCATCCCTACGAACTATCACTATACCTTCTTCCCCGTTATCAACAGCCTCATCGTAGAATTTTTGAATTTCCTCATGTGATGAAAACACCCATTGCTCAACATACTTTAAATTTCCTGCTCCTCTATATAACTGAATATAGTCATCAACATAGCCTATTAAATTTCCATTTCTAGTTTGCTTATCCCACTCCATACGGTCAGTATCTAGTAGATTGAAAGCATATAGTTTCAATTCAGGGTGCCATGTAGTTAGCCATTCAACATCTCTTCCTGGATACTTCCAACCCTTTTCAGGATCTCCTCCAGTTTTAGCCCATAACTTTTCATACTTATTTCTAGTGTGTTCAGATGTTACATCTTCAGTCTTAAAGAAATGCATGATCTCTGAAAAAGTCATATTAGGTGCATAAAATTCACATTCTAATATGTCATTATCATGAAGTAATCCTTGAGCTTGTATTTCTGCAACCATTTGCTGAAGTTTAACATTAGGTATAACTTTTAAAGCTCTACTTAATGCAGGGCCAGTAGATTTAATCTCTACTCTGCCTCCATCGTGTTTTAAAGAACAGAAGTAATCCTCTGGATTGACTACATTCTTTGTGAGCTCAAATTCAGCTCCTGTCTTAGAGTTAGGTATTAACTCTGGTTTAAATTGTTTTTCCATTAGAATAAACTTCTTTTTTTATGTTTAACATTCTCTTTGACATAAAAAGCAGCATGATTAATAGGGTCTAAAAATCCATCAATATTAGATATAATATCAGTTCTCATTTCAAATGTATTTCTGACATCAGAATACGTTAAGAAACTAATACTTCCAGATTGAGAGACAGTTATAGACCATCTCTTTTCCTTATCAATATTAATGTAGATAGTATAATCATTATCCTCATCATCTCTAAAATTAATACCAATCTTGTTATTATGTTCTAATAATACTGGTATTTTAGTTTTAAAAATGTTGCTTCTTATAGACAAACAGGATTCTTGAAATTTTGATAATTGTATCGGCATTCCCATATTTTCTGTTTTACTGCCCAAAATTCTTAGGCTTTCTTGGTTTAGCTACCCTTCCCAGTAATCTGTCAGCAGTAGTTTCATAATTAACTAATACATCCCTCTCATCTGATTTTGGTAACTCTTTAAATCTGTTTGTTGCTCCGTCGAACAGAAAGTGATGATACTTATTAGGTGCACCAAATCTATTTTTCAGAATTTTCATTGCTCTGAAGGTATCTCGAAATCTTCTGATATCATAACCATGATAGTCATCAAATCCATACCTATCCGGTGAATACACACCAATAATAACTTTTGCATCTCTCTGGATCTCTTTATTGTTAGCAAAACCAGCCAATGAGGGTTCAGTTTTCTTCTGAATACTCTCTCCCTTGTTGGTAAATTGTTCCTTCTCACCAGATTGTTCTTGTTGAATTACATTCACAACAGCCCAACCCCAGTGTTTAGTTACTTGCTTTAACGCATAATTTGTGCTCCAGTGAGCCATAGTTTGATGTTGATTCATCATGCTCCCAGTATCTTTAATCTTCTCAGGAGTTAATAAACTCATGTGATCCACAATAACTATTGTGAATGCAGAAGTATCATTTGGTACATAATGAGAATAAACCTTAGTCTTCTCTTTTACAGTGTAAAAGTTTCCGTCCTCATCAATCTTCTTCTTGATGAACTCTCTATCTTCATAGTGATGTTTACCAGTTCTATCTGCATGATCTCTACAATACTTGTAAACACCAGTTGGATTATAAACTGAATCAATTATCTCTACCTTTTCAAGCAACTCTTCAATCTCGTCAATATGTGAATCAATCAGAGCCATAAACCCTGCGTCAAGAGATTTTTCTCTATAACCCTGAAGGGTCAAAAGATCCATCCTGACATCACATCTTGCTGAAATGAAGTTACATATCATAGTATCAATAAACTCCTGCTCAGACTCCTCTAATGCAAAGTAGAATATCTTTAAATTAAGATTATGCTTCAATGCATATTCAAGAGGTTCTCTAACATAAAGAGCTTTTGTTACCTGAGTTTTACCCACACCAGAACCTGCAGTTACCATTTGGATCATTCCCGGAACAACTCCAGGTACAGATGTTGAAAGTTTTGGATAATTCTGGAACGGAATGCAAAAGATCTTACCAGAATCCTTTTCAGTTTTAATAGCCTTCAGCTCTTTTACACGCTTGGCTACTTTTCTTTCTGGTATATCTTCATCATTCTTCTCCATATCTCTCTTCTGTTTTAATATTCAACTTAGACTCAACTTCAACCATTACACATTTATGTCCATCTGCCCAATTAGGACTTGGCGGGACATCATCGCCAGTGGTACTATATCCAGTACCACATTCTTTACATCTAAATGCTCTTGCCATATCTTATTAAATTGTTTTTAATTTGAAATATAATTTCATAAATACTATTGTTTAAATGACCTTTCTTGGAATAAACTCTGTCGCTCCAAGTACCATGATATAATACTTGATACTTAAAGCCTTCTACAAAATGCTGCAATTCAACTGCTCTTGCCATAATAATTATTTAATTAATTTTAAAGCTTCTTGTAACCCTTTTTCTAATCCAGCATATACATCAAACTGGTCGTTCTCTCCTATAACCTTGTAAGGAAATCTCCAGGATGAAATATCTACTTCAATACCCATCTGTTCATTCGCATTGTACACAGGTCTTGAGTTCACCCAAATTTGATGTTTTTCATACAACCATTTTTGAAGTAATGATTGTGTTGGTCTAGTGTAATATTTTTTTGAAAAGTTTTTCCTCTCTATTTCGGAATTAGAGAAACCACTCTCAAAATGGTCATCTAATCTTTCACACCAACCATTTGAATATAGGTGGCCTCTTTCACTAAAGCAGTCGTGGCATTCCCAATCAAACCCTTTATCTTTAGCTAATTTAGCTGTTTTAAATGTTACTAGTTGTTCTTTCATTACATATAGTCTTCGTTTTCATACTGGTTATTACTGGTATCATTATCAAGAAGGTATGAATACTTCTCGTGATACCCTTCGTTTAGCCATCTGGCAGCTTCAACAAAATACTCCATATCTCCAGATCTTGTGTCTGCAGCTACTTGTAATTCTAAAACTTTGATGGCTCTTTCTTGAGCTTCAACATCCTTTTTGAATATAGATAACCATTTCTTTTTCAATCTCTTTCCAAGAATAGTATCTGCTCCTGCAGGTGATAAAGCTCTTTTGCCTCCATATTTTCTCAATACAGTAGTTGGATACGTATTTAACCACTTAAGGAATAAATCATCATCTACTGCAAAGAATTCAGAAGCTTTGTCTCTCAAGAATATACTCCCATTAGACAACCTAACAAACCCTTTTTTCTCTAAACTAATAAGAGAAGCCATAGGCTTATCTATTAATCCAACGATTATGTTGTTGTTTGCTATGTTGTATAAAACAATATATTCTGATATCGAAATGCTATTATCCATGCATTTCTCAACAGGTATTGTAATATCATCTAACGCCATGTTATAAATTCTTTATTAAAATTTTTCATTGACTTATTAAAATATACGACATCTTGTGTGTCCTGAAGCACTATTAAATGCATTTCAGGAAATTCATGTCTCAAACATCTACCTAACATCTGAAAGAATGAGCCAATCTCACTATCTAATTGTGTGATGATCCCTTTTTCTATTTGAGTCAGGTTAACTCCTTCCCTAAGCATTTTAACAGCAAACAACTCTTTACACTCCATATCATTAAAACAATCTATCAAATGTTGATTGTGATCATCTGAATTTTTAGAATGCACTGCATTGTCAGCTCCTAGTATCTTAGCCTGATTAATTGAACCAGTGAAGCATATAAATCTTGAATCGTCAAGTCTAAACTCCTTCACTAGATCCTTAAGTATTTCAGTCTTAACTTCAGAAATGAATTTCTTTCTTTGTGAAGCTAGATTGAGCCACTTATTTCTACACCCAGTCCTAACGGGGTACGGAATAGAAAGATCCTGAGATAATTCTTTATAGTACTCCATTTGTTTGGATATTGCATCATAATACTCCTGCTCACTACCTTGGCAAACAATCCCAACTTCTTTTGGATATTTATTAATAGTTTCATAAAGTTTATCATGTGTACAATATTTAGTAATATTACACCCTTTCTTGGGTTTACGAGACATAAAGTCCCATAATTTATTACCAACATATTGTCTTAAATGCATTTGATGCACTACTAATTCAGGCTTAGGAACTAATCCTAGCTTAATAGCTTTCATGAGGTCTATTTTATAGTAGTGCACTCGCTTGCATAAGCCATTCATCAAATCCTTTTTAGTCTCTTTAATGGTTGCTGATAAGAATATGATACGTGTACCTCTCTGTAATATTTTTCTAAGATGTTCAATCCTAAGAGGTGTTAAAGCATGACACTCATCTAGCACGATGAAATCAGCTTTAACTTTCTGAGTCTTTAAAGACGCATAGAGAATTGTCTTCATTGATTTCAATGCTTTCTCTTTCCCATGCTTCTCTAAATCAGCAACCCAATTCTTACGGTGAGTACTCTCTTTACATACTAGATACCCCGTGGCTTTTGAATTAGAGTTAAGGATTTCTTCAACAATTTTTCCTGCAGCTAAAGTTTTACCTGTGCCTGTACACCATTCCAAACAAAGAAATCTATGTTTTTTTGAAAGATTGACTGCTCTTGATTGTATTTTATCCTTAGCCTCCATTATTCTCCTTCTAACATCTTGTCAATCATATCGTCGATATCATCATCAGACATATTCTTGATGTTTCTTTTGTCAACGACGATTCCTGAACCTCCTCCAGGTAAATCTACTTTATGAGCACCATCAAGTTTACCATCTCTTTTAGCTTTAGCTACTATATCCTTTAATTCTTTTGGTGCATCAGGACTATTCTGAATATAATCAATAGATAGTTTCTTTGCAACATTCATTACAATGTTCTTAAAAGCTTCACTCTTTTGAGAAGCATGATACAAAGCTCTCTCCATATGCTCTCCTTCTCCTTGTACAAATGCCGAACCGTCAGTTCCACTGTCATACAAAAACATACATGACATAGATTTATTTGAACTAACAATTTCTTTTAGTTCGTGAATAATATTAGTGATTTTAACACTACTTTTAGGTTGTTTTCTATCAAAAAATCCCATTTGTTATTGATTTATAAAGTTAAAATTTAGTTTTGGATACTCCTCGCTAGTTGGTTGAAATCTATTGATAAACTCAGTGATATCATCTAATCTCTCCAATTCAGGAGTAAATCTCTTGACAATATCCTTCTTGGTTCTTCTTAAGAATCCAGCATAGATCTTATCTCTAAGTTCTTGAGGCATAGCATTATGTAATAATTCTTGAGGAATTTCACTGCCTTGCGAGTCAATCCCTTCAATCCTCTCTTTTGAATCTTCTAAAAACTCATTTCTTGCATCAAGAACCTTTTTCATGCTCATGTATTCTTGTTTAGCCATTGCAATTACAGCTTTAAATTCACCAACAGATATAGATTTTTGAAAATCTTTAAATGCTACTTCATTCTCAGACCCATACATCGTACTTGTTTTTTCATCTATTGGTAATTCTTCTTGGTTTTGTTCCATTTTCCGGTGTGTTTTGATTTATTAATTGTCTATATATTAATTCCATTTCTAGGTTAGCTAGACAATCTAGCTTCCATTCTTCACGCTTAATCTTTGCAATGCAATTTTTAATGTGATTAGTGTCCATTTCATAGTAAAGTTTCTGCGACCCATTTGATGACTCCCAAACCTCTACCATTCTTACAAAATTCTTGTGAAACTTAATAGTCTCACTATTAAGATTCCATTTGAGTTTTTTTCTAGGTGGTAGTCCCATTGTCTCTAATTTTAATTAACACTTCTCTATCTATTGATGACCAATTTCTCTGATCCATACCTTTAAGTATATAATCTATGGAATTCTTTAAATTGTTAGGCCTCTTATTCTTCTTTTTTGGTTTAACAGGCATATTGCCTGTAATATTCCATTCGATCACATTTCTACCTGTAATCTTACAGTTTCTTGTACCTACTTCATAAACTACTCCAGCCTCTCTAAGCCATGATAATACTTTCCACGTTCCTTTCATGTTAAGGCTTATATTCATGTGCCTCTCAAGCTCTGTAGCTGTACATGGAGCTATATCTATAACTCCTTTCATAACTTTAAGTCTTATCTCAGTTAATAAACCAGACTGTTTTATTTGATGATAGCACTGTATTGATGTTTGTCTCATTTACTTTTATTTAAGTGTTAATAAAATAATACCCTCGCAGCCCAACCAATGAGAACTAACTACCTGCTTTGCCTAACGTTGTATATCGACTACAACCTACGAGGGTATTTGTGGAATCGAACCACTCTATTCTTAAATAACTTCCTTTGTGTTCACAGGACGAGCACTCTATGTGTGAACTTTAGCGATATCATCCGTATTTTCCCCCTTATCTCTGCCGCATACGGGGCTTATGAGAGTTTGGGTAATCGTGGCCTATTGTGCGTACTTCTCCAAAGGGTAGATTACATCTAGCGGGTGTTGCAATGTTTATCCCCAACTTAATGGTTTCAGGAAAGTACATATCTCAGTATGTCAGGCTTCCTGATTTCTGCCTGAACAACACGCAATGCTAGATAGATTATTGAGCTAGGCAGGGAGCTACTATTGTTCACTCCCACTCTCTTGTTTTTGTTTACTGACTTTGATCACTACACCACTCATATTGAGAATGGTTTCATTGGAGGTCGTATCTCCCGCTATTTAGGTTTCTAAACAGGCTCGCTTATTTACAATTTTAAATAAAATAGAGTATCCGGCTTTGTACCCCAGACATCCAGGGAAAATCACGCAATCGGTTTTATTATTTGCTGGCTTCAACTCTATTATTGCCGTGTTGGTACACTTTAAGCCTCACGAGCAGCTACGTCACATACTAAACGCTGAACTTAATCTACGTGTTCTGTGATAGAATTTTGAGGAGTAAATTTCATTTACATTAAGTGTTGATAGCTTACACACCTCTTACTTCAGCCTCTTTAGTTGCTGATAGATTTTTAACAGGACATAGAATGTCGCGACGACCAAGTTTTAAACACTCTATGCCTGTATTACTTACGAGTACTGATTGACTACCAAAAGGGATGGTATCTGATAAGACCATGTGCAATATAGGTAGGTGTACTCGTATAGGTTATAACGATGCTAACAAATCTTTTTTTGTTGAAAATACATACTCTTCAATTCTTTGTTTAATTGTAGGGTAATCACCCTTGCTTGAGTCTGGAAATACTATACTGTATTTAATTGTTACTCCATCAGAATTCTGATTGAATTGAGTATGTTTAACTTCTCCTTCTTGTATTCTATTTTCATGCATGAAGAATACTGTATCTCCAGGTGCAAATTTAAATGTTACATTGTGTGCCATAATTAATTATTATTGTTAATGTTATTACTTAATTGAGCGTTGAGGTGGACTCGAACCACCACATAGATTTATTCAACTAGTATATCTATTTTTTTATCGTTCCCAAAACGGGAACATGCTTTACCAATTTGCTACCAACGCCTGTGTTTAAAAAAAATACATGGCTGAATGTCTGAGCATTTACCATTTAATCTAGTTTCTAACACGTATCAATCATTGATTAATAATTCAGAGCTCCGAACTTCACGTACTAGACACCATGTATTTAGATTAAATATATTAGTGCATAAATTACTAATATTAAATTCAGGATTAAATATATTAATCCTCTATAATTATATTTCTTGTATCCCATTACATTACATCATTTGTATCATCATGATTTGATTCATGAATTGATTCGTTAAACATTTCTTCAGTAATAGCTGATTTAATCATCTATATCATGCCAATCACTGGACCAACCATCTTCAAGTTCCGTTCCAATAATTCTTCTGATAAGCCATAGTGCACCTACAATACACATAATTAATGTGAATGTCTTCACCTCATCATGAGGATTAAAGTCATCAGTAATTAGTGTGCATATCATTGCACCTATAAGGTTTAAAACACCTATAAATAAACAGCATCCACCAGCTATAAATAGTATGTTATTAATTGTTGTTTTCATTCTTTAAATATTTAAAGTTCTACTTTTAAATGTTCCCTTAAGAACGTTATATTATTGCCATGCTGTATCATTCTAAATCACTATAAAATCTCCTAGTCTCTGACACCTTATACATTTCGTGAGCCACATAATGATTCAATTGATTTGGTGTTGTGAAATCCTCTGCCAATGGTTGTGGCATGTCTAAATAATGTGTTATAAATTCAGCTTCACTAGCAAAAACATTCTCTCTATCTTCTGGTAAAGATAATAATTGTTTAGGTAATTTACCTTCTTCAACACCACAATTTGATCTAAATATAGCAGCACCTCTACACTGTCCAACAGTCTCGGTGTTACTTCCTTTTCCTTCGTAATTCTTGTCTTGATGACATGGTAACCAAAATGGCCCATGTATTTGTCCAAGATATACAAATGGATGTGACCCTCCTGGATTTGGTTTCTCATTTGTATTTACTCTTTTGAATGGACAACCACCACAACATTTTTTACTCTTTGTTTCTTTAAACTTTGTCATTCTATTGGTAGTTTAAAATAGTTTTCAACACCCGAATCTCTCCAGGTTATTTTTCTGTATCTTCCGTTCTTATATCTAAATATAGCACCATGGACTTTACGAAATACTTGTTTAAAGTTAATCCAGAATAATCTCTCGATTACTGTTATTTCTACAACGACCTCTCCTGGATTAATTTCTATGATGTCTTTGCTAATTACTTTTATCATTTTTAAATGTATTTGTCCCAGTCATGAGCGTTCTTGGTTTATGTATTCCTTTTAAATGTTCTGGTCTTGTACAAACACCATCTTCAACACATTTCTGATACCATTTAATCTCTTTATAAGATGCTGGTGATATGTCGTGTTTCTTGTTGTTTGTTGTATTAAATCCTCCATAGTTTAACCACCAAATGTTTTTTGGTTCACTATACTTGAGGAATTTATAGTCATGTCCCTTCATAAATATGAATGTCCATCCACTGTATAATGCTACTAATTTATAGACTCTACCTTCTTCTAGGTCAGTCCATTTAAGTTTATCTTTATTCATGTGTTTGATTTTTATCAATAATAATGAGCACTAATGTCAATTCATACTTGCGTATAAATAGTAGGGATACATTAATGCTCACTGTTATTGGATTAATTGTTCATATTTATCTGAATTATGAGTCCATCACTTATGAACACTACATTTTATTTAGTTTCTCCTCCATTTCAAGTTTCTTCTTGAATTTAGGAATCCAATCTTCCCTAAAGTATTTTAAATCTTTCCTGCTTAATTCTGATAAATCTTTAATTACTTCTGTTAACTCTGCACCATAAATCAACTCATTGATTGAGTTTATTTTATTTACAGGTAAATTGAAGTAATCAATACAAGCGTTATAATGATGTAAATCTATTGTATTTACTACACTAAATGTTTTCTTATGGTGTAACATTATATCGTGTTTGAATGCATTGTTATTTACTGCTCTCATCATGGCAGTTGGCCCAAATCCCATTTTATGAGCCAACTGACACCATACTTTGCGAGCATAAATTACATCTCTCTTTCTCCCTCTTTCCCAGATCTTAAAATCATACATGGTTTCTAAGATATAAGTTAACTCGCTTAGTCTCATATTATATTGATTTTAACTCACCAAGTATATAATGGTCGAATTCCTCTGGATCATCTCCCATTCTTATAATAGCTAGTTCGTTTTGATTAAATTTGTGAGGCTTTAACTCTACTGATGTCAATAATGTGTTTTGCATGATAATTTTTTTTGTTATGATTAATAATTGTTTTGAAAATGTCTTTGAAATATTTTAATTCCTATTGCAAATAATGCTAAGGCTATTATCTTGGCTGTCACTGATACAGTGAATCCATAATGTTCACCCATTGGCCACAGCAGTATTGCTATTGAACCAAGTATTAGGATCATACATATTACAAAGTATAATCCTAGTTTAGTTTCTAATTTGATTTTATTTTTCATTGATTGTGTCATCTAATTCGTGATAAACAAATAATGCTGGTAACCACGTAAATGCAGCTAATCCAATACTCCAGTATATTATTGGTAATATAAGTACACAACCAGCTATTGCTATTGTGATTAACTTAAGTATATAATTCTTCATTGTTTTATTGTTATTTGATTATTAGTTGATTTGAATTTGGTTATGGAAAAAAAAGCCCACCTTACACTCATAGCGAGCTGACATCTCATTTACAGTGTACCACAAAGGGCTGAGAATGTAATTTAGTTAGTTAGTCTAACTTTGTTTTATTGTTTTTCTTGCATTCATGATATAATATGAATGTTTTGGATAAGAGCATCCATGCCCAAAATCCTAATATCATTGCTTCAGTTTCTTTCCACTCATTTAAATAGAATGAGAAGAACAATAGTGATACTAACCATAAGATAAATATTAATATTACTCTCACGATTATACTGTTTGTACTGTTAATGATAAAGCTTCTTGCAATGTGTAAGCTGCTACTAATACCCCTTTAATGTTAAATAGTTTTTTCATCTGTGTTTAATTTTAATTGTTAGTGATTAATTTATATTTTATTGTTATGTGTTCTAATTAGGTTAAAAAACTTTTTGCAACAACGTATAACAAAAATACGTTCAATTCTTTTTTCTACTATGCCAAAGCATCATTAATGGTATCATAATA
>TARA_R110002020_G_scaffold145908_4_pt1 | contig 28991 bp, 42 predicted proteins | sample TARA_R110002020 | Tara Oceans TARA_R110002020 (sample SAMEA4396489) | marine metagenome | biome: Westerlies Biome; feature: [MES] marine water layer (ENVO:01000295) within the mesopelagic zone...; material: water (ENVO:00002006), including particulate matter (ENVO:01000060) such...
CGGCCACCTCGTAAATCTTGTCCGGCACGGCGCTACCTTCATCCACGACATAGAACGACGTCGAATCCGCCGCGTGCTGGCCTGAGAAGGCTTCGGAATTTTCCTCTTTGCAACTTTGGGCAGCACAGAACCAGCTCGACGGATTCGCTGTGTGGTACATCCGGTCACTGGTGACCGTAAACCAGTCGCCGGTTAGACAAAGAGTGGTCCAACGGCGAATGGACGCCCACGACTTGTCGCGCAGCTGCACGAACGTATTGGCCGTCACGGTGCCTTTGGCGTGCGGACGGGTGGACATAATCCAGTTGACAATCCACGCCACCATTGTCGATTTACCAATGCCGTGGCCAGAGCTGACTGCCATGCGGATCGGGGGCACCGGGTCGAGACCAGTAAAGCCGTGCGTGCGCGTCTGCTCACCTAAATGTTCAAGGAACTTCTGTTGCCATACATCCGGCCCGCTATAGGGCGCCAAGGGTGTGCCCACTTCGCGCCAGGGATACATCATCTGCACAAATCTCAGTGGATCGTGGTAGCACTTGGCCACCTCGTCGGCAAGCGCTTCCTGCGCGGAAAGTGTCACGGCCGGCGCTCCGTGGCCATCCGTTGCAAATGTCCTCGCATCCGTTCGGCAAACACGTCACCATCCAGACCAGCTACCGCACACCACCCTCCGCACTCGTCGACCTCAGTCAAAAACTGACGCGCCTGAATAATTTCGCGCTCAGGGGTCACATGGCGAATAGTGCCCACTAACCGCGCCACCGGCCAGAGATCCGCGTCGCGCACGGCTGATAGCAACACCGCAAACGCCAACCGGCGGTAGGGCACCAAATCATGGTGTGAAGGGACGGGAGTCGTCATCACTGTGGTCGTCAGTTGATGGGGTGGTCGTGTCGTCTTGCTGAGGCACCACTTCTAATTCAATTACCGGTGTCGTCTTCAGCCGTTGGCGGCCCGCCATCAACCGATCCACGATATCCTTATCCGCTGACAGATGCAGCCGCTCGGTCAGTAGATTAAGGTGCTTAAACAAAAGCGTTAAATTCGAGGGTTTATCCCAGAGCCGGATCCGCACCACGTCCTCCTGTTGTCCGTCGCCGGCAGTCAGGTTTTTCTTGGTAATATCAATTGAACTGACCGCGGCCGCGAGTTCCCGTGGCCATTCCTGAATTGGACGAATATTACCCTGGTCGTCCAGCGCGTCTTGAATATTGGAGTAGGCAATTTTGGCCGCTTCGCGTAGGGCGCGGTCAGGGTCAATCAAATCCGCCAGACGTTCCGCCGCCTTTCGCTTTACCTGGGGGGCGCCCCCGCCATGCGTCTGACAGACAGTGCCACCCAAAATCGCCGCCTTTTTACAGCGTTGCTTGGATCGAATACTTTTGGCGGTACAGCGCCGGGCGTCATCCATCAGAGTCTTTCCAGTCTTTCGTCGGGGGATTCCACCAGTAGGTCCCATCGCGCCGCATCGACGCGTGCCACCCCATGACGGCCAGTAACACAAGAATGTCTGCCAGCGCCAGCCAGCTCATCCACTCCATTAAACAATCTTCCACCACTTCATCAAGGCATAGCCCCCGCCAATGACGGGAATCCCCTGGAGAATATTCTGGATTTCGTTGCCGTCAAAGACGCTGTTGGTGTGCCACTGGCTGACCCCGCTGGTGGCGACATAAAGTAGGACAATCGGGAGCGCCTTGCTGCCCATTTCCACCACCCGGTAGCGTAGGTCGTCAGGATTAGTCCACCACGGCATACGGCGATACTATGACAAAACACGCTCAAAAACACAACAGAGTGAGAGGGGTGACGCTCCCACTATTATATTGACGGCGTGATAATGTCTGGCGCCAGGTAGTCTCCCAATTGGTAAGTCTGGTTGTCCCCTTTGGGATAGGGTTGCACGGGATAGTTTAATGCGCTGGTCGCCTTGCGTTTCAGCTGCCGATCCTGCATGGCAAAAAACACATACCGATGCTTGGACGACCGACGTTTCCGTGGGCGGAGTTTCGTGTCAGGGGTGTCGTCAAACAGCGTCCGCGTGTAATCCTGAAAATTCCGGTCACTGTGACGCGCATGATTAGCCCCTGTGTTGTAAAGGTCGGTGCGGGCTTTTGTCGCGCCCGTGTAAAGAAAATTGCACGCCTGATACAGATAGCCGTGGTGGTGCATAGCTGTATCACTGTAGGACACGATAATCAGATTGGCAGGTTTCAGCTGCCGTAGACACCCGGACACAAATTGGCTCAAGGGTTCGGTCAGCTCGTTAATGCGACAGACCCGATTCAATTCATACACGCGCCCGGCAAACGGCCGTCCACAAATGCCGTAGCATAATTGGGGTGACGCAGGTTTCCCAAATGTGCAGACCGCCTCGAGCATCTCACCACGATACCAGCCAAACGCATACGAGACCACTGGCGTCCGACCGGCATAATGTTTTGGTAAAAGAAACCGGATCGCCACACGCGACGGAATCCGGCGCAATACCAGCTTAACCACGGAAGCACTCCAACGCGATATAACACACCACCCATAAGGTAAACGCAATCAGCGCCCCTTCCCAGGTGGGGTTCCATTCAAACGTGTTTTCCAACACCGGGGCTGCATCCTGCATCAACACCACCCCGCCGGACGCGTTATATGCTGTTGGATGGCAAACTCAGTGGTTGTGGTGGTTGGTGTTTCCAGCGTCACAAAAACCGGCGTCTGTCCCGGCAAGTACGTGCCCGCGACGTTATAACTCATGTGTTCTTCCGCTTCGTCCCGATCCATTCCATCCCGTTGCATGAAAATCTCCACGCACTTCTCACAGTCATACACCGCGACCGTCTGTCCAGCTTGCTCTCCAAATCCAATCAGCGCGTCATCCAACCCCTCCGCCATCCAACATTCCATCGTCAACTCCTCACCAGACGTTATTTTAACCACTCGCTTTGGACGTATCGTCATAGAATCATCATACATGAATTACCCCCTTCTGTACATGTATATGTATATGTAAAGCCCTAGTGTCGCTATGGCGAGCCTAGGCCGAGTGGCCTAGCAAACGCTATATAAAATAGTGCGAAATTTTAGGATTTTGTAATGCGCCAGCTACTGGGACATCCGGCGCGGGGGCGTTCGTGTTCCGTTTTTTGTTTCCATCTGGGCTTCGTTTGTTCGTTTTCTGTCGTCAAAATTGCAACACCTGGACGTCACCACACGCGCACCACGACGAGATGACGAGGCAGCCCGATGTCTGCTATAGGTAGGCCGCCGTTCGTGTCGTAGTGATGACGTGGTGCCGTCACGGTTTGGGACATTCATTTGGTTAACATAATAAATATTATCAGACTCCAGCCAGTTAAGTCTTTAAGAATCAACACGTTACGTGTTACACGGTCGCCGAATATTAAGCGAAAGCGAAAGCTGGACGTCATCGACGCCAACCAAAACCTGTTCAAGTTCTGAACTGGTTTGATTGAACTGGTTTGTTTTCAATGGTTTACGGGCTGCGAAATCGAATTAACCGAAAATCGACACGGATCCCCGCATTTTCGCCTTGAGTCAGACAAAATGTAGATTTTCAATTCATCCATGCGTCATGCCGTCATGTGTCTCGTTGATTGTCTCGTTAAAACGCGTTGACACGCGTTAAAATCCAGCATAAGGTAAGGATGTAAGTTGAACACGCGGACGGTCTAATTTTAGACACGAAAAAAAGGAGCACGACATGAATATCAATATCAACGATGACAATGTTATTTGTGCAAACAATACCGGCGCCGTCACTAATTTGAGTTGGTTGAAGGATGTAGAGTGCGTCGGTCATGAATTTTCAAATCACTTTGTGACGGTGGACGTTAAATATAATTACAAGGGTGGCGTCTTCTATCACAAAGGAACCACAGAAGTGCATGTCTTCAATTGCGACGACGACGACGTGCGAAACAATGGTTGCAAGATAACCAAACAGCGCGCCATCGATTATGTAAAAAGTGACCATGTAGATAACGGCCAGTTCACGGACGAAGATAGTCACTACGACGCCGAAGTAACAGAAATTTGTTATGCGGTGCGGTGTCCGCAATGCGACGACGTGGTCACGGCGCCGTCACCGTTTAACAATGTCTGGTGCAACGGCACGATGGCACAACCAACCAACCGAGAAGAGTTAGACGTCTGGATCCGAGACATGCCGAAAGCGGTTAGACATTTGCAACGTGGCGACGGCACGGACGCGCTCGTATCCAAGATGATTGAACACAAATGCGGAACGGTCATCCGAGATCCTAAGAAGTTCCGCGCTGTGGTGGTGTCGGATGGTTATGTGCGTCGCGTCGTAATGGAGGGTGACGGTGTGTCGTGGTCGGTCGGGTCAGACACACACAGTGGCACTGTGGTCAGCGTCGCCAAAAACGGCAAGAGCGTTGACGTGGTGGAAGACGTCGCCGTGCTCTTGAACGGATCACAATCTGGCGCGGACGACGCGCTCGAGTTTACTCCTGGCGGGTTTTTCGGTCACACCGAAGGAGAGCAACGCTACCGCTACGCGCCCGGCAATCCAAACGATGTGATGACGTTCAGCTTTCGCGCCAGTATGGATCGGTTCAAGTTGCGCGGTGTGAGCATCAACGGATCGATGCGGTCGGCGTTTACTCTTTACGCCGGACGGTCAAAGCATCACGATTACAACTTTTAGTCGAAACCGGTCCCGCAAGGGACCGTCTGTTGGGACTGACCGCCCAGCACTGACGAGACAGGTCAACGGAAACAAATCAAAAAGGAGCACGAAATGGCAAAGATAAGAGAAGAAAAAAACGCAACGCACATCTACACGGACTTCAACATGAAAGTAACATTCACCGATGACCGCGAGGGTCTGCAAGGAAGCATTGGCGCTTTCATTCTGAACAACGAAGGCGCAGTCGAATTAGATGAGCGCATCCGTAGCATAAAGCGTCGAGCAGTTAAGGCGATGCAAAAAGCCGTTGATGAGTTCAACGCCAACGACAAGAACCGGTCAGTGGTTGCGGTTAAACACAATCACAGGATAAGTTCACGTCCATTCTTCACGAAGAACAAGAAGTGGATGTGGGAACTCTAAAGAAAGTAGATAGATAAGACGAACGGTCTAATTTTAGACACGAAAAAAAAAGGAAAATAATCATGGCAATCAAATGGCATCGCGCAACATATCAGATGGTCGCAGATGAAATTCTTGAAACGAAGACCGAGATTTTACAGAACGGTTGGACACGCGTTGCAGAACAGCATCGTTACGAGCATGTGATGCAACTGCAGGACCGGTTTGCGCGACGGTTCGCGTCAGATAATCCAAAGTTCGACCGCGACAAGTTCGAGAACGCATGTCGCAAAGGATTGTTTGTGATGGTAAAAAACGAATATAGCGAGACCGAACAAGAGATAACCGGGATTGTGTTTGTGCGTTTTCGTCCGCACCACCAGGAGATGATGGTGTGCGACTCAGACGTGACGCACGAACAACTGGTGCGATATGCAGACATTCAGACGCCAGAATATCAAAACCAAAAGTCGAATGACGAATTGGTAATGATTTCATCGGCGTCAATTCCGGTGCCGGAGGATCATGGACATCAATATTAATAGTCGAAACGGGTCCCGCAAGGGACCGTCTATCAAGATTAATCACTTGATACTGATGAGACAGATTCTCAAACAAAAAGGAGAACAACCATGATGAAGAAAATCGGAACCATCGGCGTCGACACTGGACAATTCATAATCGGTGACCCGTGTTACGTTGCGGACTTGGCGCTTCACCCGCATACGGAATCGCACGATTTGGCGATGCTGTGCCACGATGTAATCGCCAACAACGGTGGCGGAAACGTGAAGCCGTTTGACAAGACCAAGACAGACGCCCACGGCATCACAAAACCAACCGCCATTTCTTATGCGGTGTGTGGTTCTACTGGATACGGTGACGGCGCGTATCCGGTATATGCCGAATACAATAACGATGGTCGACTCGTCGCGCTGACGATCAACTTTCTAGATGACGCCGACACAGAAGGAGACGCATGTGACCGTCAAGACGACGACGCAATCGTGCCAACCTACGTCTCAGAGGATTCATTTGCTGACGATCAACTTTCTAACGGAGAGTCGAGTCGGACGTGTCGCGTGTGTGACCGGTGCGGACATTACGTCGACGCGCGAGATCTCGACGAGCACCTCGACCAGCATGACACGGGTCTCATTGACGACACGAAGCCAACCGAAATCTGGCCATAGTGGGTGGCGTCATGTTAAGAACTGAGTAAGTCGAAACAGATTCCGGGGCTGCCTTCAATCACAACGCGACCGGGCAGCCCCGGAATGTCTATCAAGATTAATCACTTGATACTGACGAGACAGATTCTCAGTCGAGAAAATAATTAAGGAGTATGTAATGAATCGAAAACAAAAGGAAGCGAGTTGGTCACGTCTTTCGAGCGGGACCAACGGTCAGAACCGATACAACGAACTGAGCAAGAATAAACAGTCATTCGTTGATGACGTTATCAACCAGATTGCCAGTGACCCGAATGAACGCATTGAAGTCTGGGTTGGTGACGCGTTTTACCGGTTCCAAGAGTTTGCGAACGATGACGTCAACGGTAGCGCCGATAAAGTAATCGGCACCGGTGTGGTCGGCGACGATCTCGTAAAGCATTACGCGCTAGAATGTGGACACTGTGGAAAATTTTACGATTCAAACGACTATCAGTGCGGGTGTCCCGATTCTTTCGACGCCGACTGAAAACAGACCGCGAGGATGCGCGTGGTGCGACGATCTCGACAGTTGGCATAGGTAAGTATGCCAGCGTTGAACGTCGCGCCACACGCGACACACGCGTGACGCGTTAATTCTTGCGAATAATCGCGCCGGGCTCGCTCGGTGCCAGAATTTACCGCACCCTTCCGGTGTAGCGGGGTACACCAGGGCATTTTGGTGTAGCGGGGTACACCAGGGCATTTTGGTGTAGCGGGGTACACCACACCATTTCCGTGTAGCGAAGTACACCACACCATTTCCGTGTAGCGGGGTACACCAGGGCATCCTGGTGTAGCGGGGTACACCAGGGCTGCCCGCAGCTGCATTAAAACGGAATCTCATCGTCCAAATCTCGGCGCGGTTTAGGTGTCGGCGACGCGATGTCAAGTGTGGCAGTCCCTGCATTTGGCGCGTCCGCCTCTGTGTTGGGAGTGCCCAACTCTACCGAGAACGCTGGCGATCCTTTGCGTTCACCATCGTTCACCCAGACCAGCACTCTGAATTTGTCGTCAGGCTTCGCCAAATCAGGCTTCGCCCCACTTCGCAACCGTTGATTGTCCACAGTGGCAATCGCGGTCTCCAACCATTCACGCGTGCAATTGCCGGCGTAATATTTCGTGCCACGCTTTGACTCTGCCGGCCACACCCCACCCAGCCCACCAGGCCGTGGCTTAAACGGTTTTTTGTCCTCAGTCATTACTCCTCCTTCCGCCAGCGTTGCCACGCCAGCCGTTGAGCTTGAGCGCGAACCATCCAGCTGCGCCGTTCAGCTGCCACGCCCCGCTCGTGTCCAATGTACCATCCTACGGCGACCGCCACGACAATCCATGCAATGCCGAGCCAGCCAGTCATGTCCGCAACTCGCGCAGCTCGAATAAACCTGCCAGCTCGGGCTCGGATTCCATCAGCAGTCGCGCATAGCGACTGGCATGGTTGTTGTTCACCTTCCACTCGTCCTCTTCGCATCCAGTCAACATGTGGTCCCAACGAAGACGTTCAATCAACAGTTTCATGCCAATACGTTGCCGTCCGGCGCGTCTGACCTCGAGCGCCAAGTCGCGTAATCCGCGATACACTTGCGGATGCGTGCGGTGGTACTCTTCAAACGTCTGCGGTGCGTCTGGACGAAACCGACTGACACTAGGACTCAACCACTCAAACGCGGATTGGTTCACGAATCACCTCCTGCGAATAACGGTCCGGTTAAATCGGATTCAGCTAATTTGACATATTCAGGATTTAATTCGATACCCACAAATCGCCGACCACACCGCTGAGCCACCACTCCCGTCGTGCCGCTGCCTGAAAATGGATCCATCACCAGGTCATCTTTCCGGCTGCCGGCCTTGATACAGGGCGCCACTAGATCCATTGGAAAGGTGGCAAAATGCGCTTCCGCGTAGGGCTTGGTGGTAATTGTCCACACAGAGCGCAGGTTGCGCTTATGGTCGTTCGGCATGTAGGCTTCCCTGCTTCGATATAGATCGGGACGCACTGTTTCGTAGGTTCCATCACCCTTCCCTTTATTATTTAAGGTTTTTCTTTTGATGAAATCATTTATGTTTGATTCACTGCAACGCTCCTTAACCGCGTCGGCATCATAGTAATACCGCGAGGATTGCGACAGTAAAAACATATACTCATGGCTTTTAGTTGGTCGGTCGGTCACGCTTTCAGGCATCGGGTTAGGCTTATGCCAGATAATATCGCTCCGGAGATACCATCCGTCTGACTGCAATGCAAACGCCACGCGCCACGGAATACCCACCAAATCCTTCGGTTTGAGTCCAGCCACGCGTCCTCCGGACCCCTGGTAGTTTTTACTGATTACCTTCCGCGCATCGGTCGTCGTCGAAAACGTGCCCGCCTGACCAGAGGCCGCGTAGGAATCTCCTAAATTCAACCAAAGGGTGCCGTCCGGCTTCAAGACCCGTTTCACTGACCGAAAGACGTCCACCAATGTTTTGACGTACTCGTCTGGCGTCTCTTCCAATCCAATCTGGTTGTCAATGCGACGGGCGCCACAGAGTTTGCATGTGCTAAGAAAGGGTGTGCCTTGGTCTGCTGCTCGCGTCGCCTTTTGCAAGTCGCCGCCCGTCGCCGGTGCTCGGTGTGGACACTCTGCGTCCCCTCCTTCCCAAGACGCCGTACCATAATCCCTGAGACCCCAATACGGTGGCGACGTCACGACCGTCTGCACCGAATCGGCGTCCAAGGTAGGCAACATCGCTCGCACATCGCCGTTCAAAATAGAACACCTGGTCATCATTCCCTCCTTAATTTGTTCAGCAAGCTAACAACATCATTCGTAGTCCGCACAACATACACATTCGGCCAGCGACGCATAAATTCCCGTTGACTGTCGCGCAGCTGCCCGTGGGTGTCCTTAACTTCTAACAAGTAATTGCCGTTATTGAAATGAATCAGTAAGTCAGGCACTCCCCCGCCAAGTTGATGCAAACTTAAGACTCGACAGCCACAGCGCTTGAGCGTCCGGATAATGGATGCGTGATTGGTGTCCACACGCGCCGCCCGCCTCATCGGTCCCCCCGTTTGAACCGCTGTTTGCGCGCCCGGTCGCGCTGAATCACGGAATTAGTCTCCACACACGCGCACCGTGTCACTTTGTCAATACCGTCTTCCACCACGGGGCGCCAACTGGTATCCTGGCATGTGGCGCACTCATGGGCGGGCGCGGTGGTTGTGGGAAGAGGCTGGCGCGACAAAAACTCCGCTATACCCAATGACGTCGGCGTGTTTTGGTCACGTAAACTTTGAATACAATCCTGAAGCTCCCGTGCAGCTGCACGTTGCTCGTCGTCACTTAAGGGCGCCGGTGGCAATGATTTCATCGGCGTCAATTCCGCCGCCGCGGTCGCTAGGCGCGATGCCACGTCATAGAATTCCGCCGTAGACGGAAACCATTGTGACGTGCGAAGCAGTTGTTGCGTCGCCTGCTCAATCGCGTCCATCGGAAGCTCGCGGAGCACCAGCCAATACACTTCCATGGCCGGCGCGGTCACTTTATCGTTTGAAGTGGCGCAACCCATCATCAGAGCGGAGTAGCAGCCCTGAAAATGCCGTAGACGTTCATCTGTGTCAACGATTGCGTCGGCGACTGGTAAATTCATTATTAGCGTCCTGCATACGCTTTAACTTGCCACCGGTCGGCGGTGACTTAGACTTGAGCGTCGCCCACATCGCCTTGGTCGCCTGTCCCCCTTTAGTTCCTGATTGCAACTGACGGGCGCGGTATTCATCCTGCATCTGACGGATGCTTTCCAACTTCGGATTGACCATCCGGCCATCGTCTCGAATGGTAAACTTCGCCGAAACTTCAGGCCACACCCGTCGCCATTCACTGCGTGTTAATCCGGTAATGCGACACAACTCCGTAATGTTGGCCGGCGTGTCAGGACTTGGCAATGCGGTGGCGCCCTGACACCAGCTGTGGGCTATCAACGTAATAAACAACCCGCGTGCGCGTAGACCCATTGATGCCGTACCAACGAGCCAGTCATGGGGATAAAACTTAAAACTTGGTGTGGACTTACTCACGTCCCTCCTTAGGTGCTCGATATAACTCCGGATTGTCCCGTCGGCCATACACGTACATCACCGACTTGGCATCAGCCGACCAGTCATAGGGTCGCCGTCGCCATAGCCAACGCCCCACCGCGTGTGCCCATCGCCAGATCCACATTAGGGGTCCACACTTACCTCCACTCGCGTTCGATGTTGATATTCCATAGACGCTTGGCCAGGATCTTCACGTCCTCGCAGTACGCATAAAACTCTTCCATTGACAAGTCCCGCGTCGTTCTCGACCGTTGCACTTCGATGCCGTCGCCAGTTTCCGGGTTTTCCAAGCTCTCAGTTGTCAATCCAAGAATAAACGCCTCCAACAACCGCGCCAGCTCGTCAACGCTTCGCCGGACGCCAGGTTCAGTGGCAATATACGACAGAAGGTCGTGGTAATACTCATCAGCACCTTGCGTGCGCGACGATGACTCACGCCGTACTGTCAGCGACGCCTCGCCGTCAGGTTGGCTCGCCACATACTGGTCAAACAACTCGCGCTCACCCTCACGAAACGCGATCGCGCCTTCCCGGATTGTAATGCGCGCCGTGACCATATCCGCCATGCTTCACCTCCTGGATTTGTAGAGCGTGTCCACGTTATCCAAAAACGCCCGCGCCAGCGTGTTGTACTCGTCGAGCGCGAGTTGATTCAGACTGAGCGTTGCAACATACAAGTGGTGATTGATGTTACGGAACCGGTCATCATAACTGACAAACGTAATCGGTAATCCGGTAATCCATGCCAAGTGTCGCAGCTGCGGTAAATAAGTAGCCGGCGCTGTTCCACTGGTGCCAGGATGAACCACGCCCGCGCCTCCTGATAAATACTCCAGATGCTTCACGCTTGTTGGGCACTTAATTTCGAGACAGGCGACCGGAGTTTCGCAATCATCACCAAGAATCAACCCGTCTGGACTTGCTCCAGCCATCACCGTGGGATCTTCGTGTTGCACATAGCCAACCGTCTCGACAAACGACCCGCTGTGCGCTTCAAACGCCACGCGTGCGCGTGACTCCAATTCAATACCACGAATCATAGGTGCTGTCACCGTGGAGTTCTGCGTGGGCAATTCCGTGAGTCGCTCGGTGACCAGCTCGAGTCGCAACCGCTTCGTTTTATCGGACTCAGACTTGCCCCGCCCTTTAGACAGCAATCGGTCGGCATGGCTACTGTTTAACCGCCCAAGTCGTGCCGCCTGCCACGCATCGGTGCGTTGCTGAACGGCCAGTACCCGACCACGCATTATGTGAGCGTCGCTTTCAATTTATCTTTCCAGTCGGCGCGAATGACGGTGTAGTGTGTCCGATTTTCCTTCGGACCTGCTTTCCAGGCGGTAAGTAATTCTTGACGTGTCGTCGCCTTTTCACATGTCGTGCGCCAAGTGTCGTAGGTATCAGGCGCTGGTGGTAATTCATCGGGGTCGTCACGCCGTTCACTTTTAGGGGAGGCGGTGCGTCCGTCATTGTCTTCATCCGATGCGTTTGACGGCACCGCTCCTGCCATAAGCGCCAGCGCGTAACGTCGCGCATAGCTAATCGCCGAGGCGGTTCCCCAAATCGTATTAGCCTCTGCCGGCAACCGGCACGACGAGCGCTCCCACTCACCCGACTCATGGGTTAGAACCGTATCTACACGCACAATGCCGTCACCCTCGAAGTCGAAACTTTGCGTGACCGCGATAGCGTGCTTGGCAAGTGCCGGCACGACGGCTTCATGCACCCGTGTGATATTCGCAAACCGGTTGCCGTGATAGCCTTGACTATCTGCTTTTGCGTGCTTCATTTCCAGCTGCGCTGCCGCCTTTGCCGTCGCCAGGTTGCCGGTCTCGGCACTTGTAAGTATTCCCATATCGTTAAACCTCCTTGAGTGTCCAATTGTTAATGTGGTAGAGTCTGGCAGGCTCATTGAGTGTCCTTTGAACCTAGGCGCCGGACAGCGTTCGCCACTTGCTGTCTTCTCGCGTTGTTCGGCGCTGTTTTTCCTCAACCACCACACACGCTTCGTTTTTCACGCCACACGCTTTGGCGATTTTCGTAATTGTGTCAATCGTGACGGGCTCACCCCAGAGTGCGCGGTACATCCGCTGGGTGTGCGTGCGACAGCGTTTGGCCAGGTCTTTAACGCTCCATCCCCGGTGCAACATTACCGCTCGGACCCGCTCAACATTCAGCCGATAAATCGGAACAGATGGTATTTCGGTGGTCATTAGAATAGAGACCCCCCGCCCGGAACCACAGCCCAGTGTCGTTGCTCACCAGTCGTGGTCACGGAAGTGGAAAGGAGTTTAAAACCACTCCGGACGGAGAGTCGAGTCGGTGTAATCATCTTGTCGTAGTGATTGTCGCCGGCAGCCTTTCCCCGCAGAAAGGAGGCGTCTTGGGACGTGCATAACCGCGACGCAAGCTCTGTCGGCGACAATCACAGAGACAATATCAAATTTTAACAAGAATTAAAAGGCTATTATATTCGTCGCCGATTTGACAAATATTGATAATTTTCATAGAATCTGTTTAACGGAAATTAACAATAACAAAAGGAGCAATGATGGCTGTTTATACAGTTAAGAATATCAAGCGGTTGCACGGCTGGGACCCCAGTGAAGATGGCTACCAGGCTAGTCTCTACAAGGATGGTCGTCGGATTGGGACGTTTGGTATGGAAGCCAACGGTGGGTGCGAACGGTTTACTATGCCAGATGCCGAGTACGACGCGCTTTGCAAACACGCCCACAAAGCGCTCGGCAAGCAGAATGAGTACGCAAAACCCCCAACTGACTGGTCGATGGATTCAATCACAGGTGAATACTGCGATCAATTAGTCCATGAAGCCCACCAACTTAAAGCTCGCCGGCGATGGAGTAAAAAGAAAACACTTTTTACTCTCGAGGGTGACAAGGATGGTACATATCGAACCATTGAGGGGGCTACCTATAATCCAAAAGTGCATCAGTATCTAATTGAAAAGTACGGCGTAAAACTGGTGTCTGTTTATGATGAACAAGGATGCGTTACTTAGTCGGGCGCACTTTCGCGCAACCAAAGGATCAATGAAATGACTAATCAGGTCGTCAAGAAGGGATTACTCTTTCATCTGGGGCAGACGCCGGGCTGCGATAAACCCACAGAGCGTATGGTGTATCTCGTCTCGGGTGGACTCATCCGGTTGCACGATGGCGAGCACACCCACATGATACAAGAACGACCAGGTCGACCTCTGCTGTTGCTGGTCGAAACTAAGGGGTCGCCGCCCCTCGCCGGACTAATATCGACCTTTGCGACCGATGCCGAGCGCGAAGATCGGATCGCGCAGGTCGAATCGGACGGCGACTGTTATTGGGTGGGGGACCTGAACCAGACGGAGGTGGTGAGCTAATGTCCAATCAACGGTATGCCCACCCCTACACATCCTTCATTAAGAACAAGAGCCGTCGAACGTGGTCGCCGGGGCAACCCCGCAAGCAATGGCCAGCACGGCACCGACCCGAGGTTCGTGCTAGAATACGCCAGACGATGTTGCTCAAGGAATTGCGCCACAAACCACCCGAGACTCACTAAATGACAGACCCTCTTCGGCGACATCGGCTCCGCATGGCGATGTCGCCGCCTCCCATACCTAACCATGCCAGACATCGAGATCGTCGCACCACGCGCATCCTCGACAGCCGTTTATCGCCGTTAACTCTGATTTTCGGACGGGGGTGCGTCCTGGTCTGTTTAGTGAGCCTCAACACGCGACTCATCGCCGACCACCGGACAGGCGCCTCGGTGGTGGTAGCGATGCTCATTAGTGGAGTCTGGTGGTTAAATGCTCGAGCGTCATCACGTCCACGCGCCACAGGTGCGCTGGCGCCTCTAACTTATGCGACTGGCGCCGGCGTCGGCACTATGATCGGATTGTGGATTGGTGGATGGTGATGACCACGGATGTGTGGCGCCAAGGGATGAGAACTGACACAACACGGCGATGTTCCATAAGGACGCCTCCAGATGTTGGTCGCTGGTATCCCCATCGCGCCAAAGCAATAAATGATGAATCAAGTGGTTGAACAGCTGTCGGTGAAACTCGGGATCATGCAGACCCTTAAGATAATTCGCTCGTCCATGTAAGCGTCCTCCTTCAGCGAATCGGGCGCTGAGCGCCTGCCACACCACCGTCGGAATGTAATCATATTCCGGCCGGCGTTCCGTCCGACTGGCGCCAGATTGAAATGTTACCACCTTGTCCACTCATCACCTCTTTTCAAACAACTGGATACCATTTTGAAGCACTGTCTTACCATGTGCGTTGCTTTGGACTGATAAGTATAAATCAATATCCCAAATTAAACCGTTCAAAGGGTCTATGACAAAAGAATTTCCAAATGAGCACAAACTATGGTATTCAGCTGGTTTCGATTTGGCAAATTTTACAACTACAATTCCATGACCTTCATCACCGAGCACGACAGATGGGTGTACTATTTTCATGCGAAAACCCATACGTGTTAAGACGCGCTCCAATTCAGTCAGCCATAATCCAGACTTATGTGGCGATTTAAGCACCTGCCGACTTACCTCCGAAACATATCCGTAATCTAATCCGGTGCAGCTGGCGACTGCTGCCAACATGCAATCACCATCCGAGCGTTGAGTAATTGGATCTATGACTTGCCGACGCACTAACTCGTAGACCACGGACCCTCCTCAAAATCAAAGCACGTCATTTTGACGCTGTTTAGATCGACATTGTTGGCATACATCGAGAAGGTCACGTAGCCCCGCAGCTGCCCTTTTCCTATCGCTAATGGGCTGAATTGATAGGGTTGCGGTTGACAGAGACATCCCGCTTCAATGAGTAGGCTTTTCGACTGGCGCGTGCGCCCACGCCACGGCACCATCGACATATTGTGGGTGTGCCCGATGATATACAGGCTGGTATCGCCCAAATGCAGGTCAGTCTCATGGTCATCGAGCCATTCGCGGAAATTCGTGCTGGCTCGGCCCGGCACCTTCCCAGGTTGGCGCTCAGGATGAGCCACAACTACATCGCCAATCGTGGACAGCCAATCAAGTCGAATGTCGCTATGTGGCACCTGGTGGTCAACGACCTGGACGTTCTTGTAGCGTTTCACCAAGGCGCTCAACACACAGAGTCCACTTCCGTCCGTCATGGACTGAATCGCTTCCAGCATAGGTGGACTGAGCGACCGCAACAGTGCGCGGCGCAACCGCTGGTCATGGTTGCCAATAATGAGACGTGTTTCAGGAAAACTCGCACTCAATTCATCCAGCACCAGCTCGACCTGCGCCCACTCTTCCGCAAAGGTTAAGTCATGTTCTCTGGGCCATCTGGATGTGGAATATTGATCGGATAAGTCCCCAGTTTGAAAGCAAATATCAGTCTGTTTTTTCTCGCGACGCAACACTTCCGATAGCATGACCGGATCGTGAAACGGAACATGGAGGTCCGGCAGAATCAGCACGCGGGTGCGGTCGCCCTTGTGAGGGCGCACTAAGGGTCCGCGATAATATTCCTTGGTTTTACCAATGCAATCTTTCCATCGGCGGTATCCGTCATCGTAGTTTTTAAGTGGCGGCGCCGAGGGTGCAACCGGCTCAGGAGGAGGCGCCACCCGGAGTGCCCGCGTGTACCAGCAACGCTGGCAGGTTTTCGCCGTGTAGGATTTTGTTCGACCGCAGACGAGTCCGGTGGCGGGATCAACTTCCCCGCAGACCGACGGCTCTCGCGCCTGGCTCGGTCGTCCGACGCGCTCCCGGTAACAGAGAATACAGGTTTGGGCGCTGGAGGCGTGAATTTGTTGAATTACCGGGCGCTTGATGCGCTTGCAGCTGGGACAGTCACGTTTTGTTCGGGCCATGGGCAAAACTCAAAGATCGTCTGAGCCAGCCATACAAGAACACAAGCTGGCTCTTATGCGTTATCGCAAATTTCGCCAACCGCAGGGACCGCACCACTGCCAACCGTGCGCCCAGGGTGTCATCCGCGGCCTCGACCGCCTTGAGGGTGATCGGGCCAATCAGTCCATCAACGTCCACCTTGGGATCATCGAGGGCGCGTTGCAAGTCTTTCACCGCCTGGTAGGGCGACGACAGTACGGCGTCATCGACCAATTGGTGTAGAATCGGATGGTCTTGCAGTTTCTGGATGCCGTTCGATTCGAGATACCGACGCTTCAGGATGGCAATACTTTCGGCCTTGGTCAGCTCTTTGAGTTCCAGTCGCCGGGTTTTCCGGCCACGCCAGCTGGAGAGCGTTGCCTGTGTAATGGGTCCTTTGGTTAAACCTCCGCGGTCCGATGGGTGGTCTGATACCTTTGGCCATCCTTCCACCCGTAGAATCTCATCGAAAATGTGGTCAAGTTTAACCATTATTCTCGCAAGCTCGCCGTCATTACCCCACTCACTAGAGCGCTGACTAATCCCCCGATTATGGCTGCGTATTTCAAAAGCGTGTTTTTAGTTTCAGTGGCTCGATTATCTCGGTCGGCTAGGACGGCGACCGTCGCGCTTAATCGATTCACTGAGTTGGATAATTGATCCAGCTTGGCATCATGGCGATCCAAACGCGCCATGAGTTGTTGGAGTTCGGTTGACATAATTAGTCACTCTTATTCTTGTCAAACTCCTTAATAGCGTTTTCAAGAGCGACCACTGCATCAATCACTTTTCTGGCGCAACTCTCCACCGAGGCACTGGCTAAGAGTTCCTTCTGTGTGACCTGCTGCGATATGTGCAGCATACTTAAGATAAGCTGGATGGCTGCATCCTGCTTCTGTTTCCCCTTCCCACTCGTAAAACACTTCTCGATCCACTGGACGGCGTCAACGATGTATGGTACGAGCGACATGGCTTTCTGGAGGAATCCACCCATAATTATTGCTCCTTTGCAGGGCTGACAAACTTGCGTTGGACAAAACTGACCACGGCAATGACCGTAGACAGGGTAATCGACAACTGCTCCACCGTTAAGTCTAGCCCAAAGGCGCCAGCGAGAGCGACCGCGACCGTAATCGCGCCGCCATACATGACCGGTTCGTTTTTAATAGTTGGTTTATTCTGCATAATATTTGAGACCACTTTCTGAATTGTTTTGACCATCGCTTTCTGTTTGGCATCAGGAATCGCCGTATCTTTCAGCCAGGATCCCAACTTGTTGCCGAGGAACCACGTTACCGCCTTGCGCTTAAGCCCTCTAATCATAAAATCGTATACGCGTTCTTATAAGCATCCTTGAGCGCGTCAGTAACATCACTGTTCGACATCGTATTGAGGACCGCAATGACCGATTGTGTTTCCGGTCGAGCTAGATACGCAGTCGCGGCGGCCTCCGTCCGTTCTTCCATATAGTCCGTATCCGTAGCCGGGTCAAAGGTCGCCACTAGCTCTGCGGCAGCCTCCTTCTGGGCGTCGGTCGCCCCGTGATATTGCACCGTCCAGGTTGCTCGGTCCTCCGGTGCGCCAATCGTGACCCCGGCCACCGGAATACCAAGTCGTTCCAACGCTGCCGTTAATTGAGCTGCTAACATAATCAGTTCCTTAAAATTGCCGAAATGCCACTCTGACGCCTTGCGGCTTGGCCATTATCTCCATAAAATGTTGTGCTCTGACCTGCGACCTCTGTGACCACTTCCGTCATTGTATAAAAGTGATACCCCTCGCTCTTGTGTTTTTTCAAGTGTGCCGAGACAAAATCTGTCGACGCGGCGACCTGCGGATTGGACGCAAGCATCTGACAGCCCGTGGCATTGCCCGTCGTGCTACTTTCCCCAATACCCACGGCTACATAGGTATTGGTTGCCGCAGCCGAATGGCTATACATGACAGCATTGTCCACTGTGATCGCATTGCCATCGCGTCCTGTGACACATTCGACCTGATTCGACGCCGTAGCACCGGCCTGCCGAATGACATTAAGATTATAGCTCCAGCTGTCGGCTGAAGGCAGATGATACATCGCCCGATCCACCTGATTGTAGGCGTTCCAGACCAGCCGTTTGGCAAACGAATCCTCGCATTGCCCGGTGGTGTCCGTGGTGCGAATTGTTCCAAGATACCGATAGTTGTGGGCATCTTTTTTAACCCAGACGCCATCCTGTGATTCCAGTTCGGAAGCAGTCTGCCGACTGGTATCGTTACTGCTTCCCCAGGTTGTAAGTCCATTATTATCCACCGTCACCACGCCGTTCACGCTGTAGACATACAGGTCGTAATTGCGGTCGGCAGTTAGGTCGGTCAGGGAAAACGTCAGCTGGGCAAATTCGTGAATCGTCCAGCGGCCGGTGCTGGTGTCATACAGACTGACGCGGTTGCCGTGGTAGGGCATAAAATAGACGGACGTTTTGGCCGTCTGGTCGGATGTCGAAACCGGGACACCACTCTCCAGGCTCAGGCGCCCTTCGCAGACTTGCGACAGTGCCAGATCGGTGCGAGCGGGGGAAAATGTGATCATCAGTTCCGAGCTGCTGATGGCTCGACCCACGGTGCGCCAGTTGGTCGGCTTCGTGTTGGTCAGTCCGCCCGCCGTGCCGCTCAGGTATTGATCCTTGCCCTGCGTCATGCCCGAGAAGCCGGTCATCGTGCCGGCCACCCGAATCTTGCCGGTGGCGTCGAGAGCGATGGTCTCCGTGGCAATCCCGAGCAGTGCATCGGTGTTGGCATAGTCGGCGTCCGAGTCGGTCTTGTACCACTTGCCCGCGGTTTTTGAGCCGCGACCATCGGACAGATAGACCATGTTATTGGCCGCCAACGCCTCGCCTGCCGTGCCGGTGATCTCAAGATTGTCCGACCCGGTGGGTACCGAGGAAATATCATCCTGTGACCAGATGGTCGCATCGGCCGCGGCGTTTTTCAGGACAAACTTGTAGGTCAGGTCGTCCAAGAACACAGTGGCCCGCCCATTCGCGTCGAGCACGATGGGATTCGCATTGGCCACTGAGAGTGCCGCGTCGGAGTAGGTGGCCTGGTTGGTGGTGCTGTCAGCTGCGTAGGTGTAGAGCTTAAACCCCGCCGCCGGATCGCCGTTATTATCCAAAAACTGCTGGATCGGCGTGGGCATGACTGTGCCGGCCATTATGGTTCCATCCTTTCTACTGGCTCATTCACCACGGTCGGTGCAGATGCTGGTGTGGCCGCGGCTGCCTCAGATTGCGCCTGAGCGTTGAGTCGTAACATGTCAGCGAGCCATTTCGTGGTCATAGTGGTATTTGTGATAGGTATATTCATTCCATCAATCAACATACGACGCCACTGATTGCGACCTACACTTGTCGGACCCCATAACATCTTTGCTCGCGCCCAGTTTACAATACCCATGGGCGCCGCTACGCCGGCGCCAATGAACGTCGATGCTGTACCGGAGGGGTTAGGGTCAAAGGCGAGACGCTTATGCACGGTAACGAACTTGTCGTAATCGTTAATCACGTCGGCATCAAACAGTTGCTCGCGTTTGGTCTTTCCAATCTTTTGCCAGTCGCCATACATTTTTTCGCCACCCTTAAAGTGTTTTGTGCTGGTGGCCTTAATAAGCTGGTCATCCATCCACGCAGCTCCCAGTCGCTTGTTAATACCCGGCATAATGTTTTCTGCGTCTTTTAAGAGGTCCAAGTTGCGACCCTTATTTGCCAACAGCTTATCCATCATCGCCGACGCATCCTCACCCAAGTCATCTAATAAGCCTTGAACCTCGTACTTCTGACTGGTCGCTCGTCGCGCTTCAGATAAATCATCCCAAACACCGACCTTTCGCGCCGACTTTTCTACTGTTTTTGACAAGTCCTCAATAGAATCCATGGCAGTTTTATAGCTACGCATTTGTCGCATGGTTTTAGATTTGCGACCCGTAGATTTCAAAGCACTTAGCACCTGCTCGAGTTCTATAAGAGGTACTGTATCCCCCATCATTTCGATTTGCTTCAGGTTAGCCAACCCTTCACCACCAGCCCGTTCAACAATATTACCTGCGTACGTCGTGTCATATTCATCACGCAACTTTCTAATGTTAGCCTTAAACGGGCGCACGTCGATAGGCGCCTGCAACGCTGGAGCTGGTATTTCAACGCGCTTGGTAATCGGTTGTCCAAACTCGTCCAACAGCCCAGCTGCGGGTTGTGTTTCAAACCGTGAAGGACCGCGCTCTGGTTTCATTGCTGCAATACGGTCTTCGACAGACTTGTACCTGCTTTTCTGCACATCTTCAATGCTTCCTTTTAACGCTTTCAGTTCATCCTGAAATTGTATACCTGACTCAACTAGCTCAAGTGGTTCATCGGCCATTGATCCCGCGCGAGTTCTAAACGTCTGCGCTTGCGCCTTCATCGCTTCTTCAGTCGCCCGTTCCGCCTTGGCCGCCACTTGCTGGGCGCCAAATTGATGAGGCAACACTTTCCGCTCAACAATATCTTTGCCGGCGCCATAGACAGATCGTGGTAACGGTATACCTTTATCCTCAGCCCATTTAATAGCGTCCTGAATTTGTTGAGGCTCATGCTTCATAAATTGTCGGGGACCGCGCATACCAATAACCGGCGCTTTAGCTCCGACGGCGCCACGTTTAGCGAGACTGCCCGCTAATCTCGAGCCACCACCACCGGCAGTCGCAAATATCGACGCAATATCAACGCCCGCGCCAAGCGCGCCCGCAATATCACCACCCTTCGCCAAGTTAATTGCTTCATTGGCGCGCAATCCTAATAATGGAATCGCGCCAGATAAGAATTTCGCAGCTGCAGTGCCGTAATCACCCGCGTCTAATGCGCCTTTGGCTTCATTCATTACGTTGCCATGGGCGCCCCAAATGTTCTTAACCGTGGTGACCGGATTCGTTGTAACCAAGTCCTTAATACCTTTGGCGATAGTAATCGGATTCAAACCCTCAGTTGCTTCACCGGCAAACCGACCTAACTTGTCAACATAACCAGAACGCTCAGGATCGTATCCACGTTCAACACCCGTGCGGTAATGCTCAGGGATATCGGTCGATAGTGCTCGACCACGCGATTGAAACTGACCGGTTTTAGGTAAATTTAATTCTACGGCGCGGGCTCTTCCACGTTTGGATCCAGATGGCGCTTGGGGTAGCGTTACACCTTCTGCTTGCGCGTCTTGAATAGCCAATCGAGTGCGTTGTTGCGTGTCATCTGTGGGTTTATCAAGGCTTGCGTACCCAGCGCCCATTCTTTGCCAACCACCGGGTTGAGTAAGAGGTGGCATCGTTTACTGTCCTCCTGTCGCCGCTTGATAGGCAGCAATCGCTTGGTTATACGCAGTCTCGTCGTTAAACAGCGCATCGTTTACCAATGTAAATCCAGCAGTATTGTATTCACGACCATTTAACACACCCACACCTTGATAGGATCCTTCTTGTTTATTCGCTAAATGTGCCGGCACTTGCATAATGTCGCCATTATCCGCTTTGTGCCAGTAACTCCCATCCTCAAACTGATAAGTGGTGTCACCTGCCACGTCATGGCCTCCAATTTCGTCTTTCACATCTTGTGGCACACCTGTGCGAATCGCATCCTTTTGCCATGCTGCATTACCGAAATCTGGCGCATAAGTGCCATCTTCGTCTTTGGCCCACGTTCCACCTCCCATAGTGGGTGGCGTCATGTTAATCGCATTTAATCGAAATTCCATCTGTCGCTCAATCATATCCAACCCTTTTATCATGGTTGGAATTGACCACCACACCTGTAAGTTTTTTTCTGCTTTTTCAAGCGACGAATCCGTCGGCGCATGTCCACTACGGTACATCGTTGATAATTCTGTATGAATATCAGTGATGTAGGCTTCCAACTCGGTTACAATGTCTCGCGCTTGTGGTCCAAGCACGCCTGCCATGGCCATTTTGACGGTCACCTGGTTTAATGCCGGCAATGCGGTATTCACTGTCCGCAACTGTTCATACGCGCCAACCAATCCTCGCGTGTATTGAATACTCTGAATTAACGACGATCCAATTTGGCGCAACCGCGTCTGTTGCGGACCATTCAAAGTTTGTATCTGTTTCGATGTTGCTTCCCACCGCAGCACTGTTTTTGCCATATTAAATGGCTCACCAGTGTCTGGGTCGACTTGTTGCGACAAACATCCATTTAACCGCACAACATTGTCCCCAGACCAACGGTGGCCTTTCATGTGAGGAGGCATTGTACCGGCAGCGACCCCTTTACAATACGCGTCCACATCGCCTTGAAGCTCGTCGCCACCAGGTCTTCCTTCCGGCGGGGTAAACTGGTCGGTAACATTCTGTCCATTAGGAAGCGTAAACTGTCCGGTGCGCTCGTCAAGCATCGCCCACGCTGGCTTACCGTTGAGCACACCCAACACTTGTTTCGGTAATAACGGATCAACCTTATACTTTAATTCTTGAAGCTCTTCCATGTTTAAGTCGCGTCCCAATTCCTCTTCCCATTGCGACTTCATTGTTTCCGTACGGTCTGCCGGATCCGGCGCGTACGCTTCATTAAGATTGTTACGCATCCATGTGGCATACCGATAAAATTCTGGAGTGCCAAATTCAGTTTCTTCAGGCGGCTCTAATCCAGACATGCCGGTCCCTTCCAATTTTGACAGAAACCGACCATAAAGTTTTTTTTGTGTTTCTGTGTCCGCACCACGCATAGCATTGAGCATGTCACCAGCTTGCGTAGCGGATCGACTGCGAGCTGCGCGTATTTGATCCTCTGATTCAATTTCGCGTGTTTGTTGTGCAGTGCGTAAATCCTCTACTTCTTTCGCCATTTTCAAGGCTTGCATTGGCGCCTGGCGCTGTTGTTCCATCGCCGAGGCAAGTGTTTGCGCGGCGCCTTGACCAGCTTGTGTAATTGCCTGGGTCCATGGCTGACGTTGCGCCAACACCGTGCGGGCTTCCGCCTGACCACGTTGTCCCAGTAGATTCGCCAGCGAGGTCGGCTCGCTCGGTGCGTCGCGTAATAATCGAGGGGGCATCGTTTAATCCTTAGTCAAAGAGATCGCGCAGCGCCGTCCGCTTCTTGCGCTGGTTCGACTCGAAAATGTCACGCTTGAGCTCCTGTTCCTCCCAGGCGCGGTTGTAGTCCAGCTCTCGCTGGCGCTGGGTCGCTCCAAACTGTTTGCCCCATTGCGCGAGCTGTGGCGCATAGCGATCCCGCGCCTCCTGGCGCTCCATGCCATAGAGGTCGGTCACATTGCGCCGACCCGCGCCATAGATATCCTTCGCCACGCCGTACTGGGTGGCATAATCGCGCTCCCGGTTGCGCCGCATCCGGTCATACTCCTGCGCCCGGCGGCCATAGACGTCCTGGTAACCCATTTCGCCCATCTTCTGGCCGTAATTCGTCAGGTCCGCATAGGTCTGGCCCGAGCGCAGCATCCCTTTGGCTGCCGCACTCGCCTCCAGCGCCTTGCGCCCCTGATCCATCCGCATCTGGAAGCCTGGAGCGGCCTGGGCTTCCGCCATGGTGGGCGCCTTGAACTCGTCAGGCGCCTGAAACTTCTCGTATTGAAAGTCCTGCAGCGTCGGCATATCCGGACCCCGATACTCGGGCGCGTCGGGATAGTCCACAGCGGTCGGCGCCTGAAACGTGCCCTCCCATGGCGCGGTGAGATCGCCCCACCAGTCCGGCTTCCCGTTCTCATCGCCGCCATTGGTGGGATCGTCAGTGGGGTCGGTGCCACCGCCACCGCCACCCGGTGACCCTGGCAACGGGCTGCTCTGCCAGGCATCGCTGGCGGCTTCCCCGGCGCCGCCAGCAAAATCCGGCGTATACATCAGATTGCCATACGGATCGTCGGCGTCATAATCCTGACCAAATTGGTTCGTCCATGGTTGATCGTCCGGCGCCCATGTGGGCGGCCGCAGCATATCGTCCAGTTCGTTTTTGGACCATTGGTCGCCCATTTCGGTCGACATGGGGCGATTATATTGATTATAGGGCGTGGCCATACTCTAACCTTTCTTGTGTCGTCACTAGATCCAAGTACCCTCCGGTCGTCGTGGGCGTCGTGCCACAGGCGCCAGTGGGCGCGGATACGCCCGGGGCGTCTGTGTGGAATACATCCCATAATTGGGATCAATGGGCGTCGATGGTATGGGCTTTTGACCACCGCCAATACCAAGCAACCCTCCCAGTCCTCCAGCGAGTTTCGACGCCCAACCCAGATGAGGCACGCCCAAGGCGCCGAGGCCGGAAGCTACTCCGAGCGCCGGCAGTCCATACTTCAGTATCGTTCCTAGCGTTCCTTTAATGCCACCACCACCGCGTCGCGCCGTGTTCAGTTCAGAGTTCATATAATCCTGGTTCGACGGTGGAAGGTATCCACCCGACCCTCCGGTAAAGGTTGGATCGAGATCGGGCGTCTTGAAGAGTTCCGGGTCCAGTTTTAGACCCATTCCTTCGGCATACCGTTGCTGGGCGGCAGCTGACATGCGCTTGCGAGGCGCGTCCAGTCCAAGTTCCCGGGCGTGCGACAGCTGGGCCTCGTAGTTTTCGGCCGCTTCCCGGCGACCCCGCGAGCGGTTGAGAAGGTCCTGTTGCTGCTGGTAGCGCAGGTCCTCGCGTTTGAACGCATCGCCCTGGGCGCGGGATCCGAGATAGGCGCCCAGCAGTCCGGTCGCACCAGTAATGGCCGACGGAATCCACTCACGACCTGTAGGTTGTTGAGATTCTGTCAATTTAGTCAATATCTTAGTTAAAGCGTCGTCTTCGGGCATTTGTTCCCTCTCAGGTTCCGGTAATGGTTGCACATTGCGGACGAAATTGTCCGGACGCACAGCAGTCGTCGCTGGCGTCTCAGCGTCCACCGTGTCAGTCGCCAACACGTCGCCACCTGATGCAACTGATGGTGACACCAACGCATCGACCTGTGGTAATGATCCCGCATCCATCATACCTAAATCTACTAATCGTTGCTGTTCAGGTATCGTGTAAGCACCAGGTCGAAAATACCCGCCACCAAGACCGCCGCCTGTTTGTGGTTGACTTACCGCCGGCACCATTTCACCGGTGGGTGTTGACGTCAAGCCAGGCGATTCACTTAAAAACGATTGCGCGAACTGTGCTTTGCGCGCCTGAGCGTCAGCTGCGAGCGCATCATCGAGCCTGCCAGACTCTACCACTCGTCGCTGGTCCTGTATGTGCCGTTTTCTTTCTGCTGATAGTCCTGGCCAAGTCCGAGCCGACACATCTATTGGTTCACGACCTTTGTGTGGTGGCGCAAATATTCCTCCGATTGCTTGTCCTAGCCAATCAAACGGCCCAGATTTGTCTGTTGACAATGCTGTCGGGTCTGGCGAGTACAAGACTGTTTTGGCTGATTGACCGGACTGCAACTCCTCTTTGCTTAATATGTTTTCTGGATCGCTCATTTACACATCCTGTGGAATTTGCTCCACCAGCAGGTCCAACCGATACTGCATGGCTGTGCCACCGGAAGACGCATACGTAGTCGCATACGTAATATTAGTTTCCTCGTCACACCGAATCATCTGGATACCACTCTGGTTCGTCGCCGTCGTATTCCCGGTCAGGGCGCTCCCAGAAAACGAGCAGGCCACCGTCGCATCCACCCACCCCAGGGTGACGGTTAAGCTCGACGATGTGGAGGCCGCTTGCATAATCCTCGAGTAGTAACTCACTCTGTATAAACCTCTGGATAAACTTGGTAGCGGAATGTTCGTCGCCGCAATCGAGGCGGTGAGGCTGACCAGCGTCGGGTTCGATGTCGAATCGAACAGCACCTGGATAGCGTGTGGGGACGCATTGATCCGGTCGCGCACCTCCATGAAATACTCGAACCAGGTCGAGGCCACGGCGCCGGGCGGCTGATCGCCACTGAGCAGATTGACCATCCGGGACTCGATAGGTATCGGACTGATATTTGCCATTAGTGCATCCCGGGCTGAACGTCAATAATTGCGTCAAGAATCCTCCATGGAACCGGGTCCGACATCATCACGGCACAAATAACATTGCGACCACTGCCACAGCGCCACCATTGGGCGCGAGTGAGATATTCACCAATCTTACCGGCGCTCCGCCATCGCTCATACCCCCACGTGAGACCCCCATCGCGGGACACCTGCATCATCACTTGAGGGTCGTATCCCTGCGCGGTCGCTGAGGGTAAGCCAATTCCGACATCGCAGTGCAGCTGGAATCGGTTCACAAGCACGCGATCCTGGTCGCTCCGCAGAGTGGGGGGAATCCGTTGCCGGTGCAACCCGTTCCCATTGGTGTCCGTGTAGACGTCGATGGACATGGTATACAGTGTCCCGGTCGTCGAATCGCCGACCAAATGCTGGTTGTTAAAGTGGCAATGATACTGCGGTCCCCATTGCCCAAACTTCAGCTCAGCACTGTTATAGCTGCCCCGCTCATGCCACATCCCAATCGCCAGGTCATAGACCCACGTCGCGCCGGCACTCGGAAAATTGAGCACATAAAACTGGTGTCCCTGATCCTGATAGGTGTAAGCCACGGCATCCGACACGCTTGTGTATTGGCTCAACTGATACTCAACGGCATGGGTTGAGACGCGCCGGACGTTATAGCCCGACATCGCCACCACCTGCCGCGCACCCTCCTTGCTCTGGGTGAGCCAAAGGACGCTGTTGCCCATGCTTTTGGCTGAAAACGGCGCCGCAATCCCGTAAGGAATCAGCACCCCGGGCACTGGCGCAAAGGGAAACGGATTACTTCCCGCGTTGTAGATCGACTCCGTCGTTTCTGTGCCAAATAAGAGAATCTTGCGGTCGCGCACCAGAAGCGCCTGCCACGGATCGCTGGCAGCACTGCGCTGTAGGGTGCCAATACCGCTCCAGGTGGTGCCATCCAGCAGGTCCGACACCTTGAGCGTTGAGGTGGACTGGTCGAGAGCCACGAAGTAGCCGTCCACCATACCCCCCTGCGTCACGTCATTGACCGGATTGCTGAACACACCCGTGGTCAGGTTATAGAGATAGCCCTTGTCCCCACTGGTGACGAACAGTTCACTGCCGCCATCGCCATTGGTGGCAAAGGTCGCCGGATTCTGGTCAGCCGTGACGGTGCCCAAACTGGTGAGCACGCCATTGGTAGACACCTCGTACAAGGTCTCGCCCATCACGGTGAAACATCGGCCGGCCTGGGCAAACACTCCGCGGCACGGCGCCTCGGTCGCGGTCGCAAAGCTAGTAACGCCAGGTGTTGGATATAACACCACCTGCTGGCGATTACTAACCTCGATACGCTCGGGGTAAAAGTTCATGCACCGCTCAAACCGGGCCAACCTAGACTGCGATTGGTATGTGGGTCCACAAAAACCCGGATATGGCGGCATCAGAAGTCCCCTCCTCGAAAACGACTATTGGTCATCAGCCGGCTACGGCGCGTCAAGGATGGGTCGACTGGAATTTGACGCATCCTGACGTTCGCTCGTTTAATCCGAATCAGGCTACTGGCAGCCTGACTTTGGAGGGCTGGAGTGACCGGCACGCCGAAAAAAGGCGCAAGTTCAAGAGCAAGGTTGCTTCTTACAGCCCGCGCATATCCGGGAGGGAATGTATAATTGGTGCTCAAATCTGCAAATTCGGTGAGGGCGGTGGGCACATATAACACCAGATCGGTGGTGCCCACATTCGGCACGGGCCACGGATAGATTCGTCCGAGTCCCGCCGACCAGCTGTGGTCATACCAGATGCCCTGCATTAACTCACTAGCCAGTGTTTTCTGTGTGACTGATGCCCACTCGTCATCTGTAAAGAGCGTCCGCTCGACCTCCACCGGCGTCGACGCACCAGTATCCAGAATCAATCCAACATTTTGAATCCACACCGGACGCACAATATTGATATTACCACCTGTGCCAATCGTATAACTTTGCGTGCTGGCGGCAAGTGTATGTGTGTTTCGAGTAACGGTATAGATCGAGTTGCGTTGCACCCCGAGCTGGTCCATCCACTCGTTCAACACCTTCAGACCCAGGTCCGCATCGGCCGCGCTGATGCTGTCAACCGCATCGGCGACGCCAATGGTCTGCAAGCTGCGCGTGATGAAATCGTTGGCGGATGGCACTACCGCGATCCTCCGGTACTGGCCCCCATAAAGGTGGCCGATGCCGACCCGGACGTATAGGCGCTGACACGCGCCCGGAGCAGCTTGAAGCCGGTGATATTGGCCAGCCACACGCCTGCGCCGGTGGCGCTACTGGCGGCCGTGGCCGAGTTGGTGGGCTTCATGTTAACACTGACAAACGTCGCACCATCCAGGCTTCCCTCAAATTGCACGGTCGCTGAGAAGGTGCCAGACAGCTGCAAGGCGCTGGCTCCCAATCCACGCACGTCAAACAGTAAGAGTTCGCCGTTGGCGTCGAATGTGCCGCTGGTCGTGGGTGCCAGAATCGTCATGATCCACCTTGCAGGATCGACTTTACCCGGTCTTTCACCAAGCCACGAAATTCATCCTGACTCAGTCCGAGTTGGGATGCCACTTCCCCAATCAGCGCCTGAATAGCCACATTGCTGTCGATCCGGTCAATCGCTGCCTGTTCCTGTTCGATGCCCTGTGCGTGATAGTCCGTGGCCCATTGCGCCAATTTACTGGCCGATGGCTGTCGTCCGGGTCCGTCCCATCGGACAATCTTCTCGTCGTCGCCAGAGCCGCGA
>TARA_R110002020_G_scaffold472424_1_pt1 | contig 28961 bp, 33 predicted proteins | sample TARA_R110002020 | Tara Oceans TARA_R110002020 (sample SAMEA4396489) | marine metagenome | biome: Westerlies Biome; feature: [MES] marine water layer (ENVO:01000295) within the mesopelagic zone...; material: water (ENVO:00002006), including particulate matter (ENVO:01000060) such...
TAGGGGTTGACGGGTAAATGAAAAACGTTTTTTGTTTAGGAATGAGAGACACAGTAATCCAATCGCAAACACATATTAGCACACAGGACCACAGCTTTGGGGTCTTTGACAACCGGGGGAGAACAGTTGGGGCAATAATCCACATCCAGCAACTTGAAGTTGCAGCCTTGGAAAGAGTGAACTTCCAAACTTTTATTGATGTTGAATGCCCTGCCAACGGTGTTCTTTTTCAATGGACGCCACAAGCCACACGGGGAGGGGGTGAATTCGGGGCCTGTCAGCACAGAAGGGTATGCTGCACAATGGAAGAGGTTGATGCCCAAATTGGGAAATATCTTGCCTCTGCCAAAAAGCGGGCAATCAAGAACTTCACCAATTCAGGGAAATAAGCCCCACACCTGCCCCCGGTACTCGAGCCGGGGGCTTTTTTTTTGTGCCTACATTGCAAACTCAACCTTCAGGGATTCCACATATTCAGGGCGTTCAAACAAGCACATATAGCGCACTTCATCATAGCAGTGGTCAATAGCTGTGGTGTCCACATCATCCGGCTTCTTGGGGTCACGGGGCAACACAGGCACAGTGTTGATGAATGCCTTGCAATTGCGCATTACATACAACCCCGGCCCTTCACCATCCAAAGCGTTCTGCAGCATGTCCCGGACAACCTGCAAGCCAATGATACGGGTGCCGGGGGATTTGTTGGAGTGTTCCCAACTGATTCCTTCATCTTCCATTTGCTTGGCAATGGTTTTGTCTTCCGTGTTCAGCACTCCAAAGATTTGGTTGTCAGCCGGACCCGGAAGGACAGAAGATTCAATCCACCCCATCAAGGTCAAAGTCTCTTCCACCTGCTTTGCCCGCCTTGCCACTTCGGGAGCAGGAAGCTTCAGCCCGGCATTGTGCCCATAAAAGTCCATGCCCCCGGTTGGGCTTTTCCGCCCTTCTGCCCCATAGTCTTCCGCACACCGGATGATTGACCCTTTGGGGAAGCAATAGATGGTTCCGTCAACATCCACTTCTTCACCATTGGAGATACCCCAAAAGCCTGTTGAATAGGGATGTGTTGAACCCCAATCATGAGACCGCCGGACCTGCCAAGCCTTGGGCACCGGGAAACGGGGGACAATGTGAACACCACTCTTCCAAAGGTCATCCACTGCCCCACCTGCTGTGACATCCCAATCCCCTTCAAGCCAAGCCTTGCGCTTGTTGGGGTCCCGGATGTTCTCAAGGTCTGCAATATACTCCGGGGCAAGATAAATGTTCTCCTTATACGAAGAGAACAGGCGGACTTGGGTTTTGACAACATCCTCTTCCTTCTGTGTCCGGGGGTTGAAGACTTTTGTGACATTGCGGACCACCTTGCCCGCCGGGGCAATGTCCACAAACCGGGACTTGCACCAATTGTGACCGGGACCGCTTGGGTTAGTGGTGCCGACAACCAGCAAGGGCAGTTCAGGCAACGGGTTCAGTGGGTCCGGGGAATGCTCACTTGGAAGGAATGAAGCACGGTTGCAGGACATCAACAAATCATAGCACTCAGAGGTTGACCACTGTGTCACCTCATTCCATCCAATGAATGGGAATTCCTGCCCGTGAAACTTCTCATAGTCTTCCGGCTTCTCCATAACTCGCAAAAGCAACTCTTCCCCGGTGGGCCAAGTCCACTTGTATGCCGCCTGAGAAGCCAAGAACTTGGCCCCATCCTTGAACTTGGGGAACCACCGCTTGGTTCTGGCAACAATGTCATCAAGTGCCTTGTAAGACCGCCCAATGATGACACCACGCCAAAAAGCCCCATAGCCCTGCCCCACATGCCGCCTGAATCGCATTATCTGCACATCTGTCTTCCCACCCCCTCTTGTCCCATCAATCATGATGTGGTTCACAGGGGCGGTCAGGGCAGAGCATTGTGACCCCGGCAAGGGCTTCCAGATAACTTTTTTCTTGGGGCTGTGTGGCATTATCTAAAGATTAGTGAATTATTTTCATTTAATGGCAAGAAAGATGTTGACGGGTAAATGAAAAACGTTTTTTGTTTGATGTATGCCCAAGGAAGGGCGCACTTAAAAATTCAAAAATTCAAAAACTCAAAATTATGAAAAACGTTTATTACATCAACCACATGGTCCCCGGTTCTGTATCTCTTGGTAATCAAGTAAAGCTGAAAATTGAAGGCACATACCAAGATGCTGTTGATGAAGCCCACAGACTCTTTGAGTCTTTTGCAAAGAAAGTGAATGTGACTGTTCATGGTGACAAATACTGCCTTTACTACTATCACGCGATTTGGGCAAAGGGTCAGGTTGAAGACAGGAACTTCAATTCCGGTGTTACCTTCAAAAAAGAATATGACATAAAATATGTTGACGGTTATGTTTCCGCCTAATCTTCCCAACCCACCAAGCCCCTTAGCCACAAGCTAAGGGGTTTTTTCGTCTTTGGGCTTCCGCAAGGCTTCCTGTTGCTTCACAGCGGTCTTTTCCCATTCGTCAAGGTTCTCACCCCCTGTGGGCACAAGCATGACACCACCGTCCATGTGGTGGTTCACTTCATCCGGCTCATTGTGCCCCGCCATTTTGTTGTCAATCTCAACGGCATTCAGTTTTGCCGGGGTCTTGAATGATGTTTCCACATGGTTCCCATCCTTGTCATACCGCCGCTTCACATCTGTCACCAAGTCTGCATTTGGGTCATCCACGTCTTCAGGGTCAATTGCCAAGGCGTTCACCCGGACACACCGGGCAAGGAAGACCCGCTTTTCTTGCCGGGACAGTGTTTCACTTGTCTCTGTGGCATCCTGAAGCCTTTTGATTTCTTCCTGAATGTGTGGTTGGTGCCCCAACAGTCTTGCTTGGGTCCGGGCTGCATCCTTGGACTTGCACCGGGGGAATGACTCCATGTAAGCGTCCACCTTTGTCGCGGTCCCGGTTGCTATTTTGGAGCAATAGAGAATTTGGGACTTCGTAAGTTGTTTGCCAGAATTAGACATAATGTAAGAATGGAAGGTCAAGGATAGGACTGGCAACACAATTTTTCCCCCGGTTCTCTCCATTTGCACAGATAACTTTGTGACACTTAAACACTCAGAACCAGCCAGTCAGCGACGAGAGCAACCCTCCCCCCATATACAGGAAACATACTATTTCCTAAAAATTACATAAATTGTCCCTTATATATACCTCCTTCCCCTTACACGCGTAATGGGTTTGTTTACTGGTTGGCTGGTTGTGTTGTCTTCAAAAATGAAGATAACTTTTTATTTCTCCAAAAATGAAGATAACACACAACCAGCAAGCAACCAGCAAGGATTTCAAAATTGGGTGATTTCTTTGAAGAAAATTAAATTTTGTCATTTTATACTTTTATAATTTGACACACACCCCCACACGATTCAAAGCTCTTCACCTATGAAATTAAGAAGCCCACAAAACTACGCCGGGGACAGAAAAACTTTTCCCCCAAGCGGACACATCACTCCTGAAAAACTCCATGATTTCTTTTATGTTGGGGACCGCAAAGATGGGGAAGGGAAGGAGCTATTCTGGAAAGTCAGCCGAGGAAGAAAAGTGCGGGCAGATGACCCCGCCGGGACAATTCACCTTCCAGTCAATAAAGTGAGTATTGCAGCAAACCCTTTGGACTGTAACGAAGTTGCATACATCCTTCAGACAGGCAAATTCCCACAAGGCAAAATCATCCATTTGGATGGAGACACAGCCAATCATGACATCAAGAACCTATTTGTTACCAAAAGCCGATGAATCAAAATAAAACCTTCTTTGGTGGAGACCCCGCCTTCTTATTCAAACGTGTTTCAACCCTTCCTTGCAAAAACTTCAAAGAGTTTTTTGACACACAGATTTGGGAACCAATCCGCCTGAAGTTCACCCGTGCTGAATACGAAGCACTGCCCCCGGCGGAACAGAAAGCCACAAAATTTGTGCGCTACTTCACCCCGGCGGCATTTGCCCAACCGGATGAAAAGGGCGGTTACTTGAAGCAGGACAGCAATGTCAGTTCAATCAACCTTGTGTGTTTGGACATTGACCCTGAAATTGACCGGAACACCAAAGAGGAAATTTCCTTCCCCGCCGCCCCCCTCATTGACAACCCTTCATTGATTTGGGAAGCCTTGGATGGTCTCAGTTTCTTTGTTTACACAACATTGAACCACCGGAAGGACCGCCCAAGAATCCGCATTGTTGTTGATGCAGACAGTTTGACTCCGGCTTCCTATGCCCAAGCGGTCAATCTCATTGCATCACTCTTGGGGCTTCCCTTTGTGACGAAAGAATCAAAGGTCCCTTCACAGGCAATGTTCCGCCCCACTGTCTTTGCTGACACTGACCTTGAAAGTGAACACATTGTCATTGCATCCAACTTGAAGGGGGCACCCCTGACACAAGACACCGTTGACAGTTATGAAGGCGGGGACAGTAAACAACCTGTCCGGGGACACACCGGGCGGCTGGACACAAACGGGATGCTTGACGGGTTGGAGTATTTGAAACCACCTGCACAGGGGGTGACACTTGAAGAAGTGGAAGGACCGCTTTTCAGCATTTCCCCCAACTGTTCAATGTTTGATTGGATTCGTTGCGCTATGGCGTTGCGTCACCAATTCCCTGACCAAGATGATGAAGCATTTGAAATGTTCAACCGTTGGTCCGCTGAAGGTGAGTCCTATGAAGGGGAAGAAAAAGCCCGTTACCGTTGGGACCATACCAGCGCAACCACCACCACCCGGTTGCCAACCACAGTCAGAACACTTTTCAAGATTGCCAAGGAAGGCGGTTGGTCCAACCCAAGCCTTGCACAAAAGTATTTCCAAGACCTGAAAGAGTGGCTTGAGACCCGTGAAACTCTTGAAGAGTTGGTTGACCAAGGAATGCGGCGGATTATCACAACCCCACTTCTGTCATCCATTTATGAAGAATCCTTGCTGAACATCATCAAGAAGCGGGCAAAGAAGCAGGGGATGGACTTTACCGTTGCCAAGCTGACCAAGGAACTGAAGAAGCTGAAAGCGGACATCCGGGACAAACAGCGCAAGCAAGAGGAAGAAGAAAAGGGGGCACCACTTTGGGCACGGGGTCTTGTGTATGTGTCCAAGCTTGAACTTTTCTACAAAGCCAACACTTCAGAAGTGGTTTCCCGTTCAAGCTTTGATTCCTCTTTTGGGGTCAACCTGCTTCCTTCACCAAGAGAGCTTGAGGAACGGGGGGACACATCCCGGCAAGGCAAGTTCACACCTTCCATCCGCCCGCAAGACTATGTGTTGAACGAATTGGAAATCCCCCGTGTGTATGACCAAGCTTATGACCCTGCCAACCCGGATGACATCATTTCAGTCAAGGGTGGGATTCGTTACGCGAATACTTACCGCAAATCATACGCCAAGCCTGACCCCAAGAAGGCAAAGGAAGCCGGGGATGTCATCAAAGGACACGTTGCCTTGCTAATACCAGAAGAGGAACACCAAACCCGCTTGATTGATTTCATTGCCTACATGGTGCAACACCCCGGCAAAAAGATTCGTTGGGCATTTGTGATTCAGTCAGCCCAAGGCAACGGCAAGAGTCTTTTTGCAAAAGCGTTGCGGGGTGTGTATGGGCGGGGGAACATCAAGACAGTTGACCCGGAAGCAATCTTCAGCCCATTCAATGAGTGGGCTTGCGGGTCTGTGCTGTCCATCCTGAATGAAATCAGGGTCACAGGACATTCCCGTCATGATGTCATGAACAAGCTGAAGGAACCCATTGCAGATGACCACGTTTCAGTAAATCAAAAGTTCCGGGACAACCGGGAAGTGGACAATGTGACCAATTATCTAATGTTCACCAACCACAAAGACGCACTTGCACTTGAAGAAAGGGAAAGACGGTATTTTGTGGTTTTCTCACAACTTCAGACTGAACGGGACACACAAGCCTTGGTTGACTCCGGGAAGCTGAAGCCCCTGCAAGACTTGGTGGACTCCCAAGAGTTTGGGGGGTTGCGGTCATTCTTTGAAGAGTGGGAAATCTCCCCGGACTTCTGCCCGGACTCACCACCACCAAAGACTGAATCATTTTACCAAATGGCAAACCTTGCCAAACCAGATGTTGAAAGGGCGGTCCTTGACCTACTAGAAGACACACAAAACCCATTCATTCAGGATGACATTGTTTCATCAACAGCATTGATGAACTTGGTGAATGCTGAATTGAAGCAACCCACAAGCGCAAAGGCGGTCAGTTCCGCCCTACTGCAAAAGGGGTTCAACCACATTGGGAGGTTCACAGTTGCGGGGACAAGACACCAAATTTGGGTTGACCCGGATTCAGCGGTTGCGGACCTCAACATCTTGAAAATCCTTGAATCACGCATCACCAACAGTGGGGATGAACTACTTTGAAAAAGACACACAAACCACCAATCATGAAGTCCCGGCAACCGGGCAAGGTCAGTCATGCCAAGACACGGTTCAAGCAACGTTACGGGCGGGACATATCCACCGAACAACTGAACGCATTGGTTGACCTTGCAGAAGCAAACAAAGTGATTTCCAAGCTGTCTGACCGGGGCAATCTCCGGGTCAAATTACGCATTGGGCAAGAAGTCATCCATTTTGTTTACAGCCAGGCAACTCTCCAAATCATAACTTTCTTTCCAGCATAAACACACACACATAAACACATAAACACACACACATAAACACACACACACACATAAACACATCATGAAGGCAAAACACATACCGAAAACACTCATTTTTCTACTCCTAGTAGTATTCCCCTTACAACTGACAGCGGCAAGTTGGTCAATTGAACTGCAAGTCAAAGCTTCAAGGGCAATCCGGTCCGGGCTGAAAGACCCCAAAAGCTTTGAATGGGTGGAAGTGTATAAAAAGGACAGCAAGCAATTAGGGAGAGTCATTTATGGCACATACCGGGCCAAGAACAGCTTTGGTGGTTACACCATAGGGCGGTTCATATACAGCCACGGACACACCCTGCTTCTGTCACATTCCTGCCCCCGCTTCAATGAAGCCTGGCGGGCAATTTAAATAAAAATCATTTATTTCAAAATAGGGGTTGACCTCTAAACAAAAACCGTTTTCTGTTTGCGCTGTTCACTTCTGAACCAAAAATTGAAAACATCAAAACACCAAAAAATATGAGTCTTGAAACAGAAATCCAAAAGCTTACCAAAGCACTTGATGCAAATACAGCGGCACTGCTGTCCACCGGGGGCACCATTCAAACAACTACTGAAGAAGTGGTAAAAAAGGTTGAGACCAAGAAGCCAAAAGCTGAAAAGCCTGAGACCAAGAAGCCAAAAGCTGAAAAGCCTGAAACCAAAGAGGTTGAAGCCATAGAACCAGCGGTTGAAGCCACAGAACCAGCGGTTGAGGATGAACCAGAAGCCCCAACCGTCTCAGTTGATGACTTGCGCAAAGTAGCGGGCAAGCTTGTTGAAGACGGTAAGAAAGCCGACTTTGCAAAGGTCCTGAAATCCTTTGAAGCGAAAAACCTCACAATCTTCAGCAACGAAGGCGGAGACATGCAAGCAATGCTTGAAGCCCTTGAAGCTGAAGCAGGTTGCAAGCTCGCTGAAATCGCTGACTAAAACCTTGGGCAACGTATGTGTGCCCCCACCCGCTGACATGCCGGGCAGAAACGTATGTCACCCACTTTTTAAACTTCAAATTTTCCAAATCCCATGAATAACAATTTTGCAAAAATCTTTCAATCAGAATCCTTTGGGCAAATCCTTGCCAAGCTTGATGAAAATGAAGATCAAGACCCTGAAGTCAGATTCTTTTTTAACCCTGACCAATTGGGCGTGTGTTCCTTTGCTGTAAGTTTCACCAACCGCGAAAGCTGTGACGAAGCATCACGCAAGATGTTTGACAACCTGACAATTGAAAAAGCTGAAGGGGCAATCAAATCCGTTGTTGAATCCGCACAAGAGGAAACAGAAATTGAACTTACCTTCACAGGTGCAGACCTTTAAGCCCACTTTTTTAAAACTTCAAATTTTCCAGACTATGCCAGAAAAAGAAACACATTCCCGCCTTGCCCCGTCATCCGCTAAACAGTGGATTGGTTGCACAGCTTCAATCAAATTTTGCCAAGACAACGCTGACCGCATCCCTGAAGATGATGAAAGCAGTTTTGCCCAAGAAGGCACAATTGCGCACCAATGGTGTTCGGACATCCTTGACGGACTCTGTGACATTTCTGAAGTCCCTGAAGACATGGCACCACACGTTGCGGCATATGTTGAGCTTGCTGAACGCCTGAAGACTGACAAAGACAGCCAATTTGTTGAAGCCAAGGTCCCACTTTTCTACAAGCCGGAAGACACCGGGACTGTGGATTATGCTCTGCTGTCAGATGAACGGGTTTATGTCCTTGATCTGAAATACGGTCAGGGGGTCATTGTGGAAGCCCAAGGGAACCCACAGCTTGCAATATATGCTATGTCACTCATCAAGGATTATGAAACCTTGTATGACTTCACAGATGAAACGCTTGTCACCATGACAATCTTCCAACCCCGGACCCGTGAAAGTTCACCAATGAAGATTTGGTCAACCACACTTGGACAGTTAAAAGAGTTTTGCGCTGACATCACTGAATCTGCTGAGATTATCAAAACAGCGGACACAGACCACCTTGCCTTTGCCCCAAGTGCAGATGCTTGCCAGTGGTGCTCCGGCAAAGGCATCTGCAAAGCCCGCCGGGACCAACACAAAGACAGCTTGGCAAAAGAAGCAATTGACACATTGACGGACCTTGAAGCAGACGGGGACAACAAATTGCCGGATGGTCAGATGATTTTAATGCCGGACTTTGAAGCCTTGTCTGAACTGCAAGTTGCAACCATTGTCCAACATGCCCCTGAAATCAAGAAATGGTTGAATTCAGTGGAGTCAGAAGCCCACAAAGCACTTGAAGAGGGCATCCCCAACCCCCACCTGAAGCTTGTTCAAGGCAAGATGGGCAACCGGGCTTGGAAGGATGAAGAAGAAGCTGACACGCTAATCAAGGGCAAGCTGAAGGCTGACCAACGCTTCACCAAGAAACTCATCACCCTGCCACAAGCTGAAAAACTCTTGAAGCCAATGGAGCTGACCACACGCTTCAAAAACCGTTTCAAGGAACTGACATTCCGGGCACCTGCAAAACCAATCCTTGCGCTTGCAGATGACCCCCGTGAAGCAATCAAAGTTTCTGCTGAAGAGGTTTTGACAGACCTTGAAGCAGATGACATGATGTAAAGTTCCACAATTTTGACTGTGTGGTGTAATTAGCAACCCTGTGTAATGCTTGGGGGTCCGGGTTCAAGTCCCGGCACAGTCGCCAATTTCCCTGAACCTCTCACTTTGAGAGACAGGAAAAACCAAAATACAAAAACTCAAAGATTCAAAATTATGAAAATCACAGTAATGAACGCTCGCTTGTCCTTCTCTCAATTGTTTGCTCCAAAGGCGACAGGGAACGGGGCACCAAAATTCAAAGCCAACTTGATTCTGTCTGCTGACTCAGCGGTCAAGATCAACGGCAAAGTCACCAAGGGGGTCACAGCCATTGAAAAAGCAATGAAAGTCGCTTGTGATGCAGTGATGAAGGAAAAGTTTGGCAAGGTGCCGGGCAAAAACACCAATTGGGCTTTGCGTGATGGCGCAGATGTCATTGATGCAAGCACAGATGAACCGTATGACGGTTATGGTGAGGGGGTGACATACATTGCCGCTTCTTCACAAGCTGACCGCCAACCGCAAGTTGTGGACCGCAACCCCGGCGTCACAATCAACGCGATTGATAACAAAATCAAAGATGGTGACTTCGTTTATGCGGTCATTGATATCTATGCTTTTGATGCAACCAAGAACCAAGGGGGCAAGGGTGTCACAGCGGGTCTGCAAATTGTGCAGTTCTTCAAGAAGGGTGAAGCCTTTGGTGAATCTCAACTTGATGCTTCCAATGAATTGGATGACTTGGGTGATGAAGAGATTGAAGATTCTGCTGAAGCAGATTCAATGATGTAATCATCCCCAACTTCTGTTGGTATGAACAAGCCGGGTTTTCCTCACAAGTATCTCTTCAAAGAGGTCAGTGAGAAGACCCGGCTTTCTAATATCCGGGCGGGCATTTGCCGCCATTGGGGTTGTGCCCGCCCTGCCAGAAGTGAGAGCCACAAAGACTGCCACACTTGCGCAAAGAGGAAGACCCGGATGAACAACCCGTTGAACTACGCTTTCAACAATGTCCGGGGAAGCGCACAGAAGAGAAAAATTCCCTTCCTGCTGTCCTTGGAAGAGTTCAAGGCATTCTGTCAGCGGACAGGATACTTGACCAAGAAGGGTAGAGAATTTGGAGACATGACCATTGACCGGATTGACCCGTCAAAACCTTATCAAGTGGGGAATATCAGAACCCTCACTTGGATTGATAATTCATCACACAAACTTGAAAACATGAAAAACCCTGTTGAACCAATTGCCCGTGCAATAGCAAAAGCAAAAGATGGTGGTGAAAAGTATTGGGCATCACACCTTGAAGAAGCCCACCGGGTCCTTGCACAAGTGGAAGCCTTGCAAGAATCTTTGAAAATAGTTGAAGAAGACCCGTTTTAGGGGTTGACGGGTAAATGAAAAACGTTTTCTGTTTATGAATGCAATATCCTGAACCAATCACACAACCCGCTTTGCAAGGTGTCCTGTGGACAACCCAAAAAGGGGAAAAGATTTACCTTCACAACATGGAGACAAGACACTTGTTTTTTACCATTCGTATGATTTGGAACCACATGGTTCCTACCCAACACAGAATTGAACCATACAAGCGTTGGAACCTCAAAAAAGACCAAGCCCACTTGGCACAGGTTGTCAAAGAAGGAGTCAAAGAACTTTCAACACGGGATGACCTGACACCCTACTTTATAGACAGCCTGAAGCACATGTTTGCAGTTCTTTCCACCCACCAACTTGAAGATTAAATGAAAAATAAACTTTTAGAATTTAGCCCAACCCAATTGGGGGCATTCAGAAAAGAACTTCTGTCTGAACTAAGTTACTCAAAAACAACAGGTCTTCTGACTTGGAGAAAAGCAAGGGTTGGAGTAAAGCCGGGGAAAGTTGCGGGGCACACCAACCGCCTTGGGTATGTGCAAATTGGGTTCAAAAATACACTTTGGTTGGCCCACCAACTAATTTGGCTGATGGTCAAAAATGAAGTTGCCCAAGAGATTGACCACAAAGATGGGGTCCCCCAAAACAACAAGTGGTTGAATTTGCGGGGTGTCACACACGCACAAAACAACTGGAACAAGAAGGGACGCAAGGACAGCACAAGCGGACACCGGGGGGTTTCTTTCCAACACGGTAAGTGGCGGGCATACATCACAGTCAATAGGTCAAATCAAATCCACCTTGGCAGATTTTCAAAGAAAGAAGAAGCAGTCACAGCAAGGCTTGAAGCCGAAAAGAAACACTTTAACCAATACAAATATGGCAGTTTATAGCATTGATTTTGAAACCTACTCTGAAGCTGACCTTCGTTCTTACGGGGCATACCGTTACGCTTCAGACCCATCAACTGAAATCCTGCTGTGTGCAATCGCCCGGCACGGGGAAGCCCCCTTGCTGTGGTCTGTCACGGGTCAGCCTGAGAAGCCCAAAGCCTTGGCACTTATCAAGGAAATGTGCGAAGACCCGGAAGCGGTCATCTATGCCCACAACGCACAGTTTGAAGCTTCTATCTGCCACTACTTGTGGGAGAAGACTTTTGACCTGCCCTGCCCCAAGCTTGAACAGTGGCGTTGCACAGCGGCAATGGCAAGGCGGGCTGCAATCCCCTCATCCTTGGAACAAGCTGCAGACTTTCTGAAGCTTGATGCACAGAAGGACAACTTGGGCAAGTCTCTGATTCGCCTGTTCTCCATCCCACAGAAGCCCACCAAGAAACAACCCAACACCCGTGTTTTCCCCAAAGATGAACCTGAGAAGTTCCGGGAATTTGGGCAGTATTGCAAACAGGATGTCATTGTTGAAATGCAAGTCCATGATAAGCTGAAAGCCTTTGAACTGAAGGGGGAAGTTCTTGCGGGGTTCCAATTTGACATGAAGATGAACCACTTGGGGGTTCCCGTGAATGTGGAAGCCTTGGAGATTGCTGAAAAGTTGGTTGATGAATATGACACCAAGATTGTTGAGGGCTTCCAAGAAATGACCGGACTGAAGCCAACCCAAAGGTCAAAAGTCTTGGAGTGGTTGCAAGAACGGGGTTTCCCCGGAAAAGACCTCACAGCACCCACAGTGGACCAAGTGATTGCAGATGGTGGGGAAGCCTATGGGATGACCCCGGAAGCCTTTGCAGCACTTAAAATGAAGCGTCTTTCAGGCTTTGCAGCACTGAAGAAGATTCCAACCATGTTGAATGCCGCTTGCCCGGACCACCGGGTCAAGGGTTCCTTGATGTGGTCAGGTGCCGAAAGAACACACCGTTGGGCGGGCAGAATCATCCAACCGCAAAACTTCCGCCGCCCCACCATTGCCAACACTGAACACCTTTATCGTGTGCTGAAGTCAGGCAACATGGATGTTGAAAGCCTTGAATTGATCTATGAAAGCCCACTTGAAGCAATCGCTTCCTGTATCCGCCACTTCATTGAACCTGAAGAAGTTTTTGAAATAGACAGTTTTGGGAAAGGTATGGAACCTGGAATGTTCCTTGATGCTGACTACTCTGCAATTGAAGCAAGAATTGTGCTTTGGCTTGCCGGGCAGGAAGAAGGTTTGCAACTCTTCCGGGACAAGAAAGACCCATACATTGCAATGGCTTCAAAGATTTTCGGGGTGCCAGTTGAAGACATCACCAAGGACCAACGCTTTGTTGGAAAACAATCTGTTCTTGGTGCAGGTTATGGAATGGGACCGGATAAGTTCAAGATGACCGCTGCACAATTTGGGCGGACACTGACACAGGAAATTTCAGAAAAGGCAATTTCCACCTTCAGGACCGTCAACCACAAGATTCCTGCAATGTGGCGGGCTTTTGACAATGCTGCCAAGGAAGCAATCAGAAACCCCGGTCAGGTGTTCCCCGCCAATGACAAGGTGAAGTTTGCAGTGACCAACAAGCCCGGCTTCACAGCCCTTGTGATGCAGTTGCCAAGTGGTCACAATCTCATTTATCCCAAGCCCAAGTTGCTGCCCGTGTGGGTGGTCTTCTATGCCGGGAAGATGAACAAATTTAAGACCCCAAAAGCTGCGGAAAAATTCTGTGCCCCAATTGCTAAACGCTACAAGGAACAGAACTTGACCTTGCCCGCTAACAAGCAGAAGGAAGCACCGGAACCCAAAGAAGATGTGGAAATCACCTTTTGGGGGAAACGCTTGGGCAGATGGCTGAGAGTTGGCACATATGGTGGTTCATTGGTTGAGAATGCCACCCAAGCGGTTGCAGGTGATTTGATGTCACACGGGGCACTAAAAGCCGATTCCCTTGGTTACAAAATTTTCATGTTGGTGCATGACCAAGCCCTTGCCGAACTGCAACCGGGCAACACCATTGAAGAGTTCTGTGAAGCACTCTGCACCCTCCCACCTTGGGCTGAAGGCTTGCCGCTTGAAGCTGAAGGTGGTCTTGTCCCATTCTACAAGAAAGACTAAATTATGAACTATGACATCCAATGCCCGTATTGCGGCAAAGAACAAGATGTGTGCCATGATGATGGTGCCGGGTATGAAGAAGATAAAGCACACGAAATGGAATGTTGTGGGTGTGAAAAGACATTTACTTTTCAGACACACATTTCCTATGATTATTACCCAAGCAAGGCGGATTGCATGAATGGGGCACCCCATGACTTTGGGGGTTGGAGTTTTGTTTTCTCACTTAATGACAAGAATTTTGAAGACAGACACTGCAAAGACTGTGAAAAAACTGAAAGGAGGACAGTATGAGCCACACAACAGACAGAGCAAAGAAGATTGCCAAGGAACTGGAAGCAAGCCCGGCACTTGCTGCCACTGTGGGCAACCTATTGGGCAAACAAACCAAAGCCCGGATTGTTGAAGGGCTTGAACCTACGTTGAAAGACACCCTTGGGGACCTTTTCTAAGGGGTTGACACGCTAAACAAAAACCGTTTTCTTTTTAACTTATGAAGATATTTCCGAAAAATCCAAAACTCACAGACAAGGACCGCGCCCGCTTAGACGGGGAAGGTTACTTGCAATCATGGAACAAGTTTGTTGCCAGAATCAACAATGTTGATCTGTCACAAGATGACCTGAAACGTCTTGTCTTCATGGAGCTTGAACAGGAAGCCCCCCGCAAAGCGATTCTTGCAAAACTGCTTGTCCGTATCCAGAAGAATGAACGGGAAGACATTTTTGCACTCATCCGCAAGACACCGGGCGGGAAGACTCTGAATTCCCTTCTGTAATGGACACGTTAACAATACTGCCCTTTTGGGTCTTCTTCTCCGCACTGGTAGTGTTGGTGTGGGGGAGCGGCAACACAACCCCACTTTTCCTGCGGGCACTGCTGACCACATTTATTGTCTCATTTTGGGGGTTTATGCTTTATGGGTCTTGAGTCACAGCTTGAAGGCAAGCTTGCCAAGTATGCAAAAAGCAAGGGGTGTCTGACTTACAAGTTCTCATCCCCTGCCAACAGGGGTGTCCCTGACCGCATCTTCATTGGCCCAACTGGTAAAGTGCTGTTCATGGAAATCAAAGCCCCCGGCAAGGAACCCACAGCTTTGCAAATGATGCACATAAACCAGATTAGGGAACACAAAGGCTTGGCAACTTGGACAAGCGATTTTGAAAACGGAAAAGCTCAAATCTCTTTTCACATTTTATGAAAATATCAGAACTAATTGAACAGCTCCAAAACATACTAGAAGCGGATGGGGACAGAGAAATAGATTTCTTTAAACGTGAAAATCCACACTACTGCACAGGGTTGGATTTTGATAGTGTGTCTGTGGATGAAGATGACAAAGACGCAAACACATGTTCTTTTTACCTACATGGAAACAATATAACATGAAAAAACTAATCACTTTCTTTGAAGCAAAAACCGTGTTGCGCAAGCTGAACACACCAAGCAACCGGAAGTTGATGCTTCCAAAAGACCGCAAGGAAATAAAGCACTTGGACACCTTGCGGGCACTCACACGGGCACAACGCATCTTCATTGCGAAGATTGAAAACAGTCTGTGAAGTTCAACCCCTTAGAACACCAACACCTTGCCATTGATTGGCTGAAGGTCCGGGAAGTTGCAGCTTTGTTTGCAGGGATGGGGCTTGGCAAGTCTGCTTCTGTCCTTGCAGCCTTTGATTGGCTTCTGAAGGATGGGCAGGCAAAAGGGCTTCTGATTATTGCCCCGCTACGTGTGGCAACCCTCACTTGGCCCCATGAAGTCAAGAAGTGGTCAAACTTCCAATATTTGAAGGTTGCTTGCCTACGGACCAAAGAAGGCTTGAAGGCTTGGGAGAATGGCACCGCTGACATTTACACTTTGAATTATGAGTCCATACCCAAGTTCTGCAAAAACCAGCTTGTTGGGAAGACAGCGGAAGACCTGCCAGTTGACACAGTGGTTTGGGATGAATTGAGCAAAGCCAAGAACCCAAGCGGCAAAAGAATCAATGGTTACAACCGCCCCAAGAAGGGGGAAGACGGGAAGACCATCACCCGCATCAATCGCCTTGGGCGGGAAGTGGATGTCAAAGAACGGGTCCACGGGTTCCGGGACTTCCGGGAACTGTTCAACCGTCATTGGGGGCTGACCGGGACACCCGCACCCAACTCATATTTGGACTTGTTTGCACAAATCCGCCTGTTGGATGGTGGTGCCCGTCTTGGCACAGCGTTCACCAACTTCCAGAAAGCATATTTTGAGCCTGACAACGTTTATTCACAATATCCCAAATGGGTGCCCCGTGCGGGTGCCAAGGGGTTCATTGAAAAGCGGATTGCTGACATTGCCTTGACTCTGAGGTCTGAAGATTGGTTGGACATCCCGCCCACCATCACACAGGACATTGAAGTCAAATTGCCCGCCGCCGGGCGGAAGGCTTACAAGGAACTTGAAAAAGAATTCCTGACACTGATCGAAGAACACGGGGTTGAAGTGGTTGCTGTCAACCAAGGTGCCTTGATTCAGAAATTGCTTCAAGCCACATCCGGGGCAATTTATGATGAAGAAAAGACAGTTGCGGTGGTGCATGATGCTAAAATCAAAGCCTTGCTGAAGCTCCAAAAGGACATTGGGGAACCCCTGCTTGTTGCCACCATGTTCAAACATGAACAGACCCGTATCCTTGCAGCTTGTCCGGGGGCTGAGTTGTTCACAGATGAAAGCTTTGAAAGATGGAAGAAGGGCAAGGTGAAGTTCCTTGTTGCTCACCCGCTTTCAATTGGTCACGGGGTTGACGGTTTGCAGCAAGGCGGGCGGTCAACTGTGTGGTTTTCCCAAACATATTCAAGCGAGCTATATGCCCAATGGAATGCCCGGCTTGCCCGGACAGGACAGAAGGAAGAAACGTATGTTTACCGCCTGACTGTTCCGGGCACCTTTGATGATGCAGCAATTGAAGCCACCACCGGGAAAGCTGAGAATGAAAGCGGGTTGCTTGCAGCAATCAAAAACCTTCAGGAACTTGCCCGCTGTTCATAGGGGGCAACCCTCAAAAATTATCGGGGATTGTCCGGCGTGTTGCATAGGCTTGAACGTTTTTGATTTCAAGCCTGTTCTCTTTGATACCATCAATGTTGATATTGATTCTCTCAATGACCACACCAAAATCTTTTTCAGCGTCACGGGGGGAATAGACCTTCTCGTCACCCTTCCAGACCTCAATTGCAACAATCCGTTTTTCGTGACTCAGCATACTTAAAAGCACCCAAGTTAAAAGGGGGACCAACACAACCATCCCAAGGGCAGTGATTATGCTGCACAGCATCTTTATTAAATCATTGCGCATTGAAATTTGTTCTTGAGTATTTGTCATCTTAACAGAGTAAAGCCGCCCCAAGGGGGAAAAACAAGCTTTTACGTTTCTTCTAAGGTGCATCACCATTGAGGACCCTTCCCCCCGTCAATTGGCTCTTTCAGTCACACTGCTATTTGTGTTTTCTGAAAATGTGAGAACTGCCCCCGCCTTGTCAGATGTTACCCATACTTCCACAACATCACCTGCCTCTAAGTCAGCATATGCAACAATGGGGATTTGCAACGCATCCCCCGCGGATTTCAAGCTAAGTGTTGGCATATCCGCAAGGGTAACAGGGTTCAAGCTGTCACTTGCATCAAGCTTAACCACCCTCAAAGTCACATTGGTGTTAGCTGTCCCGGATGCAATTGATGCTGACCCCTGCACAATGGCACGTGCTTTTTCTGAAGAGTCATATGTGAGGTCATTTGCGGTTCCACCACTCATCCATTGCAAATCAGCGGAAGTGGTCACACCTGCCATTTTGTAGAAAGTCCCCGCAACAGTTGTGGTGGTGCCTGTGTCAGCGTTGAGTGCCCAACGCCCCCCAACATATGTGTTTTCAAATCCGTTGTTATCCCGGAAACGTGCTTCTGTGTCGGCATTACTGATAATAGACGAGACAGTGCCACCCCCGGAATAGTTGCCAAAGACTAATTCAAAACTGGCATCATTAAAAACCGAATGTGAAAAATCATATGCAATTGACCCTGTGGGAACATCAATGTTGCCATTGCAGAACATGCGACTTCCAAATGTGAGGCCTGTGCCCTCTCGGAACATGACACCACTAGACCCAAACCCACGAACAAGGAAACTGTCAATGAACAATGCCCCGCCCCATGTGCCATGAAAGGTGTATCCATCATCAACAGACCTCCATACGCATGTCATTTGAAGCAATTGAACAAAATTGCTTAAATCACCAATGTTGACAACATCCGTGAAGTTTACATTGTTAAATTCAACCCTGCCAAGACCCGCCGCAGTAGCACCTGAATTGTCCAAATCAAAAATCTTGGATGAAGCACCGGTTGACGTTAAGGTCATATCACCCATTGAAAGGCCCCCGGAGTCCCCTGAAGCATCTGCAAACATTATATGCCCCACCCCTGAAGACTTCAGAACGGAAACGTTAAGCCCAAGCCCCCGGAGTTCAAGCCCGTCAGCGGGGACAATAATGGAACCTGCCCCGGTCATATCAATCTCACCATCAATGACATAAACCTTGGAACTTGAAAGTGCCCCAATCAAGTCACTTGCCTGTTTGACCACCACCACCTGAGATTCAGACGTGTGTATTAGGTCTTTGAGTTGGGCAAGTGACATCTTCCTGGACAAAGGGACAAGTGGGTTTGTCTGTTCTGAAATCTCAATCACACTGTCAAGGTGTGGGTTGGTTTCTTCTGTTAATTCGGGAATTGTTGTATCTGACATATTATTTTACAAGTTAAGGTTCTAAGTGTGTAACTCTATTGTTACCATCTTCAGTAACACGGGTCAATGATGGTTCTGAGGTTGTGCCTTCTGTGACACGGACATCCCCGTCAATCAACTGTTCATAGTAAGACCAAGGACCCTGACCAACATTGACCCCGGCAACACGGATATAAACGTACTCGAGCAGGATGGTTGTTTCAAAACTTGTGGCCGGGGTCTGCCCAATGGTCTCCCAAGCTTCATTTGGGTCACTGTTCTCAACATCCGGGAAGCCTTCATATTCATCCGGGTCCCCTGAGATTTGGACAATATAGCTTGAAGCTTGGTCAGCCCCCACCCAAGAAATGTTGAACAGGTTTTCTGACACCCCCTCAAGCTTCACCCCTGTCACAACTGGCAAGGGGTCACTTGGGAACTGCGACCCTGAATACTCCAAAGCGGGGGCATCTGTGTCATCATAGTCATAAACACGGTCATCATAAATGATTGCTGTAACATCAACTGTCTCATCCCCACCGGGGGAAAGGTTGGTAATTACACAATCTTGGGCAAAAGACACTGACCGCCCAAAAATGAAGATTGGGGTTTCAGAATTGTTTGCAAAATTCAGTTCCGTTGTGATGGGGGCTTCAAGAACAACTTGGTATGAATCCAAGCCCTCTGTTGCAGTGTATGGTCCGTAAATGGTCCCATCCTTGCCCTTGGCACTCAGTCTGTAATCAAAACCCTCTGTGAAGGTCACAGGGACAGTCAGTTCAACAGTCAAGCGGTCAACTGAGACCGCTGTGATGTGTCCACCAACTGCATCTTCAACCCCAAAGGTGTCAAACTCCACCTTGATGAAGTCCCCATAAGTGGCAAGGAAGCCTTCAACACCCGTGCTGAACTTCACTTCCTGCCTCTGAAACTTCTTCACCCCCAACATATACATCCCCTCATGGTATGCCCTGTCACGGTCAGCAACGCCCGCAATGTTCCGGCTTTCGGGCTTGTCCACATTTGACCCCGGCAAGGCACAGATGACGGTTTCAGGCTTCCAAGTTGTTGGGTCCCGGTATTCCATTTCAATTGAGTCATACTCTTCTACCCTTAGAAGTGACACATTCAATTCAAAGCTGTCCTGAATGATGTTTTCATCATTAAACAAATGATGCACTGTTGCCCGGGGGATGTCCCGGACAATGTAAACCTGTGACCCGTCAAGAATAGGCATTGCCCGCCCCGCTTGGCAGACTGTCTTTGCAGCTTCCCAAACAGTTGTTTTTGAGTCAAAAACCCAATCAAAGAAAATACCTTCTGAATTGAATTCATTATCAAGAGCTTGCATTGCAACAAGGTTGAAAAGGTCACTTGTCAACAGGTTTGCCCCATATGTTGAACGGAAGACATCTAAGAAAGCCCGGACCAATGACCGGGTTGCAGTTGGGGCACCACCTGTGATGTTGGGCAACATCCGCACAACATCACAGTTGATTTTCCGCTTGGATTGGTCATTCAGGTTGGCAGTTGCCCTTGCTTTAATTGCAAGCATTGTGACTTCACCATAAGTGCCAACATTGGGCAGAAATGCCCTCATTGACTCCCAAACTAAAGTGTCACTATTTTTGTGACTGTTTGAAGCGTCATTTGTCCTTCTTCCCCGGACCTTGTATCTACCGGGGGAAACAGCTTGGGAAAGCGTGTAGCGCCTTGGGGTTGCAGTTGCTATTCTTTTATCCCAATTGCGCAAAGTGACCCAAGAGCCAATTTCAACACCTGCATCATCAATTTCAATATATTCAAACTCTGCTGTGACAGTGACTTTTTTCAATTTGCCCTTTTTGTCTTGATGGTAAAGGCCGGAAGGCAAGGCAACATCAAGTTCAATCATGTTTGCCAATGTCCCTGAATCATTGGCAACCGCTGTGAACCAACTGTCATAATTGTCTTCATTTGGCCCATAAAGTTCTTGAGACCCAACCTCTGAAGAGGTCTGTATATTGTCCCTGAACAGGGTGACTGTTTCCCCCGGTTGGTAAACCTCAAATTCAATGTCTTCAAAATCTTCAATTGGAGTGTCTTCAATATAAACTTGGGCAACCTGGTATTCACCGTGACCAATACAAAACAGGCTGTATTGGTATGACTCATTTGAAATATATTTATTGTATGGTTTGGCACCGTATGAAGGCCAAACCCGCAACTGACCATATCCCGCTTCAATGGGATGACCAAGCTTTGTTTGATTAGTCTGCCCCCGCAAAGAATAAACAGGGTCAGGTTCAGCAAGCTTTGGACTATTGGGGACAGGGACAGAAAGGGACAGGGCAATTGCAATTGCTGAAATGGCAACAATTGCAACAATGATGATTGCAGCAATACTCCCTTGGACAACCGGGACAAGCCCCACAACATCCCCTTCGTTCAGTGGGTCCCCCCATTCAGCCTTCAAGACAGGTTCATTGTTCACAGTCACAATGGTTGGTGTCTGGAAATCCCCAAGCCCTGTGGACTCAAGGACCTCAAGCACAGTGGAACCCAAACCTCTCAACACGTCATAGTCACGGGTGGGGTAAAAAGGATTATTGATTTTTACAATCTGAATCAAGTGGGACATAGTATTTTATTAAACTCCATTGCCTTTGGATTTGCTCAAGGCTTTGAATGACACAACGTTTTGCGTCACCTGAACAATGTAAAACCAATTTGCCCCCAATGTAAACCCCTGCATGTGTCACTTGTTTGGACTTCCCCATTGCGACCACACAGTCATTGACGGGGTGGGGCAATTCTGTCCAGTTTGGGCTTTTTTCCTCACAGTGGAACTTTCGGACAATCTGGATATAATCAACCGCCTCTGCTGCAAAGTCAGGTAACTTTTTATTTAACCTGTGCAGATACCAATGGCGGACAAGCCCCCAACAGTCAAAAGAGTCAGGACCACTTGCCCCGGCAACCCAAGGTTTTCCGATATATTTTGAAGCTTCCATGTTTTATGAGTTCCCAAGCGATGGGAATTCCCGCCTTGTGTAAAGCCGTGTGAGGAATTCAAGGTTGATGATGTCCGCAAAAGAAGCCCGCGCAATAACTTTGGTTTCAGTGATTTTCAAATCAGACAGCACCATTTCAAGGGGTGGGTCAAGTTGGGGGGTGGTCAGGTCACTTGAAAGGTAGGGTCTGTATTTTATAATTGTCCCCACATCCGTCAAAGCAATGGTCCTTAAAAAATCCCCAATCCGCCTGTCAACGTTGTCAATTTCAATGGTCAGTTCTTGAATTCCTTGGTCATTCTGCCCCGGCAACTTGAAATTGAACCCCACAGGTTCAAAGGTCTGGATGGTCAAGTCCTCAAGGGTCAAGTCGTATTCATCAACAGCTTGAACAAGGAAAAACCCGTCATAGCTCGCAACTTGGTCCATGATGTCAAGCAGGTCTGAAAGCACATCCTCTGAATCTTGTGTAAAGTCTAAATCACCCCCACCTGTGGCTTCAATTAAAGGACCATAATTCTGTTGCCCCCCATCTGACCCAAGTATGAACACGATTTCTTTCCCGGTCAGGGTGTCAATTGCCTCTTGTTCTGTTGCACCCCGCTCATGACTTGTTTGGTCAGTGATACAGATGATGGCTTTTGCAGTGTTTGAACTAACTGACCAACTCTGCCCCGCCGCAAGCACAGCGGCACCAAAACCATTTTCAGGACCATCACCCCCGCCGGATACCGTCAAAGCGTTGACTGCATCAATAAGAGCTTGGGAATTCTCAGTGAACCCAAGGGCAATTTCTGTTTCATCCTCATCCTTAAAGGTTACAAGGGAATACCGGACAGTGGTGAAGTCTTCTTCAAATTGGTCAACAATGTCTTGAACAATGGCTTGTGCGGTGGAGAGGTAAGACGCCATTGACCCGGTGGTGTCAAAGGTGAAGCACACATCCAAGAAGGGCTTGGATGCAAGCCCGCCCCCCTGAAAATTCCGCTGTGTGATTTCAAGGGTGTTCAGGATGAAAACATCCGTTGGAGAAGAGGCATAAGCCTCTTTCATTGCTTCTGTGTATTTGTCGCTTGGCATAATAAAACCCCATCACAATTGAACATGATGGGGTTGGTGTAAATGCTAAACCTTGGGACCTTTGAACCTTGGCCCCGCAACCCTCACTGCTGAATACATACAGCGCACTTTCCACATTGGGACCCCAAGGGAAACCATTGCTTCCCTGAAGACGTTTGCAGCGGTCACACTGTCAACTGTCTTGTGGACACAGAGCCAATCATGGATGACCGCCGCTTCAAGATACTCACCAAAGGGCGGGAAGATAGACCACAGGAACCGGGGGACACTTGCCCCATCTGATTCAAACCCGGCAAGGGCAACAATTGACCCAACGCCCTCAAGCTCTGAGTTGAAGCCAAAATCCACTTGGACTGTGGCAATCGTTTCCGTTTTGCTGAACCAACTTTTTTTTGGTCTGTTGGAGATTCTTGCGTCCAACTCTTCAGGAAAAGGTTTCATTGGGTCAAACTGGCAGTTGTCTTGGGGGCAGTGGTTGCCTCAATTGTGGCATCTGCACCAACCCCGGCTTGAGACTTCCAAGTTGCTTGGTTGATGGTGGTGCCATGAAATGTGGCGTGTTCAATCTTGGTGGTTGTGCAACCTGCCAAAATTAGTGTGAGAAGTATCAGTATTGTTTTCATAATTGTTTACCCTTTTGGCCGTTCGACAAGATAAGCTTCAGCCATGCGATTCCCTAGAATCTCGAAGCTCTCTGCTTCGTAGTGAATACCACCATCGCGTGTGTCAGTGTCTTCAGCATCAACTGACAACGAAAGTGGTTCACTGGCAACGTAAGCTGCGACTGCTGCACGGACTTCAGCGTCATAGTCTTTAGTTGACCAACTAGGAGGATGAAGCGGGGAACAGAAAAACAGGTCAGGAGTTTTTAGGTCAATTCTAAGTTGATCCACCAAAGAGTTTAAATTTGCTTCGTAGGCACTTGATTCCGCTTCTGTTGAACTGTCATGCTGCCCTTGCACCCATACCAATGAGCGCCATTTAATCCCCACAGAAGCAAAATCCCGTTGTGCCTGTGCGCAAGCTGTCATGATATTATCATACCCTTCTTTCGTAGGTTTGAAGAAATCTTCAAGCCCTTGGCCGTTTGCGGCATACTTGACACCGACTGCTCTGTGTAGCCCGCGACTATGCAAGCGCCTCAAAAAAGCTACGTCGCAACCGTGACTGGCGTTGGTTGATAGTGTCTCTACCCCGTCAGGTAAAGCGACAGGGTCAGTCCCCGCTTGGTGCCAACTTGGGATGATTGCGTCATTGCGTGAATCGGTCAAGTTGTCGGTATCCGCTGACGGAATTCCAACCATGTTTGACTGACCTACGAAAAGGAAGCCAAGAGCCTGTCCATATGCCCTTGTTCTGTAAGGTAGTTTATAATTACTCATTATATTGAATCCACAGTGTTTGCACCTGAAGTTGCGTTATTCACACCAACCAAGTCAGTTTTTGAAGTGCCTGAGACAGACAAGTCAATTGTCTCAACCGTCCCCAATTCAGTGATATTAAAGTTTCGTATAAACAAGGCATCATCCACACCGTCACCAACAAAGTTCCGTGACCCACCACTTTGAGGTTGAATCTGAAGTCCAGACGGTGCGCTTGTGTGTGTGAAATCATGTCGGAATGTTTTGCGCGTGTTTGCTGTGACCGTATCTGCTGCGGAAGTCGAACCACCTGCGATGAACCTGATACGATACCCGTCAATCACTGACCCGGTAGGAGTGAAAAACTCGCCTGTAATGCGATAAGTGCGACCAACCACCATGCTGTCTGCTCCACCTGGTATAGTTACCCCACTGACATCTGTGTTTGTTGACTTTAAATCCTTCAACCAATCGACATCCCCGTCAATAGTTTCGCCGCCTGTCACTACATCACTGTCAATATTATCCCATCCGTCTGCATCAACCGACCAATCAGAACTGAAATGATTTAGGTCACCTGCTCCATTGACCAACAAGTCAGGAAGCCCAAAATATTCAAGTGCTGTCCCGATGGTCATTAACGATGTTGACCGTGCATATTGCCCATATAACCAACCTTCATCCGAGGGCAAGACTTCCCAAGCTGAAGCAGTGTCAACGTCAATCGCTGAAGCTGTGGAAATCACCACAGAGTCAAAAGCAATCCCATCAACAAAGAATTGGCAACTTCCATCACGGTCTGCGGAAGCATACACTGTGACAGGTGAATAATCTGGTATGGTGTCAAGAAGTGCGGTTGTTGTGAATGAAGCATCCCAATCAACACCGTCGCCAAACTCTATAGTCAAAGCACCTGTGGTTTCAAGTATGATGCGGACACCTGTATTGCCTGACTCGTTAGTCCAAAGAGTGATTGCGCTTGCAGGTGTGTAGGATGACAAAGCAAAGGTTGGAAGGAACACCGTAAAATCATCCGTTCCAGCATCTGTCCCCGTTTGTTGGGGGACTGACAGCGCGAAGGTGGAACCATCCGAATAGACCCCGTTTCGTAGAGGATGACGGCGGACAGATGAAGCCTTGTCGATAGTTTCAAACAATTCTTCAGGTGTTGCCGCAACCGCTTCATCACGTGCCGCTTCTGACTTTTTAGCCCAATGCAATGATGAATAATCTGTCACCCCGTCACCACCGGCTGAAACACTGACAAGGGTGTCTTCCGGTTTTGTCGCCCATTCTTCAGAATATGTCTTTTCTAGTGCCGCAAGTGCCACTTCCGCCGCTGCATCAATGACACTCTGTGCCGCTGCAGCTGCACTTGCCGCTGCTGCTGTCTCACTGTCCCCCGCTGCAACCGCACTTGCTGCTGCTGCTGTTGCGGCATCTTCCGCATCCTGCACAATGTCAGTCAGGTCAAAGCTGACCTTGTAGTTTGCAGCATCCCCACCAAAGGTGGTTGAAGTGAAGTCTGAAGTGACCACATAGGCAACCCAAACTTCATTGAACGTTTGGCCCCGTGTGTAAGCTGTGCCACCCCCTACATATTCCCCCGTGTATTCTGTGCGGTCCTCAAAGTCCTTCACCATCTTCTGAACAGCTGGAACAACGGTTGCCCCTGTGTCTGTGTAAGTGGCGTTTTCATCACCATTCATGAAGATGTCAAGGTTGCCCCCGTCACGGTTCAGGTTGGCAACAATAGCAATGACTTGTTCGTTTAAAGTAGGCATAATTTTTTATTCTCCAAAGTATCCGGGCAACGTTGTATTGATAAATAAATCCAATGGGTCTGAAGCTGTCAACATTTCCCCAAAGGTGTCTCCCCAATACTGGAACAGTTCAACCACTTCAGCGGAAACATACTTCTGTTCAATGCAGATTGCTTGAAGTGATACTTTCCAATAGTTTACCCCAAAGTGTGAAACCTTGATTTTCCCAACCGGGGTGACTTCATAATTTTGCAGGTCATCCGCATCAAGCAACAGGTCAATTGTGAAGTTCTCAGCCCCATTGTTCAGGGTGTAACCATACCAACCTTGGAACAAATCAAGTTCCCGCTGTGAAAACTCCCACTGAATGGAGACCAACCGCCTTAAATCATTGTGGAGATTCCGCCGACGGGCTTTGCCAGAAGAAAACCGGGTTGTTGCGCAACCGTCTTCCTTGCTGAAGGAATAGCGGGCGGAAGGTGCCGGAAGTTGGGCAGAAGGGTATGTGTTGTCAGTTGCCATAAGTTTTAGCCAGTTCTCTTGTCACGGGTTTGAAGTGCGCGTTCTGTGTCACCTGACCCTGTGCGGATGTTGTTGTTGACCTCTTTGACCGCCCGGTTGACTGCAATGTTGATGATTTTTTCCCGGTCAGTTTCAGTTTCTTCAACTTCAACTTCCCCCGGTCCAAAGTTCTGGACATTCACAATGGTTGGCTTGGCACCACCCCCGCCGGAACCATTTGCCATATTAAGCAACTGCTTCTGTTGGGAGAAATTCAAAATCATTTCCCCGCTGTTCACATTAGCGTTTAGATTGTCCCCGTTGAAGTTACCACCGGGAATGATACCCCCATCTGCATACCCACCAACCTGTTGGTTGGCAATTGCACTGACATTGGCAAGACCTGCTGCAACCGCCGCTGCTGCTGCTGCTGCACCCAAGGCGGGACCAACAAGCGGGATTCCTGCCATTGCTGCATATGCTGAAGTGGCGGACTCATAGGTCTTGATTGTGGTGTTGGCAATCGCTGCTGCTTTAAAAACAGCGGCAAGGTCATCATTCCCCACCTTTGCCAGTGTCAACATGTTGTTCTGGAAATCATCAAAACTGGAAAGTGCTGTGTCCCAACGCTTCATTTCAAGTTGGCGGACTTCTTCAGCGTGTGATTTTCTGATTCTGTCTTCAACGTCTGCAACGCTTTCCCCGGTCAACTTTGCGTATTCTTGGGCGGTCTCCATGCGTTTCTGGAAGCTTGCTTCAATCGCTTCTTCTTCGCTTAAAAGACTATCCTGCAACCGTTCAAAAGACTTTTCAATCCGTGATTGTTCTGCTGCTGAAACTGTGTCTGTGGGGTCAGCCCCAACGCCAAAGCCAACAGTGGCATCTGAATCTTCCACAGACTGAAAGTTTGTAAGCTCCCCCACAACCCCTTTTAGCATTTCCCGCAACACCGCAAGCTTCTGTGTGGCTTCTTCAGCCTGTAACCCCACAACATTTGAGCCGGGGTCTTCTGCAAGTTTGTTCAGAAGGCTCTCAACAGAGCCTTCTTGGTTGGTTATTGCAGATTCAATGTCTCTGATTGCGGTCTCAAGCCCTTTCTTGTCGAACTCAGAAACCACTTTCTGGTAAGTGCCCAAGTAGCTGTCAAGTTGTTCTGTTCTCCACTCAGCCGCCCCAAACCTATCAATGGCAACCCCAATTGTTGTGATCTTTGTTGCAAGTTCTTCAAACTCAACTGTGCCAGCTTGCTCTCTCAACAGCTTCAGGGATAGTGCAAAAGCCTCAAACAAAGCCCCCGCCTTGTTGCCTGTGACCACTTCTTCAAGCTTCTCAACTGCTGCAATCAACGTCAAAACAACCTCTTGGGCAATTTGTCCAGTTCCCTCTTGGGATGTGGTCAACCAAAACTTGTCCCATGAATCTTCAAGGTTGGAGATTGCCCCATCAAGGCTGTTCATTCTCTCTTCCATTGCCCCGGCAAAGTTGTTTGCCGCAAGGTCATTCATATATCCCTGAATCTCCTTGGCATTAAAACCCACCGTCTTGGTGATTCCCCGGAATGTGAAGTTGACTTCATCCCCCACCTTCTTGGATACAATACCAAACTGCTTCAGGCTTTCAAACTCCCCTGTGGTTGCTTGAGCAATGGCACGGGTTGCATCAAGGATGTTCCGCCCAAAGGCTGAAGCGAAGTTGCCAATGTTAGTGAGCGATTCAATAGAAGGGTCAAGACCCCGGTTGACCAATTGGACAAATGCTTCTGTAACTTCCCCAAGTTGGAAAGGGGTTTCAACGCCAAATTTCTGGATTGCTTCAAACGCAACCGCTGCACCTTCAGCGGACCCGGTTGCCGTGATAAGTTGAGCGTTCAGGATGTCAAATTCCCGTGTGATGCTGACAAGCTTATTCAATGCCGCTGTTGCTGACACCACTGCAAGCAAAGGACCCAAGAGTTTGGTGAACGCCCCGGCAACCTTGTTGGTGGTCTTCTCTGCTTTCACAGATGACTTTGAAAGCTTATCAACTTCCTTGGAAGCCTTGCCAACTTGGGAGCTTTCAACCTTCAGAACTAAACTTGTTACGTCTTCCATTTGTTGGAAGAATAGACGGAATGCAGCATGGAAAGCAACCTTGTTTCAAACACTGTAAATTGAATCCCATTCAGCCTTCCCCAAGCGTCCAAATTCTGCCAACTGAACCCCCCGCCGGGCATCAACTCAAGAAACCAATTCCAGATGTGCTGAAGCTCTTTGGGGCATTCCGGTTGGTCAGCAAGTTCTTTGGGCTTGGTGCCTGTCTGCTTCCACACCTGCAATAAGTGTGTCTTCTTTGAATCTTTGGACCCGTCAACGGGCAAGGACAACTGAAATTCTATTCTTGCGAAATCTTCAAGTTGGCTTGCCCAAAGCTGAAAAAAACCCGGCGGTCACAGATGAAGGTGTCAACCGCCTTGGCAATCTGTGGGGCATTGGTCAGGAATTCAACCTTGTTGGTCTCTGTGCAATCCTTGTCAAATGTCCAATCCGCAATGACAGCGGCAAGAATCTTGTTCCTCCACTTGGTCTGTTCATCTGCAATGAAGGCAAGCTTGGCTTCCTCACCCTTCAAAAGCTTAGATTCAGCCTCAATGGTGGGAAGTGCCCGCTTCATTGCTGTTTCCGCTTTTGCGTAGGCGTCCGAGTCAACCCCAAGGATTCTGAAGCTGTGGTCAGATTTCTCACCAGTTGGTGTGAACAGCGGCATTTCAACCCCTGCATTTGCTTTGTCTTTTGTGAAAAATTCTTCCATGCACCAAACAAAGAACGTTTTTTGTTTTGTGGTCAATGCAAAAAAAAAAAAAA
>TARA_R110002020_G_scaffold86590_10_pt1 | contig 28933 bp, 21 predicted proteins | sample TARA_R110002020 | Tara Oceans TARA_R110002020 (sample SAMEA4396489) | marine metagenome | biome: Westerlies Biome; feature: [MES] marine water layer (ENVO:01000295) within the mesopelagic zone...; material: water (ENVO:00002006), including particulate matter (ENVO:01000060) such...
CCGGCATTGCCGTCCAGCGTATCGCGCCCGGCATTGCCTGACAGGCGGTCGTTGCCGCCACCGCCATCCAGCCTGTCCATCCCTGCGCCGCCGATCAGAACATCCTTGCCCCTTCCACCCTCCAGGACGTCGCCGCCCTTGCCGCCAAGGAGGCTGTCATTCCCGCCGCCGCCAAGCAGGTTGTCCCTGCCGCGTCCCCCGTCGATCTGGTCATGCCCGCGGACGCCATTCGCGGTGTCCTTGCCGCGCCCCATCTCCAGCAGATCGTCCTTGTACGAGCCAAAGACCTTCTGCCCGCCCTTGCCGTCGAAGATGCGGACCTTGCCTTCGTATTCCCTGAGTTCGACCTCGTAGGTGCCCGTCTGATCGAAGGTCGACCGGACCGACAGGAAGGCCGCATCTGTGGAAAACGCCTTGTAGACAAGGAAATCCTTGGCGGGCACCACAAGCGGCGCACCTATGGCGCTGTGCAGTGCCACGTCGACGGAGCTGAGCGTGTCGGACGTCGTCTTCGTGGTCACGACATAGCTCCAGCCCTTGCGCAGGCCGCCTTCGATGCGGAACCAGTCCTGTTCGCCGAACATGTTCGCCCTGGACTGCGGCCCGGCCTCGTCGATCCGCCCGGCCTTGCGGTCGCTTCGTCCGATCTTGTCCGGCGTGTTCGCGTTCCCGCCATGATCGTCGGCGGGCGTGACCCAGACCTCGTAACCGCCGGTGCCCTGCTGCCCGTTCGGCATGTCGGCGCCAGAGACGGTGATCAGCGCCTCGACCTCCTGCCCCGGCTCGTGGCCAAGGTGTCCGTCCATCGACACGCCCGCCGTTGCAAGCCCGCCGGATCTGTCGGTGCCCAGCGGCGTGTAATGACCCGTGCCAAGGTTCAGGCCGCTGATCAGCGTTACATCCACGTCGATGTACTTCAGCTCCTTGGCCGTATCCTCGCCCATCGTGGTGCGGACATGCACGTCGTATTCGAAACCCGAGCGCAACGTGACCTTGAAGGCATCCTTGTCGCCCTGTGTCTCGATCTCTCCCTGGACCTTCTGCGGCGACCCGGCCATCGACGCGGCGCCGGTCGACGGGATCTCCCCGTCGGTCGACGGCCCGTGGCCCCAGTCGTCGAGGAACCAGTCGGTGCCATCGCCTTCGACGATCGCGATGTTGTAGCTGTAGGTCCCGTCCTCATCCAGCCCGTGGCGGGAATCCCACGTGGCAAATGCCGGCATGATGAACCAGTCGGAATAGTCGGACGGCTTGAACGTCTGCCCGGGCAGCAGGAACGCATCCTCGCGCGAGGGCGTGGTCAGCGTCAGCCGGTCCCAGTAGGTGTAGTAGTCATAGTGATCGTCGAATGCTCCGCGCCGCGGGCTGGCACCGATGGCGGGTTCGATGGTCGATAACTGGGGCCAATACACACCCTGCGGCGCGAACGCGGTGGAATCGGCATCGACCAGCCGCAGCCGGTCGCTCAACGCGTCGTTCTCGCTGTCGAGGATGATCGTGTATTGCTTCCCGCCGCCCTGCGCCCAGAAACCGAACCAGTCGGAATCTCCTTCGGACATGTTGAACCGGTAGGTCTGCCCTACCTTGAGCTCGACGGCGTCTCTGTAACCGTCGGCGAAACCATCTGACATTCTTCCCTCGGCCGTTTTGGGGGCAATTCGACCCAGCTTGATAAAGACTCAGGGACATTGCGTAAACATTCGGCCCGCAAGTTTCCCTGATTTCCACGGAGGTAAAGCGCCCGCGTTGTGTAACATCGCAACAGTTTCCCGCTGCACGTGTTCTGTCGGACGCCCGCTATCAACCATGAGGCAAGCACGGCTTACGGCCTCGTTCGATCATATCCCGGAACCGCAGCCGTGGAGCGCGCGCTCCTGCCAGCGACTCGAACTGGCCGCGGCGATCAGCCAAACGGGGTCTGTTTCGGGCCTTCACTGCGCCGCCAGGGTCGCCGGATTCTCAACGCCCTTCTCATGTCGGGAGACGCCGGCGAGGATCACGCAAATATAGCTGACAGTCCGGTTCTCGCGTAGTGTGGGCCGGAAACGCCCGCGGACTGACCCGTCGACCCAACCATTTCCGGAAAACGGCAATGCGCCATGTCCTGCCACCACTGCCTTCGCTGACCGCGTTCGAGGCCGCCGCCCGTCACGGCAGCTTCACCCGCGCGGCGGAGGAGCTGAACATGTCCCAGTCGGCCGTGTCGAAGCGCATCGCCGGGCTGGAAGACTGGATGGACATCAAGCTGTTCGAACGCATCCGCCAACGCATCGTGCTGACCGAAGCGGGCAAGCATTTCCTTGATCGCGTCCGGACCGCTCTGGAAATCATGGACGAGGCGACGGTCGAAACCCTGTCGCTCAGACCGCACGCGACCACGTTCAACCTCGCGACGCTGCCATCCTTCTGCCACTACTGGCTGTCGCCGCGGCTGGCGCGGTTTGCCGATGAAAATCCCCGCGTCTCGCTGAACGTCACGGCCCGAACATGGCCGTTCGATTTCCGGCTTGAAAACACCGACGCCGCGATCCTCTACGGCCCCGCGCCCTGGCAGGGCGGGCCATCGATCCGGCTGTTCGGAGAGGAGATGATCGCCGTCTGCGCCCCGCGCCGCGTGGCGCCCGAAGATGCCGAGGCATTGCGTACCCTGCCCCTTCTGCATCATCGTGCGCGGCATCACGACTGGCAGAACTGGTTGAACACCGGCGGAATCGACGACGTCAACGCCTTCCGCGGCAGCCGGTTCGAACAGTTCGACATGATCATCCGCTGCGTCGCCAACGGGCATGGCATCGGCCTTGTGCCCAAATTCATGGCAATCGAAGACCTGGAGGCCGGGCGGATCGTTCAGCCCTTCCAGCGCGGCATGATCTCGCCCGCCAGCTACTACCTGGCTTATCCGGAAGGAAAGGCCAGCCATCCGGCGCTTATGGCCTTTAAAAACTGGATGTTTGCAGAGATCCGCGAGACGGTGGGCGCGGTCGATCCGAACCTTGATCATTCCACATGGGAATGAACTTCCGCTGATTTATCGTTTGGCGCGGCCCCGCGACAAAGCTACGGATTCATGACAGCGACAGGCGTCCAACCGCCTGCCAGTGGCCGGACCGGCGCGGCAACGCGCGCACCGGTGCCTTACAGAATCCAGCCCCCCAGATGCGGGCCGGGACTGCCAACAGGAGATACAGATGAACGACTTCGCCGCCGCGCGGGGATCTCGGGGCGTGCGCGCTTCGAACCAGTTGCGCCTTGTGCCTTTCGCTCTCGCCGCCGCGCTGGCGGCAGCCCCGCTTGCGGCGCTCGCCGATGGCACCGTCACACTGGGCCGGACCGCCGATGCCGACCGCTACGATCCGCACCGGTCGTCGGCCTTGGCCGCGGCCGAAGTGCTGCAGATGATCGGCGACACGCTGGTGACGCTGAGCCCCGACCAGAAAACCGTCCTGCCGGAGCTGGCCGAAAGCTGGGAGATGTCGGAAGACGGGCTGACCTACACCTTCCACCTGAAGGAGGGCGTGACCTTCTGCGACGGCAAGCCCTTCACCGCGGCGGATGTCGTCGGCACGATGGACCGCTGGCTGGCGCCCGATGCGCCCAATGTCAGCACCTGGCGGGCGGGCGAGGTCGACGAGATCACCGCGCAGGACGATCTGACCGTCGTCTACAAGCTGAAGGTCCCGTCGTCGAACCTGCTGTACCAGATGGCCAATTTCAACTTCATCATGATCGATCCCGATCAGGCCGAAGCCCTGGGCGACAATTTCGGTGTGACCGCCTTCAACGGCACCGGCCCCTTCTGCCTGGAAAGCTGGAGCCCGCGCGACCAGGTCGTGCTGAAACGGCACGATGGCTACACCTGGGGCGCGCCAGAGCTGGGCAACCCGGGGCCGGCCAAGGTCGATACCGTGATCTGGAAGATCATCCCCGAGGAAGCGACGCTGGTCGCCACCATCCCCGCGGGCGAGATCGACGCGTCGTATTCGGTACCTTCGTGGGCATTGGCGCAGTTCGAAGCAGACCCGACCGTCCAGCTTCTGCGCCCCGAGGCATCGTTCCGGACCCATTACATCGGCATGAAGACATCGCGCCCGGCGATGGACGATATCAAGGTCCGCCAGGCGATCGCCCATGCCATCGACCAGGACGCGATGGCCGAAGGTCTGTGGTTCGGCGTTGTGAACCCCACGGTTTCGTATTTCTCGGACAAGGTTCTGGATTACCCGGCAGATACCGATACCTCGGCCTTCACCTTCGATCCCGGCAAGACCGCCGAACTGCTGACGGACGCGGGCTATGAAAAGGCCGCTGACGGGTTCTGGCAGAAGGATGGCACCCCCCTGACGCTCACCTATTACGGCTTCAACGAAACCCTGTCGCGCGGCATGGCCGAAGCGGTGCAGGGCGATCTGCGCAAGGTCGGGATCCAGGTCGATGTCGAAAACTACGATTCCACCGCGATCTGGGGGAAGCTGCGCGAGGACACGTATGACCTGTACGAGATGTCCTACCCCTATCTCAGTGCAGGCGATGCGTTGAACCTGTACTTCCACTCCGGCTCGATCCCGTCGCCCAACCGGATGATGTGGAACGATCCCGAAACCGACAAGCTGATGGAAGCGGGCAACGCCGCCATCACGCCCGAAGCGCGCGCCGCGGCGTTCGAGGCGCTGACGCGTCACGTGCACGAGGCCGTATTGTGGAAACCGCTGGTCGAGGAAACGCCCGTCGTGGCCGCCGGTCCGCGGCTGGAAGCCTTCGAGCCCGCCGGCATGTCCGGCGCCGTTTTCGACAGCGGCCTGAACCTGAGCCTGAAGTAAGCAACCGGCCGGGTCGGGGCGTGCCAGCCCCGGCCCCGCCACGAAACGGAGACGCCCCATGCCCGGACGTCTGGCCCACCGCCTGCTGGTTTCCATCTTCGTCCTTCTGGGCGTGCTTCTTGTCGGCTTCCTGATGCTTCAGGTCATGCCGGCCGATCCCGCCGCCGCCATCGCCGGCGCGCAGGGCACCGATGCCGAGATCGAAACGATCCGCCGGCATCTTGGCCTCGACAAACCGGTGATGGTGCAGTTCGCGCTTTACCTGTCGCGGGTGGTGCAGGGCGATCTGGGGCAGTCGATCATCAACAACGCAAGTGTCTTTACCGAGATCACCCGCGCCGCCGGCCCAACGCTGGAACTGATGTGCGCCGCGATGATCTGGTCGCTGCCGCTGGGCCTGAGCCTTGGCATCACCGCCGCCCTGCGCCGCGGCGGGATCCTTGATCGCGTGGTCATGGCGATCTCGGTCGCGGGGGTGTCGATCCCGGTGTTCTGGGTGGGGCTGCTGCTGGTCCAGCTGGCCGCCAGCACCCGCGCCTTCCCGATCCAGGGCCGGGGCGGCGCGATCTGGACTATCGACGGGCTCCCCCATGTCATCCTTCCCGCCACGGCGCTGGGGCTGATCCTTCTGGGCCCGGTCGCGCGGATGACCCGCACCACGCTGTCGGACGCGCTGAACGCCGATCATGTCCGCACCGCCCGGGCCAAGGGCGCGGGGCCGGCGCGCGTCGTGCTGGGCCATGCGCTGCGCACCGCGCTGCTGCCGATCATCACGCTGGTGGGCCTGCAGGTGGGCGCGCTGATGGGCGGCGCGGTGGTGACCGAAACGATCTTCGCATGGCCCGGCGTGGGCCGGCTGGCGGTGAACGCGATCACCACGGGCGATTATCCCATGGCGCAGGGCGCGATCCTGTTCCTTGCACTGGCCTTCATCGTCGTGAACATCGCGGTCGATATCCTGTCGGAACTGGCCGATCCAAGATTGCGGAGCCGGACATGACCGATCTTCCCGCAGGCGAGATCCCCGCAGGCTCCTCGAGCCGCACCTGGCGCCGCATGCGCCGCAACCCGGCGATGGCCATCGGCGTGACGGTCCTGACGGCGGTGGTCTTTTTTGCCCTGATCGGCCCGATGATTTCCCCTTACGATCCCTACGACACGGCGCTGCGGATGCGGCTGAAGCCCCCCAGCGCCGCGCATTGGCTGGGCACGGATTCGCAAGGGCGCGATCTGGCGACGCGGCTGATGTACGGCGCCCGAACGACGCTGATGCTGGGCCTGGCCGGGGTGGCGTTCGCCGCGCTGACGGGCGGCGCGATCGGGCTCCTGGCCGCGTTCTACAAACGGCTCGACAACCCGCTGATGCGGTTGATCGACGTGCTCCTGTCGTTCCCGTCGATCCTGTTCGGCCTGTCGCTGGCGGCGATGATGGGCCCCGGTCTGCACAGCCTTATCCTGGCCATCGGCCTGTCGATCATGCCCGGCATCGCCCGCATCTCGCGCGGGGCGGCGCTTTCGGTCATGGCGCAGGATTTCATGGACGGTGGCCGCGTCATCGGACTGCCCGACGTCACGCTGATGCGCCGCTACCTTCTGGCCAATGCCTACGCCCCGATCCTGACCTACGTGACGCTGGCCTTCGGCGACGCCGTGCTGCTGGCCGCGGCACTCGGGTTCCTTGGCCTGGGGCTTCAGCCGCCCACGGCCGAACTGGGCTCCATCGCCGCGGAAGGACGGTCGTTCCTGTTCATCGCGCCGCACGTGTCCTTCGCGGCCTCCGCGCTGATCTTCCTGATCGTGCTGCCGGTGAACATGCTGGGCGACACCCTGCGCGATGCGGCAGACCGGAGAGCGTCATGAAACACAGCCCGCGGGAAACCATGATCGCCCCCCAGACCGCCCGCCCAGAACCGCTGCTCGTCGTGCGCGGCCTGTCGGTGACGTTCGCCACGGATCAGGGACCGCTGAAGGCGCTCGATGCGGTCGACCTGACGCTGGCACCGGGAGAGACGCTGGCGGTCGTGGGCGAAAGCGGATCGGGCAAGTCGGTCCTGTCGCTGGCGCTGATGGGGCTCCTGCCGCCCACCGCGAAGATCGAGGCCGACGCGCTGACCTTCGACGGGCGCGACCTGACCGGCCTGCGAGAACCCGATTTCCGGACGCTGCGCGGCACGGCCATGTCGATGATCTTTCAGGAGCCCGCTACCGCGCTGAACCCCGTCCGCCGCATCGGCGACCAGATCGTCGAGGCGATCCGCCTGCACGAGGATATCCCGGCCCCCAAGGCCCGCGCCCGCGCGATCGAGGCGCTGGCCGCCACCGGGATCCCCGCCCCGGCGGAGCGGGCCGGCGCTTTCCCGCACCAACTGTCGGGCGGGATGCGCCAGCGGGCGCTGATCGCGATGGCACTAGTCCACCGTCCGCGCCTGCTGATCGCCGACGAACCAACGACCGCGCTGGATGTCACCGTGCAGGCGCAGATCCTTGACCTGATCCGGGATCTTGCCCGCGAAACCGGGACGGCGACGCTGTTCATCACCCACGACATGGGCGTGGTCGCAGAAATGGCCGACAGGGTCAGCGTGTTCTATGCCGGGCGGCTGGTGGAAACGGCACCCGCGCCCGCGCTCTTTTCCAGCCCCGAACATCCCTACACGGTGGGTCTCCTGGGCTCGATGCCGCAGATGAATGCACGGGGCGCGCCGATGCTGCCCATTCGCGGCACCGTCCCGGACCCGCGCCTGATGCCGCCCGGTTGTCATTTCCACCCGCGCTGCCCGTTTGCCGCCGGCGCCTGCCGGACCGACAGGCCCGCCTTGCGCGAAATCCGCCCGGGTCAGGCCTCGGCCTGTCATCTGGCGCCCCTGATCGAAACGCTGGAGGCCCGGCCATGACCGCCCCGCTGCTGGAACTGCGCACTGTTCGCAAGGACTTTGCCCTGGGCCAGGGCCTGTTCGCGAAACGGCGGATCCTGACGGCCCTGGACGGGATCGACCTGTCCATCGCGCCGGGCGAAACGCTGGCGCTGGTGGGGGAATCCGGGTGCGGCAAGTCCACGCTGGGCCGGATCGTGGCCGGGCTGATGCCCGCCACCGCGGGCGAGATCCTGTTCGATGGCCATCCACCGGCCCGCGGCAAGGCCCGCGCGCGCCAGATCCAGATCGTGATGCAGGATCCGTTCGGCGCGCTGAACCCGAAGATGAGCGTGGGCGAACTGATCGCCGAACCCGCCCTGTTGCACGGGCTTGTCACCCGCGGGACAACCCCTGCCCGCGTGGCCGAACTTCTGTCCCTCGTCGGCCTGCCCGAAGGCGTGGCGCCGCGCTATCCGCATGCTCTGTCGGGCGGACAACGGCAGCGGGTGGCCATCGCCCGGGCGCTGGCCACCGATCCGAAACTGATCGTGGCGGACGAGGCGGTCTCGGCGCTCGACGTCTCGGTGCAGGCGCAGATCGCGAACCTGCTGAAAGACATCCAGGCGCGGACCGGGGTCAGCCTGCTGTTCATCTCGCACGGGCTGTCGCTGGTGCATCATATCTCGGACCGGGTGGCGGTCATGTACCTGGGGCGGATCGTCGAAGACGGCCCAACCGCCGATCTGTTCGCCCGCCCGCGCCATCCCTATACACGTGCGCTGATCTCGGCCACGCCGGAACCCGTGCCCGGCAGTTCGGCCGACCGGATGCACCTGACCGGCGAAGTGCCCAGCCCGCTTGCCCTGCCGTCGGGGTGCCGGTTCCGCACGCGGTGCCCCCACGCCACGGATATCTGCGCAGAGGTCGATCCGCCTCGAACCGCCGAGGGCGCGGCACATGTCGCCTGCCACCTTGCCCACAGGCTTCCCGCCTACCAGTCGCAAACGCCCGAACCGGCTCCGCGGCTGCAACAGGCCATCGCGCTCTACCGCGCCGCCGCCGCCCGGCTGGATGCGGCCTGACCCCAACCCGGAGACTTCCATGTCCGACACCATCATCCACACCGCCGCCCCTCTGCCGCTCGACCGGCTTCCCGAAGGCGCGGCGCAACCGCAGCTTCCCGATCAGGCCCGGATTTCGGCCATCGGGATCGAGGACGGGACCGGCGGGCCCCTTGCCTGGGCCGTCCTGCGCCAGCGCCGCACGGCCGAGGTGATCCAGATCGTCGGCTGGTCCGCCCCTGCCGAACTGTCCCCCGCGCTGGCCGACGGTATCCTGGCCGACGCGTCGGCCCGGTCCGCCGCACTGCTGCGCGCGACGCCGGACCAGGCGCAGGCCATCGCGGCGCTGGGGCTTGAAGATACCGGCCGCGGCTATGCGCAGCGCTGGCTGGGCGATCCGATCCCGCTGGTCCACCCCGTGGGCCGGTACAACCAGTCCACCGGCTTCACCTGCGGCCCCGTTTCGCTTCTGTCGGCCATGGGGCCAGAAGTGACGCGCCACGACGAGATCGCGCTCTGGCGCGAGGCGACGTCGGTGGTCAGCCTCAACGGTCCCGGCGGCTGCGATCCCTACGGCATGCTGCTCGCGGCCGAGAAACGCGGGCTCAGGGCCGAACTGTTCTTCGACGCGCCCGGCCCGATCCTGCTCGACCGCGTCCAGTCCGAGGAGAAGCGCGAACTGGTCACCTTCGTGCAGAACGCGTTCAAGGAGAGCGTGGCCGAAAAGGGCCTGCCCGTGACCCGCGACCGCCTTGGCCTGCCCGCCCTGAGTGCGGCGGTGGAAGGTGGTGCCATGGTGATCCTTCTGATCGACCAGATCCTGACCCACGATCATCACGCCCCGCACTGGGTTCTTGTCCACGCGGCGAAGGACGGGCTTTTCCTGGTCAACGATCCATGGCTGGAACCCCGGGATCGCGAGACACTGGCCGATGTCGATTGCATCCCGATCCGGGGTGAAACCCTGTACCGGATGGGCGCATGGGGCGACCCGGCCCGCCATGCGGCGCTGATCCTGCGCTGAATGTCGTCCGGCCGGGTGTTGCGGGCAGAAACGGCCCACCCGGCATCTCCTGCACCGGCGAAAGGCGGTCCGTAGGAAACTCCGCCGAGCGGAGACGGTCGGAACCGCAGCGCAGACCGGCCCGAAAGGCCCTGTTCGTCGAAGCTGTCCGCGAAATCCCCGCCATGACTGACGCCGATGGTGGCACGTGGCGACACGGTCAGATACGCAAGCGTCAAAACCGCCCCTCTGGTGAGATTGCAGCGCAACGCATCGCCCGGCACTGACCGGGATCATGTTCGGCAGGCTCGACGATTGGCGGGTCAGGCGGTGACGTCCAACGGGCCAAGGGTCCCTTCACCGATCCGGTTGGTCCCCCTGCAAGGGCGCACGCCCGTCGAGCGCCCGTATCGCCTGAAGGATGTCGTTCTTCACGTCCGTCCAGCTGCGCAGGCTGCCTTGCGCCGCGGCGATCCTGTCCACGATGTCCGCGCGGAAGGAAGGCGCGTCGTGGAGCCTCTCCATCAGCCTTGCCAGCTCCATGTCGTCGTCCGGGTCGAAATAGAGCGCGAGATCGCCGCAACATTCCCTGAGCGCCCCGGCATCGGCCGCCACCACCGGACACCCGGCTGCAAGCGCCTCGCCCGCAGGCAGGCCCCACCCTTCCATCCGCGTCGGGATGATCAGCGCAAGCGCGTTGCGATAGAGCCGGGCCAGGTCGGTCTGGTTCGGATGCTCGATATGTTCGATCCGGTGCAGGATGTTCCGGAACCGGGGATCCTGCAGATGTTTCAGCACATGCCCATGCCGACGCCCGGCCAGCATCAAAAGCGGCACGGTGCGGCCCTCCTCGTGCAGGCGGACCATGGCGTCGAGCACGACGTCGAGGTTCTTGCGGCCCAGCATGGAGCCGACGCAAAGAAAATAGGGCTCCTCGGGCACCAGCAGCAGGGGGCGTTCGGTGCTGGGCGCGCAGTCATGCGCCAGCGGGATGGCGGCGATCCGTTTCGGCCTGGGCAGGGTCCCCGCCTCGACGAAATGTTCCAGATCCCGGGCCGTGAATTCCGAATTGGTCAGGATCAGGTCGGCCCGTTCGATCAGGAAGATGTTGTCGTGCAGGAAGCTTCTGGCAAACCGCTGGCCGAACCGTTCGTCGACTTCGTGGAACGGGAAAAAATCATGCAGCAGAACGGCAATCTTCGTATCCCAGTTGTTCTTGCGAATGGCCTGGACCATGTCGATCACGATCTTCGGTCGCCCGGCCGAGACAAAATCGTAGCCGTCGAGCGAAATCTCCCGAAGCGAGATCTTCTCCAGTTTCCAGGTTCGCCGGTTCCTGTGGCGGACAATCGCGCCGGCCAGCGGGGACAGGATGTCCCTGAGCAGGTTGCGGCCTTTCGGATAGATGTTGCGAAACTTCAGCGGCTTCACCCCGAAGGGCACGTTCAGGTCGATCCCGCTGGGCTGCGACGGATCGTGGAACGGCTTCAGTTCGAAGAAACTCTGATGACCGGGCGAGAAAAGCACGAAGACCACGTCATCCCGGCAGCGGAACAGGTCCAGCCCGATCTCGGAAACCACGCGCGCCACGCCATAATATCGGTCGCGGCCCGAGGACTGGGTGAAGATCTCGGTCAGGTCGTAGGCGATGGGGCGGGGGAGCATGATGCTTTTCGTACCGTATTGCACTCGTCCTGACCCGGTCGGCACCACGCAGCGTCAGCCGGGCAGGTGCGCTGGCCGCGGTGCCGGGCCGGGGGTCGCGCAGACTTTCGTCGGAAGGCCCCGCGGCGACAAGTGGAAACTTGTCGGCCCGCAACGGTATCCGGCCCCTCGTCCGGGCGCGTCAATATACAGGTGACGTTGGATCAGGGCCGGAACAGCGCACTGTTGCACCGTTTCCAAGGATCGCTCGAAATGCGTGTCGACGTGAAGAAATGATATTCGAATCTCCAAAGTTCCAAGCTAGCGTGAACTTGTTAACAGGTGTTCTCGAAACTTGGCGTCGTGCCGGAGGCAAAGATGACAGACTGGTCCCGTTCCACGTATCTCGATCTGACGAGTTGGAATTCCTACGATTACTCTGCCTCGACCACGGTCGAGGACGCCTACGACATGGACCCGGATCAGGTGCGCGCCGCGACTGATCAGACGATGGTCGTGGGCTTCGTTCTGCCGCGCGCCAATAATCCTGCGGATCTGCTGGAAGGCAACTGGGCGGAACGCCAGGCCGCGCTGGCGAAGCTGGTCGAGGACGGAACGCTCTGGGAAACCTATGGCGCCGAGGCCACCGTCTACGAAGATGCGAGGACCGCGATCGAAAGCGCCGGAGGCACGATCATGGAGCCCGCCGACGGCTACGCGACATCCGCGGACTCCCGGACCATCTGGGCCGAGCTTGATCCCGCCGCGTTCCAGGCGCTGCTGGGCGCGGAATTGTACGTCGAACAGAAAGATCCGGAGTCCGAGGAAAACACGTTCTGGAACGGCATCCTGACACCGAACGGGCTGACGCTGGAAGGTCTGTTCATAGAACCGGATCTGGAATCCGCGACACAGACGCTGGATGATGGCAACGTGGTACTGGAGCCCGGGCCTCAGAGCCTCGGAAACTACAGTCTCGAACGGCCTAGCCTGAAACCGCAGGACTTTGCCGACGTCTACAACTTTCCTCTGTCCAACAACAGTTCGGTATCCACGGTCGTGGGCCTGATGGAGCCCGGGCTTGTCAACCTGTTGCCCGACAACAGCAAGCTGACCTTCGACGAAGCGCTGAGCGCGTACCTCCGGGGTGCCGGGCTCCCGGATGACGAATTCTCCACCTATGCCGTTGCGCCGGCCGGTCTGATCTACGACGAGGACAGCGCGGGTGAACGATCGCTGGATGTCGGTGTCGTTGCTGCCGTCAATCCGTACGGGAAGGTCGGGCTTTACAGCTCGGCCAATCATTCGGCGCTCGCGGCGACCTATCAGCTTGCCATCCACGATCATGTCAACGATCCGGCCGTTCTGTCCTCCTCGTTCGGCTCGGGTCTTCGCACGTCCTACGATTCCCCGTTCTACAACGCCGACGAACAGCTGTACGTCGATGCCGCTCTTGCCAACCGCACGTATCTTCAGGCATCCGGCGACCGCGGATCGGGCAACGGCATTCTGACCGGCCTGCCCAATGTGAACTACGACGCGACAAGCCAGTACGTCCTGACAGTCGGCGGGACCTCGGCCTCCAATCGCCCCATTGCCGAGCTCGACAACACTCTTGACGCCATTGTCGAGGCCGCTCTCGACGGGGAGAAGTCGCTGATCTGGCAGTTGATGCAAGGCAGCCTGAAAGACGTTCCCGCCGATATGGACGATGACGGGCTGCTGATCGAAACGGTCTGGAACGAATACGTCCTGGAAAGCGACGGCTCGATCGAATTCCTTTCGAACAAGACGACGACCGGCGGTGTCGATACCCGTATCGAGGTGCCGACGTTCCAGACACGGTACGGGCTGAACCCGACCGAGGCCGGACCGTACGGCAATGTCGGTCGGGGCGTGCCCGACGTTGCGGCGGCCGCGGGCGGCAACACCTATTACACCGTTCCGCTCCCGGACATGATCGGGACCGGGGGTGTCGGCGGGACAAGTGCCGCCTCCCCTCTCTGGGCCGCGCTGTTCCAGCAGCTCGCCATTCTCTTCGACGCACAGGGGCTGCCGCGGCCGGGCTATGCACATGATCTGCTGTATCAGGCATCGGTACTGACCCCGGCATCGTTCAACGACGTGCTTTTTGGCCACAATACATCGACGGCTGCGCCGGGTGACGAATACGCGACCACCAACGACGACGGGTTCACGGTAGAGATCGACGCGACCGGGCTCGGCTATTCGGCAACGTTGGGCTACGACCTGACGACCGGCCTCGGCACGCCGGACGGTTCGGTGCTGGCGTCCACGATGCTGGCCATCGCCCATTCCCAGATGTATTCCGACGTGCCTTCGGTTCTGGTCGAAGAGCAGACGGGGTGGACGGCCGGGGCCACGGGGACGCTCATGTTCCAGGTCAACTCCGAGCTGGACGTCGACATGGAGGTGTCGGTTGACGGGCTCGCCGATGACCTATCCAGCGCCACGACCGACCAGTTCGCATGGACGCCGCGTATCGCCGGCAAGACGCTGGACGAGGATTTCTCGGCCGATCTGATCGCGATGTTCGACGGCAGCGCGCAGGCAAACCTGTTCGACGCGGACATCGACGAAGGCAGCACTGTCGAGATCGAATTCTGGGATACCCCGTCCGATGCCTCCCAGGCGGACCTGACGAAGGACTTCGGCTTCGTGGATTTCTTCGGCGAAGAGGTGAACGCGAACACCCGCGTGGCAAGGCCGGTCGCGGTGGCCGAAACCATCGGCGGGCAGGACAATCAGAACTTCGTCGTGACCATGCGGCAGGCCGGGACGCACGACATGTCCCTCCAGCTTTACGAGGTCGATGATTTCCTTGGGCGCATCAATGGCATCGCCCCCGGCGAGGAGGGCTATGCAGAGGCCGTGGAAGGCCGCGTCTACCTGACCCGGGCCGGAGAGAAGTGGGTGGACGGCGGTGGCTTCGGCACGCGGTCCGAAACCGAATTCGCCAATGCCGATGCGGGGGATATCATCGCGATGCGGCTGCAATCCGAAGATCACATGTTCTACGGCTTCAGCAAGGCGAACGAGAGTGTCGACGGCGACAATGTCGAACACCTGTGGAACTACGGGCACAACATGTGGGGGTTCGAGGATCTCTACGGCGGCGGTGACCGGGATTTCAACGATCTTGTGCTGCACTTCGATTTCGCGCCCTACTAGGCGCGCCGTCCCGGCCTCTGCCGTTGTGCGTAGCGATCCATTGCCCCGTCAGGTCACGCGTCCCCGCGGCGGGCGGTGCCCGTCCGTCCAGTCGGCCAGAAGCAGGCCCAACCGGTCGATCAGCAGCCGCGCGGCCGAACGATGGCTGACCGGGCCGACCGACATGGCGTAGATGTCGAAGACAAGGTCCAGATCGCGCAACTGGAACCCGGTGTTGTTCTGGAAGTAGGCGGTGAACTCGTCCGCGATGGAGGCCACGCCCATCGTCTGCGCCAGGGGTGGCACCATGCTGAGCGACTTGACGGTGATCTGCGGCTGGAACGCGATCTCCTTCCCGGCCAGCGCATCGGCCAGCACCTTGCCCACGGGCCCGCGCAACGTGGACCCAAGGAGTGCCTCGGTATCCAGTTCGCTCATCGGGAGCGGCCCATCCCCAGCCAGCGGGCCGTCGGGGGGCGTCAGCAATTGCAACCGCCCCTGGCCGATGCGCTCCAGCTCGACATCCTCGACCTGCACCTTCCCGGCGACGATGCAGACATCCACCTGCCCGGCCCTGAGCGCGTGAAGCTGCTGCGCCAGCGTGCCCACATCCAGCACCACGTTCAGTTCCGGCAGCTGTGACAGCAGATGGCGCACCGCTTCGGGCACGAAGTGGATCGACAGCATGTTGATCGTCATCACCGAAAGCGTCTGCCCCACGCCCTTCTGCAGGGCATCGATGCGGTTTTCCAGCCGGGTCATGCCTTCGAACAGGAACCGGCATTCGCCGCGGATCACCTCGGCTTCGGCGGTGGGCATGACACGGCCCTTGTCGAGCACGAAGAGCGACAGGCCGAGCGCGGCCTCGAAATCCCGCAGATGGCGCGAGACGGTGGGCTGGGTCAGCCGCAGATGCCGCGCGGCGCCGGAAATGGAATCGTGATCGTATACGGCGCAGAAGACCTGCAGACGCTGAAGCGTGATCGGGCGCATGGGGAACCTCGGGAACCTCGGGCGGGACAGTGGCCCAAGCATAGAAGAACACTATGGGTTGGCAAATAATTTGCTATTTCCTCATCCCCTGCCCCTGACCAGTATGTCCTGAATGTGACAGCCAAAGGGACGCCCCCCGTTAATGCCAGCGCCATTCATCCTCGGTTTCACGATTCTGGGCCTGCTGGCCGGGTCGGCCATCGCCTACGTGATCGGCGCGGCCGCGATCCTGACCTTCATCGCCGCCGGACGGGACACGTTCATGGCGGTGCTGCCGCAGCGGCTGTTCAGCCAGCTGGACAGTTTCGCGTTCCTTGCGATGCCGCTGTTCATCTTCGCGGGCGACCTGATGAACCGGGGCGGGCTGGCCACGGCGCTGATCGATTTCACCATGTCCTTTCTTGGCCGTCTGAAGGGCGGGCTGGGGCATGTGAACGTGGCCACGTCGGTGTTCTTCGCCGGTGTCTCGGGCTCGGCCGTGTCCGATGCCGCGGCACTTGGCAATTCGCTGGTGCCGGAAATGCGGCGTCGCGGCTATTCGCTGGAATACGCGGCCGCGATCACCGGTGCGTCGTCGATCATCGGGCCGATCATCCCGCCCTCGTCGATCCTGATCTTCTACGGCGCGCTGATGGAGACGAACATCACCGCGCTGTTCGCCGCCGGTATCGTGCCGGGGCTGCTGATCGCGGCGCTCCTGATGGCGATGAACACATACTACGCCCACCGCGACGATCATCCGGGCGGCCGCGATGCCGAGGTTCCGGCCTTCTTCCCGTCGCTGCTGAAGGCGCTTCCGGCCATGTCGCTGCCGGTGATCATCCTTGGCGGCACGCTGTTCGGCTTCATGACCCCGGCCGAGGCCGCGGCGATGGCCGTGGTCGCGGCGCTGGTAATCGGCGTCGCCTACCGGCAGCTCAGCTTCCGCGACATCGGGCTGAGCCTGCAACGCACCTGCGTGATGCTGGGGGCGCTGTTCATCATCCTCTGCGCGATTTCGACCTTCAGCTACCTTGCCGCGCTGCTGCAATGGCCGCAGGCGATCATGGCCGTGATCGAAAGCTGGGGGCTTGGCCCGCTGCAATACCTGATGCTGATCAACGTGATCTTCCTGATCGCGGGGATGGTGATGGACGTGAAGGCCGCCGTCGCCCTGTTTGCCCCGATCTTCGTGCCGGTCGCACTGGCGATGGGGATCGACCCGGTGCACCTGGGCATTGTCATCTGCTTCAACATCACCATCGGCCTGCTGTCGCCCCCGCTGGGCGGCGTGCTGCTGATCCTCGCGACAACGGTAAAGATGGACTACTGGAAGCTCGTCGGCGCGACCTTCCCCTTCTTCATTGCCGAAGTCGCCCTGCTGATCGTGCTGACCTTCTTCCCCGATCTCACCCTCGCCCTGCCACGCCTTCTGGGGCTGGCCAATTAAAGACCCAACAGTGGAGAATGCCATGAATTTCATGTCCCGCACCCTGACCGCCACCGCGCTGGCGCTGATCACCGCCGCGGCTGCGCAGGCCTCGGAAGTCAAGATCGCCATGAACGGCGTCGACGATCCGAACGCCAATGCCGAAGCCGCCTTCGCCCATGGCTTTGCCGACGCGCTGGAAGGCACCGATTTCGAGGTGACGATCTTCCCGTCGGGCACGCTGGGATCGGAAAAGGAACGGTTCGACCAGGTCGCCCAGGGGCTGGTCGAGGTCAACCTTGCCACCGCATCGACCAGCTACGGCATGTCGCCGATGGTCAAGGGCGTGGCGCTGCCGTTCTTCTTCTCCTCGACCGAACAGTTCGACGATATAGTCGTCAACAGCGATATCCTTGAAGAAATGAACGCCCCGCTGGTCGAAAACGGCGTGCGGCTGGTGGGCTTCAACTTCATCGGCGGTTCGATCGGCATTCACAACGCGAAGAAGCCGATCGCCACGGTCGAAGACATGCAGGACCTGCGGTTCCGGGCGCTGAACGCCGAACAGCTGGACTTCATCCAGACGCTGGGCGCCACCGGCACCATCGTCGCCTGGGCCGAGGTCGCCAACGCGATCCAGACCGGCGTGGCCGACGGGTATTTCAACGCGCCGAACTCCGCCATCCGGACGGGGCATACCGACTTCCTGAAGTACTACACCCCCGCCGGTATCTCGCCCTCGACCCGGATCGTGCTGATGTCGGAAGACTGGTACGCGTCACTGTCCGATGACGAGAAGGCCCAGATCGACGAGGCCGTCGCGGCAGGCATCGCCGCCAACCGCGCATGGGTGGCCGACTGGCTGCCGGCGGTGCGCGAAAAGCATGAAGGCCTGGGCGTGACGATCACCGAAATGGCCCCGGGCGAGCGCGAGAAGATGGGCGAGCTGTCCAAGGACGTCTGGGCCAAGACCCTGACGCCCGAGCAGCTGAAAGCCTGGACCGACGCGCGCGCGGCCGTGTCCAAGTAAGCCGCCACCAAGTAACCGGAACCAAGGAACGGTCCCCATGAAACGCACGGCAAACATGATGATCGGCCTGTCCAACGGGCTCGACCGCGTGGCCACGGTCGTGGCCGGCGCAGCCATCGTGGTACTGGTGGGGGCCGTCATGCTTCAGGTGGTGGCGCGCTATATCTTCCAGCAGCCGCCATCGTGGACGGAAGAACTGGCGCGCTACGCCATGATCTGGGCCGGGCTGATCGGCGCCTCGATGAGCTTCAAGCGCCGGTTCGATCCGGCGCTGTTCAACGGGGCCAACAACACAAGGGGCCTGATCGGCGTGGCGGCCGAGGCGATGAAATCCATCGTCGTGCTGACCTACCTGCTGCCGATCCTGTTCTACGTCTTCTACGGCCCGGGCATGAACCCCGCCCGCGGCTTCCTTCTGCGTCACAGCCGCACCATGGCCGAGGCGCTGCCGTTCTCGACCCTGTGGGTCGCCGTGGCGGTGCCGCTGATGATCGTCTTCGTGCTGCTTCACCTCGTGGCGCGCTGGTGCGGCGATGCCGTGCCGTCGGCGGACGAATCCGGCGCAAACTGAAAAACAATCCTTGTCAGGAGATCCCCATGCACGCTGATTTCATCATCCGCGGCGCCGACATCATTGACGGCACCGGCGCGCCCCGCCGCAAGGGCGACGTGGCCGTCAGCGACGACCGGATCGTGGCGACGGGGGACCTGACCCACTGGACCGCCGGGCGGGAGATCGAGGCCAAGGGCCGCGTCGTGGCCCCCGGTTTCATCGACCCGCATGTCCACCACGATGCGGCCCTGTTCACGCATCCCGACATGGAATTCATGACCAACCAGGGCGTGACCACCGTGATCAACGGCAATTGCGGCTTCTCCATCGCGCCGGTCACGCGGCCGGAAAACCTGCCCATCCAGCTGCGGATGATCGCGTCGGACCCCGCGCTGAACTTCCCCACCTACGCCGCCTACCACAAGCGGATCGCGGACGAGGCCCCGGCGGTAAACGCCGCCTGCCTGATCGGCCAGTCCACCCTGCGCGCCAACGCGATGGACGACCTGGAGCAAGCCGCGACCGCAGCCGAGCTGACCGAGATGTGCCGCCTGCTGGACGAGTCGCTGACGGAAGGCGCCATCGGCGTATCCACCGGCCCGTTCTACCCGCCGTCCCGCGCCTCGACGACGGAGGAGCTGATCGAACTGGGCCGCACCGCCCACAAGCACGGCAAGCTGTATGTCACCCACATGCGCGACGAAGGCGACCGGGTGATCGAAGCGCTTGAGGAGACCTTCACCGTGGGCCGCGAAAGCTGCTGCGGGGTGCATGTTTCGCACCACAAATGCGCGGGCCTGGCCAATCACGGGCTGTCGGAAACCACGCTCCCGATGATCGACGCGGAAATGAAGCTGCGGAACGTCGGCCTTGATACCACGCCCTGGGTCGCGTCCTCGACCATCCTGAACTCCGGCCGCCACCGGCAGGCGGAACGCGTGATCATCGCCGAAAGCGCGCCGCATCCCGAACTGGCCGGCCGCGATCTGGCCGATGTCGCGCGGGACTGGAACACCGATCTGGAGGGCGCCATCGAACGGCTGCTGCCCGCCACCGGCATCTTCTTCATCATGGCAGAGGAGGACGTGCAGCGGATCATGGCCTACGAGCACACGATGATCTGTTCCGACGGGATGCCATCGGGCAGCCATCCGCATCCCCGCGTCTGGGGCACCTTCCCGCGCGTGCTGGGCCGTTATGTCCGCGATGTGAACCTCTTCACGCTGGAAGAGGCCGTGCGCCGCATGACATCCATGCCTGCCGACCGGTTCGGCCTTGGCGGACGCGGCCGGATCGCGGTGGGCGGCTTTGCCGATCTCGTGATCTTCGATCCCGCGACCATCGCCGAAGGCGCGACCTTCGAAAACCCGATCCAGCCCGCCCACGGCATCGACCGCGTCTTCGTCAACGGGCGCGAGGTCTTTGCCTTCGGCAAGCCCACCGGCAACCGCCCCGGCCGCCCATTGAACCAGACCGCGCCCGTTCAGGTCGTCTGACCGTCCGGTGCCCGCGCGGGCGGCGTTTCGTCCACGGGTGATCGAGAGGAGAGCAACGGGCTTGTCTGCCAGAGGCCCGCGGCGCCGGGGATTTCAGCGGCGGGCGATCACTGCATGCAGCGCGCGACAGCGGCACGCCATCCGGCGCGAAGATCACGGGCGAAGGCCGGGTCGGCCGCGCACGAATACGCGATTGTCTCGTCCCCGGTCTCAAGCGCGGCTCCGGCGGCGGCAAAGGCCATGCGCGCGGCGCCCATGGCGCCGATCTCCTCGACGACCGAGGCCCGCACGTCGCATTGCAGGATGTCGGCCTGCAACTGCATCAGGAACGCGTTGGAGGAGGCGCCGCCATCGGCCAGGAGCCCCGAAACCGGGGCACCGATATCGGCTTCCATCGCGGTGAAGACATCCGCCACCTGCAGGGCAATCGCCTCGAAGGTCGCGCGGGCTAGGTGGGCGGGCGTACTGCCGCCGGTCAGGCCCGTCACCAGCCCGGTCGCATCGTTGTTCCAGTGCGGCGCACCCAGCCCCGACAGGGCCGGAACGAAGACCACACCGCCCGACTCCGGCACCGTTTGTGCGAGGTCTGACAGCGCACGCGCGTCCGTGATGCCCAGCAGGCCCGACATGAAACCGGCCGCCTGCGCCGAGACGGTGATGTTGCCTTCCAGCGCATGGGCGGTGCCGTTGCGGTCACTCCACGCGATGGTGCTGGACAGCCCGTGGCGCGACTGGCGCCGTTCGGGCGTCAGGACCATCAGGGAGGACCCGGTGCCGTAGGTCGCCTTCACCGTTCCGGGCTGGCGCACGCCATGCCCATAAAGCGCGGCATGGCTGTCGCCCATCATCGCCCGGATCGGCACGCCCGCGGGCAGCGCGGTGGCGCCCGACGCGGTGTCCCCGAAATGACTGTCGGAAGCGCGGGGTTGCGGCAGGCAATCGGCGGCGGCGCCGAAGATCCGGGCCAGATCCGCGCTCCAGTCCAGCGCGGCGGTATCGAAAAGCTGGGTGCGGGACGCGTTGGAATGATCGGTCGCGAAAGAGGCGCCATCGGTGAGCTTCCACAGAAGCCATGCATCAACCGTTCCCGCCCGCAGGCGGCCGGCTTCCAGCAATGTCCGCGCCTCGGGCACTTCGCGCAGGACCCAGGCCAGCTTCGACGCCGGGAAGAGCGGGTTGATGGCAAGGCCGGTGGCGGCCTCGACAACCGGCCCGTGACCTTCGGCGATCAGGGCGGCGCAGTCCTCCGCGGTCCGCCGGCATTGCCAGAGGATCGCGGGCGTGACCGGCTCCGACGTCTCCGCATCCCACACGACGAGCGTCTCGCGTTGATTGGCAATCGCGATGGCGTCGATGCTGTCGGGGCCCGCGGCCATCGCCGCCTCGTCGATCACGGCGCGCGTGGCGTCCCAAATGGAGTGCGCCGATTGCTGCGACCAGCCCGGCCGGGGATACTCGGTCTGCGTCGACCGCGATGCCCGCGCAAGGATCGCGCCCGATCCGTCGATGACAAGCGCCTTGGTGTTGGTGGTGCCCTGGTCGATGGTGAGGACGCGCATGGCTCAGCCCGGCTTGCGGTTCAGCGCCCGGCGGGCGGCCTCGGCTATGCCGGCCTCAGACAGGCCGAACTCACCGAAAAGGTAGTCCACCGATCCCGTCGGCATGAAGCCGGGGAAGCCCACCCGCTCCACCGGGACGGGCCGCGTGGCCGAGGTGAATTCCGCAACCGCACCGCCCAGACCGCCGCGCACCAGTGCCTCCTCGACGGTGACGATGGCGCCTGTCTCCTCGGCCGCACGCGCAACCGCCGCTTCGTCCAGCGGTGCGATGGTGTGCATGTTCAGCACCCGCGCCGAGATACCGGCCCGGGCCAGGTCTGCCGCCGCGTTGTCGGCCAGATGAACGGTCGTGCCGTTGGCGATGATCGTCACGTCGCTGCCATCGCGCACCCGTTCAGCCTTGCCGGGGGTGAAGACGCGGTTCTCGATCTCCAGCGTCGGCACCTTCATCCGCGAGATCCGCAGGTAGACCGGTCCGTCATGCGCGGCGGCCCATTTCACCGCCTCGGCGGTTTCCCAGGCATCGCTGGGGGCCACGATGGTGATCGGGCCAAGCGCGCGCAGCCAGGCGTAGTCCTCGATGGAATGATGCGTCGCGCCCAGCTCGCCATAGGCGATGCCCGGGGACTGGCCCACCAGTTTCACGTTGAACCCGGCATAGGCCACATCGGCCTTGATCTGTTCCAGCGCACGCCCCGTCAGGAAGCAGGCGGCGGCAGACACGAAGGGGATGCGCCCGCCATTGGCCAGCCCTGCGCCGACGCCGACCATGTTCTGTTCAGCAATGCCGACGTTGACAAGGCGGTCGGGAAACTTGTCGCGGAAACCGCCAAGGTTGGACGACCCGACACTGTCGTTCACGACGGCAACGATGCGCGTGTCGGCCGCGGCCAGATCTTCGAGCGTCGCGGCCCAGGCCTTGCGGCAATCGAATGTTTCGCGGGCTTGCAGGACAGCTTCGGCCATCAGACCAGCTCCTTCATCGCTTGTTCGTATTCCTCGGCGTTCGGCACGCCGTGATGCCACTTGGCCAGGCCTTCCATGAAGCTCACGCCCTTGCCCTTCACGGTGTTGGCGATCACGCAAAGCGGCTTGTCGCGCGCGCCCACCGGGGCGCCCAGCACGTCCAGCAGCGCGGCATGGTCATGCCCGTCGACCTCGACGACCTCCCAGCCGAAGGCGCGGTACTTGTCGTCCAGCGGATCAAGGCCGTTGGTCTCCTCGGTCCCTGCCCCCTGCTGGAGCCGGTTGCGGTCGACGATCAGCGTCAGGTTCGCCAGCTTGCGGTTCCCGGCGACCATCGCGGCCTCCCAGTTCGATCCCTCCTGCTGTTCGCCGTCGCCCGTCAGCACGTAGGTGCGGTAGGACGCGCCGGTGATCTGCCCGGCGATCGCGATGCCAAGCGCCACCGGGAAGCCATGGCCCAGCGGCCCGGTGTTGGTTTCCACACCCGGCAGGTAGTTGCGGTTGGGGTGGCCGTTCAGCATCGAGCGGGGCCCCATGTAGGTTTCCAGCCAGTCCTGCGGGAAATAGCCGGCAGCGCAGAGCGCGGAATAAAGCACGCCGGTGGCATGGCCCTTCGACATCACGAACCGGTCGCGGGCGTCCCATTCGGGGCGGTCGGGATCGTAGTTCAGCACCCCGAAATACAGCGTCGACAGCACGTCGGTCGCCGAAAAGTCGCCGCCGATATGGCCCAGGTTCTTCTTGTAGACCATCTTAAGGGCCGTGCGGCGCATCCACAGCGCCTTCTGGCGGATCAGCTCGGTCGGGTCGGAATCGTTCCGCTGGGCGGTTGTCATGGAGAACCTCAGAAACGGTTGGGCATGGAGAGCTGGGGCTCAGGCGTGCCGTTGTGGTGGTAGATCGGCCAGCCCAGGTAGCGCGTGGCGGCCTCGTTCACGATGTCGGCGTGATGTCCGCGGACCATGGCGACGTGATGTTCGAACCCGTGCCGCGTGACGAACCGCATGAGCGTGCGCAGATCGCGGATCGAGGTGACGGCAATGCCACCGTCCATGCCGAACGGATCATCGGTGAAATCGCCTTCGCCGACATAGGCCTTGAGCATGCCGTTGCGATCGTCCGAGGACAGCCGGAAATAGGTCATCGGACCGGGCTGGACCTTGCCCTTGACCGCGCCGAAGCACTTCTCGCGCCCGATGACTTCGCCCAGCACGTCCAGTTCGCCCACTTCCGGCGTCTCGCCCAGGAAGCTCTTGGGGTAGTTGCCGCAATGGGTGCAGACGCATTTGTCCACCTCATTGCCGTAATTGTTGTTCCAGTCGAGAATGGCGGCCGGCGCGCCCGAGGCCAGCGTCAGCGCGTACATCGACACCGCGCCCATCACGTCGACCTCGCAGGCCGACGGCATCAGGTCCTCGCCCATCATCGACATGGTCAGGCAGGTGGCGCAGCCGAAATTGTCCTGCAGCGAGCGCCAGCACTGGATGGCCGAGGCATCGCATTCGTTCTCGTCGATCCAGCGATTGACGGCCAGTGTCCACTTGCCCTGCTTCAGCACCTGCCCGTCGCGGATATGCGCGGGGATCGTGCCGTAGCCGCGGATGCGGCCCAGCTTTTCGTGCAGTTCGGTATCGTCGTCGGGGATGGCCTCGGCCGCGGCGATCAGCTCGGACAGGTCGGCGGTGACCACGGTCATGCCGGACGCCTGCAACAGCTTTTCCGAATAGCGCATGGTCTGGAACGGGCCGGTGCGGGCGCCGATGGCGCCGACACGCGCGTTCTTCAGCCCGCGCACCGTGCGGCACAGGCGCGAGAACCGTTCCAGATCGGCACCGAAGCTTTCGCTGTCCACGTCGCAGGTGTGCTGGGTGGTTTCGGTAAAGGGTACGCCGTATTGCCACAGGTTGTTCGACACGCTGATCTTGCCGCAGAAGGCATCCCGGCGGGAATGCACGTCGACCTTGTCGATCTCGTCGTTGCTGGCCTGCAGCAGGATCGGCACGTCAAGCTTCGTGCGGTTGATCAGCTCGATCACCGCGATCTCGTCGCCGAAGTTCGGCAGGCAGATGACAAGGCCGTCGATCTCGTCCCGGTGTGCCTTGAAATGATCGGCATACAGTTTCGCATCGTCGATGGACTGGACCGCGCCGTTTGCCGTGGCCTCGAACGGCAGCGTGACGATGTCGACGCCCAACCGGTCCAGCTGCGCGGTCACCTGATCGCGGGCATCCCGGCATGGTGCCGGGCTGAAGAATGCGCGGCTGCCTATGATGACGCCCAGCGTCGTCTTTCGGTTGGCTGTTCTGATCACCGTCTTCCTCCCTCAGGCTCGAAACCAAGGTCAGCTTTCGGACCTTTGCGTTTACTTTCGAACTATGTTGTTTGCTATCGCCTTCACGACGCTTTTGCAAGGCTGATTATACACGGCACCCGGCAATCCACCCATACCACTGGGGCCTTTCCGTGTATTTCACCGGTTTTTTGTGTCCGGAGAAAGAACATTCAGACCGACAGAAGAAAAAGCACTTCCACTTCACTCGAAAGCATTCGAATGAAATTTTCTTGACTTTCACTTTCAGTTAATCCCAATCTCTCCGGGTGGGAAGCGCCATGCAAGCGCCGTCACTCAAGGGAGGAAGACCAGATGAAGATCACTCGCCGCCTATTCGTTGCGTCCTCGACCGCTGTCGTGGGCCTCGCCACTGCCGGCCTGCGGCCTGCAATGGCGCAGGGACAGACCATCGCGATCATCACGCCAAGCCATGACAACCCGTTCTTCAAGGCCGAAGCCGACGGCGCCGCCGCGAAGGCGAAAGAGCTGGGCTATGACACCATGGTGCTGGTGCATGACGACGATCCGAACAAACAATCCGAACTGTTCGACAGTGCCATCGCCGCCGGCGTGGTCGCGATCATTCTCGACAATGCCGGGGCCGATGCCTCCGTGTCGGCGGTGCAGAAGGCGAAGGATGCCGGCATCCCGTCCTTCCTGATCGACCGCGAGATCACCGAAACCGGCGTCGCCGTCAGCCAGATCGTGTCGAACAACTACCAGGGCGCGCAGCTTGGCGCCGAAAAATTCGTCGAGCTGATGGGCGAGGAAGGCAAGTACGCCGAGCTTCTGGGCAAGGAATCCGACACCAATGCCGGCATCCGCAGCCAAGGCTACCATGACGTGATCGACCAGTACGACCTTGAAATGGTGGCCCAGCAGACCGCCAACTGGTCGCAGACCGAAGCCTATTCGGTGATGGAATCGATGCTGCAGGCCAACCCGGAGATCAAGGGCGTGATCTCGGGCAACGACACCATGGCCATGGGTGCCTGGGCCGCGCTGGAAGCCGCGGGCCGGACCGACGTGATCGTCGTGGGCTTCGACGGGTCGAACGACGTGCGGGATTCGATACAGGCCGGCGGGATCAAGGCCACCGTGCTGCAGCCCGCCTACCAGCAAGCGCAGCTCGCCGTGGAACAGGCAAACACCTACCTCAAGGAGGGTTCGACCGGGCTTGATGAAAAGCAGCTGATGGATTGCGTGCTGATCGACGAAAGCAACGCCGACAAGCTTGAAACCTTCGCGCTGAACTAGGCCCGGACACGGAAGAACGGGCGCGCGGACTGGGCTTCTTTCCGCGCGCCGCCCGCATTTCCGGAATGGAAACCGCATGAGATCCACACATTTTCTCCTCGCCGGTCTCTTGGCCGTGGCGTCCCTGTCGGGCTGCAAGATCGTGGTCGACGAAGAAGACGACGGTACCGCGATCGCCGAAGGTGCCGCCGGGGACGACGCGCGGACCGCCCTTCGTATCGATGAAACCTTCGAAGGCCGCCTGCTGCCCTACATCCGCGACAACGCCGTTCCGGTGGCGCAGCTGCGCACCGACATCGCCGCCGGTCTGGATGCGGCCGGCGAGGCCAGCGGCCATCGCGGCGCCGGCGCCGGCGCGGCCTGGAACTTCCCCGTTTCGGGCGAAGGCGTGGTGGTGGCGGCGAAGCTCGACACCCGCGCCCGCTCGGCCGCGCTCGATACCGATGGCGATGGCACGGCCGATGTCACGCTGCAGCTGGGCCCGGTCATCCGCGGCACGGCCCTGCGCGACGTGGCCCCTTTCTACAATTTCGACGATTTCCGCGACCAGATCGAGTTCGCGAAGCTGGGCCGCGCCATCAACGATGAATCCTCGGCCCGGATAAAGGTGCCCGAGGGCGATCTGACGGACCTGACCATCGGCTTCGTGGGCGTCGTGCCGCTGAAATCCGCGGACGAGGAGCTCGTCGTGACCCCGACCCGGGTCGAGGTGGACAAGTGACCGCCGGCCGCCACCCGATCGGGCTGTCGATCCGCGGGGCCGTCAAGGTCTACCCGGGCACGCGTGCGCTGAAGGGTGTCGATTTCGACATCCGGATGGGCGCCGTCAACGTGCTGGTGGGCGAGAACGGCGCCGGCAAATCGACGCTGATGAAAGTGATCGCCGGGGTCGAGCAGCTGACCGAGGGCGAGATCACCATCGACGGTGCGCCGGTCCGCTTCGCCCGCAAGGACGACGCGGTGGCCTATGGCATCGGCATCGTCTTTCAGGAGCTGAACCTCTTCCCCGATCTCAGCGTGGCCGAGAATATCTTCATCGGCCGCGAACCCCTGCGCATGGGCATCGACATCGACAAGGGCGCGGTGCAGAACCGCACCCGCGCCTTGCTGCAGCGGCTGGAACAGGACATCGACCCGGACACCCGGCTTGGCAACCTGCGCATCGGCCAGCAGCAGATCGTCGAGATCGCCAAGGCGCTCGCCGAAGACGCCCGGATCCTGATCCTTGACGAGCCCACCTCGGCGCTTTCGGCGGCCGAGGTGGAGGTGCTGTTCCGCATCATCGACGAACTCAAGGCGCAGGGCGTGGGGATCGTCTACATCTCGCACCGGCTGGAAGAGCTGATCCGCGTGGGCGACTACATCACCGTGCTGCGCGACGGAGAGATCACCGGCGCGCGGGCCATGGACGGGGTCGACATCCCGTGGATCGTCCGGTCGATGATCGGCGACAAGAGCAAGGATTACTCCACCGACATCACCCACGATTACGGCGCCGAGGTCTTCCGCGCCGAGGACGTCCGCCTGCCCCGGCCCGGCGGGGGCTTCTTCGTCGATGGCGTGTCGCTTTCGGTGCGGGCCGGCGAGGTGCTGGGCATCTACGGGCTGATGGGCGCCGGGCGGTCGGAATTTCTTGAATGCGTGATGGCGCAGCACGCGCAAAGCACCGGGCGCTATTTCGTCGAAGGCCGGGAGATGCGCGACCGCGCCGTCGACCGCCGCATCGCGCGGGGCATCGCGCTGGTGCCGGAAGACCGCAAGAGCGACGGGCTGGTCCAGATCATGTCGATCCGCGAGAACCTGACCCTGTCGTCGCTGCCCGCCTTCACCCGCATCTTCCACCTGAGCCTCGCGCAGGAGGCCGGCAAGGCGCTCGACTACATCAAGCGGCTGACGATCAAGGTCGCCAGCCCGGAAAACCCGGTCTCCTCGCTCTCGGGCGGGAACCAGCAGAAGGTGGTCATCGGCAAGGCGCTGATGACCGGCCCCAAGGTGCTGATGATGGACGAACCGTCGCGCGGCATCGACATCGGCGCCAAGGCCGAGATCTACCGGGTCATGCGCCAGCTGGCCGCCGAAGGGATCGCGGTGATCTTCGTCACGTCGGATCTCGAGGAAGTGCTGGGGCTTTCGGATCGCATTCTCGTCATGGCCGATGGCCGGGTGACCGGCGAATTCGCCGCCGGCTGCGAACCCGCCGAGGTCGTCGCCGCCGCCACGCCGGGCAAGAAGAAACTCAAGGACACCGCCGCATGACAACCGTGACCGACAAATCGCGCCCGTCCACCGGGACCAACTGGCTTCTTCTGCTGCTCAAGGCCCGGACCTTCGTGGCCCTGATCCTCGTGCTGGCCTATTTCTCCTTCGCCGCGCCCAATTTCCTGAGCGCGGCCAACGCGGTCCTCGTCTCCAAGCACGTGGCCATCAACGCATTCCTGGCCATCGGCATGACCTTCGTCATCATCACCGGGGGGATCGATCTTTCGGTGGGTTCCGTGGTGGGGCTTTGCGGCATGGTCGCGGGCTGGCTGTTGCTGAATGGCGTAGACCCGGGCCTGGGCTGGTCGATCCAGTTCAACACCTTCGAAATCGTGCTGATCGTCTGCTGTGTCGGCATCTTCGTGGGCTGGATGAACGGGATGCTGATAACGCGGTTCGGGGTGGCGCCCTTCATCGCAACGCTGGGCATGCTCTATGTCGCACGGGGTGCGGCGCTGCTGTCCTCGGGCGGGCGGACGTTCCCCAACCTCAACGGCAACCCGGACTACGGCTCGGCCAGCTTTCCGCA
>TARA_R110002020_G_scaffold165581_3_pt1 | contig 28884 bp, 7 predicted proteins | sample TARA_R110002020 | Tara Oceans TARA_R110002020 (sample SAMEA4396489) | marine metagenome | biome: Westerlies Biome; feature: [MES] marine water layer (ENVO:01000295) within the mesopelagic zone...; material: water (ENVO:00002006), including particulate matter (ENVO:01000060) such...
TCATGATTTTTATTTATTAAACAGACACCCATCATTAGCTGCTGCTACACATATAAAACTTCAGTATGTTTTGTGTATGGCAAATTTTAAAGGACCTGTAAAATTCAATGTAGATGGTAAGTACACTGACACTGAAAGCTCTACTGATGAACCTTTTTATAGCTGCAGAAAACCAGATGTTATAACTTCTTTTCATATAGCAGGGGCGCAGTTTAGAATACAAGGAGTAAATACAAGATTAAATTATATCCTTTCAAGTAAGTCAAAAGCTTATATTTTAGGAGATAGTATTTATGAAGGAACACACCAAGGATTTGATCATGACATATATAATCAAGGGGGACAGACTCACATAGCTTTAAGACCATCAAGATTTTTACCGCATTTAGTTTCTAATCCAGATTCAAAATGGAGAGATCAAAGAAGTGAGGGTGCAAGAACTGAGTTTGTATCTTATACTACAAACAATATAGAATTAGATGACGATGGAGATCCATTTCCTGGCAATATTGAAGCTATTGATGGACTTCAATTATATTTAGCAAATCTTAAAGCATTTAAATCTGATGTTTATAATGCAGTAGACTCACAAAATTTAGTGTGGACAGGATATGAAGTAGTAGGAGATGATCTTGATAAATTTATTTTAGATGAAAATAACTCTCCTATATACAGTGGACCTAATCAATTTTGTACTGATGATATATATGGAGGAGATACTTATATAAGTAGATATGGTTATAGGATGACTTCTAGAGAAGAAGTCAGTTCAACTCCAGATGGGAACCAAGCTAAAGATATTAAGTCTGTTATAGCTTGTATTACTGAAAGCACAGAAAATATAAACTACAGACACATAGATAATGACGATGAACCTTACTTTCCTGGAGCATCTTTAAAGTCTGTATTAAACGCAGATGCAAGAATAGACCTTCATTATAACCCCGATCTTACTACAGGAAAAATAAGATACAACGAAGATTACTCATCTATAAATAATATTAAAGTTGTATTGCCTTTTCCTTTTGTACTTGAGCAACCAGAAAATCACCCTGTAAGAATTATACGTTCTGCTAAGACAACATCTTCTATATTATCAGATAACTACAGAAAGTATTCATTTGGTGAATTAAGAGAACTTAATAATAGGTATGGAGAATTATGGAAGATAACCGCTGTAGGTAATCTTTTATTATTCCACATGGAAGACGCTTTGTATCAAACAAAGGGTAAGCAAAAAATGAAAGTCTCTGAAGGCAATGAAGCTTTTATTGGTCAAGGAGATATTTTTACTCAAGAGCCGGACTTAGTACAACACACAGATTCTGGATATTTAGGTACAAGGTCTCAATTTGCAAATATTGTTACACCGCAGGGGTACTTTTTTGTTGATAATATTGATAGAAAAATGTTTCTTTTAGGTAAAGGAGCAGAAGAGCTTTCGGGTGAAAAATATGGTATGTCAAATTGGTTGCAAGACAACATGCCATATGCTTTAGAAGACTATGGGTTTCACGGTAAGACAGATAGTTTTATTACAGGCATGGGATTCCATGCAGTATATGATGAAAGATTCTCAAGAATTATAATAACAAAAAGAGATCTTGCACCAACAGCTGCTTTTATAGGAGAATGGAGTGGAGCTTATACGTCTTTAAATGCTGCAGCACAAGCAGGAGCATATGGTATAGTATATATTAATGGAACTTACTACAGATGGACAACAATAGGCCAAAACTTAAGTAGTTGGGAACCTATAGATCTTGATAACACACAAATAACAGGGTCAAGAGATGATTTATTTGAAAGGAAGTCTTGGACTATTTCTTTTGTTTTTTCTAATTTGGTTCAAAACAAACTAGGTTCTTGGGAGAGCTTCCATGACTATGTTCCTTATATGTATTCTTATTCTGGAATAGATGTGTTTTCTTTTACTGAAAGCACAGACTCAGATATTCAAAGAAGTATATGGAGGCACAACGACTACAATAATATGGGTAATTTTTATGGAACCATTTACCCATTCGAAATAGAAGTAATATCCAATATGGTTCCGAATATCGATAAGGTGTTCAACAGTTTTAGTTTTTTTGTAGATACAAAAGAGTATAGCTCTAGTAATAAACTTTACAATAATGACTTAAACTCTGGATTTACTTCTTATATTACATATAATTCAGATATGCTTTCGGGTGAGCATCCGTTAGAGTATCTAATAAACACTAGAAGAATAGGTACAGACTGGAAAGTAAACCAGTTTAGAGATATGTCTAAAGAAATTACTGATACAAGTAATTACTACACAGGCATAACAACACCATTCACTGGTACAAACTATATAACACAAGGACAAAACCTTTTTGGTGGATCTAACGCAGGAACTATAACTGCAATAACGGATCGTATGTTTTCTGCTTCAACAACAGAAGCTTACAATGAACCAATGAATATTAACTACATAGACCCTAATAAAGAGTGGTATAAGCAAAGCAAATTCATAGACAAATACATGGGTATAAGACTCTCATGTAATAACGAAGCAAACAATTTGGTAAATTTGTATACAGTGCTCGCAGACTTTAGAACTTATAAACGATGAAAAAGAAACGACTCTTACAAATGTATCGTAATGGTACTGACCCTAGAACAACAACTGCAGCAGCTTCTACTACAGCATCTAATATTTCACCTATAAACGTAGAAAATATTATAGCTCAAGATGCAGCTATGCGTCAGAATGAAATAAATACCGCAGACTTACAAAGACGAATACAGTCTGGAGAAGTTCAATCTCAAAATCCTTATATATCAGGAACAGTAGATTATCCACCAACCAGTTTTTTATCTAAAAACAGTCCAGGTGCGCCTAATGCACAGTTTATGGGGGATCGTATGAGTCAAAATTTTCACAACCAACTTATTGCAGAAGAATTATTAGGTGCAGGTGCAGCAGGTATAGCTCAAGGTATAAGAGCAGCTAGAACTGCAAAAACTGCTGCTGCCTATAAAGAGCAGCTAAGTAAATTTGTAGATCCTAAAATTCTAAATGCTTTAGAAAATGAAGGTAAAAACTTAAAAGAATTAGGAGTAGGAGACTTTACTAAAAAGCGTGAGCAGATGGTAACTGACGTTTACGGTGAATATGGTACATCTCCACTTAGTGCCTCTGAAAAACATTTTTTAGAAACAGGTAGAAAACAATCTACACTTGGCTCTTATAATTTACCAGATAAAAATCTTAGAGAGGTACTAGACTCTAAAGACAGAGCTGCATGGAGGGCTTCAGGTATGGAAGGCTTGTCAGATGAAATGGCATCCGAATACATTGAAAGAGAGGTAAGAAAAGAATTTCCAGAAGACCGCATTAGTAGAGAAATAGCAAAGAATGAAGCTAATATAGAAGACTATCAAAGACGGGTAAATGAATTAAATCCTAGAGGTGCAGTTCAAGCTAGTAAAGATGTATTTAGACCTTATACATCTACTAGCATGAGTCCAAATGTAATCGAACTAAAAGATGCTATATATAATAATGAAATGGCCGGTAACCCTTCTTTTGATTTTAAGTTTGAAAAACAAATGTATCAACCTTCAAAAACATTTCCAGTAAGTTTAAATAGATACGGAGGGACTAGAGAAGACGGTTTGCCTAAATACGGTTATGGCTCCTGGCAAGGTTATTCAGGAGAAAACCCAACGTATTTACACGGCTTAAGATCTGATAATGTAGTTACAGAAAATTCAACATCTTTATTTGGTGGGGCAGGTAAAGAAGCAAGTAAAGGGGCAGGTAAATCTTTTGGGAACACGGCTTTACAAGCAGTGGGTGTTGGTATGGAAATAGCAGGCAACATTAAAAAATCAAATGATGAAATGAAAGCGTTTAAAAGCGCAAAACAAAGCAACTTTAATTATGATGTTCTTAATGCAAAAAATAAAGCAGCTGCACTAGAAAACTCTAGATACCATAGTGGTTATACATATGGTACTCCTACATATGAAATGGGAGGTGAATTACCAAAATATCAAAATGGTACGCCTAACTATTACGATACTAGTGAACAATTAAATAAAGAAATGCCTTGGAAAAAAACAAATGCTTTTGATAAGACAGATTTTTTTTCAAGAGAAGAAAAGCTTGATATGATGAATAATCCTAGTACTCCTAGGTATATATCAAGCGGAGATCCTAAAATAGAAAATAAACTCTCTAACGTGTTAGATCCAGGAGGTGTTGATAGCCCCGGTGGAGCAGTTAACATGTATAATTATTATGAACAGGATAAACTTAGAAAAGAAGGAGAGTCAGCATATCCTAGAAATCTTCAACAAGAAGCTGCAATAGCAGAAAGAAAAAGAAGAACAGATGCGATGAATGCTAGAGCTGCTAGCACATTTGAAAAAACTAAAAGATTTTTACCTAAAGAGAAAAGAGCGTATCAAAATCTTACTCAAAGAGATTTAGACGTAGCTTTTCCACCTGGGTCTATACCTAAAACTCCGTATCCTGGGTCTTTACCTAAAAAACAAACAGGAGGAGAAATGTCTTATGCTCCTGAGATGAACGCAGTTCAACAAGAAAATCCTTACAGTTATAGTCAAGGAGCAAATAATCTTACCGTTAATGAGCTTAAATCAGAGCAAGTAGCAGAAAATGTATCAGAAGGTATAGGTACTGCACTTGGAGCTGCTGTTCCTGTTTTTGGTGTAATTGACCAGGCACTGGGCGGAGTTCGATCTCTTATGGGAGAAGAAGAAGGAAGATTAAAAAGCGGTGAAAAAGTAAGTGTTTATGATCACGGAGCAAAAGCAGCTGTAGGTTCTTTAACAACTCCATTTTATGAGAATGTAGCCGATCATGCAGCTAAAGGAGATTACGGTAGGGCAGCATTAAGTATGATTGGAGTTGGAAAAATTTTCGATGCAGTAGACGCCGTAGCTGACTCAGCACAATACGAAAGCGAACAAAAACAATTTGCAAGAGAAAGAGCCACTTCAAAAGGTGGGACTTCAGCTAAAAACTTTATGGGACGTAAAGAACAGTCTCTTAGAAGTGTTGAAGGTGGAATTGCAACTCCAAGAGGCCTTCAAGAAAAGGCTGAATACAATATGGGTGAGGCAAAATATGGAGGAACTATGAAAGACTTATATAGAAAAGGAGGATACCTACCTCAATATAGATACGGAGGAATGTCTGTAACAAAAGGAGTTACTAGACCTAAAGCTAATGCAGAGGTTGAGAAGGATGAAATTATTATGCGAGACGGTGGACCAGATGAACTTGTTGTAGGAGCTACACATGAAAAAGGTGGTGTACCAGAAGTTTTAAATGAAGGAGATTATGTATGGTCTGATCATCTTACTTATAAAGGAAGATCAATGGCTCAACTATATGCAACAGCTGTAAAAAACGGTGCTACTCCACAGGAAATAGACCAACTTAAGATGCTACAAGAAAAACTAGCAGGACGTGCTGGTAATCCTCAAGAGTCAAAAGATATGATGGCGCCACCTGATGTGCCAATGGGAAAGTATGGGGGAATGATGGAATATGGAAAAGGAGGACGACCAGGGCTGTGGGCTAATATACATGCTAAAAGAGCTAGGGGAGAAAGTCCTGCAAAACCCGGAGACAAAGAGTATCCTAAAACTTTGAATATAGCAAAATATGGAGGGTCTCTTCCTAAATATACAACGGGTGGAATAAAAGGAGAATTATCTGGGTTTAAACGTTGGACAAATTCAGGTGGACATATACCATGGATACAAGGAGCAGCAGCTATAGGGGCATCTATAACAGCAGGCTTAACTGAAAGAGAAGATGTTGAAATTAGAAAACCTCAAATAATAAAAGCAGATAGAATTAGAAACGATCGTGTTAGTCCTAGAGAAGGGTTAGCTGAAAACCAAAGGAACTATGTAAAAAGGTTTGAAGCTGCTCAACAAAAAGGTTATGGTACAGGACTTGAGGCTTCTGCACAGCTAGCATATAACGATAAAATAGCTGCAGATAGTAAAGTACGGGCAGAAGCAAATAGAGTTAATTTAGCTGCATCTATTAGTGAAAATACTGAAAATGCTAAAAACAAACTTTCTGCAGATAGAGAAAATGCAGCTGCTGTTGACAGGTATAACGTAAGACTTGAAGAAGAAGATAGAGCACAAGATGCATTCTTAAGACAGCGTAGACAAGCTACAATAGACCCTATACTTACAGGAGTAAAAAATATAGTTCAGACAGGTATAAATAAACAAGAAATAAGAGCTATTGGAGAGGGAGCCGGAACTAATGAAAGAGGCGCTGGATGGAGTGAAGTTTTAGCTAGACAGCGGATATTAGCTGATAATCCTACTATCACGAAAGAAGAGATGGATAAAGCGCTAAATGCAGATGCAGCTGCTTATAATAAAAAGTACGGACTGGAGATTAAATAGAACTTATGGCAGAGCAATACGATTTTTTTAAACCTTATGAGGGTATGGAGTTTGATCTTACCCCTTTAAAGAATGCAGCTACTCTTAGGAGAGATAGGTACGATGCTAATCAGCAGAAATACTACGATCAAAAAAATCTTTTAGATAGTATAAGAGTAAACCCAGGAGATGAATATTTAAAATATAATGCTCAACAAGACATAGAAGATATGTTCCAAGGGAATCTTAGTTTTGAATCATTAAATGATACTATATTTCAAATGAGTAACAGATTGGCAGGAGATACTAATCTTGCCGGTGCTTTAGAAAATGCCGAAATCTATAAAAAAATGAGGTCTGATAAAGCTACCTCTCGTGCAAATGGTAAAGAAGTAATAGATTATAATGAAAAGATTGCTAGAGATCCTATTACAAATGAAGTAATTACAAAAACACTTCCTGATGGTCGTATAGTTCCTGAAACAGAACATCTTTTTGATACATGGTCATATGAACAGCAAGGAGCTCTAGTGCCTAATGTACAACCTGTAATGGATTATGGTGCAAAGATGCAAACCTTAATGTCTAATATCGAAACTAATGCTGTATTACTACAAAAAGTAAGGAAATTACCAGGATTAAGCGGTGCAACTATAGATGATATTAGATTGTATCTAATGGAAGGAGATATAGTTGATAGTGACAAAGTTGCATTAGTTGCAGAAGCAATTAAAGATGTATACTTAAATACTCCAGAGGGAATGCAGCATATGGATCTTCTTACAGAGCATACTCTTTTTCCAGGAACTAATGAGTTATATACACCTGATATGGCTGAATCTGAGATTGAAAGATTACTTGCACAATCAGCAGCACCTCAGATAGGAGAAAAGCTTAATTATATTTCTAACCAAAGAAGACTTCATGCACTTAAACAAGATCCACCACCCCCACCTGCAGCTCCACCTTTAGAAAGAGATTGGGGATTTGTACCATCTGATATACAATTAGCTGTAGAAGATAAGTTTGAGTTCTTAGATGACATGTTTGATACAAACGGAGCATCAAATAATAAAAATAGAGTTAGTCGTAAATCAGGAGTAGGAAGTAATTATATCTTTGATTATAACTCTAAGACAGACGGAGAGTATAGTAAATGGGGACAAGTAAAAGATATTACAGATGCTGATAAAATAAGAATAGATAAACTTCTTAAAGACGCAGGAGGTATTGGTAATCTATCTAAAGGGGAAATAAGTAATAATAGAAGCCTTATAACTAATTGGATGCTGACGCAGGATACAAGGACAGCACCTGCTTTTGCAGGTATGACCGATAGAGCGTATGCAGAAGCTTACTGGCAAGCTTTACGAAGTTCTCCTGGTGACTTTACATATGCATTTAATGCTGCTCAAGAAGAATTGATGCTTAATAAAGTAGGAAAAGAAATTTTTGCAGGCCCTGTAACGTACAAGGGTAAAAGATATGATTTAGGAAAAAGTAGTGAACTTGATGCATTAGCCAACGCTATAGACGAAGTGGTTACGACGCCGTTTCATGGAGAAGGTGCTATAAAAAATGAAATAATGGCTATGCTTACCTCTGGAAAATACAATGATGGGTCAAACGATTTTATACCTAATTATACTTTTAACAAAGCTGGTAAAGATGCAGGAGCATTTAGAGTAGATTTACCAATACCAGGAGAAGGGAGTCACACTTTATATGCTGCACCTTATGTACAGCAGACCAAAGGGTTTAATATTGTACAAAGTATTTACAAACAGCTTTCAAATAAAGACCTTCAAGCAGGCGGTGGTACAGAATTAACTGGTAGAGAGGCATCTGAGTTTTTAAATACTTTAGTAGGAATGGATCCTGCAAAAGCTCCTAAGAGTTATTGGGTTAGAAATAAAATGATGAAAGCATGTCCTGCATGTGAATATCAAATTATACCAGCTCTTACAGATGAGACTGGAAAAGTAATTTCAATTTCTGATGGTGCAGGAAACACTAGAAAACTTGAAGGAATGTTTTGGGTAGACTTCTTATCTAAATCGGCAACTTATAATATGGTAAATGCTAATAGAGGTACTACTTTAGGGGCATTGTTTGATGAACAAAAGCCGGTAAGAAGTACAGTATTTAATTAAAATCTTTAATTGCAAGTAGTATGTCAGATAGCAATTCCGATAATATCTTGAATAATTTATATGCAGATGAGACATTTAATGACTCTGCATTACCTTATACAGATCCTGAAAAAAAGAATGGAACAGACCCTGTAATATCTAATTTATATTCAGAAGATGAGGTTGTTTTAGAACAAAATCCTTTAGATATTTTAAACATACAGTCTCAAGCAGATGCAACTTCTCCTGTAGAAACCCCTATAATAAATGTACCTGAAGAATTTGGATCGTCTCAATATGATAAAAACGCTAGCCGTGCATATCAACTTAATAACCTTGAAGAGTTAAGAGGTAGAAGTCAAACTGGATGGGATAAGTTCGGAAATTTTGTACCAAGATTTATTGGGGGTGTAGGTACAAATGTAGTAGGAGGTATAGGTGGTGTAGGGTATGGTGTATTAAAAACCATGTACAAAGCAGCTGAAGCTCCTTTTACAGATAAAGACGATTCTGCGGCAGAAGTGATAAGAAACATTTGGGATAATGAACTCTTTGATGGGCTAGATTATCTTAATGATGAATTATCTGAAAAACTTCCTTTCTATTATACACAACAAGAAAAAGAAGCAAGCCTGTTTGGTCAAATGGCCTACGGTAATTTTTGGGCAGATAAGTTTGCAAACGGAATTACTTTTATTGCAGGTGCAGTTTTAACTGAGCTTGCAGCAGTAGGTCTTGGTGGTCTTATAGGTAGTGCTTTACCAGGAGCAGGTACTGTTGCAGTAGGAGGTGCTGCCGCAACAGGTAATGCTATGCGTTTAACACGTCTAGCAACTAAAGTATTTAAAGGCGTAGGAAGGGCAACTGTACCTAGAAAAGTAATAGAGGCAGGAAAGAAAGTTGCTCAAAGTAGAAAGTCTCTTGATGCTTTAAAAATAAGTAGACAGTTAATGACCGGTGCAGGGTACGAAGCATCTATTGAAGCTAAACACGGATATGATGTAGCTTTAAATACACTATTAACAGAAAATTTTGGAGATAGAATAGCTCTAGGGGAACAAGAAGCAGGAAGAGCTTTAACTATAGAAGAAAAAGGAAACCTTTTAACACCTCAAGAGAGAGCAGAGATATTTGAAACTGCGGCCTCTATATCAAACTTTCAATTTGCAGGTAACTTACTTCTTGTAGGGGTGGGTAATATGATAACCTTACCGGGGCTTTACGGGGCTGGAGTACTGAGTCGTATGAATAAATCTGCAGCAAAAAGTAGCTTGTACACAAAAGCTAAAGATGCTCTTGGATTTTCTGGAGTACCTAAAAGAGATATGCTTCACAAAGCTTTAGGTAAAGCAGGACTTGGAGATAAAGGTATTACAGTTGCTAGAGGACTTGGGTCTTGGGTAAAAAGATCTCTTTATGAAGGTTTTGTAGAAGAGGGTGGTCAAGGAGTAATGGCTAGGGCATCAGAAGACTACGCTCTTAGAAGTCGTATGGGAGATAATGGCACTTTACAGCTTGTAGGTGAGTGGCATGATGCTTTTGCTAGAGGTTTTGATGAGTCTTATGGTTCTAAAGAAGGCCAAACAGAAATTCTTATCGGTGCTTTAGCAGCTGCACTTGGTATGCCTGGTCAAGGAGGTAAAGCAGGCTGGTACAAAGGTATAGGGTGGACAGGAGATCTTGCATCTCAATCTACTCAGATGGAAGGTATTCAAGAGTTTGAAGCTGTAAATAAAAAGTTTGCAGATGAATACGCAAAAATAAAAAAAGCAAATCCTTCTCTTGGAGCTAAAATGGAGCAAACTGCATGGATGATGATGCAGATAGCTAAAACTAAAGAAGCCCTTAATGCAGCAATTGAAAACGGAGATACAAAAAAAGCTAAAGACTTTGAGTACGACGAGTTCTGGGAGGCTGCAATGCTAGCTATAGATAGTAACGATTTTGAATCTTTAGAAACTAAAATAGAGCAGGATTTATCAGAAATATCTGATGAAGCTTTAAAAGAAATGTATAATTATGAAGATGGTATGACAAAAGAAGATCTCGCTGAAAGGAGAGCTTACTTAGCTACCACTATTAAACAAAAGCTTAAAACAATAAAAGAAAGTCAAGAGCTTGTAGATTCAGGGTTAAGATTAAATGATATGGATAAAGTTATAGGGCTTGGTAAACCAGGTTCTATGGCAGCTGTCCGTAGAGAACTTATACACTATGCTTCTAAGATGGACGAGAATGTTCGTAGAGAAGAGGCAATGATATCAAAACTTGCTGAACTTACTGGAGGTAAAGTAGTATCTATAAGTAATGAAATAAGCAGTATTGAATATAAAAACACTGACGGTACTAAAAGAGTACTTCAGATAGGTGCTATGAATGTAGGTAGCACTGTATTTGAGCACATAGTTGAGTCTAGAAGAAGAATTGAAGACTTAGAGGCCAAAGGAGGAAGTCGTACACAAGTAGAAAATGAGCAGCTAAAAGATCTTAAGAGCTATACAACAGAACTTGAAAAAATAGAAGATCAATCTAAGCCAGTATACAATCTTTTACAAGAAGCAGGTAGCATAACTAATGATGAGCAAGTAGCTGCTTGGGAAAAAGAGTTTCCAGAAAAAGCAGCTAAACATAAAAAAGAAGTTCGCAAAATGATGAAAGATATCCGTGCACTCAGGGCGGATAGAATTGATTTTGCTCAAAAGTATCAAACACTTATAGACCCTTCTTTAAGAGACAAGTATAATAAGCAAATGGAGGCCTCTGCAAATGATCTTAGAAAAAAGATAAAAGAGGAAACAGAAAAGTTTGATAAAGAAAAAACTAAATCTGAAAAAAGAGTAAAAAAGTTTAAAAAGGTAATTGATTATTACAAGCAGGAGCTATTAGAAAAGATGCAAGAGCTAAATAATCAGTTAACTGAAAAGCAAGAAACTCTTCAAGAGGCTATTGAGATTTTAACAGGTATGAAATCTTATGTAGAAAAGCTTAAGAAGAAGCCTCAACAAAAGAAGTTTAAATACAACGACAAGTTTATTACAAGAGAGCAGCTAATTAAAGAAATAGCAACTGCAAAAGAGCTTGTAGATGCAGCAGAAAGTGATTATAATACGTTTGTAAAAGAGACTTATCCTGAGCAGCACAGGACAATAAATGAAAATATTGAAATTCTAGACATGTTCATGAAAAATGAACTTGATCCAGATTTGATGCCTGCAGAATTTGAAGCTATACATGAAGTTCTTTTAAAAAGAGCAGAAAAAGAAGGATTTACAGCAACAGATTTTGGTGTACAATCAGTAGCCGCAAACCTTATTAAGGATCATGAGAAAGCTATAGAGGATCTTGAAGCTTATAAGAAAGATCTTAAAGCTCATATAGGTTCTCTTAAAAAATTAATAAACATAGCAGAAGATATTGTAAAGTCCAATCCTGGTGTAGAAGTGTTTGATGTAGAGGGCAAGTGGAAAGACAAATCTTCTCAAGTAAATAAAGTACCTGTTGAAGCTATTCAAATGGCAATAGACAAGCAGGTTGCAGAACTTAAAGAGGTTAATAAAGATATAAAAGAGCTTAAAAAGAATATAAAAGAGGTCCAAAAAACCTATTCTGGGTTAAGACAGATACAGGTATTTAGAGATCTTTTAGTAAGAGTTCCACTAGCTGAAGAATGGAAGAAAAAAGAAGAAGTAGATTACGATTCTTTAGAGAACGATTTTACTTCTATGGAATCGGAAGAAGGCTTATATAAGCCAGATATTTCTATGCCAGGCTTACATAAAACTGCGGGAGCTCACATAGGATTTAAAATAGACCAAACTGTCTATGAAAGAAGTTTAGAAATATATGAAAGATTAATAGACCTACAAGAAAAGAAAAAGAAAGAAGGAAAAGAGCTTAATAAAAAGCAACTTAATGAGCTTAAGACTGCTACTAGCCAACTCAATTGGTTTCAGTATATACAAAAAGATAATAAGAATCTACTAGGAACAAGTATAGATAACAAGAACAAAAATATAAGTTCACAGTATTTTCTAGCATTTATATCTGAAGATACAGTTGTACCTGAAGATGTTGCTGCAGATCTAGAAGGAACTTGGTACCATCAAAACAATAAAGATGCTAAGTACAAGGATATAAAAGTAGCTCTTGTAAGAAAAGTTAGAAATGCAACTACTGGTAAAATATCAATTCAGTTTGTAAGGGACGGAGAAACAAAAGGAGCCGTCTTTACTTCTATTGAAGATCCAACTGTAAAAAATAAAAGAGGAGAAAACAAGTTCACAAACAAAATTGATAATTTATCTAAGAGTGAAATAGAAGACATACAAAAAGATTATAATAATGACATAAGGAAAAAAATAAATGAAACGAATCAACTCCTTATAGCTCCAATAACTGGTAAATCTCCTGGTACTATACTACTTGATAGAGGCGAAGAAAACTACGCATCTGATTCTATAATGAGTACTAATCTTGAAAATGTAAAAATAGCAGTAGGAAAAGTAATTAAGAACACAGACCCAGAAGCAGAAGGAGAGTATAAATATGATACTATCAAGTTTATTAAAAAGGCAAACTCTGTTATGGTACGCCCCGGTCAGATAGTTGCTTATGACCACGTTAGGCACATGCCTATATTTATGAGGAGATCAGAGTTGGGAGAGACAAAAGCTGTTCAAGTACAAAGACTTTTTAAACTACTACTAAAAGAATTTGCTGCAGCTAAAGAAAGTGGTCTATCAAACGTAGAGGCTTTAAAACAAGCAGAAAGATTCTCTCTTGAGTACGGTAACGAAAGCGTAACGCTAAGAGCTCAGATTAGATCTATGGTGCATATTTTAAATGCAGAAGATTCTAAATTTCGATTAGCTTACAGGCTAAAAGATAATGATCTTGTAGTTTACTTTAAAGAAATGGATGAGTATGCTACTCTTGAAGACATAGAGGAGAATACTGAAAAAGGAGAGGAGCTTTTAGAGTTTCTTAAAACTAAAAGACATAATGTTCGAGGGACTCTTTTAAAAGACAGTGTTAAAAGAACCCAGTTTTCAAATAAAAATTCAAAGACTAAAAAAACAACTAAAGGCTACGGTAACAGGTATAAAAACAATGCTAAATCAAAGTATATAAACGTAGTACTTAATAAAGATTTAACTGTTTCTCAATCTAAATCTACAGAGCATCCTAATTACAATCATTTCTTACTTAGCAAAGACACGTCTGGAGAGGCTCCTTTATACACAGAAGCTAGACCTTTAAAAGAAGTTTCTTTTACATACCCTAGAGCAGGGGGAGGGTATCTTGTGTATGGCAGAACTCTTATGCCTACTGCAACCTTTGATATAGAAGATCAAGCTGCTCCTGGAGGACAAGCTGTTTTTTCAGATATAGAAGGTGAAGATGAATTTGACCCTGAAGACACTAGCGACGATATAGGAGACGATCCTACTGCAGGAAGTTCTTCTGAATTAGGCGATTTAGAAAACGCACTTTCAGGCCTTGATCCAGAAGAAGATCCAGGAGAAGATCCAGAAGGAGGAGACACAGTAGAGCTGGGTGTAGATCCAGACCCAAACGCGCCTTTTGCAGATGATGACTTTTATAAAAAGCATAGAAACAATAAAAAAAAGAAACAAGCTTCTGAAAAGAAAGCTGAAGAAGAAGCAGAGGATCCTCCTGTATATTCAAACGAAGAAATAGAAGGGTTTTTTGAAGGTCTTTCTGGTTCAGGTACTCTAGAGGCAACTCACAAGAAGTTGGGATACACTGACACAATTAAACCAGAAGATATTTGGGCAGAAAAAAAGGATGATGAAATATGGTTTGAAGTAACTGTTAAAGGGGGAGATACTTTAGGGTATTATGACGCAGTAGATAAAAACTTTCTAGTTAATTCTAGCTTTAAATTTGATGCTGACACCGTTGCATCTTGGATGGATCAAACACTAGATGAATCTGAAGACACTGATGAGAATTATTTTAATTTACTTGAAGATCAAGCTAAAGCATTAGAAGAGCTTCTTTCAAGTTACTCTAAAGACACTCAGACAGAAATACAAAGAGCTCTTAAAATGACCTCTTTAGAAATAGCAACTTCTGAGGCAGCCCTTGATTCATTAGACGGTAAAGCAGTAGCTCAATTAGTGTCTTTTGGTAAAGTTGTATTAAGTGAATTAGCGCCTTCTGGAGCTATATTTCACGAGGCTTTTCATAATGTATCTTTATATGTGTTGTCCCCTAAAGATTCTAAAACACTCTATAAGAAGATACGAGAGATACCCGGAGAGACTGTAACTTATAAAGGAAAGACAAAGAAAATGTCTGACCTTACAAACAAGGAGGCAGAAGAATGGGCGGCTGAAGAGTTCCGTAAGTATATTCTTATGGGTAAAGACTACAAGTTTGGAGAAGGAACGGTTACAGATACACGTAATATAATTCAAAAGTTCTTTGATGTTATTAAGTCTGTACTTAGAAGACTGTTTAGATTAAATGAAAACTTTGAATTTGATTCCTCTATAACATCTATAGAAGGTCTTTTTGAATCTATAGACAAAGGTAAGTTTGCTAAAGCAAAAAGGCACCAAGGAAGATCCGACGCCGGAGTATACAACATGCTTCAGAGCATAGAAGGGTGGAATGATGTTTATACTAATGATATGATATCTAGTATATCAGTAGAGTTAGGTGGGCTTATAGATAAAACTTTTAGATACGGTGGAAAAGCTTATAAGGTAGAGCTTGGTGAATTGTATACAGGAGATATTTTCAATACTCCATTAGGCAAAAAGAGTTTAAATGCTTTGTATTTAAAAGGCATTTCAAATTTGCGAGAAAAGCTAATAACGTTAGAAAACGAACTTGACAGATTTAGTGAAAGGAAACCTGCAATAACTGAAACTTTAGATAGAATAGGTAGATCTTCTAATGAGAAAAAAGAAACTGTAAAACAAGCTATACGTGCTCATTATGGATACTTAACTGATATTGGATTAGTAAAGGAAGAAGGTGTAGAGATAGATGAAGAGACTCTTACATCAAAAGACTGGGTGGATGAGTTAGATGCTTTAACTATATCTCCTTCTAAAAGCGCTTCAGGATTGATCAAACTGATTTTTAGCATGTTTGAAGACCCTAATGCTGTTAACAGTACAGGTCTTAACGGAGCATATAATATGTCTACCACCTTAAAATCTGCACAGAATCTTCTTGCAGGAAGTACAAGCTTTGCAAATCAAATTAAAAAGCTTAAGCAAAATAAAGACAAGTTTCCTTGGGCAGCAGATCTTGTAAAAAGAATAGATATAAACCCTGAGGGTAAAACTTATTCTCAAATAGCACCTAGAATTGCTTTTGCTGTACACATGGCACAAGTAAAATTAGATGTATCTATTGCGTCAGTAGAACCTAATGGTCGTATATATACAATGGATCCCGCAAAAGAAGGGGCTCTAAAAAAGATTTCTTATAACTGGACTTCTAGACTTAAAAACTTTGGGGCTCAGACAAATAAAAAGTCTAACCATGTAACCTTAGACAAAGACGGTAAAATTTTAATAAATAAAAGCGCAAAATTCAATTTTGTATCTCCAAAAGGAACACTCATAGAAACTACTATGACAGGTCTTTTTAACAGAGCAAAAAAATCTAATGATGTAGCTACTATAATAGCTTTATATAAGCCTTTAGGAATAGAATTTACAGATCCAAAGGAAGTAGAGAAAATATTTACTTTTAATGAAGATCTAGAGAGAGCAGCTTTAGAAAAATCTTTTCCAAATGCATTTGAAGAAGAGATTGTTTACATGCTTGAAGAAAAAGAAGAAGAAATAAGCCAAGCCTTCTTAGGATTTAAAAAAGATCAAGAGTGGATTATTGATGATATAATATCTAGAAAAGAATCTTTTGCTACAATATTTTCAAGGGATAAATCTGGAGCTGTTACTAGAGCAAGAGCACTTGCAGATATAGAGTTAAGGACAGGAAATAGTGAAGTAGAGTTCCAGTACTTGAATAGTGAGGGTAATATGGAGTATTCTATTATAAGAAATCACTACATATCTGCACTTACAAACTTTGAATACACTGACCTTATAGAGTACTTTAATCCTGTTTCAAATCCTTTTGCTTCTAATTCTTTAGCGATCGAAGCTTGGAGAGGTGGAAATAAGATAGATATTATAAATATGGGTGGTTTAAGAGCCGACATACTGGGTGAAACTGGTCAAAAAATATCTAGACTATCTTCAAACGACGTAGTTACAATGCATTTAAATGCAATCTTAGATGGTATATCTATCCTCCCAAGAGCAGCAGACCAGGTAACAGAGTTTGGAGTTCGTTTACCTATAGAAATGCCTACCAAAGTAAATCAAGGGATGAGCATTTTCTTAAACTATCTTAAAGATGAAATTGCCGCAACTGCAATTGGAATTGAGGCAGGTAAAAACACTTCAAAATACAAAGACAATATTAAGAAGTTAAGATTTTTTGACAGTATCCTTACAGATTCTAGAGGAATAGTTCAAGATTTATTAAGTACTCCAAGGCTATTAAAACAGATTCGTAAAGAAATCATGTTTTCAAGTAAAAAATCCACTTCAGAAGTACCTGGAGAAAGTGATTACTTAGAGGCATTTATGATTGAAAACGAAGCTGCTTTTGCAAAAGATATAGCTGCAAGACTGAATGTTGATATCGCAAAATTAGATTCATTCTTAGTTGAAAAAGGTCTTTTACAAAAAGAAAATGAATCTGGTACTCGAGTACCGTATGCTTTAAGCAGTGAGTTATTTCAAGAAAATGCTAATGAGGATCCAGACTTCTCTGATAAAAACATTAATGATGTTTTAGAAGAGATTGTAGTAAAGCAGTTTATAGGTAAGACTGAGATATTTAAAATGTTCTTAGGTGATCCTGCCTTTTATTCTGATATGTTTAAAAGAATTAAAGGTGCTGTAGGTACAAAAACTCTTATGGATCTTAGTCCAGAAATATTAAAATGGATAGATGATACTCCAGGCCTTCACAGGGCAGATGGAAAGATTGATTTGTTAGCTATAAAAGAACCTATGGCTAGAATGTCTGAGGAAATTATAGAGATGTACAGTGAGCAGGTAACTCCAGATGTACTTGAGCAGTGGAAGAAACCTATAGAGAAAGCTGACGGAGCTTTGTATGTAGATCTTCCTACATACAGACTATTAAAAATAACTTCTGATCAGTGGGATAATAATAGAGAGAGCCAGTTCTCTAAATCTATGGGGGGTATATCTTCTTCATATGAGGAAGTAGAAGGGGCTACATTCCCACCGGATAAGTTTCAGTATATGGGTCCCTTTTTAACAGACCTTGGTCCAGCAATGGGATTCCTTAAAATGGCTATTATTCCTATATCTAGAGATATGGAGCGCTTTAATGGGGTTGAATACCCTAACATAAAAAAGGCTCTTGACTATATGGAAGAGAATGGGGTTGGTGGGTTTGTTATACCAACAGGAATGAAAGTGGGAGGAGCTGTAGAAACATCTCAAGTATCTTATGGTATTGAGAATGGAGCGTATGAAGAAATGGAGTTTGAGGATCCTGTAAAAGGTTCAAGAATGACTTTTGATCTTAGATTTATGGGGTCTCAATTAGAAATATCACCATCATTTAAGAATAAAGCCACACGACCTACACAGCAAGCAGTTCATATATCTTCCGACTTATATGAAGATGGTGTTGCTGTTAGTGAGGAGGCTTTAGAAAAAGAATCCGAGTATCAAAGTCTTATGTCTGCAGCAACTAAAAATGCTTTTACAGACATGCTAGCAGAGCTAGATATACAGCCAACTATAGAAGATGGCGTTAGAGGTTATATGCTATCTGAACAATCTTATGAGCTTATACTTGATAAACTAGAAAACCAGGGAATAGAAAAAGACCTTGGTAAATCAATCTTATCAGGTGTGACTTATTTGAAAGAAAAAGGTGGAGCTTTTAAGTTTGATTTCTTTGTAGATAGACATAGAATGGAATCTATGTTCCTTAGTGGTATAGGTTCACAAATCATCAAGCCTAAAGTAGCTGGTGAAATGCTTGTAAACACACCTGATTTATTTTATGAAGTAAAAAAAATAGGAGATGTAGTTGCTAGTAACGAGTTAAAGTTTTACGAAAACTCTGATGGTAGATGGGCAATGCAAGTAAGAGTAGCTCACCGGTTTAAAGAGCTGTTAGGTAAAAATGTAAAAATTATAAACGGAAAAATAGTAGGTAGAGGTATAACTGTAGAAGGTTCAGAGGAACTTTTAAAAATGATTGGTATACGTATTCCTACAGACGGTATACACTCTATAGAAGTAATAGAAGTTGTAGATTTCTTACCACAATCAGCAGGGCCAAGGATTAATGTACCGGCAGGTCTTGTAACTAAAGCAGGTTCTGATTTTGATATTGATAAGTTAACTGCACTGTTTAAAAATTACAGGGCTTATACAGATGAACAAACTGGTGGTGTAATTTTAAGACCCGATGAGTTTTATGATACAGTAGAAAAATGGTTTAGCTCAACCCAACAAAGAATAGGAAGAAAGCTTAAAGACTTTGAAGAAATATTTGAAAGAGGTTTAGAAAGAAATTTAAAAGACGAAAAAGAACTTAATGACTTTCTTGCTCAATTTAAAGAAGACCCTCTTCTTGCAAAAGAATTTACAGACTTTTTAGAAAGAGATTTAGAAATGGACATGGAAAGTCTTTCTTTAGAAAGAAATCTTAGTAAAGAAGAGGCTTTAGAAATGTGGGGAGATGTTCTTGATTCAGCAGAAGAGTTTTTTAACCTAGGAAAAGATTTTGTAACTCCTAAATTATTTGCAGATTGGAGAATTGAAAATCCAACTCTTACTAAATATGATATTAATACTAAGCAAGCTGTTCATAATAAAACTTTAGACGTAGTAGCGGATCTACTAAGTATGAAAGGAAGAGAAAAAGAGTTTCTTCGTCCTGTAAATACAAACAGTTATGAAAGTCTAGCTGAAGAAATTCAAAGTCTGTATGAAAATAAAGACAACGAAGAGCTTCCAGATTTGCAAGTTGTAAAGGATTACCATGAAGAAACTACACTCCCGCATATTTTTAAAATTACAGATGCTTTTTATTCTGGAGCAAAAGATGTGGGTATATCCGCACTTGCATCTACACATCAAGTAAAGGGACAAAAAGCTGGTTTAAGGTTAGATCTTAATAAATCAATAAAACTTGTAAACGGAAACTTTTTAAACTCTTTAGGAATATATTTTAATTACGATGAGTTTAAAAAAGAAAAAAATTCTGAAGGAGAGTTTATAGGAGATTCTACAATTTCTTTATCTAGAATATCAGATGTTTTAAATAATAGAAGAGTTACAGATAGTATATCTCAGTTTGTAAACTTGGCAGTAGATACAGTAAACACTCCTATTATACACATTTTAAATCTTGGTCCAGAATTAGCTCCAGCCGCACTTGTATTATTAAGAGCAGGTGTTCCTTTAGAAAGTATAGTTTATTTTATGAATCAGCCTATTGTAAGAGATTACATAGAGAACAGAAAAACAGCATCAAGTAGAGTATACCAAGCACTTGGAATGGAAGAGTATCCGGCTGACACAATTACTAAACTTAGAAGAGCATACAAAACTGACAGTGATATTTCATCTCCAGAAAACAAACCTTATTTATCTGATACAGAACTTAAGCAAATGATTGGAGGTATAGAAACTCCTACTGAGGAAGGTGACTTAAGTATAGAAGATCAAAATGCATATCAATTGCATATACTAGATGATTTGTTAATGTACTTAGAGCTTGGAGATAGAATGACAACTGTTATTGCTGCGCAGTCTTATGACACCAAACTTCCTAAGACTCGTGCTGCAATGGCACTAACTAACAGGGCTTACGAAAAAGTAATGGCTGAGGGTATCTTTCCTAACGCAGAAAAAATAACAGAGGGAGACAATAGTTTCCTTAAAGAAATGCGTAACTACACTTTAGTAGCATCTGAAGTATTTGGAGATTTGTTTGTAAACAACAATCAAATAAAAAGCTTCAATAATGCTTATGCAATGAAAGTTGAAGAGCTTACACACACAGAAAATAGGCAGCCTTTAGATCTAAAAGTAAAATCTTTAGAAAGATTAGAGCAGTTTTTTACATCTCTTATACTTCAAAGAGTTCCAAACGAAGATGGTATAGCTATAAATGATAGATCTCAAACTTTATTGTTTGGAGAAAAAAGTGCAGCTGTATCTGTTTCAAAGATTATAAACTCTCCTAAACACCCATTACGAAATAATGTATTCTTAAACTCTCTTTTACCTGTAGTACAGGAAGAAAGAAAGTCTGTAAAAGGAAAAATAGTAGAAAATGATTTTATACAACCTGAATTTAAAGCTGTAAACATTTATGATATGGCTGCAATGTATGATTCATACCAAGAGATTGTAGCATACGATGCTAAAAAGAACACCACTTTAGCAAAAGATCTTTTTGATGTAGCTATTTTACAAGCAGGTACTATGAATACTCCGTTTTCCTTCTTAGACAAACTTCCTGGAGATCAATTTGCAGAAATTTCCTCTAAGTTGTATAGTAAATACCTTAAAACTCCTGACGCTTTAAAATTCTCTTCTGAGCTTTTGTTAAGTTTATTCCATGCAAACATGTTAAAATTTCCAAACATGGTAGAATTTACTAAGCCTAAATCTCCTAAGAACATGCGTTTAATGTATGCTAAAAGATATTCAGACTTTCAACAAGACAGAGAGTTTGGAATGGCTAGAAAACAAAGAGATATAGCACTCTATCAAAATCTTATCTTTACACGAGATTTAATTACAGGAGAAATTAATTCCGGTGAAAGCACTGGTGTAGTAAAGATTGAAACTACGGGATACGATTCAATGTCTTATTTAAATACTAAATCTGACTTTATAGTGTATAACAAAAAAGTTGAATCTTCAGAAACAGATCCAATTGATCCTACAGAATGCCCTTAAAAAATAACACATGGCTTGCAGTGTAAAACAAAATATAATAGACCACATTGAACTTGAAAAATTAGGTAGGTCTGAAGCAGAAGGTATAACAAGAACTGCTCCTATTGCAACTGTTATGCAAGAAAGCAGGAAGCTATCAGCCTTAATACTTTCTAAATATGATGTACCAGGATTGCCTTTTAGGGCTGTTGGAAAAACTATTGCTTTAAATGATCCTTTATTTAATGTTATAGACAATAAAAACGAAGAAAAAGGAGAAGTAGTTGTTACTCCAAAATATGTACAAGAAGCAGAGGCAGAAGTGCTTGCATCTATGCGGTCTGCAATGAAAAAATTAGGAGTTACAGAAAAAGCTGTAAGCAGGTTAAGAGATAGAAAAGGAAATGTTATTGCTGGAATAGCAGCAGCAGATATAATAAGTAAAGCAATTACGTATGTAGAGGGGAATGAAAGTGAAATACCAGAAGAGGTTATTCACATGTTTGTGGTTGCAATGAACGAGTTAAAAGATCCTATATATACATCTATATATGAAAGGATAGCTCAAGAACCTGAGTACTTAGAAGTACAAGAAGAGTATGGGAGGCTTGCGGATTGGACCGAGCAAGATATAAAAGATGAAGCAATCACAAGAGTTATTCTAAATAGAATGAAGTTGGATGCTAAAGAAAGAGCAAAAGACAGAAATGCTAGATGGTGGCAAAGACTGCTTAGAAAACTTAAGGAGGTATTTAATTTTGAATCTGACCCTGTAAAAAAAGCAGTCAAAAAAGTATTAAGCAAAGATATCTCTAAGTATGCAGACGCATTATCTAGATCAAAAAGAGAAACAATATTCCGGTCATTAGGAGATGCTACGACGCAAGATATTATGAGGGAAAATATTGTTAAAACTCATGATAGCATGGAAAACGTAAAAGATCTTACGTTTGATATGGTGAAAGGAAAAATAGATGAAGGAACGTTTGAAATTCTTTCAGATGAAGATGGCGTTATAGCTAGATACAAAGTAGATGGAAAGATTGTAGCTAAAAGAGCAACAGACCAATCATCAATATCTTTTTTTAAGAGTGTTGGTAATATAGATGAGTATAAAAGTATTTCTAACAGAGAGAGATCTAAGCTTCTTAGAGATACGGGTACAAATATGCACAGCATACAGCACGAGATTATTATAAATATGGTTCAAGATTCTGAACTTGAATACCATAAATACATAAATGTTGTAGAGCTTAAAGACGCCGTTAAACCAAGAAGTTATTCTAAACTAAAAGAAGACTCTGGTTTAAATAAACAAATGTTTTTAGATTTAAAAAACGTAGTAAAAGGTGTATTAGATAAGCAAATAGCACGTCAAAAAGTTATTAATAAAAAAACTGAAAAAGATAAAAAAGCAGACATGTACACAGAAGTCCGACTCTTTAATAAAAAGATGGACACTGGTGGTACTGTAGACCTTATGTTTATTGACTCTGAAGGTGCAGCCTCTATATATGACTGGAAGTTTATGAGTCCAAAGTTTGAAGATGTAACTAAAAAAGAAGATGATTATTATATGTTACTTGATCCATTTAGAGGAGCCAAAGGAGAAGGCTATCAACATCAAATGGGGTTTTATGTAACAACTTTAAGAGAGCAGTACGGTATTACTAAAATTAAAGAGTCCCGGCTTATACCTGTACATTTAAGATTTAATAAAGATCTTACAAGCATCACATACCTTGCAGTAGGAGATTCTCACGACAAATTTTTAGCTGAAATGCCAATGGCTAAAGAAAAATCAGGAGATAAAGATATAGATGCTAAATTAAAAGTATTGTATGATAAGTACGACGCTATAAAAAACAGACCTAAGTCTCCTAGCATTAAAAGACAAGTTGCTCTTATTACTACAGCTATAAGAGAGCTTTTAAATGAGTCTGACATGCAGCATACTTTTGAAGAACTTTTAGAAGTTATGAAGTATGCAGAAAATGGAATGAAAATAAATGACTCTACAGAAACTGGGTATTTAGAGTTTGACGAGCTCTGGGAAATATATGACCTTTTAGGAACATTTAAAAATCTGCAAACAATTGTTGCTAAAAAAATAAAACTCTCAAAAGAATCTGAAAAAGAAAAAGCAACGTTAAGAAATAAATTAGAAAAAGCTGCAGAAGCAGTATCTAGCATTACGTTTCAAATACAAGAAAAGCTTATTGAAAGGTTAGACATAGATTCTCCTTATAAATTAGGAGAGCAAATGAAAAGATATGGGAAAATAGTTTCTAAACCCACAGAAGCTATGGATCAAATGTTAGCTATGAATATGGTTGACAATGCTTTATTTAAAGAAGGATACTTTAGAATAACTGAGGGAAGAAGCAGAAAAGATGCTTTATATAGAGAGCATTATAAAAAATGGAAATCTTTAGACGATGGATTAAAATCTTGGGCGGGGTCAATGCCTATAAGAGATGTGTATGATCTATTTATTAGGGAAACTCCTTTTGGATTAAAGCTTATTACAATGTTTGATCCAGAGTTTAAAAAAGTTTTAGACAAAAAAATATCTACTGCACAATCTACTCAAGACGACAAAGTAAAAAAGGAAGTTTTAAAGTGGATGAAAGAAAACTTTCAAATTAAAAAAGGCGCTAAAGAAGAGTTTAAAGCAAATAGAGCTGAGTTTTTAGAGCAAAAAAGAAAAGAATTTGGCTCAAAAGAAGACCAGAGATATAAGAATGTTGAAGCTTGGTTTGATAGTAAGAATAATGTATTTAGTAAAGTAGATGAAGTTACCGCATGGACTTCAGACAGCTATTACATGTATTTAGAGTTAAAGCCAGAAAAAAAAGAAAGTTCATTTAGTTCAGAGTATAAATATCTTTTAAGATCAGGAAACGAGCCTCTTTTAGAATACTATACTGCCTGGAAAGAACAGATGAAAACTTTTAAAAAATTATTAAAAGGTAGGAGAGCTATTTTAGCTGCAGACACTATTCCATCTGTAACTAAAGATATGATGGAGCAATTAATGACTGGAGAAAATGCATTTAAAGCCTTTGGAAAAAGTTTTTTAAGAGGTATGAGCATTGATGTAGAAAACGAAGAGCAAGTAGGAAAAGCTACAATACAAAAAGTTCCTCTTAGATTTTTAAATGCACCAAAAGGTAAAGATGGAGAGGTGGATCACACATTAATTTCAAGAGATCTTACCAGAGCTATGGTAATGTTTGGAGATTCTGCTTATGAACACATTGAAGACACAAGGTCTGAGGCTGAAATTTTATTTATAAGAGATCTTTTAACTCAATCTGAAGAAGTTAAAATGTCTGGAGGAAAGATTGTAAAAGAGCTTGGAGAATTTAAGTTTGAAGAGGGAGGAGTGTCTGAAAAAACTCTTAGTTTATTTGATAGATATGTTAACATGCTACTTTATAAAAACTTTGGTCAGAATATAGGTAAAGAAATAAATTTTGCCGGTAGAACTGTGTCTAGTACAAAGTTGCTTAGAGGAGTTAAAAGTGCATTTAGTTCTATGATAATGACAATGCCTGTAAAAGCAGCATTAGCTACTCTTGGAGGTGCGTCTGTATTCAGAATATCAAAATCAATTGATAATCCTAATTACTCTTATGATACTTTATCAAAAGGGTTTAAGCTTTGGACAAAAGATAGATCTAGATATATGGCGGTTGCAGGATATTTTGATGTACACGCAGAAGGAGATGTTATAATGCATTCGAGAGAGTTGTCTGCAGATCCTTTAACTAGGAATGCACAAACTGCTTATTTATATTATCCTCTTATACCTGTAGATAAGTTTGGAGATAGGAGGCTTTTAATGGGGATGTTATTTAACCATGCTGTAGATGAAAATGGTTTAATACAAAGATTAGAAGATATGCCTGAAGGTACTTTGTCTTTAGCAGAGACAATGAAAGTAGAAGACGGCGTAGTAACAGAAGATTTGCCACAATCAGTAAGAAAACAAATTAAAATGCGGTTTCTTGGAGAGATACGTGGTATACGAGGAGACATGTCTGATACAGGAGTAGCTGCTTATCAGTCTAATATTTATGTTTCTCTTGTAATGCAATTTAAAGATTGGATGCCACCTATGGTTCAAGATAGGTTTGGGGATGTAAGATTTGATTATTATACAGGAAATTATGAAGCAGGTAGATATAAATTAGCTGCTGGAAGTGCATTGTTTTTACCGAATGCTACGGCGGAAGATATGGAGGAGGAGGTTGCCTGGAAAACTTTAATGGCAAATAGCGTTACTACTATGAGCAGGCTTTTAGGAAATCTGGTAGGAATACAAAGCTTCGTAACATCGAAGAAGACCAGAGATAAGAAAGAAGCTGAAGGAAAATGGAGTGAAGCTCAAGAAGCTCAGTATCAGCGTAGAAGAAAAAAATATTTGCAAGGCTTAGATTTTATAAAAGAAAACTCTACTGATCCTGCACTTGCAAACATGACAGAAGAAAAGTACTTAGAGCTTATGCAGCGTTCTATAAAAAGTACAGTCGGAGAAATAAGAGCTACACTTATATTGGGTTTATTGTCTTTATTTATGGGGGCTCAGATAGGAGATGATGATGAAGAATTGTATAAAGCAAATTACGGTACAAGAAAAGCTCAAGAGCTATTAGCAAGAACTATTTTAGAAACAGCAATGTTTATCAATCCTATGGAACTTGCTAAACTTAATAAATCTGTTGTTCCTTTATTTGGTTTACTTGAACAAACCGGTAAGTTTTTTGGAAATTCTGCTGATGAAGCAATGGATTTGTTTCGTGGAGATATGTTTGAAAAGGGAGATAGAACACAAATGTTTCACTATACTTTTCAATTTGTTCCTGGAAACAGAACTATTAGATGGGCGCTAGATCTTTAAAAATCTTCAAAGTCTCCTGTTTGAGCCTCAAGTATTTTAACCATGATTTTCATGTGAACTTCTTCTAAAAGATCAAGTTCTTCAAATAAATCACTTACGTCTTGCTCATCTTGAGTTATCTGAAGGATTTCAATACTACCCTCTTCATTAAGCTCATACTCAACATTAACTTGAGCCCTTCTCATATCTATAGTTTCTAAAGCCATTTGCTTTTTTTAAGATATATAAATATATGATTTTGAAAAGTAAGTATGGTACCTGAAAATAAAAATTCTCAGGTACCACTTACTCATGTCGTTTTAAATGTCGTAAACTGTAGGATCGTATATTTCTTGTGTCATATTAGGTATACTATAAAGCTCTGCAGATTTTTCAATAGTTACTTCTGGCCCTAAAGCCGTCTCTAACTGTTTTCTGCGAGAAGCAGCTTTGTATAGTATTTTGCCAAGAGTAGAATCTTTAGTAAACCCATGAAATCTAAGTATTTTCAGCTTATACTTGCTGTCAAACTTAGAATATTTGCCTGCTAAAAACAGATTAAACTCTTTTTTATGCTTTTCAGGAACATTAAAAATGTACAAAGTAGTTTTATTGCTTGTATCAACGCATTCAATAAAATTATCCAAACTTTTTAAATAGTGTTCAAAGTCTACAAACTCTTTCTTACCAGAAAATCTGTATAAAAGAGCTATTACATTTTTATGATCCTCAGTACCTACAAAACAATTCAATAGAAGGGTGTCATAAAAATAGTTTTTACGATTACCAGACAACATTGGAAGAATAAACAAAGAAGCCTTTGTTCTTCTTGCCATTGTCATCTCATATGAAGTATTGTTTTCAGGTCCTGCAGAAGTTATCATGTTTATTTTATAAGGAAATTTAGATCTTCCTATAGTAAGAGTTTTACCTAAAGTTATTGTAGGAACTTCAGGAAGTTCTACTGAAATAATGTTACCATCATCGTCAAACTCTAACTCAACATCAATATAACCAACAGCTTTAACTGTAAGAGAATCTTTTATCTGTATCCCTTTTCTGCTTCTTCCGGACATTTACCTAGCTTTTTAAGAATGTTAAAATACTTTAATGGAGGTAAAGAAATGCCTAACCTATCTAAATCATACGAAGATCTAAGAACATATACAAGATCTAAAGTCTCTTTAAATTTGTCTGTAGCTTCTTTAGAAGACGCAATATCGCTTTCCTCCATTTGCTGAAGATACATTTTTAAGATTTTCAAAGAAAAATCTTCTTCTGCAATACCTTCTAAAGCTTTTTCTGCACGTTTTACACCTATACCAGGGATACCAGGAATACCATCAACACTATCACCAGCAGCACACTGAATCCACAGAAACTTTGCTGCATCTTCATCTGTTGTAGATACAAACTCATTTCTTTGATAATTGTAATGAGTACCGGGTATCTGTCTAAGAACATCCTTATCTGGACTGCAAATAACAGATTCTATAAAAGGATTATTACCTAAACCATTAGCATATATTGCAACTGCGTCGTCTGCTTCTATTCTAGGAATATCATAAAATCCCCACTCACGTTGAGCATATACACGCAAAGCATAGAATAAGAAAGGGGTCTCCCTACCTTTTCTATTGCCTTTATACTCTCTTGTCTTACCAAACTCTTTTCTAAAAACAGTTTTAGAGTTTGTAGTAAAAGGTGTAAAGTACTTGCATTTTAATTCTGACAGTACATTTATAATGAAGTTGTCAAGCTTTAGCTTCATTTCATCAAACGTAGTATCTTCTTTCATGCAATAATAAAGCATGCTATCAGCATCTATAAGTGCAATTTTACTCTGATCGTTATTAAATGGAGTAAGATCTAAATCGTCTACTAAATCATTTTTTATAATTTCTAACATTAGTTTTTGTAATAAAAAGAGCCGAGCACAATTAAGTACCCGGCTCTAAGTGAATTAAAAGTAATTACACTAAAGACTGTAGTCTTTTTAGGTCTTCAGTTTGTTTTTCTACCGCTTTAATATGAACTGAGACAGCTTCTTGAAGCATCTCTTTCCATTGTTCGTCAGTAGCCTTTGCGTAAGTAGAGCTATGGTAAATAGAACCATTTACACCTGCTAGCGAACTGTGTACAAAGTACTCTTTGCAACGAATAGCGCCTGTTCTATCATCTGGTACAGCACCTACATGCATAGGATCTATAAATACATTGTGAATCTCACCACTATAGCAAGCAATATACTCTAAACCACCTACATGAAGACCCTTAACACAAGAACGATCATCATCAATGTTAACCATATCCCAGCTATCTAGAGCATGTCTACAACCTACTTTGATAAAATGACCATTAAAAATAAACCCGTTAGCACCTTCACAGCTAAAAGGATCTCCACCTCTTCCCATCATAGATGGTTCAAAGAGTCTATCTTCTACGTGTTCTG
>TARA_R110002020_G_scaffold462062_1_pt1 | contig 28881 bp, 36 predicted proteins | sample TARA_R110002020 | Tara Oceans TARA_R110002020 (sample SAMEA4396489) | marine metagenome | biome: Westerlies Biome; feature: [MES] marine water layer (ENVO:01000295) within the mesopelagic zone...; material: water (ENVO:00002006), including particulate matter (ENVO:01000060) such...
GCCGACGGAATCTTCGGTGAAGGTACCGGCGGTGATCAGGCCCTGCTTGGTGCCTTCGATAGTGAGATACGCGGGTGTTGGCATGGTGCTCTCCTTGCTTGAGATGAGGTGCCGGTGATGTCCGGCTGCCCATTAACAAACAAGAGCTGTGCCAACCGCATAAATTCGATACAAATCAAATAGTTAAATAGCACCCAAGGTCAGCCAAAAGGGCTTCTGTGACAGCGGTCACAGTGAATTGCGCAGAAAGCTGCGCACCACTGTGCAGGTTATTGCGCACCGGCCTGAGGGCCTTGGTTGCTGAGGGCTGGGGCGTAATGGGCGGCGGGGATTGGCGTGTGGGTTGCGCAAGTTTTTGCCAGTCATGTTGACTGACAACGCGCTAGGGTCAGCGGTTTTGCGCTCGCAGCTCGCGGGCTCGGCGGCGCTCCCCGGCGGCGGTAATAATGTCGCGCTGACGCGCATCGGTGGCGTTAGCCCACTCGAGTATTTCTTTCATCAGGCGGCCGCAACCCAGGCACTCGTCTGCGTCTAGGCAGCACTTGCGCACGCAGGGCGAGGCTTGCTGGCCGCGCTCGGTCACTCGGCGACCTCATCCAGCTCAAGCTCGACCTCATCGCCAGTCAACTCTTCAAGCACCTGAGACAGCACCTCGGAGAGCGAGCCCTCGCCGCTGTCGTGCTGCCAACCCTGATCGCCATGATAGCCAAAGTGCAAGGTGGTATTCGGCGTGGCCAGCCATAGCTCGCGGGAAGCGGGCTGGCGGCCCACAACCAGGCGTGTGCCGTCGGCCAGCACCAGCACCAGCGAGCCCTCCATGTGCTCCATTTCCAGATCAAGATCGCAGGCGTCAACCGCATGCTCGATCAAGTCCTGCACGTGATCTACCTGCTGGTGAAATTCCGCTTCGCTCACATCCTGCATGGGGTTCTCTCTTGTCTGTTGGCCACCGCATCTGGCTGCTGCAACGCCGCCGCTGAACGGCGGCTGATGCACCGAGCCGGGTGGCTGGGTATACTGCCGGATATTCTACCTGTAAGGAATCCAACATGAAGCATATCAGCGCACTCATCTTCGGCTTGCTGGTACTTGCTGGCTGCGGCCAGAAGGGCCCTCTTTATCTGCCAGAAGACACATCAGGCCAGCCGCCGACCCCGGCGCAGGAAGAACTGATCCAGGAACCGACCGAGAAGTGATGCAACAATGACCGCCTTTGATTATCGCCACGGCGAGCTACACGCCGAAGGCGTCGCATTATCTGCGATTGCCGCCGAGTACGACACCCCTTGCTTCGTTTACTCGCGGCAGGCCATTGAACAGGCCTATCAGGCCTGGGATTCGGCGCTACAGGGCGTGCCTCATTTGGTGTGCTTTGCCGTCAAGGCCAACTCCAATCTGGCCGTTCTGAACCTGCTGGCCCGTCAGGGCGCTGGCTTTGACATTGTGTCCGGTGGTGAGCTGGAACGTGTGTTGGCCGCCGGTGGCGAGCCTTCACGCATTGTGTTCTCTGGCCTGGGCAAAACCGCAGCAGAAATGCGCCGCGCGCTTGAGGTTGGCATTCATTGCTTCAACATCGAATCGACCGTCGAGCTGGAGCGCCTGCAATTGGTGGCCGCCGAGCTGAATATCAAGGCGCCGATCTCGCTGCGGGTCAACCCGGACGTGGATGCCAAGACGCACCCCTATATTTCTACCGGGCTGAAAGAGAACAAGTTTGGTATTGATATTGCCAATGCGCCAGCGGTCTACCGCCGCGCGGCCGAGCTGAGCCATATTGATATCTGCGGCGTGGACTGTCACATCGGCTCGCAGCTGACCGACGACACCCCGCTTATTGATGCGCTCAGGCGCCTGCTGGAGCTGATTGACGGCCTGGCAGAGGAAGGTATTCATATCCGTCACCTGGATTTGGGTGGCGGTTTGGGTGTGACCTACCGCGACGAGACGCCGCCCAGCCCCGGTGCTTACCTGGCCAAGGTGCGTGAGGCGCTGGCCGGTCGTGAGCTGACGCTGATGTTTGAGCCCGGCCGCTCTATCGTCGCCAACGCCGGGGTGATGCTGACCCGCGTCAACCTGCTGAAGCCGACCGAGCACAAGAACTTTGCGATCATCGACGGCGCCATGAATGATCTGATCCGTCCGGCACTCTATAGCGCCTGGATGGGTATCGACGCAGTCAAGCCGCGCAGCGACGCCGAGCTACTGAGCTGGGATATCGTCGGCCCGGTCTGTGAGACCGGTGATTTCCTCGGCAAGGACCGCGAACTGGCGCTGGCTGAAGGCGATCTATTGGCAGTGCGGTCTGCCGGTGCTTATGGCTTTGTCATGAGCTCCAACTACAACACCCGTCCGCGCGCCGCCGAAGTATTGGTCGACGGCGAGCACACCCATCTGGTGCGCCGCCGCGAAACGGTCGCCGAACTGATAGCCGGCGAGCGCCTGCTACCCGAGGACTGACATGCTGCTGCGATTCACCAAGATGCACGGGCTGGGCAACGACTTTATGGTTATTGACCTGGTCACTCAGCACGCGCAGCTGTTGCCCAAGCAGATCCGCCAGTGGAGCGACCGCCATACCGGTATCGGCTTTGACCAGTTGCTGGTGGTCGAGCCGCCAAGTTGCCCGGACGCGGACTTTCGCTACCGCATCTATAACGCTGACGGTAGTGAAGTGGAGCAGTGCGGCAACGGTGCGCGCTGCTTTGCCCGCTTTGTGCAGGACAAGCGCCTGACCGCCAAGAAGGTAATCCAGGTTGAAACCGCAGGCGGCCCCATCACCCTGCAAGTACGGCGGGATGGGCAGGTAACCGTAGATATGGGCGCGCCGCGCTTTACTCCAGCGGAGGTTCCCTTTATTGCCGAGCACGAGGCCGAGCAGTACGCCTTCGAGGTCGCGGGCGAGCAATTGATGGTCTCTGCAGTCTCCATGGGCAACCCGCACTGCGTAACCCTGGTGGACGAGATCAACAACGGCATGCTGGAACGCCTGGGCGCACTGATCGAGGCGCACCCGCGCTTTCCGCGCAAGGTCAATGCCGGCTTTATGCAGATAATTGACCCCGAACACGCCCGTTTACGGGTATTCGAGCGCGGCGTAGGGGAAACCCAGGCGTGCGGCACGGGCGCCTGCGCGGCAGCGGTCGCCGGTATCCGGCTGGGTCTGTTACGCTCCCCGGTACAAATTCAGCTACCCGGCGGCAACCTGCAAATCGAATGGGACGGCCCCGGCCAGCCCGTCATGATGACTGGCCCGGCAACCCGGGTCTACGAAGGACAGATACGCGTATGAGCGAGCAAAAGCGGCAGAGCAGCGACGACATTGATGCCGAACAGGTCGCCGATTACCTGCGGCGTCACCCGGCCTACTTCGCCGAACATGACGAGCTACTTACCGATCTGATCATTCCGCATCAACCGGGCCAGGCCGTATCGCTGGTTGAGCGTCAGGTAAAGTTACTGCGCGAGCGCAATATTGAAGTGCGCAATCGCCTGAACCAGCTGATGGATACCGCCCGCGAGAACGACCGGCTATTCGACAAGAGCCGTCGCCTGATCCTCAGCATGCTCGAAGCGCAGAGCCTGGAGCAGGTGATTGCCAGCCTGGAAGACAGTTTGCGCAATGACTTTCAGGTGCCTTTTGTCTGTCTGATTCTGTTTACCGAAGCTGACCGCTACAGCAACGCACATTGCGTCAGCCATGCGGCGGCCAAAGAGGCTATCGGTCACCTGCTCGACAACGGCAAACCGGTCAGCGGCGCGCTGCGCCCGGAAGAACTGAGCTTTCTGTTTGGCGAGTCCGCCGAAGAAGTAGCCTCTACCGCTTTTGCGCCCATCAGTCATGAGGGCCTGCATGGCGTACTAGCGCTCGGCAGCAAAGATTCACAGCAATACCGCAGCGCCACCGGCACCCTGTTTCTTGGCTACGTAGCCGATGCGCTGGCCCGTATTCTGTTGCGCCAACGTCCGCTGGCCGATGAAGCCCACGCCTGATACGCCCGGCACCTCCGAGGTGCCGGCGGTCGATCACGATGTAGACGCCTTTCTGCGCCACCTGCGCACCGAGCGTCAGTTGTCGCCCCGCACCCTGGAAGCCTATGCGCACGACTTGCAGCAGTTGGGTCTGTTCCGCCATGAACGCAAGCTCAGCAGCTGGGATCAGCTCAGCAGCGCGCAGTTACGCCACTATGTGGCGCAGCAGCATCAGCGCGGCATCTCACCGCGCAGCCTGCAACGCCAACTCAGCACCGTACGCAGTTTTTATCGCTATCTATTGCGCGAGCAGCGCTGCCAGATCAATCCGGCGCTGGACCTGCGCGCGCCCAAGGCGGGCAAGAAACTACCCAAAACCCTGGACGCAGACCTCGCCAGCCAGTTGCTCGATGACAATGGCGATCCGGACTGGCTGCAGGTACGGGATCAGGCGATGCTGGAGCTATTCTATTCGTCCGGTCTGCGCTTGTCGGAGCTGGCTGGACTCGACGTCGCCGATCTGGACATGCAACAAGGCGAGGTACGGGTGCTCGGCAAGGGTAATAAAACCCGCCTGCTGCCCGTGGGACGCATGGCACTAACGGCGCTGGAGGCCTGGCTCAAGGTCAGGCCAGCGCAGCAGGAGGCGGCACAACCGGTGTTTGTCAGCCAACGCGGCAGCCGCCTGACCACTCGCGCGATTCAGCTGCGGGTGCGGCGGCGCGGCGTCGAACGCATCGGCCAGCACCTGCATCCGCACATGCTCCGCCACTCCTTCGCCAGCCACATGCTCGAATCCTCCGGTGACCTGCGCGCGGTGCAGGAACTGCTCGGGCATGCTGATATCAGCACGACGCAAATTTATACCCATCTGGATTTCCAACATCTCGCGCAGGTCTACGACAAGGCCCATCCGCGCGCCAAACGCAAAGCAGATACCGAATGATTCAACTCGTCACCTTTGATCTCGACAACACCCTGTGGGAAACCGAATCGGTGGTCGTTGCCGCCGAGCAAGCGCTAATGCGCTGGCTGGAGAAAAACGCGCCTAAGTTTGCTCAGCAACTCGACGCCGACGCCCGCATGGCCCTACGTAGCGAAGTGCTGGAAGCTCAGCCCGAGCTGCGCCACCGCGTCACACCATTGCGTATTGCCGTGCTGGAGCTGGGCCTGCGCAAAGCGGGTTATTCCGCCGAGCAGGCCAGTGAACTGGCGGCCAAGGGCTTTACCGTATTTCTCGACGCGCGCCACAAGCTGGAGTACTTCCCGCATATGGAAATCGTGCTGGAGTTGCTGTCACGGCAGTACCAGCTGGCGAGCATTTCCAATGGCAACGCAGACGTGCGCAGGCTGGGGCTGGATCGTTTCTTCAAGATCATCGTTTCAGCCGACGATGTGGGCTTGAGCAAACCGGACCCCGCGCCCTTTCTCACCGCGCTGGAGGCGGCAGGTGTCGAGCCGGCACAGGCACTGCACATTGGCGATCATCCTGGCGATGACATCCAGGGCGCCTTGGATGTAGGCATGCACACGCTCTGGTTCAACCCGCAGGGCAAGGCCTGGCCACAGCAGCCGCGCGCCCATGGCGAGGTCCGCTGCCTGAGCGAAATACCGCCGTGGCTGAACCGTTACGTGAAATACGCTCGGCCCTGACGCGCAGGTGCCGCCGCTACTGAGCGGCGGCATAAAGGCCGCACAGCCGCCCGGAACTAGATAGGACGACTACCGTATTTGCTGTCCGGTTTCTTCGGCGGATCGGCGACCACGTTGGAGTCGATCTCCTGCACCTTGCCACCACGCGACAGAAACTCTTCCATCTGCCGCGCCAGCTCATCGCGCTCACGGTCCTTGGCTTCAACAGAAGGGCCTTCCAGCTCTTCCGCCGGTGCATTCTTCTTGCGCGGCTTGCTGGCGACTACCTCGCCATCAGCGTCATCATCATTGTCATCCGGCTGATCGTTGGCGGTGGTCTCTGCCACGCCTTCGTAATCATCGTCCATATCGTCACTCATGCCCCAACACCCTCCCAAGGGAAAACACGCTATATATAGCGCATTCAGATGATTTGGCTAGTACCCGCTGACAATTTTTTTATACCGAGGACCGCTGATTTACAGTTCCGCCCCTTCTGTCAGACGCGCCAATTGGTCCAGATCGGTCTGCACGCCTGAGGTTTCTCGGATACGCGAGAGTATCTGACGCTTGAGTTCAATGAAGTCCGGCTCCAGCTTCATGTCCTGATGACGCACCTTTGGCAAGGGCACCTCATAGATACTGTCGATACGCCCCGGCCTTGGCGCCATCAGCACGATACGGCTACCCAGATAGATGGCCTCTTCTACGTCATGGGTGACGAACAGGATGGTGCTTTTCTCCAGGCGATGCACATGGCGAATCAGGTCGTGCATCACTTCACGGGTCTGCGCGTCCAGCGCGCCGAAAGGCTCATCCATCAACAGAAAGTCCGGGCGGGGCATCAGTGCGCGGGCGATGGCTACACGTTGTTGCATGCCGCCGGATAACTGGCTGGGATAGGCTTCACTGAAGTCGCGGAGCCCCATCAGATTGAGCAGCGCATCGGCGCGGCCAGAGGCGGTTTCAACATCCGACTGGCTGTGTACGGTATCGGCAATCACCTTGAGCTGACGGCAGAACTTGATGTTCTGATTCACGTTCAGCCAGGGGTAGAGACTGTAATGCTGAAACACCATGGCGCGATCAACACCGGGGCCGTCTATCGGCTGATCGTGCAGCAGAATGTCGCCGCTGCTATGCGTCTCAAGGCCAGCCAGAATGCGCAACAGGGTAGACTTGCCACAACCGGATGCGCCGACAAAAGTGATGAACTCATTAGGCTCTACTTCAAGATTGACGTCACGCAGGGCCTCAATGCTCTGATCACGGGTCTCAAAGGTTTTGCCTACATTGCGAATACTGATACAGGAGTTGCTCATGGCTCACCTCTTCTGCCAATGAAATGCCCGACGCCCGATCCAGCGGAACGCCTGGTCGGTCAGCAGTCCGATCAAACCGATCAACAGGATGCCGGCAAAAATCTTGTCGGTGTGCATATAGCGCTGCGCGCGCAGAATCGCGTAACCCAGGCCGGAATTGGATGCGACCAGTTCGGCGACGACCAGGTAGGTCCAGGCCCAGCCGCAGGTGATGCGCAGCGTATCCAGCAAGGCCGGGCGCGCTGACGGCAGGACCACCAGACGGATGATTTCGGTACGCGATGCGCCCATGGTCTGCGCCGCTTCTATTTGCGCCATCGGCACCCGGCGAATGTCTTCAGCTGCCATCAGCACCATCTGAAAGAAGGTGCCAATAAAGATGATCAGAATCTTCGAGCCTTCACCAATCCCTACCCACAGCATGACCAGCGGGATAAAAGCGACCGCTGGCATATAGCGGATAAAGTCGATCAAGGGCTCCAGCGTCGCCTGGACCGGCTTGTAGGTACCCAGATACAAGCCCAGCGGCAAGGCAATCAAGGCCGAGATCAAAAAGCCAGCCATGACGCGATAAACACTGATGGTGATGTCGCCCCAGAGGCCGTCCTCCAGCCACCAGTTCCAGGTTCGCTCTGCGACGGCAATCGGTCCCGGCATGAACAGCGGATCATTCAGCCCCATGGCGGTGTAAAGCCACCAGATGAAAAAAGGCGCAATCAAACCGAGGGCCGTCAGTAAACCAGCGGTTCTGGGTGGCAATGAACCGCGCACCGTCCACCAGCGAGAGCGGCGCTTGCGCACCGGGGCAGCAGCCGGGGTTTCAGGTAATGGGGCTGGTGCGTTCATACCAGTATCTCCTTGTTCAAGTCCTGCAGACGGGGTAACGGCGCTCGGCGCCAGCCGTTCTCTGGGGGATATATACCGAGTGCGGCGACGGGTAACTCAGCCCAAGGCTGCGCATCAACCGGCAGCGGGAACAGGCTGCCGCTGGATGCCGACAAGGTGCTGTATAAAATCTGCCAGGGCTGCTCGCCGCCCTGAATGCGGCCGAAGGTCAGCTCGCAGCCCAGCAGCAGATCGACGTCACGTGCGCTTTCATGCTGCAGATAGTGCTGCAGCGAGAGCCGCCCGCTCAGCCGCAATGGCCGGTCAGCGGCAAACATAAAATAGTCCCCGGCGCGCAACAGACAGGCACGACGGCCAGTGCCATCAGCGCTGTGCAGCCAGGTTTGCTCAACCACGCCAACCGAGTCAGGCAAGCGCTGCCAGATCTCCAGATAGCTGTCGTCCAATGCGGTTTCGTGCACTTCATCGGCATTGATAAAGCGCATATTGCCGATATCAGTGCCGCTGTCGGGGTGAAAGTCGATTGCCCGGTGCCACTGACAGCGTGTCTCGGTGGCTTCCGTCAGACCGGCAAAGCCAGACAGGCGAATACGCTCACGCGGCAGCGTTGGGCAAGGATCGGGAATGCGCAGATCGGCGTGCAGATGCTCGCTCTGCAACCAAAACACCCTTGTTGTGGTGTCTTCTGAGCCATCGGCTAGGCGCAGTAGCGTACGCTGCCAGACCCCGTGATAACTGGCTGGAACCGGATTCATTGGTGATACTCCGGAAAACGTTTGAGGGTGCGCCAAAACGCCATGTCGTGATTTGGCCACAGGTCGGCACCGGTCTCGCCGGCGATCTGTTTGAGCTTGCGAATACTGTCCACCGCCATATCATCGCGATCGCGCCAGCACGTACCGGGGGCTATTTCGTCATCGAGATTTTCCTGCAGATCAGCGGCATCTCCCGCCAGAATCACTGGAGCCCCATGCGGTAGCTCGATCATCAGCGACATATGGCCGGCAGTATGGCCGGGGGTATTGATGGCCCGCAGGCCCGGCAGCAGGTCGTACTCTTCCTGCTGCAAGCGCCACCGCAGGTTGCCGGCAAAATCATCGGCAAAGTAGGCATCGTCCGCCGGCTCGCGGGCGGCCTCCAGCTCGGCTACATGCACGTGCACCTCGGCACCGCAGACATCACAAAGCCCACCGGCATGATCAAAATGCAGGTGACTGAGAAAGACCATGTCGATATCGGCGGTGGTCAGCCCCAATTTGGCCAGGTGAGCCTGCAAACGCTGCTCTTCACTCATCTGCGGCGGCCCCATAGGGAACGCCTCGGGGTCATACCAGCGAGCGCGCAGTGCCGGATCGGTGAGCTTGTTGTAATCACATCCCACGTCGAACAGCACACGCCCCTGCCGGGTCTCTATCAGAAAGGCCAAAATCGGCGCTTCAATCTGCACGCCCTGACCGCGACCGCGCGTGGAAATCGACTTGTCGTAGTGATGCGTTGCGGTCAGCAAAGGCCAGAGTTTTTGTACCTGTGTCATGCGGCCTCCCGCAGGCGCATCAGCAGCGCCTGACTGTCGCAGCACTCGCCAAAGATGCCGCCTTCCACCTCGATCATCGCCAGCGCCGCGGCGTGCAGATCGGCATGCGCCGAGCCACAGGCGTCGCGTACGGTCAGACAGTTGAAGCCGCGATCAATCGCGCTGCGCAGCGTGGAGCTGACACAGACCTCGGTGGTCACCCCGGTGATGATCAGACTGTCGATGCCACGCGTGCGCAGAATCAGCTCAAGATCGGTCGCGGCAAAAGCGCAATAACCGGGCTTGTCGATAACCGGCTCACCCGCGTGCGGCTGTAACTCGTTAATCAGGTCGTGGCCGTATTCACCACGCACCAGCAGCCGACCCAGAGGGCCGGCCGATCCTATGGGCGCGCCGCTGCGCTCGGAACGAATACGCTTCCAGGCTGGCAGGTCGGAGAGGTCCGGCCGATGCCCTTCACGGGTATGCACCACCAGCATGCCACTCGCCCTCGCCGCTGCCAGTAGCGCCTGCTGCGCCGCAATGGGCGCGCGCAGCCGCTGAATATCCAACCCCGCATGTTCGGCATAACCGCCCGGTGCGCAGAAGTCGCGCTGCATGTCGATCAGCAGCAAAGCAGCGCGTTCAGGTTGCAGCGCCAGCATGGTCAGGCCTCCAGCTTGAATTCATAGCGAACCGCAGCAGCAATACCGCTGACGATGTCATCCGCCATACGCGCGCCTTTCTCGGCGGTCGATCCCAGCGCCGAAGACAACACACCCGATGGCGGTACCCACTCTGTGCGCGTGGGATACATGTCGTAGGGCGGGAAGTCTGCTGGTGGATCGTTGGGAATCTGCTCCAGGCTGACCAAATGCGGCAGATAGTGCAGCATCAGCGAGGTCTCGATAACCGCCGCGTGCTCCAAGGCAAAACCGGGGAAACCGTCCGGAAAAATGTCTTCCAGCGTTTCTTCCTTGCAGAAGTCCCAGTGCTCCAGCCGCATCACTTCCAGCTCGCAACCGGCACCGAGCTCACGCTGTGCCAGCTGGATACCTTCAGTCACAAACCAGGTGTTCTCGTAATGCCCCAGCACCAGCACCAGACGCTTGACCCCATGGCGAGCGAACTCGCGTACTGCGTCCTGCACCAGGGCGATCAGGGTGGCGCCGTCGAGGCTGGTGGTGCCGCAAAAATGTTGGCCGCCACCGCACTTGGGCTGCGACTTGTAACCATAAGCCAATGCCGGGGCAACGATACCGCCAACCTGCGCGGCCACATCGGCACTCAGCGCGGTGGACAATAGCGCATCGGTGCCCAACGGCAGATGCGGGCCATGCTGTTCGGTCGCGCCGCAGGGTAAAAACACCACTGCGCCCTGCTCGACTCGTTGCTGGTATTCAACCCAGCTGATCTGGTCCATATGTACGCTTGCCATCAGGATGTACTCCTCGCTAATTCAGTCTTGGGTATCTGTTCCGGCCAGCCCGCCATCACCGCCGCCAGGGTAACCATGCCAGCGCCGATCCAGGTGCGCAGGCCAATGGGTTCATCATTCAGCCAGGCAACCGACAGCACCGCCGCTATCAGTTCGAATACCACCAGAACGGCGGCCTTGCTGGCCGGCAGGTGGGTCACGCCGTACTGCGCTGCCAGGGTCGCGAGCAACAGCCAGGCAATCGCAAACACCACGATCCATAACCAGACCTGCACCTCCAGCACTGGCATGCGCTCGGTGAACAGCAGGCAGGCAAGCCCGGCAAAGAGCGCGCTGCCAACAAAGGCCGCGACTGTCTTGCTGGTCATGGGTACCTGGTCGGCGGCGCGGGTAGCCAGGTTGTTCAGGGCGAAACCCAGCCCGGCACTAACCGCCAGCCAGTCGATCGCAGTCATGCTGTTGAAGGTGTTACGACCGACACCCAGGGTTACGCCGATGCCTATCAGCGCCAGCACCAGTGCAGTCAAGCGCAAGCCGGTGATGCGCTCACGCAGCAGCAACCAACCACCCAGCACACCCCAGACCGGCGCCAGATAGAACAACAGCATCACCCGAACCAGATCCTCTGCCAGCGACAGCGACGACAACAAGGACGCATTGGCCCAACCACCAAACAGGATGATGCCCAGCAGACCCCAGCGTTGCGGCCACCAGGCCGCGCGCTGCCGGTAGATCAGCGGCAACGCGAACAACGCAATCAAGCCGTAACTCGCCAGCACCATGGGCATACCGCTGATACCCTGCTCCGCAAACGCCTGCAGCGGCAGCCAACTGGTGCCCCACATGATGGTGGCGATAATCAGTATCCATTCGGGACGCAGCATCAGCCGCCCATCCAGGCACCGCCATTGGCACCCAACATCTGACCGGTAAAAAAGCTGGCCGCTGGCGACAATAGAAAGCACACCGCCGCGGCAATTTCATCAGGGCGGCCGAGCCGTCCGGCTGGAATCGCCAGCTCCTTAGCGATCCACTCCTCGCTCATATGCTCGACCGACACCATGGCCGTATCCACCGGCCCCGGCGCCACGCCGTTGACCCGAATGGCCGGGGCGAACTCGCGCGCCAGTGCTTTGGTCAAGCCGATCACGCCCGCCTTGGCCGTGCAGTAAGCAACGTAGTTTTCTCGGCCCAGATGCCCAAGCTCAGAGCTGATATTGACGATAGCGCCACGCCCTGCGGTGCTCATGCCTTCCAGCGCATGCCGACAGCAGCGATACACGCCATCCAGATCGACTGCCATGATTTGCCGCCAGTCAGCCTCGGACGTATCCAGAAAGGCTTGCTCCTGAATGATCCCCGCATTATTGACCAGGCCGTCGAGCGGGCCATTGGCGGTGATACAGGCAAACATTTCAGCGACCGCATCGGGATCACTGACATCTGCTTCGATGGCGATCGCACGACCGCCGGCAGAGACAATCTCGTCTACCAGCACCGCAGCGGCATCCGCCTGGCCCAGGTGGTTAATCCACACTTCGGCCCCGCGCCCCGCCAGCATTTGCGCGCAGGCGCGGCCAATACCGGTCGCCGCGCCTGTCACCAGCATCCGCTGGCCCTTGAAATCCTGGATACTCATCAGTGCATTACCTCACCCCGGCTAACCACCAGCGCTTGCCCGGTTATGGCCGCGGCGGCAGAGGAGCCAAGGAACAAAAATGTGCCGGCCAGATCAGCCGGCGTGAGCAGCTCGGGGATCGCTTGAGCCGATAAAATATGTTGCAGCTCATCGTCTTCACTGCGACCGCTTTGCTGCGCCATGCTGCGCAGTGACGCCATCGCGGCATCGGTACCGATCCAGCCCGGACACACCGCGTTCACACGAATACGCTGCGCCCCCAGTTCCCAGGCCAGCGAGCGGGTCAGACCAATCACGGCGTGTTTGCTGGCGACATAAGCCGAGAATCCGGCAACCGCACTCAGCCCCCAGATAGAGGACTGATTGATCACGCTGCTGCCCTCGGCAAGTAGTGGCAGCAGAGCGCGGGTCAGGCGCAGCATCGACACCACGTTATTGTCGAGCTGGGTCTGCCAGCGCTGATTGGCATCGGCACTGGCATCCAGTAATGGCGTCGGCTGCTCCATCCCCGCGTTGTTGACCAGCACCTGCACCTGCTCGCAGCGGTCAGCCAGCGCCAGGGCGTAGTCGCTGACCGCGGCATCATCGTTCAAATCAAGCGCGCTGCCCTGCACCGCCGTCACGCTGGCCAGCTCATCGACGACAGCGGCCAGCGCATCGCCATTGCGATCCAGCAGCTCCAGGCGAGCGCCCTGCGCTGCAAAAGCCTGGGCCAGGCCACGGCCGATGCCGCTGGCCGCGCCGCTGATCACCACTGTGCGGCCGCTATAGTCCAATGTCTGCATGCTCATACCGCCGTCAAAAAGGACACGCCGACCGCGCCGTAGAAGTTCTCGGCCCGCTTGGGTCCATCAACGAACTCGCCATAATCCTCACTCAGCACACGGCGCACCCGGTGACGATGAAAACTGCTCAGCAATTCATCCATCGGCACCACCTGGCGGTAGCCATCGCCATACAGCTCTGCGTGCAGTTTGGGCAGGCGATACCAGGGCGCTACCGGCTTTTCATGGTGCGCGTTGTGATACGCGAAGTTGAGCAGCAGCAGGTTCAGCGCCGGCCAGCGCAGCGACACCACGTTGCTGAAGGTATTGAGCTGCTCGTAAGCGCGATCACGCAGCTTGTCGGCGGGAATCTTGGCGTCTTCTTCCAGCACGGCGAAAGCGTCATAGGTGTGCTGGTAAGCGTCGGCGAAGCGCAGCACCGTGACCATGATCATCCAGGCCAGGCAATAGAGCACCAGCGCACTGAACGACAGCCAGCCCAGCAGGGCAAAGAGCGCGCTGCGCACCAGCAGCACCCTGAGTACCTTGCCGCGCCTGGCACGGTGCTTTTCGCTCTTGCTGATGAAAGGCAGCAGCACCACATAGAAATGCATGATCAGCTCGACTGCCGGGATGTACGCCCACTCCAGTGCCAAAATCAGCTTGCGCGTCCAGGCCGGCAAGCCATTGATGAACTCCTTGCTGTCGAAGGTAATGACATCGGCGCGGTCAACGTGATGACGCATGTGCTTGCGCCGCAGATCCTGAAAGTCGGCGTAGCAGCCGCCCGTCATCCAACTGAAGACTTCGCCCGCCCGCGCGTTGTGCGCCGGCTTGCTAAAAATGGTGCCATGAGCAAACTCATGGATCAGGTAGGCGCCGATCACCATCGCGTGCGCCAGCAATAACAGTCCGACCAGCTTGGCCAGCCAGTGCGGCGTCAACAGCAGACCTATGCCGGCGGCATAACCACCCACACTGTAGGCCATCGCGAGACTGTTCCAGACTCGGCCGTCGGCGTAACGGTAAAGCGGCTTGGACTTGGCTTGGGATGTAGACATGCTTCCTCCCGGAATACAGCGCAGTGGGCAGGTGCAGGGCACCTGCCCGGTTGATTACTGGGTCAGGTCGTTAACAAAGCTGGGGTCGAAGGTATCGGCAAAATCCGGTACTGCCGGAATCTGCTTGTTCTTCACCAGCAGGTCGGCGATAACCGCACCGCTACCATAGAAGGAGGTGGTTTCCTCGGACTCGACAAAGTTCTTACCCATCTCATCCAGCGGAATGTTGTAAACACCTTCCATCTGCTCCATGGCTTCGGCACCGGTCACGCCGAGTACCTTACCGATGATCTCGGCGGACTCTTCAGGGTGCGCCTGCATGTATTCAAGCCCCGCCTGGTAACCCTTGATCATTGCGCTGATGGCTTCGGGCTCGGCTTTGATCATGTCTTCGTCAAAAGCCAGCACGTCGGTAATCAGGCCCGGCGCGTCCTTGGAGGAATAAACCACATGGAATTTATCGCCACCGGCCATGCCCAGAATCTGCGACACGTTAGGCTCGTAGGTCACGCCAATCGGCAGGCTGCCGGAGGCCATGGCGCTGGGTATACCTTCTGGCGTCATGTTGACGGGCTGAATGTCCTTGTCCGTCATGTCATTGGTCTGCAGCGCATAAGCCAGCAAAAAGTCGGAGGGTGACAGCGGGTTGAAGCCAACCTGCTTGCCGCTAAAGTCAGCCACTGAGGCAATCGACTTTTCGGCAACAATGGCGTCACCGCCGTTGGAGAAGTCGATAGGCATCACGACGCGATGCTTCAGGCCCTTGGCGACGGAACCCACTACCTGGTCGTAGGTAAGCATGGCACCGTCCACGGCACCGCCGGCCATGGCCGAAGGTAGTAACGCCGGATCATTGAAGAACTGCAGCTCCACATCCAGACCAAACTGGTCGTAAAGGTCGAGTTTGTCGGCAACGTAGAAAGGACCATAACCGGCCCAGACAACAGTACCTATGGTCATGGAGTCAGCTGCTTGTGCAGCAACGGGAGATAGTGCGGCAGCGGCGGCCAGACTGGCGCCAGCCAGAGTCTTGCGGATAAAACTGAAACGTGAGGCGCTCATGGGTACAACTCCTACACAGTGAAAAAAAGGCACGGGGCGACGTCGTCATGACGGTCTCCCGGGCTTTTATCCCGCCGTGTAGTTCTCATTCCTTGAGAACCGGAAAACTCTCGGACCAGTCACCTGCATTGCAGGCCGGAACCCTAGTTCGCCTAGTTACCACTCCAGTGTGTGATGCGTCATGAGTCAATGACGACTCATCCCGTTTCACTGATTAACAATGCATTCTTGATGCCATCGAGCCATTAAAAAATAAATTTATTGCGTATCAAGGGCTTGAAGCCCATGAAAGAACTGGCCCGGCAGCAAACTCACACTTTCAGGGCGCTTGCATGCCCAAAAATAGAGCCGAGCACACCATTGCGGTGCGTCTACTCACCCTGCATTGTTGCCAATAGATGTCGGCTACTCGCGTGCACGCGATGCTCGCCCAGATAGATCCCCTGCCAGGTACCCATTGCCAAGCGCCCGCCGCTGATGGGAATGCTCAGCTGCACGCCCAGCAGACTGGATTTGATATGCGCGGTCATATCATCCGGGCCTTCATAGATATGCTTGAAGTAAGGCGCATCGTCCGGCACGGCGCGGCGAAAAAAGGCTTCGAAGTCTTCACGTACCAGTGGGTCGGCGTTCTCGTTCACCGTCAGCGAGGCAGAGGTGTGCTGTAACCAGAGGTGTAACACCCCGGTACGGATTGAATCCAGCTCCGGTAGCGCCGCGCGTATTTCCTGATCGATCAGGTGAAAACCGCGCGGGCGCGCCTTCAGACGAATCTCTTTCTGTAGCCACATCACACATCCTCCTGCTGAACCGGCCAAAAACGCAGACTAGCATGTGCCTAGGGCTGCCTGATTACATCTCCTGAGCGCGTTGCGCCTGCTCCGCCAAACGCAGGGTTTCATGCTGCTCCATGGCTAACAGATCCTGCATCAGCTCACGCCCGTCTGCGGTCTCGGCCCGCCCTTGCAAGTAGCGGTACAAATCCAGCGCATCGTTGTGCAGATTAAACACCTCGGCACACACCGCCTCGTAGCTCATACCGGCAAAACTGGTTTCAGTAGCCAGCGCACGGGTACGCTCATTATCGGTGAAATAGTCATACACCCAGCTGTCCAGCACGTTGATGTCGGCCTGCTCTTCAAAGCGCACGACCATTTGCTGCATACAGCGCTCGTGATCAGCCAAATACTGCAACAGCCAGCGCATGCGCTCAGCAGTGTCCGTTGCCAGCGCACCCGCCTCCAGGCACTTGGCCAACTGTCCGTGCAGGTGCTGCGTCCATTCAATCAACTCACGATAGGTTTCCGCTTTCATCAAGCCTCCTGCTGTTGTGTCTGAATTCAATCAATCATGCATGATTTTATCGGCGCTAATGCGCCCAGGTTCAGCGCAGGCTGTAACCGGCGATGTCCGGCATACCACTCAGCCTAGACCAAGCGACCTTACTTCAACCGACTGGCCCTAAGACGCAAGGCATTGCTGATCACGCTGACCGACGACAACGACATTGCGGCGGCGGCGATAATCGGCGACATCAACACGCCCATGAAGGGATACAGGATACCGGCCGCGACAGGCACACCTACCGCGTTATAGACGAAGGCAAAAAACAGGTTCTGTCGAATGTTGCGCATGGTCGCGCGTGACAGCTTGCGCGCCTCGACTATGCCCATGAGGTCACCGCGCAGCAGGGTGATACCGGCGCTTTCGATCGCCACATCAGTGCCTGTGCCCATGGCGACACCCACATCAGCGGTCGCCAGCGCAGGTGCATCATTCACGCCATCGCCCGCCATCAATACCACCTTGCCCTGATCGCGCAGCTGTTGCACTACCCGGCCCTTGTCCTCTGGCAGCACCTCGGCCTCAACGCGATCTATGCCCAGGCTACGCGCGACCGCTTGCGCTGAAGTGTGATTGTCCCCGGTCAACATCACCACCTCGATGCCGTCATCCTGCAACGCCTTGATTGCGTCGGCCGTGGTCTCTTTGATCGGATCGGCAATCGCAATCAGCCCCGCAAGCTGCCCATCCACAGCGGCAAAAATAACTGTAGCGCCACCATGACGCAGCTCGTCGGCCTGATCGCGGTAGGCGGTCACGTCAACCTGAAGCTCCTGCATCAGCAGCGTATTACCGAGCGCCACCTGCTGCCCTTCAACCTGACCCACCACGCCTTTGCCGTTGGGTGAGTCGAACTCTGTGGCGTCGCTGAGTTGCAGCTCCCGCTCCCGGGCCTTCTCAACAATGGCGCTGGCCAGCGGATGCTCGCTGCCCCGTTCCAGTCCGGCAGCCAAGCGCAGCAGTTGCGCCTCTTCAAAGCCGTCAGCTGGCCGGATCGCGGTCACGCTGGGCTTGCCTTCGGTCAGCGTGCCGGTCTTGTCGACCACCACAGTGTCGACCTTTTCCAACCGTTCGAGCGCTTCGGCATCACGAATCAGGATGCCGTTCTGCGCGCCACGTCCCACGCCGACCATAATCGACATCGGCGTAGCCAGCCCCAAGGCACAGGGGCAGGCAATAATCAGCACACTCACTGCGGCGATCAAGCCATAGGCCATCGCCGGTTCCGGCCCCCAGATAGACCAGGCAATAAACGCGACCAACGCCACCAGCACCACGGCCGGGACAAAGTAACCCGCCACCCGGTCGGCCAGCCCCTGGATCGGCGCTCGGCTGCGCTGCGCGCTGGAGACCATCTGAACAATCTGCGCCAGCATAGTATCGCGGCCGATCTTGTCGGCCCGCATGACAAAAGAGCCCTGACCGTTGATGCTGCCGCCCACCACCTGATCACCCACTGTCCGACTCGCGGCCAGCGGCTCGCCGGTCACCATGGATTCGTCGATGTTTGAGCGCCCCTCCAGAATCTCGCCATCCAGCGGCACCTTGTCGCCGGGGCGCACGCGCAAACGGTCACCCACAGCTACCTGGTCGAGCGGCACTTCCTGCTCATCACCCTGCGCATCCAGACGGCGCGCCGTTGCCGGTGCCAGATCCAACAGCGCCCGAATCGAGCCCGAGGTCTTCTCGCGTGCGCGCAATTCCAATACCTGACCCAGCAACACCAGCACTATGACCACGGCTGCCGCTTCAAAGTAAACGGCAACCGAGCCGTCAGCCTGACGAAACGCCAGTGGAAACACCTCCGGTATCAGCGTGGCCACCACACTGAACACCCAGGCCGTACCCGTACCGATAGCAATCAAGGTAAACATGTTGAGATTGCGCGAGCGCAGCGAGCGCCAGCCGCGCACAAAGAATGGCCAACCGGCCCAGAGCACCACCGGCGTTGCCAGAACCAGCTGTACCCAGTTGGACAATTGCGGCGCCATGAGCTGATGCCAGCCAAAGATATGGCCGCCCATTTCCATCAAAAAAACCGGTAGCGCGAATACCAGCCCCAGCCAGAACCGGCGCTGCATGTCTTGCAGCTCGGCGGAGGGTCCTGTGTCTGCAGTGACCTCCTCCGGTTCCAGCGCCATGCCGCAGATCGGGCAATCTCCGGGGCCGTCCTGCCGTACCTCGGGATGCATCGGACAGGTAAAGATGGCACCCGGCGGTGCCGATTCCGCCTGCGCAGAGCCTGTGCCTGGCGCAAGATAACGCTGCGGATCAGCCAGAAATTTCTGTCGGCACCCGGCGGAACAGAAGTACCAGGTTTTGTCCGCATGCTCGGCGTGATGCTCGGTTTTGTCTGGGTCTACGGTCATCCCGCAGACGGGATCCTTTACTGATCCAGAGGATTCGTCATGGTGGCAACAACTGTGTTCAGCAGACATTCCAGCGCCCCTTTTTCCAATTCGCTAACACCTTGGCGGCTAAACCGGCAAAGCGTGCTCCCAGTGAGAGAAGGTGGTCAGCCATCGACCTTCAACTTTCCGCGTACCCGGCAAACCGTTGCAAAACCTGTCCGCCAGCTACCCACAGGGCCGACCTGCCGTCTCACATAAATAGCGCCAAGCTGCGCAGCCGCTGTCTCGTCTACCGCGCCCGCGCATGACAGCCCTATAAACCGAGGGTAAACTAGCTGCCTGCGGCTGCCGACCAGCGCCCAGCTTACCCCTTGATATCTACCTCTGCCGGAGTCACCGGCCAGGACTCCAGCATGATTCGCATAAACGAGCTGCAATTACCTCTTGATCACCCCACCGACGCCCTGCGCCCGGCCATTGTTGCGCGCCTGAAGATAACGGATGCGCAGCTTGTGGATTTCACCGTATTCAAACGCAGCTACGACGCGCGCAAGAAGAACAGCGAAATCACCTTCGTCTATATCATCGACGTGACGCTGGACAACGAAGCACCCGTGCTCGAACGCTTTGCCGATGATCGCAACGTTCGCCCGGCCCCCGATACCGCGTATTACCCGGTTGCCCAGGCGCCTGAGGGCTTGACCGAACGCCCGCTGATTATCGGCTTTGGTCCTTGTGGCCTGTTTGCTGCGCTGACATTGGCGCAGATGGGCTTCAAGCCTATCGTACTGGAGCGGGGTAAGGATGTACGCAAGCGCACCAAGGACACCTGGGCGTTATGGCGCAACAAGGTGTTATCGCCAGAATCCAACGTGCAGTTTGGTGAAGGCGGCGCTGGGCTGTTCTCCGACGGCAAGCTCTACAGCCAGATAAAAGACCCCAAGTTCTATGGTCGCAAGGTGATGCATGAGTTTGTCCGCGCTGGCGCGCCAGAAGAAATCATGTTCGTCAGCAAACCGCATATCGGCACCTTCCGTCTGACCGGCGTGGTATCGAGCATGCGCGAAGAGATCAAGGCGCTGGGTGGTGAGGTCCGCTTTGAAAGTCGGGTGACCGACTTTCTTCTCGAGGACGGGCGTATTGAAGGCGTGCAACTCGATAACGGCGAAGAAATCCGCAGCCGTTATGTGGTGCTTGCGCTGGGGCACAGCGCGCGCGATAGCTTCCGCAAGCTGCACGAGCGCGGCGTCTATGTTGAAGCCAAGCCCTTTGCCGTGGGCTTTCGCATCGAACATCCGCAATCGCTGATCGATAAGGCGCGACTGGGCAAATACGCAGGCCACCCGGAACTGGGTGCGGCGGATTACAAATTGGTGCACCACGCCAAAAACGGCCGTGCGGTCTACAGCTTCTGCATGTGCCCTGGCGGCATGGTGGTCGCGGCCACCTCAGAGCCTGGCCGCGTAGTCACCAATGGTATGAGCCAGTATTCGCGCAACGAACGTAATGCCAATGCCGGTATTGTGGTCGGCATTCATCCGGAAAAGGACTTCCCCGGCAGCCCGCTGGCGGGGGTTGAGTTACAGGAGCAGCTCGAATCTCGCGCCTATGAACTCGGTGGCAGTGACTACTGTGCGCCCGGTCAGTTGGTGGGCGACTTTATTCGCGGTAAAGCGTCAAGCAGCCTCGGCGAGGTACAGCCCTCGTATCAGCCTGGCGTGCTGCTCGGCGATCTGGCACAGGCACTGCCGGGCTACGCGATTGACGCCATCCGTGAAGCCTTGCCGGCCTTCGGCAAACAGATTCGCGGCTTCGACCGCCATGACGCGGTACTCACCGGGATCGAAACCCGCACCTCTTCACCGGTGCGCATCAAGCGCAACAACCTCTCCCTGCAAAGCCTCAACACCCGCGGTCTGTACCCCGCAGGTGAGGGTGCCGGCTACGCTGGCGGCATCCTCTCGGCCGGCGTGGACGGCATCAAGGTTGCTGAAGCACTGGCCATGGCCATGTTGGCGGACCTGCAGAGCGAGACCAGCTAAAGCCACCGCGCGCGTCGTGCTTTTCTATACTTAGATTAGGTTTGCCGCACTACTTTTTTTCACAACGTAAAAACAAACAAAGAGGGCGCCCAATGGGCGCCCTCTTTGTTATTTCCGGTAGTGCCAGTCAGCTTACTTCTTGCTGCTGGTGAACTCCGGATAGGCTTCCATACCGCACTCGGAGATATCGACGCCTTCGTACTCTTCTTCTTCGCTGACGCGCAGGCCCATCACCAGTTTGATGACGCTCCATACGATCAGGCTGGAGATGAATACCCAGAGGAAGATAACGACGATGCCCAGCAACTGCGCTTTCAGAGAAGCGTCGCCGTTGGTCAGGCAGACAGCCAGCAGACCCCAGATACCCACTACACCGTGGACCGAGATAGCACCGACCGGATCATCAATCTTCAGCTTGTCCAGAGCCAGGACAGAGAAGACCACGATCACACCACCAACTGCACCGATCAGCGTCGCTTGCAGACCACCGGGTGTCAGCGGCTCAGCTGTAATGGCAACCAGACCAGCCAGCGCGCCGTTCAGAGCCATGGTCAAGTCAGCCTTGCCGAACAGGATGCGAGCTACAACCAGACCGGCAATCAAACCACCAGCAGCCGCTGCGTTCGTGTTCAGGAAGATTTGAGCAACCGCGTTGGCGTCAGCAATGTTGGACACAACCAGCTGCGAACCACCGTTGAAGCCGAACCAGCCCAACCACAGGATGAACATACCCAGGGTAGCCAGCGGCAGGTTCGATCCAGGGATGGCACTGATCTGACCGTTAGCGCCGTACTTGCCCTTACGAGCGCCCAGCAGCAGAACACCGGCCAGTGCTGCAGTAGCACCCGTCAAGTGAACGACACCGGAGCCAGCGAAGTCGAGGAAGCCAGCCGCATTCAGGAAGCCACCGCCCCATTTCCAGAAGCCCTGGATTGGGTAGATGAAGCCCGTCATGATCACGGCGAAGACCAGGAACGCGAACAACTTCATGCGCTCGGCTACCGCACCAGACACGATCGACATGGCTGTAGCGACAAAGACCACCTGGAAGAAGAAGTCAGCCGCAACCGAGTAATACGGTGCGTCGTCGCCACCGGCGAGTACGTCTTCAACTGAGTTTTCAGCACCGATCAGTACACCAAAGCTTGGGAAAATGCCGCCTTCCGGGCTGGAGTACATGATGTGGTAGCCGATCAACAGATACATGGTGCACGCGATAGCGTACAAGGCCACGTTCTTGGTGAGGATTTCGGTGGTGTTCTTGGCGCGGACGAGACCGGCTTCGAGCATGGCAAAACCTGCTGCCATCCACATAACCAGCGCGCCGCAGACCAGAAAGTAGAATGTATCAAGTGCGTACTTGATTTGTACGATGTCTTCCATTTTATTAAGCCCCCCATGTAGGCTTTTTTACTGCATTCTGTGAAAGAACGTGCCTTAGATGGCGTCGGTGTCAGTTTCGCCAGTACGGATACGAATGGCCTGCTCGAGGTTCACCACAAAGATTTTGCCGTCGCCGATCTTGCCGGTGTTGGCCGCCTTGGTGATGGATTCGATAACGCGATCGAGCATGTCGTCGCCGATGGCTACGTCAATTTTCACCTTGGGCAGAAAATCAACAACGTACTCTGCACCGCGGTATAGCTCGGTGTGACCCTTCTGCCGGCCAAAACCTTTGACCTCAGTCACAGTGATGCCCTGCACACCAATCTCGGACAAGGCTTCACGCACATCGTCGAGTTTGAAGGGCTTGATTACAGCCGTTACTAGTTTCATTTTGATACTCCCGTGGAAATGGACTGCCCTGGGGGACAGGACAAGTCTATGCCGAGTTAGAGGCTTTTAGAAACGGACAATACAAAAGCGCTGTCGCAGTAGTCAGAATCACCAGCAAAGCCGGCACATTCACCCGAGCTCATATCTTTATCGGCGTATGGCAAGTCCGTGGCGCTCAGAGCGATGGCCGTCATAGCCAAGGTCAAACGCTTCATTGTTATGCTCCCTGATGTGATTCATCACTGTCCTGGCTGCGAATTGATGCTGCGTCCTGAATCAGGCTTGCGCACCGCCGTCAGCTGAGGCAAACATTGCAGAAAGCCTGCCAATTTTTGTTTTTTCTTAAAAATCATAAACATAAGAAAAAACGAACACTAAACAGCCATCCTGAGAGCCCTGCCATGCACCAGTCTAGTGCACATGCATGGTGCGCGCGCGCATTCAGCGCACAATGAGAGCGCGCGTTTCGATCTGCTCCAACTCGGTGCTACACTGCGGGGCAATAACGGGCTCAGACCCACCCCATAGCCACTACTACCGCAGGTAAACGGGATGCTGCATAAACTTGTGATTGATGCTGTCAGCAGCCAGGCAAGCAAGCTGCTGATGAGTGAAAAGGGGTTACCCGCTCCTGACGTAGAAAAACACCTCAAGGCCATGCTGCAAAGCGCCCTGAGCAAGCTGGATGTCGTCAGTCGCGACGAGTTCGATACCCAACAGGTCGTACTGATGCGCACCCGCGAACGGCTCGAAGCGCTGGAAGCCAGAGTTGCGGCCATGGAAGAAAAAAACACCTGAACCTACCCCACGCCTGATCCCGGCTGTATCAGGCAACGCGCTTTTGTGATCAAGGAGTGATCATGTCACTGGCGATAGTCAACAGCCGCGCCCGCCTGGGTATCCAGGCCCCCCCCGTCAGCGTTGAAGTCCACCTGGCCAACGGCATGCCCAGTCTCACCCTGGTTGGCCTCCCGGAAACCGCCGTACGTGAAAGCAAAGATCGCGTACGCAGTGCCCTGCAAAACGCTCAGCTGGACTTTCCCAGCCTGAAACGCATCACTATCAATCTCGCTCCCGCGGATCTACCCAAAGAAGGCGGACGTTTCGATCTGGCCATTGCGCTGGGCTTACTGGCGGCCAGCGGGCAGATACCGGCAGACCGCCTGACCGATTGCGAATGTATTGGCGAGCTGGCGCTGTCCGGCGAGCTGCGCCCGGTGCAGGGCGTACTGCCGGTTGCATTGGCCTGCCGCGACGCAGGCAGAACCTTGATCTTGCCGCGCGCCAACGCGGCTGAGGCCGCCCTGGTGAAAGGGGTTGAGCTGATTGCCGCAGATCACTTGCTGGCCCTGTGCGAGCACCTGCGCAATGAACGTGAATTACCGCCGCTTAGCGCAGCGCCCGCAACGCCAGCGGCCAAGGTTGCCGAGCTGGCCGAGGTGCAGGGTCAGCAACAAGCCAAGCGCGCGCTAATAGTCGCCGCCAGCGGTGGGCACAACCTCCTTCTTTTAGGCAACCATTAGACCCCATCCAGATCAGAGCCGCTGGACGTGCGGAGGCTCTGCATCCGTGCGGGCTGGGGCTGATCGCTTGTGTCGTGGGGAAGGTGTAAAAATTCCGTATATCTATTTTCGGATCTTTGCGCGAAAAAAAAGCCCCGAGGGGCTTTATTTCTGTTCGGCTTTTACGCCTATTTTTTCGATCAACTCGTCAAATGTTTTGACTTTGTTTTTAGTCATCAAGTCATTAAGAAATAGATCGTATTTCTCAAAGCCTGCTTTTGTCATTGCCGTTTTTAGCTGCGTTGTGAGCCTTCCGCCGCCAGCATCTGGCTTGCGCAGTGCGACCGTTTCCGAGCCAATTTTGACCGGGTATGTATCCGCTTTGGGCTTTGCTGCTGTGCTTTTTGTGTAAGCACGCTTTGCGGCTGGTGCGGGGTTTACGTTGTAGTAAGTCAAAATCACATTTACGAAATCTTTATCGTTATAGTCGTATTTTTGTTGAATTGCTTTGATCTCTTTAACTGCTTCAAGAACTTTTGCTTCTTGCTCGTTTGCTTCAAGTTCTTTTATCTGTGCTTCCAGTGCTTTTTGCTGTGTGAGTAGTGCGAGCAGTTTCGACATTTTCCGATCTCTGTCGTGATTTGAAAGATTTTTTATAAATCAATTTTGAAAATTGATCAAGCGATTTCTCTTTCTCCCTCGCGTGCGTGTATTCCTATATCTTATCTTTTTAACCCTGCCTGCAAGCAGCAGAAACCCATACCAAACTATAAAAAGTTTAGGTATGGATTCGCTGGCATTTTAGGGATTTTAGGTTCTATTTCTATTCTTATAATAGCCCCGCCATTGCAGACAGTTCGACTTAACAATCTATGTCCTGTTAGTTCTTCGCTTTGTTAAAAGCCCCGATTAGGCAACTAAACAATGTCATTTTTTCTATTTTCTTCAAGCCTTCGTCGTCTTGAACTCCTCGCCGTTTTTGTTGGGTCGCTGTGGTTAGCCCTCACCCTATAGAAAATTTAAGACTCCCCAGCCTTAAAAAACACTCCATCACACCTATGCAGATCTATCGCTCCAGTATCTGCGTGAGAGATTAAAAAGACCTGTCGTCACTTGTTCCTCCACCATCTTTAAGAATAAATTCTTCTCTCAATTATATTTAATCATATTTATTTCGTATTTCAAGAGCGAAATCAAAATATAAATGAAATTATTATTCTATTGATATTTATTTCTAACAAACTATTGAAAAAATAAAAAGATATGGTTTTATATAATTAGGGAGGATTTAATATGGGAGTGAAAATAGCAGCGTATACGATTGATAAAGACTTATTAGATAAGTTCAACCGAATAACCGAGATTGAATATGTGAATAAATCATCATTGATCGCAAGTTTTATTGAAAGTTATTTGAAGAACTACAAGACAAATGGATATGAAAAAATAGGTATTGCGACTTACGAAGCGAAGAGATTTAAAGCGTTAGAGAAAAAACAAAGAAACTTAATTAGGAGGTTAGACGATGAAACAAGACCAGAATAAAGCAAAAATTCAACAAGCGACAAATGCGATAAATTCAGCAGCAATAAGAATTGCAGCAGTTAAAGCCGTAGGGCTTAAAGCGAGCCTAACGAATATGCTTAACAGATTAAGCGCAGACCCTGAAAAATATCGTTTAGATATTATCGTCGCGATGGCGAAAGACATTGAGCGATTAGCAGAAATGGTTATTGCGTCAGAAAATCAAGAGAACATCGAAAGAGATGAGAAAAAGCGTTCAAGCGCTGTTGTGATGATTAACGAGATTGATCATTCATTCGCTAGGGCACAGCTTGAAAAAGCAATCGCTGAGGTTGAGCAAGAGCAGAAAAGCAGATTGAAAAATAAAAATAACTTTAAATAATGGGGAAATATGAGCAATGACATTTTAACTAAAGCAAACTATACAAGAGTAGCAAGAGTAATTGTTCTATTGCTCGTTTCCCTTCCAGTTTTTGCGTTCGCTGATTCGATAGATAGAGAAATCACATCGAGCGAATCGCTTCAATATAGGGCTGATTTAATAGCGGCCTTCCTAAATATTCTATGGAAATTTAGCCCATTTATGGGCGTTCTATTGTTTATTGTCGCCGGTCTTAAAATGAAGCAAATGGTTGACGAAAAAAACCCTTCCAAAAAGTTTGGCGTAATTATGACTTTTGTCGCCGCGACTTTCTTTTTCAATATCTATCTCGCGCAAGAACTTGTGTCGTCTCTTTGGAAAATTGAGGGAGACACAACGATTTGTTTTATGGTCGATGATGCTGGCGTAAATGATCAATGTTATAGCGATGAAATGAGCGAAATCGGCGGCGAATTGGCTGAGCGTGTGCAAAAACTTTCAGGCGATGGAATAGCCACAGAATTAAAGAACAGTATGCGTTTAATCGTGGGAATTTTTCAGTGTATCGGCTTTATATATTTTATGGTGGGTATTTACGGGCTTCATCAAGTCAGCAACGGAACAAAAGACGAAGGCTATGGCAAGCCCATAATAACGATGATTTCGTCAGCCCTAATCATTGATTTACCACATACCGCATCGATGTTTATGGAAACGCTGCAAAAAGTGGGCGTCAACTTTTAACTAACAAAATGGAGAAAACAGAATGGACGACATAGATTTTTATATACAAGTATTTTTTAAAATAGTGCCTTATGTGATTTTTAGTATTGTGATTTATCAACTACACATAAAAGACTACATCAAGAAATTAACAAACAAAAAAACCAAGGAGATTTAAATTATGAAAAAGACAATTTTAACAATAGCAATTTTAACAGCGTCAGCGTTTGCGAATGCTGAATATATGATCAAGATACCGCTTGAAAGATCAGGCGGCGGGCTACTTCCTGACGGGTCAATTCAAATCGTTAAGAATGAACCAGCGCCCGCGCCTGCTCCTACGGTTTTAACTGATGAACAGATCATCGAAACGATCAATACTTATGGCGATTCGTCAATCACTTTCGCAAGTAGAAGCGGCTCTGTTGTTGTGAATTATCCGCTCGCGAAAACTTACGGCTGCACATTCTCATTTGAACAGATAGAAAGTTTTGAGCGTCATTTTCATAATACTAATATGACAAGATACGGCAAAAGCGTTTTAGTTGAATATTTGTTTTACGGGGCGTGCTAATGAGCGCCGTACAAAAAACTTGGAACGCTGCCCACGTCATTTTCTTCGCTGCTTTTTTGGGGATCGTTTTAGGATATGGTCAGTTCGACAAGCAAAGCAAAATAGACACGCAAATGACTATTGAGCAACGAAAGCAAGATAATCAGCGCAAGAAAGAGGAACGCTTAAAAGCGTTTATGCTTAAAGACTGTCAAGATAGAAAATCACGGGCACAAGCCGAAATTGCTTGGCGTATGAAATACAGCCAAAAAAATAAAGATTATAGCGTTTTTGGACACGAAGCAGACGAAGTTAGAAAATCAGACATTGAAGAGACGAATCGATATATTCAAGAGCGTCAAACTTCTGCAAATTTGAATTGCAGCTAAAAAGCTGCATTTTTATATTTTCAATTTCATTCTATTTTTAGGCTTTTCTTGCTCTTGCTTCTCCCTTTCTTTCTGTTTCTGCTTTTCCATTTCTTCCTTTATTTTCTCCCTTTGTTTTTCGCTCATACAAGTCTTTAATGCCTGCTCGTAGTCGTCCAGAGTAGGTTGATAAAAGTCGGACATTGGGTAGCCATTTTGTATCGCTACGATCCACGCTTGACGCTTGAAGCGTTCAGATCCAGACGCTTCGATTTTCGCGGCTCCGTTTTCGATCATCTTTTGCATTCCTGCTTTTATATTCTTGTAATTCGAATGATCGAACGCAACAGCGTTTTTTTCTGCGTCGTAGTTGAACGCCTTTTTATTCGTGTTTTTATAGAAATAGGTCTTATCGTCCGCGCTCTCAAAATGCTTGTCTAACGTGCGATTGCGGAGGTTTGTCGCTAGGGTTGGCTTAGAGCCGTGCGCTTCTAATGTGTTTTTTTCAGCATAAGCCTTTGCTTTTTTCTCTGCGTCTGTCATCAGCATTAAGAAAAATGGATCGGCTCCAAATTTGTCTTTGATTTTCTTCGCTGAAATGTTGAGTTGCGAGCCTTTGAAGATCTCCCCATCAAGGGCAAAACTCGCACCATACAAGCCGCCAGCGTTAAGACCTGGGAGGATTTGAACGCCGAAAGCGTCAAGGGTGTCGAGGAACGTGGCCGTATCTCCCGCCGTTTCGAGTGCTGTCGCTACCTTGTCCTTCAAATCGTTTTTAAGGCTCTTCTTACCCGTTCTGCGCTCGATCTGGACGGTGTTGGGTGCTGGTGCGTATGGGCTGGGTTTTTGTGCTCTGTCGGCGTTGTATAGACCGTGCTTGATCTCTAACTCTTTGCCGATCTCGATGTAGTCAACGAAATCGCGATGGACGCGCTTCGTGTCCAGTGAGCGCAGAGCAACCACAACGTGGACGTGCGGGTGTTCGGTGTTGCGTTCGACTGACATAACGAAATGACGCTTGCCGGGCATCGCTTGTTGTAGCGATTGTAAGCGCCAACAAATCAGCACCTGTTTCCCGTTCAATTTCCATC
>TARA_R110002020_G_scaffold134212_2_pt1 | contig 28822 bp, 11 predicted proteins | sample TARA_R110002020 | Tara Oceans TARA_R110002020 (sample SAMEA4396489) | marine metagenome | biome: Westerlies Biome; feature: [MES] marine water layer (ENVO:01000295) within the mesopelagic zone...; material: water (ENVO:00002006), including particulate matter (ENVO:01000060) such...
CAAATGCCGTACCAATTGGGCCGCACTCAATCCCTGACATTGAATACATAACGATCTCCACAGCGGGCAACTCACTCAACTTTGGTTACATGAGAGCCTCCAATTATAAGAACTACGGTGGTTCCAATGATATTAATGAACGAGGAGTTTTCCTTGACACCTCTGATACTTTGGATATGATAACGATATCCACACCCAGCGACGCTATAGAGTGGAGTGATGATCATGCAAACTATCGCACTGGTGCTGACACCGGACGAACTAATCATGGATGGTCAACAGCACAGAGGATCAGTAATGGTACGGATGATAGAGGCGTAACCGGAGGAGGTGGACCTGGTCGCCACGAGCTAATCCAGTACATAACATTTTCCACACCAAGTCAGGCCATAGCGTTTGGCAATTTGACACACGCGGGCGATGAAGTCGGCGCCGCATCCACTGGAGCACGATAAGCCATGGCAACCAAAGATATAGTACTACTGAATCTGACCAGCTCTAAGCTGGAAGCTCAGCAGTCCGCAGACACAGCACGACTCAGGGGAAATTCAGATCTCCTATTGAGTGTGGAGGATGCATCATACAATCAAATCCTCACTGTAAACACAAACACTTCTGTAATAGGAACACCCGCGATCACGGCATCCGGTGAAGTCACAATGTCTTCAACTGGATCGTTTGGACGGGTCAACGCAACGTACTTCCGAGGAGATGGATCCAATCTGACGTACACACTGACTGCGGACCACGTCTCAAGTTCAGCACAACTTGGTGCAAACATATCAGGTTCCTGGCAAGGAGACCTCTCACAATCTGAATTCACATATCCGGAGTACCTCGCAGGTGAGGAATCCGGCCTGACTTTTGTGTCTGGAGGTCTGACTGGTTCAGTTGTCTCAACAGCCAGCTTTGGTAGGATTGAAGTAGATCGTCTGACTGGGGATGCATCCCAGATGACCAACCTGATTCCCAATTTGACAATCAGCAGCTCGGTCCAGATCAGTAAGGCTATTAGTGGATCCTGGCAGACTCAACTATCCAGTTCAAATATGTTGGAAATCTCAGGCGGAATATCAGCATCAAATTGGGACTTTTCTGCATCCATGAAAGTCCACGGCAACAATCAACAAATTGTACTGTCGGAAGCAGTCACTTATGATGATTTTAGTGCCATATTTTGGATACATCAGCATTCTCCATCCGGAAGTATGGATAATAATGAACAGGTCAATCTATTGGGTGGGGATTCTGCTAATGACTACTTTGCAATATGGCGATATCAAAACAACCACAGACCAGATTATGCAAGATTTGACGGTGGGTTCAAAGCTAGAACTTCAACTGGTGCTGGTGTCATAGTAGATAAGTGGAATCAGTGGGATTGCTATGGAATATCAGTTCAACGCTCGGGTAGTACATCTTTCTACTATAATGGAGAGCAGATAGTATCAGCTATTTCAAACGAAACACATGCATATTTAGCAGACTTCGACTCAGCCATGGCGTTGGACGCACACGATGACAAAAATGTAGCGAACCGCATAGACTTTGCGGAGATCGCGATCTGGAATAGCGCACTCTCATCATCAATATTTAAACAGCATTTCAATGGTGGATCACCAATGAACCTTCACGATCTACCACTTCAGTCCGGAAGTCTGAGAACGTGGTTGAGATCAGACTCAGCATCCTATGACGGAGGAGGCAGTTGGAGCATCTATGACTGGTCCGGCAACAGCAATACCGGATCCTTAAAAAATTCAACACCGGATGCTCAGATAGCAGGTATACCGGGTACTGGTGTGATCAGTCAATCAGACTACAATACTGTACCTGGTCAGAAAGTTTCTTTTGGACACGTCAAAACTAATACATTCACCGGTGACGGATCTCAACTCAAAAATGTGATCCACAAACAAGTCATCAGTAGTTCTGATGCATTCGTGGAGCGCACCATCATGGGGATGGATACCGGTTCCGGAGTAAATTTAATATCCGGTTCTTGGCAGAACGAGCTATCCAGTTCATCTGATCTGTTCGTTTCTGGAGGGATCTCTGGATCAACACTACATCCGGAATTCTCAGCATCTTGGTATGGGAATTCTGGTAACACAAATGACTGGAATATGTTGTTTGAACCATCTGGAACTCATGAGCACTGGCCACTCTCAGCCAGCGATAGTTGGACGATAGGTGGATGGTACAAAGCAGATCCTCTCCAGGGAACTTATACAAGAGAAACAATATGGAGTATGAACCTACAGTCTGATAGAACCGTATACATATGGACAAACCGTCAAGCGGCTCAGGATGGGCAAATGCTGACTGTTTCGGATTCTGATAATGTTGGAGGGCAACACGTGTTGACCTTCACAAGTGCATCAGGTAACCCAGAACATGGTGGAGACCCCAACGACGTTACTACTAACCGAATAAGTAAATTTATAGATGGTCAATGGCACCAATTTTTTATCACAGCAGAAGGTCATACGGGTAGTCTGTTCCTGGACGGAGAATTTATAACGTCCAGTCGGATTAACTCATATTACCACACCATGGGAGGAATGTCCATGTCCCTGTCCGGGAAAAACATGGGCCCAGATCAAGGGCACTGGTACTGGACAAATCGAGGGACATACGGTACATGGGCATGTTGGAATCATGCACTCTCAGCTTCTGCAGCACCAGCGTTGTACAATCAGAGACTCAGCAAAGATTTTACAGTCAATGAGGGAGGATACCAACAAGCATCTGATCTCGTGGGATGGTGGAAATTTGGAGAAAGTTCGTCTTTTGGACAGCATGGGAAATCCGGATGGCATGTAGCTGATTCTGCCGGAAATAATTTTACAGGGTCTCAACAAAACTCTCAGGAATCTGATGGTAATGCCATCACATCTAGTGAAGTTGGTCCGCGTGCCGTACCGAGATTCACTAGTACATTTGGTCGAGTTGAAGCCACTTCGATCACCGGTGATGGAACATTCTATGAGTTTGATAATTCCTATCAGGGAGTGGTACGACGAGGTCTGACTAATGTGTTAGATGATGATATAATATCCGCATCTGGACAGTACACCTCAGAGATCACAGGTTCCTGGCAAGGAGAGTTTTCAAGCTCTGCTCAGTTGTTCATCAGCGGAGGAGTATCCAGTTCAGCCGCGTACGGATCGTACTACAGTTCATATGCGTTTGAACATAATCAAGGAGCTAATGATTTCTGGGACGGAACCCCAGGAGGTGCAGGAACATATTGGGATTTTTCAGATGAGGGAAATCAAATTTCATTTGGAACTTGGTTCACTATGGACGACATACCCAGCGATAGAAAGGCATACATTTTAGACGCAGGAGACGTATTTTTAAGAATTAATGACACAGAAGATTCCTTCCGCGCCGGCGCAGGTGGGATCTCCAACGTTTATCAGTACAACCTGGATGAAGCACTGACGAGACATAAATGGCATCACGTATTCGTCACATATAATAAAGCAAAAGTTAAAATCTACACAGATGGTAAGGAAACAGCCACGGGGAACGCAACAGGAAATACCGTGATGAGCAGATTTAAAATAGCGGGTTCAAACACCTGGGATGGAAAACTGTCTGATTTTCTCGTTTATAATAAAGGAATCACTGCAGAAGCAGTTTCACAGCTGTACAATAACGGAATGGGAGGAAATCCTCTAGAAATCAGTCAAAGTGCACTGAAAGCCTGGTACAAGATGGGTGAAGGAGCCACTTTCGCTGGATCAACCTGGTCCCAACCAGATGCACTGGGTTTGGCACCAACGATCACAAGCTCACTATCGTTAGGAGCTGCAGCACGGGTTGACGGTCACCCAGCTGGAGGTCACCGCTTTTCCAGAGTAGACGCTAATGTACTGGTAGGGGATGGATCAGAACTAAAGGGGATTTTCACACAGGGTGAACTTTCTGGCTCGAATCAGATTGAAGGCGATATTACGGGATCAACCCATTGGGGATTCACACTAACGAGTTCACTTGATACGTTGGTAGGATATGTGGATCAAGACGTCTCTCCAACCAGCTCACCAACATTTGGTCATACGATCGTCTCCGGCTCCGTGAAGGCTGCCAAGATGGTCGTCACCAGTTCTGTTAGCCATTATAGTTCCAGCAAAGGATCCGGATCAGTTGTGTTTGGAGACTCAACAGAAGATCTCCATTCTTTCACTGGATCACTCCAAGTGGGAAGAGTCTATCAGAACAAACGCTCAATAAGTTTTACTGGTATTAAAGGCTACGTGCAAATTCCATTTACGGAACCAGATATAGGTCTACAGGACCAGACAATATCCGTGTGGTTCAAATCATCTGATGTTTCAAGCTTTTTCTTCCTGGATACTCGGGATGGTAATGATGATGGCATTAGATTCTTATTTGAGTCTGATGATAAGATCCGACTATCTGTCAGAGCAGTTGATATATCCTCAGATTCTGCAGTCACTTCTGATCAAAACCAATGGCATCACTATGTAGCTACAATTGACTTAGACGGTAATGGAATAATTTATCGCGATGGTGCACTATTGAAGTCAGGAGACATTTCTTCTGCCGGTGCAATAGCAACTTCAACGGATCTCACGGTAGGTAGGAGGTCATATAGTGCCAATGATTTTGGTACCGGTAATGTGGCAGAATTAGCAATCTGGGATAAAGTATTGACTGCTAACCAGGTAGGAGATTTATTCAATGTAACGAGTTCTGGTTATTCTCACGGAAAGCCACTTCATATTGAACCAGACAGTTTAAGAGCTTTATACTTGATGGGAGATGGAGCCATCCAGTCAGGATCAGCTGGTTGGATCATTCCAGATATATCAAAAAATGGCAACGATGCACGTACGATAGATATGAACGAACTATCTGCGTCCTATGATACTTTTTATTCCGGATCAGAAAGTGTGCACATACAACCACTTGAGATCCCACAGGGACACGTCAAGGGAGAGCACTATACTTCACCAAATCAGAGGGGAATTGTTGGAGGAGGATTTGCTCCAGGAGGCACATCAAATATTATTGATCATGTCACTATTAACACAGCTGGTAATGCAACAGATTTTGGTGACCTCGTAACTGCTCGGAAATATAGTGCGGCAGCTTCAAATGGATCTTCCGATCGTGGAGTTTTTGCTGGAGGAAACAGAAATACTCCACCTGCAACTTTTGATTCAATTGAATTTGTAACAATATCTACAACCGGTGATGCACAAGATTTTGGTAATATACTGTCAGAGAATGTCGGTCTGGCGGGAACTGATAACGGTCCATATAATCGCGCGGTTTTCTTTGGAGGCTCAGCTCCTGGCACAGTCGATACAATTCAGTATTTGACGACATCCACGCTTGGAAACACAAAAGATTTTGGTAATTTGACTGGGGCTGTGACATATACCTCTGCTTTATCCAACAAAACCAATCAGAGAGGAGTCCGTGCAGGCGGATATCCATCCATTAATACAATGGATTACGTGACAATCACCACTCCATCAGACGCAGTTGATTTTGGTGATCTGACGGCTGCTCGATATCATCTGGCTGCAACCTCAAACGCTCAATATGAGAGAGGTATCATCATGGGCGGTCAATCTTCAAACGTAATCGACTTTATAACGATTTCCTCAATTGGTAACGCTACAGATTTTGGTGATCTCATTACTTCCACCTTTACAGAGATGCCTGCTGCAACATCTAATGCGACTGACCAAAGAGGTATAATCACAGGTACATACCCTGCCTCAAATACTATTGAATTTGTCACCATTTCCTCACTTGGAAACTCAACTGATTTTGGAGATCTAACCCAGAAACGCTACGGTCCTGCAGGAACATCAAATTCCACCATAGGAGCATTTGGACAAACAACTGGATCAGTTGCTAATTGGACCGGTGACGGATCCGGACTGACCTTCTCAAGCAATCCCGCTACTGCAAGCTTTTCAGACCCACGGAAGACTTTTCGAGCTCACGGGGACGTAGATCCGGTCTTTGGACTCAACTCCAACTCCGGAGTCGGAGCAGCCACGGGTTCACTTATCATACCTAGCGGAATCACAGGTCAGTTTGGTATGCGGCATAATGATAATCCCGTCTTTGGTAGACGATCCGGTGAATCTGGAAGTAGATTTGCTCATATGGGTCGCGTTGATTACGGTCCTGGGGAAGCACTTCTCCGACATAACATTCAAGCTGAGAATTCAGCCTTTGAGGCACAATTCACATCAGCCAGTGCGACTACTTGGCGATCGAGCAGTATATCAGCCAGTTATGCAGACGAGACGACGGGAACCGCTTCTTTATTTTCTTCCGAAACATTTGGAAAAGTCAAGGGGGCACACCTATCTGGATCTTCAGCTGGACCAGCACCACAACACGGATCATTAACTCATCAGTTCACTGAAGCCTGGGACGGTCTAAACTGGATCGTCTTTGCAACCGGATCAGCTCAGGTTGGAGAGAGAGGCGTCATCATTACGAGTGATACGGTCGATGACATCGAATACGTAACGATCAGCAAACCCGGTAATGCAGCAACTTTTGGTAATCAGACGAATGCGTCGAAGAGCAAACGATCTGCCACATCCAACGGAACAAATGGAAGAGGATTATTTGGTGGAGGAGCCGCTCCAGGAAACATTAATGTGATTGATTTTGTCACAATCAGTTCAACCGGTAATGCAACCGATCATGGTGATCTCACCGTCGCGAGGGGAACTCTAGGTGCAATATCAAATGGTACAAATGACCGAGCCGTCTTTGGAGGGGGTACGGACCGTATGGACTACGTCGCGATCAGTACATTGGGCAACGCAGCAATTTTTGGAACTCTTCAAGCTCTCACAATTGGAACGGAAGGAACCAGTAATGGAACCAATGAGCGAGGCATCTTTGGAGGGACTTACCCGGCAGCCAACGCGACAATAGAATTTATTACGATTTTTAATGTCTCTGATGCAGCAGATTTTGGTGATCTAGTGGTCGCCGCTGGTACGAGAGCATCATTCTCAAATGATTTAAATGATAGAGGAATCTTTGCCGGAGGAACAGCACCAGCAGCAAAGGCTGATATTGATTTTGTAACAATTTCAACGGTTGGAAACGCAGCAGATTTTGGAGATCTCACGGAGGTGAACGCAGCACCTGGTGGTCTTTCAAGTGGAACCAATGATAGAGGGATAGTATTTGGAGATTCACCAGCCCAGAAGACTATCCAGTTTATAACGATATCCACTCCTGGAAACGCAACAGATTTTGGAAGACTCAGAGAAGCAAAAGCAGATGCCAAAGGCACATCCAACTCAGCAAAATAACATGAAAAGTAAACAGATAGATAATTATGTATAGGAAACCTCAATGGCCGTAAAAGACCTCATAGTACTAAATGAAACCGATTCCAAGCTGGAAGCCCAGCAAGGTACGGATACCACGCGGATCAAAGGCACGGCTAATGTATTGTTGGATGTCGTGAATGAATCCGACGTATCTACCTTGAAGGTGGATTCATCTGGATCACGGGTTGTCTTTGGTGGACCGGTCACGATGTCCGGGGACTTTTCTGGAAGCCTGCCGAGTGCATCCTTTGGGAGACTCGAAGCTACCGTGTTTAGTGGTTCTGGTCGGGATATCACAGGAGTTGAACCCGCAGGAACAATCAGTAGTTCACTTCAGTTAAGTGGAGTTATTTCAGGGTCTTGGCAGAATGAACTTTCCAGTTCGGATCTGGTGTTCGTGGATGGAGGAATATCAGCATCATTTAATTCTTCAAGCGCGCCAGGCACTCGTGGAGTCATTGGTGGTGGTCAGACACCCGGATACACAGACACGATCGGACATTTTTCAATGGTCAGTTTTGGTAATGCGGTGGATTTTGGAAATCTCCAATCCGCTAAATCCCCAAGAGCATCTTTCTCAAATGGAGTCGGTAACAGAGGGTTGTTTGCATCCAACGTAGATGCTAATACCAATGTAATTGATGCTATAACGATCAATACAGCTGGAAACGCAGCAGATTTTGGAGATGCAAATGTAGCTCGTTCACAAGCGGGAGCGACCTCGAACGGTCCAAATCAGAGAGGTCTAATCGCTGGTGGTGAACCAGGTCCCAACAATTCCATCGAGTTCATAACTATCAGTACTCTTGGGAATGGAGCAGATTTTGGAGACCTTACACGTTCACCCAAAAGACATCAAGGACTATCCAATGGAACAAATGAGAGAGGAGTCTTCGTAGGTGGATCAGTTGACAATACAATTGATTTCGTCACGATCAGTTCAACTGGTAATGCAACAAATTTTGGCGATGTCGCCTATGGATCCATAACTGCAGATATCGCAGCAGATAGTAATGATCTGAATGAGCGTGGATTCTATGCAGGTGGTTTGACACCCGGTAAGACTAATACTATTGAATTCATCACAATCAACAGTGCCGGTAACGGAACAGATTTTGGTGATTTGGCTGCTACGGGATATCAGATGGCTGCAACATCAAATGGTATTAACAGTAGAGGAGTGATAGGTGGTGGTCGTAGAACTCCATCAAGCACATACCGAGCAACAATTGAAGCAATCAGTGTTGGTACTACGGGAAATGCTTTTGTGTTTGGCAGTCATACTGAAACAGCAGCGGATTCTGGAATAGTCTCAGACGGTTCTGTTCCATCAACAGCCAACGCTTCCAGTTTTGGCAGAGTGGTTGCAGCAGATGTGATCACCGGTGATGGATCAACACTTTCAAATGTTCCATTTGGTGGAGCAGTATCGGAATCACGTCAGATTTCTGACGATGTATCGGGAAGTTTTCTACAACTACTCAGTGGATCTAACACACCCGGTGTAGTCTTCGTCGGTGGAGGAATATCATCCTCAATGTCACCAATACCAGGACAGAGAGGCATCATTGGTGGTAACAACGCGATAGAGTATATGAATATTTCAGCTCTGGGACAGACAGCTTTGGACTTTGGAGATACCATCTTGGCAGCAAACTACGGATCATGGTTGTCAAATGGACAGAACCAACGAGCAGTATTGGCTGGTGACAAGCCAGGTAATAACACCATGCAGTTCATCACGATATCCACTACTGGAAATTCACAAGATTTTGGAGATCTGAACACAGCTTTCGATTCAGGTACAGGGATATCAAACGGTGTTGCAGACAGAGGCCTCTTTTGGGGTGGTGGATACGGAGCCGCAGTTAATACTATTGATTTTATTACAATATCCACGACCGGTAATGCTTCAGATTTTGGAGATGGAGCATATGTACGTGAACGCCACGGAGGAGATTCAAACGGTGTAGGAGATCGCGGTGTCGTGATCGGTGGTCGACCACAAGTCGCTCCAGGTGGTGCAGATTCACATGGAGTCAATGAAGTAGTTAATATTAAAACTGCGGGCAATGGAACAGCATTTGGGACACATGGTTGGAACAACTATCAAGGCACTTTTGTAAAAACTGCCACCAATGATACGAACGGTCGGATCGTCTATCAGGGTATGTACTATGCTACTCAGTACTTTCTGAGTCCTACACACAATGGAAACGTATCGTCGTTTGGAAGCGGACTTGGTGGAACAGGCGGTGCAGATGACCGATCATTTATTGGTTTCTCAAATGGAAGAGATGAACGAGGAGTATTTTCTGATTTTGGTAAATCAGGAGGTGGGTACAATGGAGACGCACTTAAATTTGTCACGATATCCACTCTTGGAGACGCAGCAGCCTTTGGCACTTTAGACGTAGCGGCAGATACACAGACCGTTGCAGCAACATCGGACGGATATGCCGGAGCAGTAGTGACGAGTTCCTTTTACGCAATGACGGGATCCTTTCAGGGTGACGCATCATCCGTTACAGGAATATCAATTCCAGCAAATCTAGTCAGCAGTTCAGGACAATTTGCAGATGTTATATCGGGATCCTTCCTGAATGCATTCAAGTCCGGATCATTTATGCAACTCGGAGGTGGAATATCATCATCAGCAGCTTTATCATCCTCATTTGATGATATTGTTAATCAACGAGGAGTCTTTGCAGGTGGTGGACCCGGCACGACCAATACAATTGATCATGTCACAATATCAACTCGCGGAGATGCACAAGATTTTGGTGATCTGACACGACCAGGTAGATTTAATGCATCAACCAGCAATGGAGTGCACGATCGAGGTATCACCCACGGTGGTTACGGTCCTGGTCCTGGTCTTTCAGCCACTATAGACTTCATAACAATCAGCATTCCCGGCAACGCAGCAGATTTTGGTGATGCGACGGTTGAAAGATCGTTTGCATCAGCAGCAGTTTCAAACGCAGTAAACAACAGAGGCGTCTTCATGGGCGGTAATAATCCAGCTAATAAAATAACAATGGATTATGTGACGATTTCCTCTACTGGGAATGCAGCAGATTTTGGTGACCTGACAGATACTGGTCAATCTCAAGCAGATGCGTTCTCAAACGCAACAAACGACAGAGGTGTCAGAACCGGTGGTAGGAATAATGCACCAGGTGGTGCAGCAGATGTAGACATCATGGATTTCATCACTATCACTTCAACTGGAAACGCAACAGATTTTGGTAATCTGGTCGCTGCAAATCGGATCATGGCATCGTTATCAAACGCACAGAATGAGCGTGGAATCATTGCTGGTGGATATACAAATGATCCAACAGATGTGATGCAGTTCATCACGATATCAACTACCGGAAACGCAACAGATTTTGGTGACATGCCAGATAAAGCTACACAGGATGGACCAGGTGGATCATCAAACGCACAGAATGAGAGAGGTATAATTTCTGGTCAGTTAAACAGTCTGATCAAACATGAAATCAATTCAAGTGCAAATACAATTTATTACATAACGGTATCATCTCTCGGTGGAGCTTTTGATTTTGGAGATTTCCAAACCTCATTGAGAGGTTCCAACACCGTTGGTCACCAAGGAAACTCTAACGCAGCATCATATCCGATAATTGAGAGTTCGTTCTCTTCTATCAGCGCAAGCAGATTTGTCGGAGATGGATCAAACATTACTTACTACTTACCGACTGGATTGTTATCATCGTCTAGGGCAGGTCAGATCGATCTAACGAGTGTTACGGGATCACTGAAGTCCTCATTGAGATCTTCGGATCTGATGGGTTGGTGGAGAATGGGTGATGGAGCATCATTTGGTTTATCCGGATCAGGAGTCACGAATATTGTGATTCCAAATGATTCCGTAGCAAGCAGACAGGCTAGTGGATCTGGAGAGGATGTCGTGACACTGTATGATGTGTCCGGACACGGTAACCATATGACATCGAGTGTCCCGGGACGTGCTGGAACACAAATTTTAGGTTCCTTTGGAGAATCTGGATCAGCCACACTAGTGAGTCCACATTTCAATCCATCAGGAAGCTACGGATATGTGAACGAACATGCATTATATCTGTCACAGAGTTATTTCACGGTTAGACCTGATAATTTTGGTGCACACAATGATACGTTGTATTCTCCGGAAGCAACAAGCGTGGCGTGGATCAGAGCAGCTGATACAACCGATCAGTGGCGTCCCGTAGTAAGCAGATACAGAGGAGAAAGCACTCACAGATCATACGGATTGTATCAGTATGGAGACGCACTCAGATTGATCATGGATCGTGATGGAAACAACGACGATTACATTAAAACTGCTGACGAAGTTCTGACAGTCAATCAGTGGCATCAAATTGGATTCACTCATGGATTCAATAGTGGATCATTTATGGAGACTAAGATCTACCTGGATGGTGTGGAACAAGCAACCACGGTTGGATCTGGAAAAATGCCATCTGGAAGTATACTGAATGTGCCTGCAAATTTTTCAATTGGTAATGCCCATTTATCTACTGCTACTACCAACTTCTGGGGAGACGTCGATGAAGTCATGCTGTTCGGTAGAGCACTCACAGCAGATGAGATGTCAACATTATACAACTCCGGAACCGGTAGCGCACCAAATCTGATTGGATATCAGCCCGGACGCAATGAAATGTCTGCATCTGTTCTTTCTAATCAGCTGTTCGTCTCAGGTGGTTTGAAAACCGGTCATGGACATGGTAATCACATCACAGCATCCACTGGTGGAGACAGAGCAGTTTTTGGAGGTGGAGGTCCAGGTTCTGCAACAAATGTGATTGACTTTGTAGCGATTTCCACACCCGGTGACGCAGTCAATTTTGGTGACATGACGGATGATTTGAGAAACAGATCAGCACTTTCGAGTGGAGCGGCCCAACGGGGAGTCTTTGGTGGTGGTAACGGAGGTCCTCCAGGCACTGATATGATAGATTTTATAACAATCGATACGACCGGTAATGCAGCAGATTTTGGTAATCTGACCGGTGGAGGAGTAGGCTTTTTTGCAGTATCTAATGGTCCACATGATCGGGGAGTTTTTGGTGGTGGAGATCCCGGAGGAGATAACATTGATTTCATAACGATCAGTTCTGCCGGTAACGCAACCGTATGGGGAGCTCTAACCATATCCTCGAACAACAGATATGCCGGTGGTACCAGCAACGGTACCGATGAACGAGCAATCTATGTGGGTGGGGTACCGGCGCACAACTCAATTGAATTTCTAACCCTAACCTCCACAGCTAATGTTACAGATTTTGGTGACGCAACTGGAAATGTCCAGCATGCTGGAGTAACATCCAACGGTCGAAATCAAAGAGCACTATTTGCTGGTGGAACTGGCCCGGGATCTGCTACCAACACGATAGAATACATAACGATAAACGTTGCGAGTAACGCATTAGATTTTGGTGATCTAGCGGACATGACAGATGTATCTAATGAACGTCATGATGCTGCATCCAATGGACTCAACAACAGAGGTATTATAAACAAGCCAAAAGACACTGCTGGGCATAACGAAGCCATTAATTTAGGCTCATTGGGCAACGCTGTATTTTTTGGAAGTTTATCCATAGTCGCAAGAACAGCCAGTGCCGCAACGGACAATGCAATTGCAAATCCTCAAGTAGCGAGCTCATTTAGCAGATTAACCGCAGATAGATTCTCCGGAATTGGTACGGGAATTACAAATATTAATCCATCTGGATTGATCACATCATCAGAACAGTTGAAGGAAGACATTTCCGGATCAGTTGGCAGGTTTGAATCCACATTCAGTCCATATAGTGTCGAAATGAAGCCGATCATGACTATTTCACAATCAAGGTTACCATCGACCGGATCACTTGCTTACAAGAATGAAAAATCTCTTAAACTCACCGGTGCATCCAACGATGGAATATACATCACCGGTAGTATAATGGCACCGATAAGTTCATCACAGATGTTCAGCTACTTCACATGGGTAAGAAGTTCCAGAACAGCTGCGGAGTTTGGACAAGATCAACCATTTATGGAATGGTACCAAGATGGTGATCACAATGCAATTTTTAGAATCCGCGGACATGATCCATTAATGCGGGTAGAAGGTGCCGGCACCACTGTAAGCTTTGACAAAACTGATTGGGCAGCTCCGGAGCAATGGGGACACCATTGGCACCATGTGGGATTAACATATGAACAATCTTCATCGCATGTGGTAGATGCAGTGAGTGGTTCCAAACCACACATATACAGAGTCTTTTTGGATGGTAATGTCACGCACACCGCTTCTACTGCACAAGAATTAAATACCGGTGCAATTGGTCATCGAGCAGGTGATATCGGATCAGATGAGTACAACTCTACCGGTCCAATTCGGATTGGACAAAGAGGACCAAATGGCGCAACCTGGTTTGGATACATCAACAAATCAAGTTTTTGGGCAACCGCTTTATCGGAGTCAGCAGTACACCATCTGTACAATGGAGGTAATCCAGTAGACGAATTATCCAGCTATGGAACATATCAGTCTTCAAACACATTAGTAGCACATTATAGATTTGGAGACACTCAGGAAGGAGTATCAGCATCTTTTGACGGATCAGCTTGGCATTTTGGCAACCTGGCTAGTGGTAGCGGTAACGGATACATTAACACTTGGGCATCAGCGTCAGCTCACAGTGTCGCGTCTAATGCTATTCGATATGAAGCTCCACCAACTCAGGATAGAGTCCTCACGGCACCGTACCCACCAGCATTGTCTGGATCTCATAATGCAACAATTGCTATCTGGGCAAAGGTAGGGACAACTGGAAAGAAATCAGAATACCTAATTGGTGATGCGGCTCGTCAGGGATTTGAAATCCGTAAGGGAGGAGATCAAAATTTTCACTTTGCTGTCTTGACTGGATCTTCAGCTAACGCAACAGCAAGTTTTTCAACAGATCATGCTATCCCAGATAATAACACAGAAGGGACTTCTAGTGGATTTGCACACTATGCACTAACATTCAATGGTGGAGGTCCAATTACAGGATACGTACAGGGGTCTGGATCAGAATTTAGAACTGGTCACAATACAGCAAGTTTAAACTTTAATACTGGTTCATATAAAGAACCAAACCATGCTGGAACTGGTGTACTGAGATTTGGCAAACTGACTGATGAGTCAGGTTCGGCTTGGCTTGGTAGTATTCATGAAATAGCAATTTGGTCAACCTGTCTATCTGCATCCGCAATTACAGATCTGGCAGCAGGCCCATTTGATATTGCCAGCAAGATAACATCAAATTATAATCATACAGCAAGTCTGGTCAGTTACTGGACTATGACAAGTGGATCAAATACTGGAGGGTCATAATGGCTTGGATATTTGCAGATAGAACAGCCCAAGGAGATCAAACTGGTTCATATACCAATTTAAGTTCTTCATTTCAACTAGGAGCATCAGGGTCAAATATACAGACACGGAATATTGATGCACCACCAGAGCACAATTCTTTTTATTCACGATCTATACAATCACAGATTAAACACATTCAATCGAAGGTCGGAGGACAAGAGGTAACCTCGACCAGCAGCCCAACCTTCCAGAACATGACTGTGACGGGATCACTCAGGGCAGGAGCCTTTGTGGTGACTTCCAGTCAGCTCAGCTACACAGCTAGTTTTGGAACCGGCCGTTCAATCTTTGGAGATACTCCGGATGATCTGCATAGTTTGACTGGATCATTATCGATATCGGGAGGTTTAGAAGTTCTCCATTATGATCTTAGTGGATCTAACGAATCCAGTATGTCGATTGGACAGTTTGTTGGTACTGGATCAACCATTCAGAACGTACAGGTCCCACAATCGGATTTCATTCCTCGGAAAGCCTTTAAAGGCTCAGTGACAGCACTCCAACTGCCAAGTGGATCTCGATCTACACAACCACCCGGACAGAGAGGTTTGATCGCAGGTGGTGGTTCTGATTCTGTTGACATATATTTTGTTACCATATCAACACCAGCAGATGCATTAGACTTTGGAGATTTAACGGACGGAAAAGAATCTCCCGGAGCAACCTCTAATGGCGTACATGATAGAGGAGTAGCCGCTGGGGGATATCCTTACTCTAATATTATAGAATATGTGACGATCTCTACAGCTGCAAATGCAATTGATTTTGGAGATCTCATATTTGCCAGATATGGCATTGGTGGGGTTTCTAACGGACCCAATGAGAGAGCAGTCTTCATGGGTGGCGCAAAACCAGGAAATGAAGCATCAGCTGACATTGATTATATTACAATATCCACTCCGGGCAATGCAAATGATTTTGGTGATCTGATTAGTACAACATACTACTGTGATGGAACCGATAATGGAGTAGGGGATAGAGGTGTTATTTTTGGAGGCAAGCCGGCTGCAACCAATATAGAATTTGTCACAATATCTACAACTGGTAATGCACATGATTTTGGAGACTTACAATCAGTAAAGACTGGTACGAACGCGACTTCTAACGATATCAATGATAGAGCCGTTACGGTTGGCGATGCGCCGGCTACGAATGTAATTGAAATGATTACAATTCCCACACCCGGTAATGCTAGCGATTTTGGTGACCTGACCCGCACAGTTGGGTATCCCGGAGCCACATCGAACGGCACAGATGAAAGAGGCATCTTCAGTGGGGGTAATCCGGCAAACAATGTAATCGATTACGTCACGATATCCGTGCCCGGGAATGCACTGGATTTTGGAGATCTACCAGCAAATAGAAATCAAAATAAAGCTCTCAGCAACGCAGCAGTTCCGATCTGGCCACATGAGAACGCGTTTGATCAAATTAAGTTATACACGTCTGCATCAGCAGCTACCGCATTAGCGGATAGAACCGAACAAACAAATTTTACTGGATCATATTTATCCAGGTTTAGCGGATCAGCATCTCATCCATTACATCAGCATTCTGGATCTTCGCAAACTTTTGTTGAAGAGATAGCATCTGGTTCACTCACACTATCATCAAATCGACCACCTGGAAATATTGGCGTGTTTGCCTACGGAGCTACAGGGATAGATTTCTTTCAAATTAATTCTCCAGGCAATGCTGTAGATTTTGGATCAACATCTAAGAATAAAGAAACCGGTATGAGTAATGGTATCCTGGGTAGAGGCATAACGGCTGACGTATCACGGACTCTGAGATACAGCACATTAACCACACCAGGAGCGGCGTTCTTCTTTGGTAATATTGGTCCTGGTAGAATAAATGATTTATTGGATTTTGGTGGTACCAGTAATGGACCACTCAATCGAGGAATGATGGGTATGGGTTATATTGATCCATCCGCATTGGGAAGAGGTCACATCGAATATATAACAATTTCAACTTTAGCTGATAGTTTGCACTTTGGTGATTCTTCAAACGCTACAAGAAGAGGCTCTGGTCTCTCAAATGGTGTGGGCGATCGAGCTGTATTCTTTGGTGGAGATAGTGGAGGATCACACATGAGTGTGTTCACAGTTTCTACACCATCTGATGGAGTCTTTTTTGGTAAAGGATTAGGTACAATGTGGCCAGGAGGTTTATCTAACGACACTGGTGAGCGAGGTATACAGGTTGCAGGTGGAGATGGATCACCAAGAGAAAATACCATCAGGTACATCACATTGACCAGTTTTGGTGAAGCACATGACTTTGGAGACACATTAACAGATTTTCGACGAGATGGTGTATCAAACGGTCGAGGCAACCGTGCAGTCATGGGAGCTTCAACCAATACAGATGTTGCCACAATGGAATATCTCACGATAAACACTCCAGGAAATTCAATTGACTTTGGAGATCTCACAGACTCCAATGGAGGTGGTGAAGGATATGGTGGTGGTATGGATAACGGTCAGTCATTCTACCCACATGCAGCGTACCCACAGACAAGATTTTCAATAGATCCAATGACGGTCGTTCAGTCCAAGACTGAAGTGAGCTTTGCATCCGGATCACTACAACATTATATCGCATCAGGTGGTCTGTTCAGTATACCGATTATCACACCATCAGCCAGTTCAGCAGATGGACCACAATCCGGATCTAACAGTTTTGTTAATAATTTCCCCGAAGGGGCTATCGGGAGAACAGGAGTCTTTGAGGTTTGGACAGGACTCGTACCTGACCAGGTTACCAATCTATCCGGTTCATCTCCAGCATTTACACAGCTGGCACTTGGACTCAATGCAACTGGATCCATAGGAACCCTCCATGGGTTCTCGGGCAGCTCAGCCTTCTACGCAAGTGCTTCCATCTACAACGCATACAACGTATCAGCTTCATTCACCAGTGGTAGTTCAGTCACATCCGATTCAGCCAGTGCGGGAAGAATCGCTGCAGTTACACCTACAGGAACGAACACGATCTATCGGGGCGAATGGAAAACCATCGCGTCCGGATCAGTACTTCCAGGACAGAGAGGATGTTTTGGTCAAGGCGGAAACGCTGAGATTGATTACGTCACAATCAGTACATTAGGAAACGCTCTACATTTCGGTGATGGGCTCGTAAGCATGCAGCAGTACATGGCAGGTACGGATAGTGGTACCAATGATAGAGGTTTTCTCACACTCGGCCGGACGACAGCAGGCGCCGATGTTAATCGAATCGAAATGATAACCATCAGCACTCCCAGCAATACAGTAGATTACGGTGATGCAATCACTCTGGAGGGAAGATCGAGTACGGCACTCTCAAATGGTCCAAATGACAGAGCTGTTTTAGCTCAGGATGAAGATGATTCCAAGGTAATGGAATTTTTCTCAATGAGGAGTTTTGGAAATGCAATATTTTTTGGTAATCTTCAAAATATAGGAACAGCCCCAGGTAGTTTCTCTAACGGAACAGACAATCGTGGAATCATTGCGGGTGGGTATAACAACCATGATGAGATGGAGTTCATTAATATTCTCAGTACTGGTGATGCATCCTTTTTTGGTAACATGGTAGTTTCCCGAAATTATAATCCAGTCGGGGCATCATCCAACGATCACCATCAACGAGGATTCATCGCAGGTGGTCATAACGCCAGAGATGAAATAGATTATGTAGATATTGCCACTCTGGGTAATGCACTCGCTTTCGGAGACATCTCAGCCGCTGGGCATAGGAATTCATCACTCTCAAACGGAATGGATGAACGCGGATTAATCCAGTTGGCTGCTTACAACACAGTTGAGTTCATAACAATCAGCACACCCGGAAACACAACAGATTTTGGTGATATAAGAGCGGCTCGCCAGAACGCAGCGCCTATGGCGAATTCATTCACTCCACCAGCAATTTCCGGTTCATCCATGTCAGTGAGTCAGACCTTTCTGAGTTCTTCAATCATGCATGGATCCGGATCTGGAGCAATCGATTTACCAAGAAATGGGTTCACCGGAGCAGTATCCGCATCTAATCATGCATCCGCATCATACATCGAAGTAACGAGTCGGATCATGAACACAACCGGTTCTGGAGCTGATGCATCATCTTCACTGTTAGATTTCACATCGCGTTCACCTGGTCAGAGAACAGTAACCGGTTTTAATTCAAATGCTACTGACAAGAATCTCTTGGATGCCATCACGATGACCAGTCTAGGCAACGCAGCCGTCCATGGATTCAATCATATATTCTCCGGGACTTTCATCTACGGATCGGGACTATCCAACGGTTGTGGCGATCGTGCAATTCACCGCCATAACATGGGTGCTGCAGCTATGCAATGCATCAGCATATCCACTCCTGGCAATGCCGGTTTCTTTGGGAATCGCAGTGTGAATAATAATGGCGCTGAAGGTGGTCTCAGCAATGGAACTGATCAGAGAGGAGTTTTTGGTCTGTCCGGAACCCAACTAACATTTATTACGATATCTACACTTGGAAATGCAGCCACCTTTGGCAGGTGTACCGGTACACAGAATGGAGCAATGGCAAGTAATGGTAGGAATCAACGAGGAATTACTTTTACTACATCAGCCACTCGATTTCGATACTTTACGATATCTTCCCTGGGGAATGCACTTGATTTTGGAGATGGTACCACCGGTGGAAACTATGGGGGAGCAGCTTCAAACGATACAAATGATCGATTAGTACACCATCCAGTGAATTCTGGAGCAGTGGAGTACATCACAATCAGTACTCCCAGCGATGCACTTGATTTTGGGAATTCCATCTTTGGAGACAATGGGAACGATTCCTTCTCCAACGGTACCGGTGGTCGAGGTTTCAACATTGGGGATGATGGTGCTGAAAAGGCAACAATAGCGTTTTACGATATTGGGAACACAGGAGACTCACAAATTTTTGGAGATCTATCTCAACAGGCAGGGTCAACTGCTGGCTTTGCAGGTTCTAACTCAGCACTATAAAAGATTAATGTTTCCAATTTGAACTCATATATATAGATATACACACTAATGGAGGTTATCTTGCATGGCAAAAACAAAACAAATTGATACACAAACCGCACTGGTTGATTCGGAACAGATCCAACAATCCGCGCTGACTGAAATTCTCAACCAGCCAGGTGGTCTTACGACGATCACGGATGAAAAGTTAGCTCTGATTTCGGATCGAATGGTCGAGATCAACAGAGCCACTCAAGCAGTGGATCGGAAGAACACGCAGACCACCAGCACGTTGATGTCACTCACGATGTTGAACGACTCACCGTATCGGAGACTCCGTCAGGTTCTCGCGCAGATCTCAAGAAAGAAATCTGCCGTTGAGGACTCTTACTTCCGGCTCAAGGAAGATAAGATCAAGGCAAAACAGTTCCGGGAACGTGGTGATGAACTTTCTGTTGCCCGAGCAGAACGTCTCGAGTATGGGATCCAACAATCCACCAGAGGGATCGAACAGGCCCTGAAGGAAATTGGATTCTTCCAAGAGATCTACAATGAAATTATGGTCAGTCACAATATTCCTGAAAATTGGGATGAAGAAGATTCTGAACAAGAAGAGATCGAAGCTCACCTCAAAATGGCATTCCGACACGCAATTCGAGACATTATGGCTCATGGTCGGCTTGGAATGGGAACCCTAGAGTATCTAGAACAGTATGGAGTTCATCCTCAGACGTGTCAACGTCTTGTACAGCAGTATATCTCTGATAACGATCAGAGTATTGGTACCGGACAGGCACCTACTGTGGACAATCTGTACAACTTTCTAGATCAGATGTGTGAACAATTCAGAGACGCCCATCAGGCTGTAGTTCGTCGAATTGGGGTCAAAGGGATCATTAAGAACGAGTGGCTGTATAAGACTGAACACGCATAGCCTGTAGTGAAACCACGGTTATGTGTCGCGACCCCCGCATATGGAGGGATGGTTCATACGGATTGGCACGATTCCATTATGTCAATGCATCGAGCTGGTATAGACGTTGTAACGGTTTGTTTGGGAAATGAATCACTTATCACCAGAGCCCGCAATACTCTCTTGAGAGTCTTCTATGAACAACTCAATAACGTAGATAGATTATTTTTCTTAGATGCAGACTGTGGGATTGATGGTCGGGACGTACTCTCGATGATGGATTCTCCACATGATGTGATAGGGGCACCGGTTGCTCTGAAAGGATTCCAACCAGACGGTTCACCTCACCTTAATATTTCTGATCCTGTGAACATTGAGGGGGGATACCAATCTGTTAAACACGTTGGCAATGCTGCTATGATGCTATCCAGAAAGGCCGTCACTAGTTTGATTGAGTATGCAATCCAAAACAACGACGTTTATACAAAAACATCAATGGCGACAAATAATGCACGACAGCAACCCAATGATGGAGAGTATTACGATGTTTTTAAAGTGTCTATAGATGAAAACAAAACGTACTTATCAGAAGATTATCACGTATGTAAAACATTAAAACAACTTGGATATCAAATCATTATAGATCCAAGAGTGAAGACCAGACACAATGGAAACCACGTATTCCTTAGCTAAACAGAATATACAGATTTCAAACACGGAATCAAATTCTGCACAGGGGCTCATGAGTCCTACAACATTCAGGATAGCTCAAATTGAAAACAACACCAACTGTAATTGGCGATGTTGGTTCTGTCAAAATGCCCACTATGATGTTCCAAAAACACAACATATGGACTTGGAGTTTTTTAGGCACATACTTAGAGAAATCAGATCTGTCTATACACCAAGAGAGTTGAATGTAATCTCATTTTCGGTATATAATGAGCCAACATTAGATCCTACATTCAAGGAAAAACTCCAGATCATGACTGATATGGGATTTAGCTATTGGTTTCTCAGCAATGGTTCAGGCATGACAAAAGAATTAGTAGATTTCCTAATTGATTATCCTCAAAACATATATGATGTGAGATTAAATATCCCAACTATGGATGAAGAAGATTGGAAAGCTACTACGGGTACAACGGTTAAAATGATGTATAAGCAGTATTATGAACTTTGTTATTTCTTTGAAAGAACAGATCGATTAAATTTTCCTATCACCGTGATGGTAAACGGAGATGGTTCTGATTCACACAAAAAGACATTTCTATCCGTATATGAAAAGTTTAAACGATTTAACAATATACAATTATCCATGACCGGATTAGTAGATAGAGCTGAAATGCTCAAGGGCGTTAAGACTGATAAACAATCCATGCCACATAGTTCTGTTGATTACAAGGGAAAGAAACTTGCGTGTGGAATGAATTATTTCAACAATTTATATTTTGGTATAGATGGTAATGTATACTTTTGTTGCCATGATTACTTTCAAAAGTACAGTTTTGGATCAGTAAACGATAAACCACTAAAAGAATTAATTGAATCGGATGAGCGAGCTATACAGATGGCTCGTTTCAATGATGATTTTTGTTCTAAGTGCACACAAGCAATTATAGTATGAATAAAAAGTTAAAAAAACACGGATACTTCATAGAGAGGAACTTTTTTAACAAACCTACAACTGACATTCTTTGTTTGTATAGTCTAAAAAGCGTTCGAGATCAGATATCCGTACGAGGAGCTCTAGATAATCCAACCGAACATAAATTATCTTGGAACATCCGAGATGACGGACATGCTGCATTTGATGCTGTTCTACCGAGTATGACAGAAAAGATGAGCCGGCTCTGTAAAGTCGAATTGATTCCATCATATTACTATCAGAGGATCTATCTAAAAGGCGCTGATATGGATGGACACATTGACAGAGATGCCTGTCAGTATAGTTGTTCCGTCAATCTTGGACAATCCGAGCAGTATCCAATTTATATTCTGGATAAGCATACGAACAAATATACAGAAGCTCTGTTGGAACCTGGAGATGCCATGATCTACATGGGATGTGAACAACGACATTTCCGAAAGATTTTTCGTGGAGATTGGTATTCACAACTGTTTCTTCATTGGGTAGATGAAACTCGTCCAGAGTGTTTTTGGGATGGAGCAGCTACATCAGAAGAACTCTTGAAGGGATATACTGATCAGTGGAAATCTATTTTGTACAATCAATGAAGCAACTCTTCTATATAGCTGGATTGCCCAGGACAGGTAGTTCAGTGTTATGCGCGATTTTAAATCAGAATCCAGCTTTTCATGTCAGTGCAACATCACCACTCTCAAATATTATGTATCGAGTCATAGATGATTGGCAGCATAATATCAGTCAAACCAAGACGTATAGTCATCCGGACCAGTTAAAAAATCTTTGGCTACATATCCAGGAAGGTCTATATGCGCATGTGGATGAACCAATAGTTTTTGATAAAGGACGCGCTTGGCATATGAAGGATCCCCTGGAATCATTCAGACGGATAGTCGGTTCAGAGATGAAAGTGATCTGTCTGGTAGATAGCATTCCGGATATTTTATCATCATTTATCCGGTTGATCGAGCGAGATGGAGACTATAATAATTTCATAGATAGCCAGCTTCACCAAGAAGGAGCAGTTACTTCTACAGAGAATCGTTGTAAAGTTATGTTGAGACCAACTGTAGAATCAGTGGGTTGGTGTTTTCAACATCTCAAAGACAGCTTTTTTAGTCCAAATAGGAAAAATTTACATCTAATTGAACGAACAGATTTGATATCGTTTCCGGAAACAGTTCTAAAGAAGCTTTATCAGTTCATTGAATTGGATTATTTTCCACATAAGTTTTTTGGTTTGAAAGCTACTCACGAAGAAAACGATCGTGACGTCTATGGAGTTAAGAATCTCCATCGAGTCGAACCAGAACTGTACCAGAGACGTTATACTGCACAAGATGTTTTGGGAACAGAGCTCCACCAAAGGTTTTCCGGAAAAGAGTTCTGGAGAGTTTGATTTTTCTGATATTTATAAAAGACAACCCATATTGTTTATGAATACACTTACACAGAACATAATAAAACCATTTTTGCTTGAACAGACTGAGATTAAAACCGTCATTGGAATATATGCCGGCAGATTTCAACCTTTTGGATTACATCATCTCAAGACATATCAGTGGTTAAAAAGCCAATTTAAACATGCATACATTGCTACATCTGACAAAACCGGTTCTTCTAAACATCCATTAAATTTTAAACAGAAAAAAGCTCATATGACAAAGATGGGAGTCCCGGCAAATAAAATAATTAAAGAGAAAGTACCGTATGTCGCTAAGAACATTTTAAAAAAATTTGATTCTGCAACGACTGCTGTTGTGTACATTTTTGGCGAAAAGGATGCTGGTCGTCTCATGTCTGGAAATTATTTTCGAGACTATAAGAACGAAAAAGATAACTTGCAGGGCTATGAAGATCAAGGATACATATTAGTTGCCCCGCATACATCAATTAAGGTGGGTGGACAAGAACTCAGTGGAACCACGATGAGAAAATTACTTGGTTCTAATGCAGATGATAAAACGAAGAAAAAATTATTTAAAAAATTATTTGGTTACTACAATGATAGCTTGTACAAGATGTTCACAGATACATTTGTCACAGAAACAATTGCTCGTGGCTATCCAAATAAAAAAGAATTAGACAAGTATATGAGAAAGGTCAAAAAGCAAAGAAAAAATACAGACTCAAACAAAAAGTATCATTTTGATCCCGTCAATGAAGCTAAGGATATTGATGAAGTAGCTGGAGTGATTCTGTATATCATGAAGGACGGTCAACCAAGATATTTACTGCTCCGTGATGATACACATTGGTCCTTTCCAAAAGGACATCTCCAACAAGGAGAATCCCTTCTGGATGGAGCAACACGTGAAACCTACGAGGAGACCGGGATAGCACCCGGAGCCGTAGATCCCAAATTTTTCCATGAACTGTTAATAAATTTTGGCACTGATAAGCAAAAGACTATCTCGCTATTCCTTTCTCTGGCTCATACTACAAAAATTACTCTTAGTGATGAACACCAAGAATACAAATGGGCCACACCAGAAGAGGTAGAAGCTTTAATGGAACAGCCAGAGGTAGCAAATTTACTCAACAGATTAGACCAACACTTCATTAAACATGAAGACATTACGGTACCAATTGAAATTGGTGATATCGTATTAGGTGGGAGATTTAAAAATAAACGGATTACAGTTAAGACCATAGGTAAAAACGAAAAAGGAGACATTACGATCAATGGTCGACCACTATTGAAGTACCGGTTGATCACTCAAGAGGATATTGAACAGTTTGCTTGTTCGTTCGACATGAAGAAATTTATTGGAGAATCTTCAACAATAGGATCCATGAGCTCTGGGGTCGTGGATGATGGTCCTCGATACTGGTACGGTAATCAAAGAAGTTATCGTAAGGCTGGAGAGGCCGAAGCAGCTAAATTGGGATTCAGAGTAGTTAATTATCTAGTGCCTGATATGGAATTTGAAGAACACGATACGAAATATCCTAACGGACCAACTGGAGCCGTGACTTACTTTCCAGCTGGCAAGGTTGGTACAACAGCCGGTACTGGTATATTGAAAGACATGCGAGGCTCTGAGGCATGGAGGAAATGGGCAGAAAACATCAGTAGATCGATAACACAGTTGGGATGGAAATTTTCAGATTGGCTTGGAGCTAAAGATTCTATCAAACAGACAAAAGACGAACCAATTGATGAATTTGATCCTCGGAATGAAGTACCACCAAATACAGAACCCAAAGGAGAAAAAGATCAGCATGGTGAGATGGAAGAACCACCAGATGACCCAGATGCCCCAAATGAACCACACAAGAAGGATCTTTCTGAGCGGGCTCTTTCGGTTGAATGGTGGAAAAAAATTCTAGAACGGGACCCAAATGAAGTTCCGCTGTCGAAGAGACAACCGGGTGATGTCTGGAATACAGATACCGGAAAGGGAGCCAAGAATAAGAAAGGAATACCCCAGTATTACAGGAGTGCTGATGATGCTGAAGAGTATGCACAGGGTAGTGGATATCAAGGGATTGAAAAAGATTCTTGGTCCGATGAACATTACAGTGATGAGACGAAAGAATTTTTTAACAACGACGTCGCTAAAGCACAAATGCCCGGGCTATTTAAGGATGAAGAACATGCCATACAAAAAATGAAAGGAGCAGAAAATCGTCAGTTAGATCCTGATGAGTTATCTAACATCAGAAACTCAGAAGCTGGAGAGATATCTCAGCTACCTCCGGAAGAGAGAAAGCAAGCTGCTCATGATTGGATCAATTATCAAAATTTTGAAGACGCTAACAGATGGGAATGGGTTGGAGAAGGTGAACCACCAAGTGTAGAAAATGATGAATGGGATAAGTTTCAAGCGGGTATGGAAAGTGGTGATGTAAAGAGAAAAGAGGGTTGGAGAGATATTTCGAGAGCAATTGATGGATATGAACAGGGAGCTGAAATACCACAGTCAGTAGTTGTTAAGGATAGAAACGGTGACATTCAATTATTGGGTGGAAATACAAGACTCACTGCAGCAGTGGCCGCCGGGAAAAATCCATCAGTTAAGATCATCGATTACGATAGGGAATTTCAGTCTCAAGACGAAAATGGTACACAAACAGAAGCAACTTTTTCAACGAATTGGTGGAAACAGCTCATCACGGAAGGTGGTGCATACGGACATATGGCTCATCCATTTGATGATTGGGATCTAACATTCAAAGATTTTAAAAATATTATAGAGATGGGACTGAGTGGAAATCTCAATCGAGAAGATAATGTGACGGAAAAGTTAGACGGACAGAATTTAATGGTGTCTTGGAAAGGTGGTAACCTCATTATAGCTCGGAACAAGGGCCATATTAAGAATGCCGGAAAAACTGCTCTATCCGTGAAAGGAATAGCAAGTATGTTTAGTGGTAGAGGTGAAATAAGTAATGCATTCTCCTTTGCAGCAAAGGACCTACAGAAAGCTATAGGGGCTCTGTCCAATAAACAGAGAGATAAGATATTCATGAACGGAAGGGCTTGGATGAATCTAGAAGTACTCTGGCCAGCATCATCAAATGTGATTGATTATGATGTAGCCCAGATCGTCTTCCACGGAGCACTTCAATACAACGATGCGGGAACTGTAGTGGGTCAGGTCAAGGGGAGTGCAAGAATGCTTGAAGGGATGATCCGTCAAGTGAACCAGCACATTCAAAAACACTATAAGATAGCTAAGCCACAATTTTTAACTGTTCCAAAGAATCAAGATTTTACAAAACGGAAAACCTATTATTTTAACAAGTTGAAAAAGCTTCAAGACACATATGGACTCAAAGACGGAGACTCTATAGCACTATGGCATCAGATGTTTTGGCAGGAATGGATTATGAATGGAGCAAGTCAAACTGATTACACAAATATTTCAAATGATGTCCTGGTAAAACTGATGAAGAGATGGGCGTTTGGGGATAAATCTTATAAGATTCCAGATATGAAGAAAGAATTGAGAGAAGATCATCCCGAGTTTTTAGATTGGGTACTGAGCACGGATAAGGTGGATGTTCAAAAGATGCAAAAGCAAAATATGAAACCTTTTGAAGTGTTATTCTTTGAGTTGGGAGCTGAAATCCTCCGCAGCGTCAGTAATTTCCTTGCTGTGAATCCATCCAAGTCAGCACAGAAGATGAAAGTAGCCACAAAGAAGGCGGCAGGTGCACTGAAGAGAGGAAAAGATCCTAAAGATTTAAAATTATTGAAAACTCAACTGGAAAAATTACAAGCTATTGGTGGGTTTGACGCGGTGGTTCCATCCGAAGGATTAGTATTCAAGTACAAAGGCAATACATATAAGTTTACCGGGGCTTTTGCTCCAGTGAACCAGATCACCGGTGCATTAAAATTTGGCCGATAATTATTTTTAATATATTTATATATAAGGTAGTATAATGAGCAAGAACATAACAAAGATTCAATCTATGATTGATGGAACCCACCAACGAAAAATTCAAGTTGGGTATAACGCCAAAACAATAAGTCAGCGGGAAGAAGGCGAACGCTGGACTGATGGGCATGGTACTAACTGGGAAGTCGTTAATGGAAAGAGAAAACAAATTACTAAGATACCATCTCGGGGGTTTGACAAGTGTTCTGAGTGCGAAAAGTTAATTCTTAAGCAACTCGACCAGGATACTTATAATCGGATGCATAAATGTTATCACTGCCAAGTGAATTTTGAACTTGACCTAAAGGCTGAGGGGAAATGGCACGAGTGGGTGTGGGAACAAGAACAACAGCGATGGGCATCTGTCGAAGAAGAACTCAAGCTGATATTGAAAGATATGAAAGACAGCAGCGATCAAGCATTTGATCCAAGAGTGGCAACTGCTATGTCAAACGAAAATGTTGATATGACAATTAAGAAAAATACCGGAGGTATAAAATGAAGTTATTTAAAATATTGGGAGGAATCGTAGCAGCAATCGCAGGCATTGCTGGTATGTTATTTGCTAGTGATAAGAGATCACAGGAAGTAAAGAAACTCAAGACAGTTATCAAGGAAAACAAGAAAGAAGAGAAGAAGGTAGAAGAGACGATAAAGGTGCTGGAAAAAGATAAAGTGAAAAACAAAAAAGAAATAACGAATGCAAAGAGAAAATTGACGCGCAGTAAGAATGAAGTCAAAAAGATGGAAAAGGCTTACGAAGAAGATGACGTAGAGTCCGCAGAAGATTTTTTAAAAAAGTTCGCAAAGAACAAATGAGGTTCAGCATGAAAATATTAAAATACTTTTTAATTACATTTTTTATTTTTTCAATAATTGATGGACAAGAAATTACCAAAGATGGTAAAACACCAAAAACATTTACATATGCTGAAGCATTAGAGATGTTGAAGGCTCGTGATGCACAATGGGAAGGCAAGATAGCTAAAGCAGATTCATTGATAGAAGGCTATAAAGAATCAATTTCGGATTGTGACAATGTAATTACTGAATTAGAAGAACAGGCAGATTTAGATTCTAAAGTGTTACTTGC
>TARA_R110002020_G_scaffold100462_1_pt1 | contig 28427 bp, 15 predicted proteins | sample TARA_R110002020 | Tara Oceans TARA_R110002020 (sample SAMEA4396489) | marine metagenome | biome: Westerlies Biome; feature: [MES] marine water layer (ENVO:01000295) within the mesopelagic zone...; material: water (ENVO:00002006), including particulate matter (ENVO:01000060) such...
AGGTGAAGATGCTTATAAAGAAGCTGTAGAAACCGGAAGTGATAGATTTATGGGTACTAGTCAAAAATATCCAGCACCAACATTAATATAAACACTAACGTAAAGTTAGAACAAAACAAACAATAAATTTAATTAAATGAAAATTAAAGAAGAACAATTAGAGACAATAAGAAAACAACAAAATGATCTCCAAAAAATAATTAGTGAAATAGGAGTATTAGAAACTCAAAAACATGGATTATTACATCAAATAGCAACTATCAATCAATCTGTTGAAACTACTAAAAAAGAATTGGAAGAAGAATACGGAATGGTAAATATCAATTTAGAAACGGGTGAATATGTAGATATTCCTAAAGAAGAAAAAGTTGAAGCAGCTGTCTAATATTATAAGAAAAATAAGCATTGGTACAGATTATAAAAATGAAGCAATGCATTATGCTATAGGTCAATCTGTGTACGGAGGTCATGTTATTTGTGATATCGTAAATAATGATATAGATGGAGAATATTTAATTTATATCAAAAAAGGAGACGAAGTATTACCGTGGAAGAAATTTAATTCACAAATGGCTATTGCAGTAGAATTTGATCTAGAATATTAATGCAAGCTTTATATGACTTTATTGTCGAACCTTTAGGAAAAAGATATAATAATAAAATAAAAATTGGAGGAAAAGAATTAATTTTAAACACTAAAATTGAAACTTTTCAATCAGTTAATAAATTAGCGAAAGTAATTAGTGTTCCTAAAAATATCAAAACCAATATAAAACTTGATGATATTATTGTAATTCATCATAATGTATTTAGAAGGTTTTACGATATAAAAGGTAAAGAACAAAATAGCAGAGCTTACTTTAAAGATGGAAAATACTTTGTATCTTTAGATCAAGTATATTTATATTACAATGGAGAAGAGTGGAATAGTGTAGCAGATAGGTGCTTTATTAAGCCTAATTCTTCATTTCGTATGGGAATAATCAAATATGACAATAAACACTTAAATGAATTAGGTATTTATAAAGGAAATATTGTATCTTTTAAAGACAAGAGACAATTTGAATTTATAATTAATGACGAGTTATTATATTGTATGAAATCAAAAGATGTGTTAATAAATCATGGATACGAAACTAACAAAAAAGAAAATAATAGAAGCGGGGCAGAAGGCTGTTGATGAGTTAATTAAAGTAGCAAAAGAAGAAATAATAGATACAGGAGAAGATGTATCAGCTGATAGATTAAAAAATGCAGCAGCTACTAAAAAATTAGCTATATTTGATGCTTTTGAAATATTGAACCGTATACAAGAAGAACAATCACTTTTAGATGGAAAACCACTAGAAGAGAAAAAAGAAGAAAGAATATTTAAAGGTTTTGCGGAAGGAAGAAGTACATGAGTTACGCACAAACACTTTGGAGAGAAGTTAAAGATGTTATAAATCCTAAAATCCTTTCTAAACATAATCGTTTAAAGAAATGGGAGTATGGATATAATAAAGAATACGATTTTATAGTAATAAGTAAAAATGGGAAGATTGGGCAAATCATTGAAGTACAAAATCTCCGCATTGCTCTACCTGCAATCGAGGATACGTGCGCAAAGAACGATAGTAGCACCTGGGAAAGAAAAGACTATCCTAAAGAACTCTCAAGAATAAAAACGGTTTTTGATTGGGAAGAATATCCGCTAGAATTTAAAGAAAAATGGTATGATTATATAGATGAAGAATTTAAACGAAGAGACCAAGGTTTTTGGTTTTATAACAATGGCATACCTACTTATATCACTGGTACTCATTACATGTATTTGCAATGGTCAAAGATTGATGTCGGAGCACCGGATTATAGAGAATCAAATAGAATATTCTATATATTCTGGGAAGCATGTAAAGCCGATGACAGATGTTATGGGATTTGTTACCTTAAAAATAGACGATCAGGATTTTCTTTTATGGCATCAGCTGAATTGGTTAATAAAGCAACCATATCATCCGACAGCAGATATGGAATTTTATCTAAATCTGGTGCAGATGCTAAAAAGATGTTCACCGACAAAGTTGTACCAATTTCGGTTAACTATCCCTTTTTCTTTAAACCCATCCAGGACGGTATGGATCGTCCTAAAACCGAACTAGCCTACAGAGTACCGGCATCTAAATTCACACGGAAAAAGTTGGACATTAACCAACAAATAAAAGAATTACAAGGATTAGATACAACTATAGATTGGAAAAATACTGGAGACAATAGTTATGATGGGGAAAAACTTCAAATTTTAGCTCATGATGAAAGTGGTAAGTGGGAGAGACCTGATAATATATTAAATAACTGGAGAGTTACAAAAACCACCTTAAGATTGGGTAGTAGAATAGTAGGAAAATGCATGATGGGATCTACAAGTAATGCACTAGATAAAGGAGGACATAACTTTAAAAAATTATATGAAAATTCAACAGTTACTAAAAGAAACAAAAACGGACAAACTAGTTCAGGATTATATTCTTTATTCATACCTATGGAATGGTCTTACGAAGGATACATTGATACTTATGGATTACCTGTATTCGACACTCCCAAACACCCAATTAAAGGAATTGATGGAGGAAACATTAATGTCGGAGTTATCGAACACTGGCAGAACGAAGCGGACGGACTCAAACATGATCATGATGGATTAAATGAATTTTACAGACAATTTCCCAGAACTGAACAACATGCATTTAGAGATGAAACTAAAGATAGTTTATTTAATTTAGTTAAAATATACGAACAAATTGACTATAATGAAGATATAAATAATAATTCTTCTGTTACTCAAGGTAATTTTATGTGGGAAGATGGGATAAAGGATACTAGAGTTATGTTTGTTCCAAATAAAAGAGGTCGTTTTTTTGTAAGTTGGGTACCTCCTAAAAAGCTACAAAATAACATTATAATAAAAAAAGGAATTAAATATCCAGCACATGAACACATGGGAGCTTTTGGATGTGATAGTTATGATATTTCTGGAACAGTAGATGGAAGAGGTTCAAAAGGAGCTTTACATGGATTAAGTAAATTTAGTTTAGAAGATTGTCCTCCTAATCATTTTTTCTTAGAATATGTAGCACGACCTCAAACAGCTGAAATATTTTTTGAAGATGTTCTAATGGCATTAAGGTTTTATAGTATGCCATTACTATGTGAGAATAATAAACCGAGATTGTTGTATTATTTAAAACGTAGAGGATATAGAGGGTTTTCTATGAATAGACCAGATAAAATATGGAATAAATTATCAGTGGCAGAAAAAGAAGTAGGAGGAATTCCTAATTCTAGTGAAGATATTAAACAAGCTCATGCGGCTGCTATCGAAGCATATATAGAAAATTATGTAGGAATAAATGATGGGATTTGTGGAGACATGTATCATCAAAGAACTTTAGAAGATTGGGCTGCTTTTAATTTAAACAACAGAACAAAACATGATGCTTCTATAAGTTCCGGATTAGCTATTATGGCTTGCAATAAAAATAAATATAGACCAGTAACTGAAAAGGTTATAACACCAATAAATATAGGATTAAAAACCTATGATAATACAGGTAATATGTCTAAAATTAACAGATAATACATGAAAGTTTACACAAATAGTCATAGCGCTTTTCCAGATCAAGTAGTACCGGATGCAGACAAAGCCACGTGGGAATATGGACTTCAAGTAGGTAGAGCTATTGAAGGAGAATGGTTTTGGGCCGGAAGAGGAAGAGATAGATTTAATCAAAACTTTCAAAACTTCCATACATTAAAATTATATGCACGAGGAGAACAATCTATTCAGAAATATAAAGATGAGTTAGCGATAGATGGAGATTTATCTTATTTAAATTTAGATTGGAAACCAGTACCTATTCTATCAAAATTTGTTGATATTGTATCAAATGGAATTACACAACGTTCATTTGATATAAATGCTTTTGCTCAAGATCCTGTATGTTCTAGACAAAGAACTGAATATGCAACTGGTTTATTAACTGATATCAATGCCAAAGACTTTCTAGAACAAACTCAAAAAATGTTAGGTGTTGATGCTTTTAATTCTGCAGATAGAGATACTGCACCACAAGATGCTGAAGAATTAGCAGTTCATTTACAGATGGATTTTAAGCAATCTGTAGAAGTGGCAGAAGAAGAAGTAATAAATCAAATATTAGATAAAAATAAATACGACTTAACTAGAGCTAGAATTAATTACGATTTAACTGTATTAGGTATTGGAGCGGTAAAAACAAATTGGAACGAATCAGAAGGAGTAGTAGTAGATTATGTAGATCCTGCACATTTAGTTTGGTCTTATACAGAAGATCCAAACTTCCAAGACATTTGGTATGTAGGAGAAGTAAAAGGACTAAGCTTAGGGGAGTTGAAAAAAGAGTTTCCAGGGTTAACTGCGTCAGAGCTAGAAGAAATACAAAAGTATCCAGGTAATCAAAATTATTTAAGAAACTGGAATGGGAGACAAGATAACAATACTATACAAGTACTTTATTTTGAATATAAAACTTATACTAATCAAGTTTTTAAGTTAAAAGAAGGAGCTTATGGATTAGAAAAAGTATTAGAAAAGCAAGATACCTTTGATCCTCCCGAAAATGATTTAGGTTATGGAAAACTGCAAAGATCTATTGAAGTGTTATATAGTGGAGCTAAGATTTTAGGGCATCCACAAATGTTGAAATGGGAACTTGCTCGTAATATGACTCGTCCTGTGGCAGACACTGTTAAAGTAAATATGAATTATAATATTTGTGCACCACGAATGTACAAAGGAAGAATTAATTCTTTAGTTAACAGAGTAACTGGTTTTGCCGACATGATACAATTAACATCTCTAAAACTTCAACAAGTTATAGCTAGAATGGTTCCTGATGGAGTTTATATGGACGTAGATGGATTAGCAGAAGTAGATTTAGGCAATGGTACCAATTATAACCCTAGAGAAGCTTTAAATATGTACTTCCAAACAGGTAGTGTAGTAGGTAGATCTCTTACTCAGGAAGGAGAACCTAATAGAGGAAAAATTCCTATTCAAGAATTAAGTTCTTCTAATGGTATGGCAAAAATACAATCTTTAACACATACATATAATTATTATTTACAAATGATTAGAGATGTTACAGGATTAAATGAAGCTAGAGACGCAAGTGTACCAGACAAAGATTCTTTAGTAGGATTACAAAAACTAGCGGCAGCTAATTCTAACGTAGCCACAAGACATATATTAGAAGCTAGTTTATATTTAACTCATAAGACTTGTGAAAATATATCTATGAGAGTAGCTGATTCTTTATTATATCCTACTACTAGAGAAGCATTAGCTAACAGTATTTCTCAATACAATGTAGCAACGTTAGATGAACTAGCAGAATTAAATATACATGATTTTGGAATCTTTATTAATTTAGAACCAGATGAAGAAGAAAAAGCTCAGTTGGAACAAAACATTCAAATAGCTTTAAAAGAAAATCAAATATATTTAGAAGATGCTATTGACATTAGAGAGGTAAGAAATTTATCTTTAGCTAATCAATTTCTTAAGTATAGGCGTAGAAAAAAACAAGAACAAGATCAAGCTCAGCAAAAAGAAATGATGCAAGCTCAAGCGCAAGCGCAAGCTCAAGCAAGAGAACAAGAAGCAATGTCTGAAGTACAAAAACAACAGGCGTTATCAGAAACAGAAGCTCAACTAAAGAAAGTAGATATGGAATTGCAAATCCAAAAAATGCAAGTACAACTTAATCATGACATGCAAATGGCACAACAACAACATCAGTATAACATGCAATTAGAAGGAGCACGTGTAGAAAAAACTGAAGCTAGAGAAGAAATGATTGAGCAAAGAAAAGATGCGAGAACTAGAATACAAGGAACTCAACAAAGTCAAATGATTGCACAAAGAACTAATGATAGTGCACCAGTAGATTTTGAAGTAGGTGGAGGAGCAGGACAACAAGAATTTAGTCCTGAAGACTTTCAAACCACTTAAAAATTAATAAATATTATATTATATTATGTCAGAAGAAGTAAAACAAGAAGGTGAATTCAAGGTAAAGAAAAAGCCTGGTCGTCCTAAAAAATTAAATAAATCAAAAAGTGAAACTACAGTAAAAGTAGATTTAGCTGAAAAACCCGTACAAGATGCCGTTCCAGAGCCAGAGACAAAAAGGGTTGTGTTACCGCCTGATGGCGAGAAGAAAGAAACAGGGGAAGAAAGTCCAGTGGAATTGTCACCTGTGGGAGAAACACACACCGAAGAACAAGAAACTACCAGTGAAAGTGCAGAAGAACAAATAGTTGAAGAGATAGTAGAAAAAATTCCTACTGAATCTACTCCTACACCTCCAGCACCTATAGTTAATGATATTCCTGAAAACTTAGAAAGTCTAGTTAAGTTTATGAAAGAGACTGGAGGAACTGTAGAAGATTATGTTAATCTGAACAAAGATTATACAAACGTAAATGAAAAAACTGTATTAACAGAATATTATACTAAATCCAAACCCCATTTAAACATGGAAGAAATAAATTTTCTTTTAGATGATAAATTTTCTTGGGATGAGGAAGAGGAAACTGAGCGAGATATTAAGAAAAAAAAGCTTGCTTATAAAGAAGAAATTGCAAAAGCCCGTAACTTTTTAGAAAACTCTAAAAGTGATTATTATAAAGAAATCAAGTTGAGAAATAATGTTACACCCGAGCATAAACAAGCTATGGACTTTTGGAATACATACAAACAAACCCAAGACGCTCAACAGGAGATGCATGGTACTTTTAAAGCCAAAACGTCACAATTTTTCAAAGGAGATTTTAATGGATTTAATTTCGATGTTGGAGAAAAGTCGTTTAGGTATAAGTTAAATAATCCTGATGAAACCGCAGATCGCCAATCTGACCTACGATCCATTTTTAAGAAGTTCTTAAATGACAAAGGAGAAGTAGTAGATTATTCTGGTTATCATAAAGCAATTTATGCGGCTAGTAATTCAGATACTTTAGTGAAACATTTTTATGAGCAAGGCAAAGCCGACGCTACTAAAAATATTATAGCTAAATCTAAAAATATACAAGATGGGAAACCACGAGCAACTTCTACAGGAGATGTGTTTATTAATGGATTAAAAGTAAAAGCAATTACTGGTGTTGATGGGTCGCGATTGAAAATAAAAAAAAGAACATAACTTAAAAACAATTAATTATGGCATTAAATCCCGCGTTAGGTCCAAATTTAGAACCGGCGCAAAAGCGAATGACGTTAACGACAAACTATTTGTCTTTTACAGATGGTGATAACGACTTCGCACAGCAATACCTACCTGAACTTTATGAACAAGAGGTAGAAAGATACGGCAATAGAACAATTGCAGGTTTCTTAAGAATGGTCGGAGCAGAAATGCCGATGACCTCTGATCAAGTAGTTTGGTCTGAACAAAATAGATTACACGTAGCTTATGAAACGTGTGAGATAATCGATGACGATACAATTAGAGTAACAATTGACCCTGATGTTTCTGCTGCTGGTGGAACAGTTGGTAGTAAAGAGTGTGCTATTAAAATAAACAATACTTTAGTTGTTTATGGAAACGGTAATACTGGCCAAGGTCAAGGTGAAACTATGAAAGTGCTAGTTACAGCTGCTCCTACTAACTATCAAGGTGGTGGTGCTAGTGTAGATAGAACTTGTGACGTAACAGTTGCTTGTTATACTGCGGCTGGTTTAACTGCTGGTTCTGGTGGTGTGTTTGATGGATCAGGATCTTCAGGAGGTCTTAATTCTGCAGTAGCGGTATTTGTATACGGTTCTGAATGGCTGAAAGGTTCTAACACTGATGCTTTAGCATCTATTGAACCAGATTTCACTCAATTTAGTAATTCTCCAATAATCATAAGAGATAAGTTTGAGATCAATGGATCTGATACTGCTCAAATTGGTTGGGTTGAAGTTGCTACAGAAGATGGAACATCTGGATTTTTATGGTATCTAAAATCTGAATCTGAAACAAGATTAAGATTTGAAGATTACATGGAAATGGCGATGGTTGAAGGTGAATTAGCTACTGCTGGTCTAGGAGGCGATTCAGTTGGAGCAATATCTATTGGAAATCAAAACTTTACAGGTAATAAAGGTACACAAGGTTTATTCGCCGCTGTTTCTGACAGAGGTCATGAATATCAAAACTTTGCCGGTGCCGGTGGTGGTAATGATGCATTAGATGATTTTGATGATATCTTAGCTCAGTTAGATTTTGAAGGTGCTATTGAAGAAAATATGATTTTCTGTAATAGAACTTTAGCTCTGAACATGGATAACATGATTGCTAACGTTAATGGTTCCACTCAAGGAGCTGCTGGTGTTGGAGCATCTTATGGATTATTTGAAAATGATTCTAACATGGCATTAAACTTCGGTTTTGATGGATTTAGAAGGGGATCTTATGATTTCTATAAAACTGATTGGAAATATCTTAATGATGCTTCTACTCGTGGTTTAGCTAAAAACATCGAAGGGGTAATGATACCTGCTGGAACATCTACTGTTTATGACCAAATGTTAGGGTCAAACATTAGACGACCATTTTTACACGTAAGATACAGAGCTTCAGAAGCGGATGATCGAAGATTAAAATCTTGGGTTACTGGTTCTGTTGGTGGAGCTTACACTTCATCTTTAGATGCTATGGAAGTTCACTTCCTTTCTGAAAGATGTCTAGTTACTCAAGCAGCTAACAATTTTATATTGTTTACTACTTAATAACATAACTTATACTAGAGTGCTTCGGTGCTCTAGTATTTTTTTTATTTAATTATATTATATTATGAAAACAAAAGAAAAATCAGTGCAGACGGACTGGGAAATGAAAGATCGTCTTTATACTTTAATAAACAAAAGACCATTAACTTTGAGATTAAGCTGTAAACATAGCTCAAGATCTCCTTTACTTTATTTTGACGAAAGTGATGGAATTCAAAGAGAATTGAGATATGCTACTAATATGCCGTCACCTTTTGTTGATGAACAAAAAGGAACTGCTACATTAGGTCATATAGTATTTCAAAATGGAAGACTATTTGTACCTAAAGAACAACAAAATCTTCAAAAGATGTTATCTCTTTATCATCCAAAACGAAATAAAGAATACCGAGAACATAAACCTCAAATTATTGCAGAATTTGATATTAGTTATATTGAATTAGAAATAGAAGCTTTAAATTTAGCTAGAGATTTAGATATTGAACATGCTGAAGCCATATTAAGGGTAGAAGAAGGTTCTAAAGTTAATAAGATGAGTTCTAAGGAGATTAAAAGAGATTTGTTAGTATTTGCAAAGAAAAAACCTAAACTCTTCTTAAACTTAGTTAAAGATGAAAATATACAGTTGAGAAATTTAGCAATAAAAGCTGTAGAAAATAGAATAGTTAAATTATCTCAAGATAATAGAACATTTAATTGGGCTACTAATGGAAAGAAATTAATGACTATTCCTTTTGATGAAAACCCCTACTCTGCTTTAGGTGCTTGGTTTCAAACCGACGAAGGATTAGAAGTATATAACTCTATAAAGAAAAAACTTTCTTAATCTGTGACTATAATAAAGGCGGCCTTAGCGCCGCTTTTTTTTTAAAACATTACTAATGGCTATAAACGTAAACAATGTATATCAAACCGTTTTATTAATTTTAAATAAGGAACAACGTGGATATCTCACTCCTTATGAATTTAATAAAATAGCAACTCAAGTACAACGTGAAATTTTTGAAAGATATTTTGAAGATTTAAATCAGTATGCGAGAATTCCTCAAACTGAAATAGAGTATTCTAATAGAATAACAAATACTCAAGAAAAATTAGAAGAATTTAGAACATCTAATTATCCTGTTTACAATGTTACTGGGTATGATATTCCTAATGATTTATATAGACTAGGAACTGTTACTTTTAGAGATTTTTTAGAAGTGCCTGGAGCTCCTGGAACATATAATTTTTCTTCATCATACGTCGAGGCTCAACAAATGGATCGCCATGAATTTAATTTAACTACTAGGTCCAAACTTACTGCTCCAACTAAAAATTTTCCATCATATCTTTATGAAGGTAATAAAATTTATTTAAACCCTAACTCTATTAATGCTACAGGAGCTGTATTATTAGATTATATTAAAAAACCTGAAGATGTAGTATGGGGTTATACTACAGGAACTCTGGGGCAATATGAATTTGCTCCCGTTGGGACAAGTGGTCCAGTTATTCCTTTAACAGGTACAGTTAATTTTGAATTACATAACTCAGAACAAACCGAAGTAATTATAAATATTTTATTTTACGCTGGTGTAGTAATAAGAGATCCACAAATAATTCAAGTGGCTACTCAAAAAATTCAACAAGAAGAAACTCTAGAAAAACAATAATATGGGATTATTAACAGAAACAAATGCGCAGTACTACTCAGGTCAACAAAGTTTTAATATTGTAGATAATGGTAGTGGAGGATCTCAAGTAATATTTGATGTTACATATAACACTCCATTAATAAGTGCTTTTGATATTAGTGGTAATAGAGTAGCATCTAATTCTAATTATACTATTTATATAATAGATCCTACACAAAATAGCCCTATTGCCGTACCTGAAGCATGGTCTTATATATCTGGACCTAATGGTTCTCAAGTAACATGTCCTCCTTTATCTACCTCTGGAGTAACTACTGGACAAATCGTTATTCAATTAAAAACATATGCTACACAAAATAATTATGGAAATTACGAATACATAAGTTTAAATGATGTAGTAGATAACTTTTTAGTAGGATACGTAGGACCTGACAATGTTATACCTAGCGTACGACGTACTAATGTTTTATTTCATGCTAAACGAGGTTTACAAGAGTTTAGTTATGATACTTTAAAAAGTATAAAATCACAAGAAGTAACTATTCCACCAAGTTTATCTTTACCTATTCCTCAAGACTATGTGAATTATGTAAAAATAGCGTGGATTGATCAAGGAGGCGTAGAACGAATAATTTACCCTACTACTTTAACTTCAAATCCTACTAATTTACCTATTCAAGATAACACTGGTATTCCTATGCAAGATATGTATGGAGAAAATCTAGATGCTAATCAATCTTTAGAAGAAACTAGATGGGCAGATCAAAAATGGGATTGGACGTCAAATTGGCAAAGTTATCCTTGGGGAGATTATTGGGGATACTATCCAAGTTTAAATTGGTATGGAAGAATGTATGGTTTATCTCCAGAAACCGCACAAAGAAATGGTTGGTTTACAATAAATGAACGTACAGGTATGTTTTCGTTTAGTAGTGATCTTGCAGGACTTTTAATTAACATTCATTATATATCTGATGGCTTAGCTAGTGATGAAGATACTAAAATACCTAAAATGGCTGAACAAGCCATGTACATGCATATCGCTTATAGTTTACTTTCTACTAGAAGAAATATTCCAGAGTATATTGTCCAACGATTTAAAAGAGATAGATCTTCAGCATTACGTAATGCAAAAATAAGACTACAAAACTTAAAACTAGGGGAACTTACTCAAGTAATGCGAGGGAAATCTAAATGGATTAAACATTAATTAAATGGCAGAGATAAAAAATACCTTTATCAAGTCTAAGATGAATAAAGATTTAGACGATAGATTAATTCCTAAGGGAGAATATAGAGATGGATTAAATATAGCTATTAGTCAAACTGAAGGCGCTGATGTTGGTGCATTACATGCTGTAATAGGAAATGTAAAAAAGTTTGAAATAGATGTTGAAAGTGATGAACCTGAATTATATTGTGGAGTTGAAATAATTGGAAAATATGTAGATGATGTTAATCAAATAGTTTATTTATTTTATACAAATTTTATAGATTCTTCTTCTTCTATTAATCAAATAGATTTTTCTGGAGAACAAAATACTAGTGGTATTCTGTCTGGTATTGCAGCATATGATATTTCTTTAAATACTTATAGCATTATTGTTTCAGGTAGTTGGTTAAATTTTTCACTTTCTCACCCTATTTTAAATGTAGATTTAATAGAAGATTTATTGTTTTGGACTGATAATAGAAATCAACCTAGAAAAATTAATGTAACCACTGCAACTCAAGATCCTACTTACTATTTAAATGAGGATTTAATTTCAGTTGCAAAATATTATCCATGGAACCCTATTAGTTTAGTAAATGATGAGATAGTAAGTGTTTATATTAAAGATGGAGGAGATGGAACTGCACTTGATCCAGCAGAATGGCAAGTTGGTTTAGTTTATAATACTTCATCCACTCCTCTACCATTAGTATATCCAGGTAATGGATTAACACTAGAGGTAACCTCAGTTGATCCTGCTACGGGTAATATAACTGGCGTTAGAGTAGTAAATCCTGGCGTAGGATATACAAATGGTGATGTTGTAAATATCGAGTCTACTTGCGCTAACTGTGGAACCGCAAGATTTGAATTAACGATAGCACTTACTTCTACCATGAAAGATACATGTACTCCACAATTACCACCCACTGGTGTTAGCGAGGGAGATGCTGTTTTTCATCCAGCATTGTCTAATACGCTAACGTTAAAACAACCATCTATTCCATTATTTACTGAAGTTAGTGGAGGATTTTTTCCTTATACATTAGAAGAAGGACAATTATGGGTTTATAATGCAGATAAACCCACTGCAGGATGGCAATGGGTATATGAGATAGACGAATCAGGTGGTCAAAGTTTTTTTACTCCAGCTGAAGCAAATAGCGCTCCATATCCTGTTTACAATGCTACCACTTTAGTTGAAGATTATGATTGGGAAGAAAGTGATACTTATTATTTTTCTTTGGCAAATCCTTATTACAATAGTGATTGGCCTGGAGATTGTGAATACTTAAAAGATAAATTTGTACGGTTTGCATATAGATTTAAATTTAATGATGATGAATATTCTCTTATATCTCCTTTCACTCAAGTCGCTTTCCAGCCTCAACAGTATGGATATTTTCTTTATCCTGATACAGAAAACGCTTACGATGCTACTGATGTTGATTTCGTTCAAAATAGAATTACTGAAGTAGATCTTATTATTCCTTGCCCAAACTTCTTGGAAAACAATGTTCAATTTTTTTGGAGTTCAGCTGAAACCCTTATGGGGATAAAAAGTATAGAGATTTTATACAAAGAAGATAATGAGTTAACAGTAAAAGTATTAGATACAATACCAGCTGAAAATTTTAAGAATAACGCAACTAATAAAATACGATACATATACCAATCCAGAGCACCTTATAGAGTTTTACCTGAACAAGAATTAGCTCGCACAAGTGATAAAGTTCCGGTTAGAGCTTTAGCACAGTCAATAACGGGAAATAGAGTAATTTATAGTAATTATTTAGATAAACATTCTAGCGTTGATACATTAAATTACCAAGTAGGAGTAGGTACAAAAGGCGAAACTGCTCAAATTAAAGAATATTATAATCACACTGTTAAGCAAAATAGAACATATCAAGTAGGATGGTTATTAACTGATAGATATGGAAGAAAGTCAGATGTGATTTTATCTTCGTTAGATTCTTCTTCTACAAGTGCTGGTGATGATGCATTAAGCTATAGAGGATCTACTGTATTTCATCCTTTTTCAGAAAGTACTATAGATTTAATTACTTTAACTAATACTTGGCCTGGAGATCAAATAAATGTTTTATTAAATCAACCAATACCCGAAACAGGTCCTATGGGATATCCTGGTACATTTAGAAGTTATAATAGGAATAAAAATGCTATTACAAATTTTTATGCTGGAAACGGAACTTACACTTCTAGCCCTGCTCCACAATTCTTTAATGGATTAGGTGGAACGGGCACAGGATTAACAGTACAAGGAAAAGTTGTTGATGGTTATTTTATTTACGATAACACTTTCCCTATTGTAGTTAGTTTTGGAGATAATTATACTGATGGAGATATTATTACTCTTGAAAATGATCTTACCCCTGGGTCTGGAACTGCTACTTTTGTATATAGACCTAATATTCAACCTAATTTATTAGGATTTTCTAGTTATAGTGTTGTTATAAAACAACAAGAACAAGACTATTATAATGTATATGTACCAGGCATTTTAAATAATACAGTTCTTTCTCTTGCCCCTGCATCCTTTAATACCGCTACTTTAAGTTTATATGGAGATAATATAAATAAAATACCTAAAGACTTAAATGATGCTGCTCCAACTCAACGCGGTTTTTCGTCTTCTACATTTTTATCATTACGAGTTGAAAACGTCGATGATGCAGGATACCCTAATAATAGGCAATTTTTTCCGGGTAGAAATTTAGATAAAGTTGTAACTTTAGGAACATTAAGTGAGTTTGGTATAACAAACTTACGCCCATCAGCACCATTGAATGGAGCAGGTGCCTCCAGTGCTACACAGCAATTGTCTGGATTTTTAGAAGATGTAGATACAGGAGCATTAGTAACTGCTGTAGATAATTCCACTGGAGTATCTTTGATAGATGAACAAGACGAGATATATGTATTAAGTTATTATGAAGATTCTACGTCAGCAGGCGATTCGGTAGTAGTTCTTTCAGAAAGTATTAATACAGCAGCGTGGGTCAATAGTGGTACATTTACATTTAACCCTCCAGGTACTATATATAAATCTAATGAAAATCCTTTATTAGGAGTTTTGAATACAAGAGAACAAATCGGATTGACAAGAGAACAGGGAATGGTTCCGGAATTAGCAATATTTGAAACTAAACCAACTTATTCTAATTTAAATATTTTTTGGGAAAGTACTACTTCTGGATTAATAAATGATCTTAATTTTGCCGTTATAAATGATGATGTTTCCGTATTAGCAGTTAGTGTAAGTGATATAAATTTTGATTTTAATGAAGAGTTTGCAACTACAATTCCAATTGATGTTACTAATTTATTTTACCCACTAGACGGAGCTAATAATCCTATTATAGATTCTAATACTATATGTATATTAGAGCCTGTAACTAATGGCGCAGGTGCTATTTCTACAGGATGGACTGTAGTTAGTGATGGAGCAGGCCGTTTTAAAATACAAAGTTCTGAGGAAAGATATTGTGGAAGTAATCCTGCTTTATACACTTATAATTTCACCCTTAAATTTACATATGGAGGAGAAACATTACAAAAACAGTTTACCGGAATATTAGCAAATTCTCCACCTATATTTAATCTTGCTACTACAACTACAGTAGCTATGACTCAATATATTAATTTTTTCTATAATCAAGCATATAGACCTACTAGTATGGGTGGTATTCCAGAAAATGGAGCAGGTGGAAGTGCTTTAAGTACTAGATATAATGAAGTAAAAATAATTTTACAAAGCGCTATAGTTACAGATTTTGATGATGTTGATGATGTACCATATAGAAAAACATGTGAGTGTCCTACAGCTACCACGGATCCAAATGGTGGTTCTAATGAAGCAGGTTTGTATATAGGAATGGATGTAACGCCATTGTTTACTTGGGTTGACACTAATTCAACTTATAGTCACATGCTAACTCTTCCGAATGCTACAGTTAAACCTTCAATAACATATTTTCAAGATAGTACATCTATGGTATTAGGTTGGCAAGGTTTTTCCAAGACAAATGGTGGTCCAATGCCTCAATCTCTAACTACTTCACCAATCCCAATCTATTGGCAATCCACATGGGCTAGATGTAAAAATGTAGAGCTTTTATTAACATTTCGAGTTTATGATGGGGCAGGTGCATCAAGCTCAATTAAAAGTTTAATTGTTAAACCTCAATTAGGACAAAACTAAGAACTATGGCAACTATTATACCTACTAAATATTACAATTCGTTTTGGTTGAAAAAAATAGAAGCAGATGGTGGAATAACTTCTCCTTCTGTTAATCAAGATAAACCTATATGGCCTGGTTTACCAAATGATATTGCTCCTCCTGATTATCCAACATTCCCAGGACAAGCTGACGTTACAGATTTAAACAATTGGTTTATAGAAGAAACCCGTATAAAAGGAGGATTTAATGAAAATGCTATGATTTTAGGAAATAAAGCTTTTATTAATTTAGATAATCCTCGTCAAATACATAGAGCGTCTTCGTTGATTTATTCAGGTCCTTATAACCCTCAAGTAGGGTTTAATCAAACTAATGTTTTTTCAGTAGCGCAAGATATAACCAAAACAGTAGATCCGGGGCAAGGATCTATACAGAAAATATTTGCTGAAGATACAAATTTATTAATATTTCAAGAAAACAAAGTAAGCAAAGCATTGATAGATAAAGATGCTTTATATAGCGCCGAAGGACAAGGTACTGTTACATCGACTAGCGAAGTAATAGGACAAGTAGTACCTTATTTAGGTAAATACGGTATTGGTAAAAATCCTGAGTCTTTTGCTAATTTTGGAATGAGGAAATATTTCGCTGATCCTAATAATAATGCTATAATGAGATTGTCTCGAGATGGATTAACTGAAATTTCTAATTATGGAATGAAAGATTATTTTAGAGATAATTTAAATGCTTTTAACCATTCACAGCAAACTTTCACTATTCCTTGGGAGTCTTTATCTCCGATTACTTCACCTGTGGAACATATTAATAGTTTTATAATAGAACCGTCCAATATTTGTAACATATTTGTAGGTATGAAAATATTAACTTTAACAGGAACAAGTTATGTAGAAACAGGTGCAACGATAGACAGGATAACTACAATACCAGGATCTCCTACAACTTATTTAATAAGGTTTAATAAATCTATTTTACCTACAGAAGAAGGATTATTTACTTCTTTTTATAAATCTCAATTATTAGGAGCATGGGATAATTATAATAGATATTATACTTTATCTTTACAGTCAACTCCTAGATGGGTTGATGAAGAAAATGATTTTAGAGAAACCATAAGTTTTAATGAAGATATAAATGGGTGGGTTAGTTTCTTTTCTTATAAACCTACTTCTATGTTTTCTGTAGGAGGAAGATTCTTTTCTACTATTGATAATGAAGTGTATGAGCATTATATAACTATAGATGGACAAAATCATAGTAATTATTATGAAACTCAACATAAAAGCAGTGTGATATTTGTTTTAAACGATCAACCTTCTACTAAAAAAGTATTTAAAACAGTTAATTACGAAGGAGACAATGGGTGGCAAGTAAATAGTATAATATCTAGTGAACAAAAATATACTAGATTAGTAGATAGTCTTGGTAATATTTCATGGACTATATATACAGATGATAGTCCTTTAGTATATAGTTATGTAGAAGGAGAGTATACTACACCAGATGGAGAATTACAACATGCTGGATTTGATAGAAAAGAAAATCTTTATGTAAGTTCTTTAGTTAACCATGGGATTATAAGACCAGGGCAAGTATTAGACAATGAATCTATGACTGGGTTGAAAGGATATTTTGTAACAGTATCTATGTCTACTGACAATTCTACTGATGTAGGAGGAGAAAAAGAATTATGGGCCGTAGGGTCAAATATAGTACAATCGTCTTAAAAAAAAAAAGAATATGAAAAATATGTTAACTAAAACTAAATTATTTGAAATAGGTGCTTTCATACTAATGTGTGTTATGGAATACTATACACCTAATGATCCTTATACTACAAATGCAATTATACCTTTTGCAGTAATTGCTGCGGTTGCGGCGCCAATGGTTATAGGAGGTATAAGCGCTGCTATAAATGGTCGTAAAGCTAGTGATATGGAAACTGATGTTTTAAATGCTCAAAGAGATACAGATCTTTTAATTGCTGATAGACAAGATATATTTGATTCTTCAAATAGTATAAGGCAAATGAAAAATCAATTGAGTAATGCTTATGCAAATTTAGGAGTAGCTGTTAAAGGTGCGGAAATGCAACAACAACAAACGGACGTAGCTTTATCAAACATGATGGAAGGAATGATGGTTACTGGACAAACTGCAAGTGCTACTGCTTTAGCTCAAGCAGCTGCAAAATCTAAGCAAGGAATATCAGCTAATATAGAACAACAAGAAATAGCAAATCAAAAACTAGTGGCTAAGGGAGAAGCTGATTTACAACAACAGAAAATGCAAATAGAAATGCAAGCAATAACAGCAGAAGGACAAGCGTGGGATAGAGCAGAAGATAGAGAAATATATGATATTGAAAGATCTCAAGCAGAAGCGGATTATTTACGAAATCAACAACAAGGATATACTGATGCAGCTGCTGATGCTTTTATGGCTGGAGTAAGTGGTTCTTCTAGCGTATTATCATCAATGGCTGGAAATGCAAATATTAAATTTTAGGAATGGCAACAAGACAACCAAAATTACCAGATTATCAATTACGTAAACTACCTAACTATGGAGCTTACATTGGACAAGTGGCTGCTGCTGGAGTAGGCGCAATGAATAAGTTAGGAGAACGTACGAAGAAAAAACAAGAACAAAGAGATAAACTTATTAAAGAAGGTGATGCTTTAGAATTAGACATGATGAATTATTGGGCAGGAAAAAAGAAAAGTTCAGTAAACGAAATGGATGAAACTAATAGAGAGTGGGCGCAAAATACTGCAAGTAATTTAAATACATTATATCAAAAAGCATATGGTAGTAATGGAACTAAAGAAGATAGAAATGCCTTTAAAAGTGCTAAAGGAGCCGCGATGGAAGATTTAAATATGCTGGGCACATATGCTAATTTGATGCAAAAAAATACTAATGCTATTAACACTCATCTCAATGCACTCAAAGTTAATTCATTAGTAGGGCAATTTACGCCAAACAGTATGGAAGGAGCTGCAAACAAGCAATTTGAAGTTGGAATGAATATGAAAAACGGAGCTAATAATATACAAACGTATAATGATCCAACTAATAATCATTTAATGATATCTTATAACATTGCTGATCCTGATGATCCATCAAAAAATAAACAAGATGATAAGGGAAATGATATAGTATATACCGATGATATATTCGTAGCCACAAATGAATTTCAACAGTCAGGTAAAAATTTAGATTCTTATACTATTAAACCCGAACAAGCTTTAAATACACAAGGATATAATACGTTTAAATCAACTATATTGGATAGAGGTTTACTTAATACTACAGGAGTTCAAGAAATTGTAACACATTACAATAAAGATACAGGAGTATATTCTAAAAAAAAGGTGATAAATAAAGAAGGGTTTTTGAAGCAAATAAATTCTAATGATGAAAATGCATTAAAATTAAATGCTGCACTAGATAATACTTTACATACTAGCGATTTTAATACACAGTTTTATCAATTAAATAAAGAAGGTTATAATGTGGATGGAACGGGAAAACTTTTACCTCTAGCTAATGAAGCTTGGCAAATAGGTAATCAGCTTTCAAAAGAGGAACTTAAGGATATTCAAACAACAAAAACTTATGAGGGACAGACGTTAACTGATCCAACTCCTGACGACGGATTAACAAGGGAAGATTTAAATGCTATTCAATCTCAATCAGCAAAGATGATGTTAATGGATTTCTATAGTAATCTAACTCCTGAAGGCGAAGAAGAACGTCAAAAAACTGATCGCTTTGAATATGAAACAGAAAAAGTAGGAGGTGAAAATGTTTATACAGAAGGACAACAAACCAAGTTTAATGCTAAAAGAAAAATATATAATTCAATTATTAACTTTAGTGCAGATGGTGTAAATAAATATGGACAAATTTATAATTACAAAGATGGAGAACCTACCACTAATAAGTTTACAACTGTAAGTGAATATGCCGACTATTTAAATAAAATAAATACTCAAGCTGCTGGAGGTGAGAAAAGATCACCTATAATATATATGACTGGGCAAGAAATAATTGATGATGAATCTGCAGGAAAAAATTATAATCCAGATAAAATTTATAAAGTAAGTAAGAAAACAGGTGGGCTGATTTCATTTGTTGATAGATCTAATTTTAATAAAGAAGATTTAACATTGCCAGCAGATAGATTTTATGGAAACGTAATGAGTCAATATGATTTGGATCCAGAAGTTCAAGCGTATTTAAGTAAACCAATAAAGAACCAATAGTATGGAGAAATTAATGGCCGAAATGAAGAGGAAAGGATTATTTCCTCAAGATGGATCTTTAGAAGAGTTTAGAAAATTATATGGCAATACTGAAGCTATGACTAAATTACATGGAGATTTAGTTGAAAAGAAAGATGTAGAAGATAATAATTTAAATTATAACAACTTTCTTAGTGATTTTGATATTTCTTTTGCACAACTTGGAAACCCAGATGATCCTTTTAGAATAGAAGGATTTACAGGAGATCCTGAAGTAACTTCGGGCCAAAATACTATAGATCGTAAGGCTAATATTGATGAGTGGTATAATACTGAGAAAGAAAAATTAGACACAAATGCTCCAAATTATGATGCTCAATTAAAAAACTTAAATAAATTAAGAGTAAAGCAGTTAAATGATTTAGTAGGTGTACATAGTGAAAACCAAGCATTCAACTCAATTATACCATATGCTGGTACTGAAGAAAATAATCCTTCAGTAGAATTTCAAGGTCCAAATACTTACTCAGCAGATTTCTTAAATAAAGATACTAATAGGAATAGCCAACAAGCCATGTTGGAGACTGAGTACAATGACCAAGAAGGATCTTCTAAACTTCAAACAGGTATTCATTCTTGGATGTTTCCAGAAACTAATGTAAATCTACAACAAGCAGGAGAAGATAGTAAAACAGGGCAAAAAGATACTCAATATAAGCTAGCTAATAAACTATGGACTATATCCGACGAGTGGAGTGGAAGTGCAAAATCTACTTTAGTTCCAGTATTAGAGCAAAGTTATCCCGGATATAAATTTCAAGCACAAGGAAGAACGGCCGTTGGAGATTATACCCACGAAGGTGTTAAAGGTACTCTAATTAATGTAATAGCTCCTAATGGAGAGAAGACTACTATTTATGGAGGAATGCAGTTAAACACAAAAGCTGGAGATGAAAAAGACTTGCATTCGGCAGTATTGAAAGAAAAAGTTAAATTAGCTAATTTTGTAAATACTCATGGTGTTGACATGAAAAGCGTAGGTTATAAGCTTAGTAGTACAACACAAAATTATGAAGATTTATTAAATGTTCCTTATAATGAAGTAGACATTAATAAAGGAGGTATTGGTTTAGATCAAAATCAAGAAAATGCTGCTAACGGTTTTGGTAGAGAAGGTTATGTTAGAGGAAAAGATGGGAAAGTTAAATATGATTTTACTTATAATCCTGATTTATTTAAAGGAGCTAGGCAAATTTATGCAGATAAACTATATGAACAAGGGTTAATTTCCAAAAATGCTCAGCAAAACCCATATACTACAGGAGCAGAAGAAATTGAAAATTATATATCCCAATGGGAAACTATAGAAAAAGGAGCTGTAAATACTCAATTAGCATTAGGTTATCAACCAAGTCAAACCCCTGCTACTGACGCGCTACTTGATCCAACTGGAAAAATTAAAAAAGCTAAGGAAACTAATTGGACTAATCCTTTAGTAGGAGAAGCTATAAGAGACAACAGTAAAGAAAATCCTACAAGATTTAATGAAGAATATCATGGAATTGGAAGTGATACATGGAGAAATACTAAAAAAGCATTATTAAAAACTTATAAAGACGCTGGAGTTAAATTAACCGATGAGATAATTAAGACTACAATTGCACAAAGATTATATTCAGAATATGTTAATGGGGCTGTTGATGCCAATCTTAATGAGTATCTTTCAAAAGCTGATAACAATAACAAAAAACAAGCACTCGCGGGGTTTTCGGCTATAGTAACCCAAGACGCTAGTTTAAATACAGCGATGGCGCTTCAAGGATTAAATGAAGCTGAGATTGTTAAATATAATGCACAAACTCCAGATTTAATTACTGTTGAAAACTTTGAAGATATTTATAGTGATCCTGATGGAGCGTTTGATCTTACTGATCTACGGGATGATGAGATAACTGTATTAAAAAATGGAAAACAAGTACCTACAAGTATTTTTAACAATTATATAACTGCAAAAGAAAGAAGAAACAATACTTTTAACTCTATGCTAAAAAGACGTAGTAAAGCGTGGAAATTACAAGATGATGCAGGAGACATAAATGCTAATGTTAAGTTATTAGAAAAAGAGTATAATACTTGGACTTCTTCATTGGCTACTTTAGGTTTAGCTTTTAGTGATATAGGAGTAGGATTAACATATTTAGCAAGTAAAGCAGTAAAATATAGTGCTCTTCAAATAGGAGGTTATGGTGTTGATGCCTTTTTAAATATCCAAGGAAAAGAAGGGCAGATTGATGATTTTTATTCAAGTTGGGATAAAATGTGGGAATCAGAATATGATGACTATAGTAGTTGGAAAAACGATGTTAAGGCTCAATATGGAAGAGAAGTTTCATTTCATGAAGATAAATTTGGTAGAGGAGGAGCATTTTCTCCTGGAAATTTTGGAAGATTTGCGGCTCAAGAAGTATCAAAACAAATACCTATATTAGCTACAATGATGTTATCAGGTGGAACTGCTGGTCCATTGGTAATTGGAGCTTATTCAGCAGGGCAACATTGGGCTGATGCTGATAGAAAAGAATATTTAACAGGTAAAAGAGAGAGCGAGTGGAAACAAGCTGCAGCAGCTTTAGGCTATGGCGCAGCTGAAGCAATTTTTGAAAGATTAACTACTGTTCCTATTTTAAACCGAGGTAAAAAGTTAATACAAGAAATTGGAGAAGAAAGTTTTTTAAGTTATCGTAATGCGATGAAAGAATACTTTAAACAAAATGCTTTACATGTAGCTACAGATCCTATCTTAGAAGCTTCTGCTGAATTTGGCACTCAATTAACTCAAAACTTAATAGATGGTAGACCACTATTAGAAGGAGCTGATCACGCCGCTTTTGTAGGAGGAATGTTTGGTCATGCAATGTCTGTTACACCGTTTGTAGGAGGCGCATTGGCAAGACAATTTACCGATTATAACTCTTTTAGTGAGTATAAGAAAAAGCAAGATAAAATTAATATTTTAGAACGTAATCTTGGTATTCAAAAAGAAAATAATTTAATTAGTGAAAATGGTGTAAAAATTAGAGAAGAAAATATTAACAACTTAAAAGCAGAGCAAGCAGCTTTTTTAGAAAAGCAATACGGTGCAATTACAGAGACTATGGATGGAGAGGTTTTGAATCAGTTTTTAGATGCAACTATGAAGCAAGCTGAAGTAAGTGAAGCTGCAAATGAGATGTTAGATTCTAAAGCTAAAAATGATCCCCAAGTGTTAGAGTTATATAAAAAAGTATTTGATGCAAATCAATTTAGAAGAGATCAATGGAGAAATAATAAAAACTTTTCCAATGGTTTTAATTTATTAGCTAGTAATGACCCAACTTTATATGAAGAATATGTTCAGAGAGCTAAAGATAAATTAACAAAAAATAATAAAGGAGATCAAATAAGAGATGATCAAATTTTACCTACAGCTCAAGACTTATACAAACAAGATCTCGTTGATGCTAATTATGAGAAGGTAAGCAAAGGCAAAGATGGAGGTAAATATAAGAAGTTTGACGATAATAGTTCAGCGCTGGATTATATAAATGATGCACTTAGAACTTCTAAAGAAAAAATCAATAGTGATGAAAGTTTATCAGATAAACAAAAGAAAGATAAAATTAATTTCTTAGAAAGAAATATAGCTGACGCTAGAAACGCTATTAAAAGCGGCAATTTAAGTGGTTGGAATTTAACTTTCGACAAAAATGGTGTTATTACCGCTGATCCAGATGCAATCACCAAAAGCGAAGTTTTAGGATTTAGAGAGAATGCTATAAAAAATAATGAAACTCAAATATTTACTCATGAGGCAAGTCATGATGTTTTTGGGCAAATATTAGGATATGATAGCGAAGCTTTTATTCCTATGGCAAAAGAAATAGAATCATTTTTGAAAAGTGAACATGCTGACATATGGACAGCTATGGTAATGAAAAGAGGTAGTGAGTTAGCAAAAGCTGATGAAGTAGTAATGAATTTCCTAGAGTATGTAGGAAATAATAAAATAGATTTCAAAACCAAGCAAGGTGGTTTGTTTTCTTCTGCGTTTGGATTTAATTTAAATAAAGTATTTAAAGATAAGAAAAAACAACAGATAGATTATCACGGACAAAATGATACTATTAATTTTCTTATAAATTTAGGTAAATCTGTATCAGAAGGAAGAATAAATGCTAAAACTTTAAAAGAAGCTAAAGAATCTGTAGTTATAAAAGAAGCCAAAACAAAATATAAGGAAGTTAAAAGAAAATATGCTGAAGCAGTTAAGAAGTTTCAAAATGAAAAATTAGAAGCTATAACTAAAAAAGTATTAACTGATATGGGTGTAGATCCGGCAACTTTCAAATTTTCTAATACTAGTCAATATACTGAAGCTTCACAGGTCATTGAAGCAATGAATGATTTAGTTAAGGCTAATAAGAAATCTCCAGTAAAAGGATATAGAACTAAATTAGAAAAATTAACAAATGAATTTAAAAGACTAAAAGCAAATGCAATAGTAAAGACTGTACCTAAGTTTAACACAGACGAAACTAATGCTCAAAGAAAAGAAAGAGTTAATCTGACAGAAAGATCATTTAGAGGAGAATTAGAAACTGCTAGACAAGGTGCTCCAATGAACGAGATAGTAAAAGGCTACGAAGAAAATATGCTGAGTTTAGCTAGAAAAAGTGGTATATTTAATACTGATGCTTATCAAGGTTTTGATACTAGAAAAGAAGCTGAACAAGAATTTTTATCTGAAGCTAGGTTTGAGTTAATTAAAGCTATTAGAAATTTTAAACCTTCAATGAATAATGATTTTGATGCATGGATAATGAGTCCTAAAATTTTACCTAACAAAGTAAAAGATGCACACAATAATATAGTCAAAAGATTTGCAGATAAAGGACAAGGTTTTACCACTAACTTAGAAGCCGCATCAGGTGTTGCAACCCAAGAAAGTGTTATACAGGAATTAGATAAGACATTAAGCGAAGTTTTTAATATTAAAAAAGGAGATCCATTATATAATAGTGCTGTTAATGCAGTAACAGAAGTGATGAAAAAAGGTTTACCTAAATTTGAATATACTCAAAGAAAGAAAAAAGGAAAAGGTAAAACAGTTACATTAGCAGAAGTTAAAGATATTTTAGCAAAAAATCCTACTGGTGAAGCTTTGCGTCAAGTAGAAAGAGATTTAGCTGGTATTTATAATAATGTTAAATCTCAATTAGAAGCTAGTTATATAGAGTCTTTAGATAAAATAGTTAAAAAAGAATTATTAAATACTAAAGTATATGATAAAGTATTAGAAGATGCTCAGGCAGATTTAATGCAAATGATACCTATTCAAGATTTGGTTGCTTTAGAAAGACTAGTAAAAGGTAAAAAAATATTAACTAAAGAAGTTAAAAAAGATTTAAGTCCTGCAGAAGTAAAAAAATATGAAGGTTCAGGTAATCTAAATACGGCTACTACTACACAAGGACCTACTTTGTATTCTCGTCAAAACCCTACAACAAAAGAATTTGTAGATTTCTTTAATGTTAGAGGAAGAAAAAATGCTATTGCTAAAATAATTTCCAAAGTACTAGGATTAGATGCTACAATGCAAACTTTAAGTGATCCTAAGATAGTAAATAAAGTAATTAAAAATTTAAGTGGAAGAGATGCTTCGTTAGTTAAAGAACAATTTGGAGAACAAGTACTTAAAGATTATGCTAGCGCTATTAAAAGAGGATTAGGATTTAAGTTTTCTATAGCGAATCAAGTAGGAATGGATGCGAATTTAAGTAATGAATACAATAGTTTACAAGGAGACATTATCAATAAGATAGTGGCAATGGGAGTGACTAATGTAGAGTCAGTAAAATTAGCTGTAGCAGAAATATTAGAAAATAAAAAATGGAAACCTTATAGAACTAAAGTTAAAAATATATTCCAAAAACTTTTAAAACCTTATAATGTAGCTATAGCTCAAACGGGTGATGTAAAGATTGATTTATTAGATTATATCCAAAGCGTAGAAATTAATTTAGAATCAGATAGTATTGGAAAACGATGGGGAACTAAACCTATGTCTCAAGCTTTTGCAAATGCAACAGACGTAAAAAGCCAAAAGAAATTTTTTAATAGACTAGCCACTCAATCTATTATTAGTAACAATGGTAATATAGAAAAAACCGCTCTGCAATTTTTAAGATACCAACGTATGTTTCAAAATGGAACAAAAGTAGGTACTACATCAGCTAGAGGAATGCTTTATGGAAATGTAGAGCAAATGTATACAGAGTTTTTTATGCCAAACTTTGGATTTATAAGTTCTGAAACTAAAAATTCTGGAAAAAAGAAGCAAAGAAGATTTAAAAAGATAGATGGAACACATACCGCTTGGATGTCTGATCCTCAAATGCCTAAACAAGCCGTTTCTCAAGAAATGATTGACAATACTATGTCTAAAGAAGATATTCAATTTAGAGAGGATATGGCTAAAGACGCTTGGGATTTTACAGTAAATATTTACAAACATGCTAAAGCTCAATTAGATGCGTATGGAGGTGGAGCTTCGAATTTAAATATTGCCATGTTAATGAACGGTATGGGGCAATTCATGGATGGACCTATTCGTTTAGCAGCACCTTTTAGATATTCTCCTATAAACCTTAAAGGAGATACTACAAAAAGTAGAGTAGTAGAAGGTATATATAATACTCCATTAACAGAATTAAAAAAAGGTAAAGGAACTTTTAAAAATGGAGTATTTAAGACAAAAGATGCAGACTTAGCTAGAAAGCTTTCAGACTCTATAGATATGAGACACTCAGAATCAATTAAAAATGGCTGGCATATTGTAGATTTTACTCGTGACCCTTTACATACTACTAAAAATAAAATTAGTAATCCCTGGGCAGAATCTTCAGCTTATCATAAAAAGGCAACAGCTCAAGCTATTAAAGATATAACTAGTAAAAACTTTGAATATGAACATGGTATACCTGCTAAAGTGGTTAATTTATTAATTGCTGATGCTGTTTTTAATCCTAAATCTAAAGTTGATCTTAAGAAATTACAAGAAAGTTACGCGGTAGGAGCAGTTTCGGTTGATATGAATAATAATATGAGTACTTTTTTTGGAGAAAGAATGCAGTTTGGCTATGAAGTGGGAGATATTGCACCAAAAAGATGGTTTAATAGATTTACTAGAGGAGGCGCAGCTCATGGTGTTGTAGACGTACGGACTGGAAAGAAATTTGGAGAAAAAGAACACGCGTTATGGAAAGAAACTCAACAAGCTAGTCAATTAAATAAGTTTTCATTAAATAATAATGTTACTGGATTAGAAGAGTTAGATTTATCCTCTGAAGCTATGCTTCAATATGCAGCTAAAATAGACGCCGCTTTACAAATAGCAAGAGATCCTAATGCTCCTATAAAGAAAATTAGAGTATTTGATTTTGATGACACTTTAGCAACTACTAAAAATTTAGTAAAGTATACTAATTTAGATGGATCCACTGGAACTTTAAATGCAGAGCAATTTGCACGAGATGGAGATATGCTATCAAATGAAGGTGCAGTTTTTGATTTTACAGATTTTAACACTGTGAGAGAAGGTAACGAAGGTCCATTATCAGATTTAGCAAAAACTATAATAAATAAAAAAGGAGGAGAAAGTGTTTTTGTATTGACCGCAAGAGCACAAGAATCTGCACAAGCTATTCATGAATTTCTAAAAGGAATAGGTATTACAATTCCTTTAAAAAATATAACAGGATTAGGTAATAGTTCTCCTTATGCTAAGTCTAAGTGGATAATAGAAAAAGCCGCAGATGGATATAATGATTTTTATTTTGCAGATGATGCTTATCAAAATGTAGCGGCTGTAAAAGATGCATTAGATGTAATAGATGTTAAATCAAAAGTGCAACAAGCTAAATTTAAATTCAGTTTAAACGTAGATGAGAACTTTAATAAAATTCTAGAAAATAGTTTAGGAATTGAGTGGTATAAAAAAATATCTAAAGCTAAAGCAGAAATTAGAGGACAGAAAAATCAAAAAAGAAAACTTCATCCTTATTCTGCTGAAGATTTTGAAGGATTAATTTATCCTTTATTAGGTAAGGGTAAAAAAGGAGATGCAGCTTATAAATGGTTTGAAGATCATTTATTTAATCCATTTGCTAGAGCCATGTCAGATTTAGCAACTGCGAGAGTTAATTTAATGGATGATTTTAGAGCTTTAAAGAAAACATTAGATATTCCTAAGACTTTAAAAAAGAATAAT
>TARA_R110002020_G_scaffold327121_6_pt1 | contig 28399 bp, 34 predicted proteins | sample TARA_R110002020 | Tara Oceans TARA_R110002020 (sample SAMEA4396489) | marine metagenome | biome: Westerlies Biome; feature: [MES] marine water layer (ENVO:01000295) within the mesopelagic zone...; material: water (ENVO:00002006), including particulate matter (ENVO:01000060) such...
TGATCCCAGAAAGACGTTTACCTGATGTCCCCGCTTCTGGATGTGAAAAACCTGACCGTATCTTTCCGGCAGGATGGCAAGCTTACGCCTGCGGTCAAGGGAGTGTCTTTCCACGTCGAACGCGGCGAGACCGTGGCACTGGTGGGTGAGAGCGGCTCGGGCAAGTCTGTCTCCGCGCTCAGCACCGTGTCGCTCTTGGGCGACACGGCGGTGGTGGAAGGGTCCGTCACCTATGACGGGCAGCAGATGATCGGCGCGAACGAGGCGCTGCTGCGCAAGGTACGCGGCAATGACATCAGCTTTATCTTTCAAGAGCCTATGACTTCGCTCAACCCGCTGCACACCATCGACAAACAGCTGGCCGAGAGTTTGACCCTGCATCAGGGCCTGACCGGCGCACCGTTACGCGCGCGCATTCTCGAGCTGTTGGAAAAGGTTGGCATCAACGACGCCGAAAGCCGTCTGGGCAGCTATCCGCACCAGTTATCAGGCGGGCAGCGCCAACGCGTGATGATCGCCATGGCGCTGGCGAACAAGCCCGATGTACTGATCGCGGATGAACCTACGACTGCTTTGGACGTGACCATTCAGGCGCAGATCCTCGACTTGCTGAAGGATCTAAAAGACAGCGAGGGGATGGGCCTGCTGTTCATCACCCACGATCTGGGCGTCGTGCGCCGCATCGCGGATCGCGTCTGCGTCATGCAACACGGTGAGATCGTGGAGCAGGGGCCAACAGCCGAGATCTTCGACAACCCGCAGCACCCCTACACGCAAAAGCTGCTGGGCGCGGAGCCTAAGGGCCGCCCTGCGCCTGTGCCTGACGACGCGGAAGTTGTGGCGGCGAGCGCGCATCTGAAGGTCTGGTTCCCTATCCAGCGCGGCCTTCTGCGCCGCACGACCGGCTATGTGAAGGCGGTCAATGACGCCACCTTCAGCGTCCGCGCGGGCGAGACGATCGGGATCGTGGGCGAGTCCGGCTCCGGCAAGACCACGCTTGCGTTGGCGGTCATGCGGCTGATTTCCTCCGAAGGCGGGATCACCTTCATGGGTGAGGACGTGCGCAAATGGTCCACCAAGCGGTTGCGCAGCCTGCGCAAGGACATGCAGATCGTGTTTCAGGACCCGTTTGGCAGCCTGTCACCGCGCATGACCTGCATGCAGATCATTGCGGAGGGCTTGACCATCCACAAGGTCGACCCCCAGCGCGACAAGCGCGAACTGGTGCATGATGTCATGGTTGAGGTCGGCCTGGACCCTGCCACCATGGACCGCTATCCGCATGAATTCTCAGGCGGGCAGCGGCAACGCATCGCCATCGCCCGCGCCATGGTCCTGCGCCCGCGCCTGCTGGTGCTGGATGAGCCGACGAGCGCGCTGGACATGACGGTGCAGGTGCAGATTGTCGATCTGCTGCGCGCGCTTCAGGTGAAATACGGGCTGGCCTATCTTTTCATCAGCCACGATCTGCGCGTGGTGCGCGCGATGTCACACCGCGTGATGGTGATGAAGAGGGGCGATGTGGTTGAATATGGCGATGTGGATGCGCTGTATGACAATCCGCAGACCGATTACACGCGAACGCTCCTGCAAGCAGCAACGTAAACCACCGCGCGACGGATTTGGCCCCGACGGAATATAGTGCCTGCGGCGACATGCTCTGCATGCGGTGCCGCGATCTGTTTATGGTTCGTGGTTCCGCTCAGGCTGGAACGATGAACACCGTAGGGCCCCTCAGCTGGGCCCGATCATAAAACAGCTGACATTGCGCGCCTTGAGGCGACGGCAGGCAAGATCGGCGGTTTCGCGTGTCATGCCGAGGAAGTTCGCATCAAAACCCTGCGGTTTTTGCACGACCTTCCGCAAGGAGCCGTCAAGCGAGGACATCTCCGCCAAGGCTGTTTTGATCAGTACCTTTTCGGCGGCGTAGCGGCTGCCAAAACGGCCCACGTTCACACCCCAATGCCGCCCACCTGAGGTGGATACGCGGGTAACCACTTCTTGCGGTTCGGCTTTTTTGTCTGACTTGGGTTGCGCGCCGATGACCACCAGCCCGGTTGGCCGCAGCGAGGGACGCGCGGAGGTATCAGCGGCGGCCAGCACTATATCTTCGGACGCTGTTGGCGCGGTGGAAGTCGGCGGTGCTGTGGCGACAACAGCGACCGGTGTCGTGGGGCTTGCGTTGGCCTGTGCCACCGCCGCGTCAATCGCCGAACTCAAGACATCGCTGATCGCATCAGGCACTTGTGCCGAGGCAACCTGAACGGGCGTCTGGGCAGCAGGCCGCAAAACAGGCCGCTTGGAATCCTTGACCGCCAGAATGAGGCGGATCGTCTTGCCTTGCGCACCTGATGCTGTCGGCTCGTCGCCCTCCACGTCGGCTTGGGCGACGTAGGCAGGGGAGTCAGGTTTGCTCAATGGCGCGGAAGAAGGCGCGCGACGGAAGCCAAGATCCATCAACTCCGCGACCTTCGCGTTGCGTGCCGCTGTGGACGCGCCACCGAATACAGTAACGATGATGCGCTCATTGCCACGCTCGGCAGAGGCGGTGAGGTTGAAACCGGCGGCGCGTGTATAGCCCGTCTTGATGCCATCCGCACCTTTGTAGGATTGAAGGAAACGGCGGTTGGTGTGGGACACCTTGCGCACGCCGGCATCGGCCGTCAGGCGAGAGAATAGATTGTAGTACTGCGGATAATCATAGAGCAGGTGGCGTCCCATTACGGTCATATCGCGGGCGGTGGACAAGTGCCCGTTCTCCGTGAGCCCATGTGCGTTCTTGAACGTTGTGCGGGTCATCCCGATTTGCTTCGCGGTACGGTTCATCCGTCGGGCAAACTTGGCCTCCGACCCTTCGATCGCTTCACCAATCGCGGTGGCGGCGTCGTTGGCCGATTTCACGGCCGCACCGCGGATGAGGTAGCGCAGCGCAATTTTCTGGCCTTCACGAAGTCCCAGTTTGCTCGGCTCTTCCGAGGCGGCATTGCGGGAAATGGTAACCTGTGTGTCGAGTGACAGCTCGCCCCGCTCGATCGCCTGGAACGCGATGTAAAGCGTCATCATCTTGGTCAGCGAGGCGGGATGAAGAGGGGTGTCCGCATTGCGTGCGTGCAGAACCTCGCCTGTGCGCGCGTCGATGACATAGGCCGCATAGGGCGCGGCCTTCGCACTCATAGGAACAAAGATAAGCAGCCAGATAGCCGCAAAAATGAATAGCCCAAAACGGACCGGCTGCATGCGCCGCGCCTTCATAGTAACCTGCCTAACTCTGCCTCTGACCCCCGATTTTTCGGGTGGCCTCATTTTTGTTGGTTAATCGTAGCACTAAAATTTGACGCTGATAAGGCATATTTTGGAAGGAATTAGGCGGGTTTCTGCAACGTGAAGTAGCAGATTTAGAGGGTCATAGGGCGCACACCACAACACCCGCCATTGTGGCGGAAATGTGGCAGCAATCGGGCAAGCGTTGCCTCAATTGAGTCGGATCTGCCGCAGCGGTGACTCGTTTCAGCAGGTGAGTGTTTCAACCAGAGCGGGTAACTCGGCGAGGGTCTCGATCTCGCGGAAGCGGTCATGATCGGGAGGTGCGGCGTGCTCAATCTCCCAGACAATGTCATGCGGGGCGAAAACACCCCAACCGCCTGCGTTAATCATCGGCACCACATCCGATGCCATGGAATTGCCGACCATCAGGCCCTGGTCCGCGCCTGTACCATATTGCGCAAAAATGCGGGTGTATTCCGCGGCGGTCTTGGCTGAGACAATCTCTACCCCGTCAAACAGCTCGCGCATCCCTGATTGCGCCAGCTTGCGCTCCTGATCCAGTAGATCGCCCTTGGTAACGACGATGACCTTGTACCCGTGGCGCAGATCTTCGACCGTCTCCAGCGCGTGGGGCAGTAACTCCACCTCATGGCTCAACATATCACGACCCGCATCCAGCAGCTGCGCGATGACAGAGGCGGGCACACGCCCGTCGGTGACCTCGATTGCCGTTTCGATCATCGATAGGGTGAAGCCCTTGATGCCAAAACCGTAGTGCGGCAGATTGCGCCGCTCTGCTTCCAACAGGCGAGCCATCAAGGTGTCGCGATCCGTGTGATCGGCCAGCAGACTGGCAAAGTGGTCTTGCGTCAGGGTAAAGAAACGCTCGTTGTGCCAAAGGGTGTCATCAGCATCGAAACCGATTGTTGTCAGAGTGTGGGACATGCAGGCCCTGTTTCCTTTTCTCGGCGGCCCCTCTTTTCTAAGGGGCGCTTCACGTTATATAGACAACATATTATCCAGATGAACATGCAACTTACCGCAGGAGCAGCAATGCACCTAGATCCGATATCCATGGCTGGCCCGCAAGACGGTGACGACACCGAACTGCTGACCAAAGTCAAGCCGAAGACCAAGCGGCCGCCGATGTACAAGGTGATGTTGCTCAATGACGACTTTACCCCGATGGAGTTCGTTGTTCATGTTCTTGAACGCTTTTTCGGTCTCAATCACGCGCAGGCGTTCGAGATCATGCTGACCGTTCACAAAAAGGGGCTGGCCGTGGTGGGTGTGTTCAGTCACGAGATTGCGGAGACGAAAGTGGCGCAGGTCATGGACTTTGCCCGCCGTCACCAGCACCCGCTGCAATGCACTATGGAAAAAGAAGAATAGTCGATGATTGATTCGCGACTGCCGCTGGCGCTCGACGGTGGCGGCCTGATGTGGCCTGATGAAGGCCCGATTGCTGTGTTCGGTCCGGCGCCAGACCTGGACCTGCATGAAATCCCCAAAGACCGTGCCGTGATTGTACATGATTTCTACCCGGCTTACCGCCACTGGGAAGATCGCGGTTTCGAGGTGGCGGTTGACAGGTCTGACCGTGTTGCCGCTGCCGTCGTCTGCCTGCCCCGCGCCAAGCACGAGGCCCGCGCGCTGATTGCGCAAGCCTGTGCGCTGAGCGAAGGCGTGGTGGTGATTGACGGGCAAAAGACTGACGGAATCGAGGGCATCCTGAAAACCATGCGCGGCCGCGTCACTGTCCACGGACCTTTGACCAAGGCGCACGGCAAGCTGTTCTGGATCGACGCGCCCGCTGCCGATTGCTTTGCTGATTGGGCCGCTGGCCCTGCGTTGACCGATGGCGGCTTCTGGACCGCGCCGGGCGTGTTTTCCGCTGACGGCGTGGATCTGGCCTCGGCCCTGCTGGCGGATGCATTGCCGGAGAAACTTGGCAAGCATGTTTGTGATCTGGGTGCAGGGTGGGGATTTCTCTCGGCGCATGTGCTGACCCGCGATACTGTCGAAGCAGTGCATCTGGTGGAGGCAGGTCACACCGCGCTGGAATGTGCACGCCGCAACGTCACCGATCCGCGCGCGCAGTTCCATTGGGCCGATGGCACCGATTGGACGCCTGCGCATAAGATGGATACCGTGGTGATGAATCCGCCGTTCCACGTGGGCCGCGCGGCTGAGCCGCAGATCGGGCAGGCTTTCGTGGCCTCGGCAGCGCGCTTGCTGGCTCCGCAGGGGCATCTGTGGATGGTGGCGAACCGTCATCTGCCCTATGAGGCCGAGTTGAAAACCCGTTTTGCGCAGGTCGAAGAAATTGGCGGTGACGGACGGTTCAAACTTTTCCACGCCACCCGCCCGCTGAACAAGCGGCGCTAACAGGCCCGAAGGACGCGCTATGTCATTTTCCATTTCCGGCAAAACCGCGATTGTCACAGGGGCCGCCAACGGTATCGGCCTTGCGATTGCGCGGGGGTTTGCGGACAAGGGCGCCAATGTGATGTGCGCGGACATTGATGAGAAAAAACTCAAGGAAGAGTTGGGCGACGTGCGGGATGAAGGCAACATCCGGTTCTTTGCCGGTGACCTGCGCCAGCGTTTGACAATCGCCAATCTGGTGTCCGCCACCATCGACGCCTTTGATCAGGTTGATATTCTGGTGAACGCCTCGCGGCAGGTGATGGTGACCGATGCGCTGGATGTGGATGACACTTCGGTCGAGACGCTGCTGGACCAGAACGTGATGACCGCCATGCGCCTGTCGCAGCAAGTGGCCAAGCGCATGATGAAGCAGGGCGAGGATCAGACGGAGGGGCCGGTGGGGTCCATCATCAACCTCAGCTCCACTGCCGCTGATCACAGCCAGCCCGGCTTGATGGGATATTCTATTGCGTCGGCAGCACTCAACCAGATGACACGTTCCATGGCGCTGTCGCTTGCACCGCACCGGATTCGCGTGAATGCGGTGGCCTTCGGTTCGGTCATGTCCGCGTCCCTCAAGGCGTCAGTGGCCGACAACCGCGAATGGCGTGATGACATCCGCAGCCACACACCGCTGGGCCGTATCGCCGCACCGACCGAGTTGGTGGAGGCGGTGCAGTTTCTGGCCGCTGAGAGTTCCAGCTTCATGACCGGCGAGGTGATGGTCGTGGACGGAGGGCGCTCGCTTCTGGATGCGGTCAGCGCACCTGCCCATTGAGCAAACGGACCCTGTTCACGGCGCAGGATTTATGGTGTAACCCTGTCAGATAATTCTGACAGAAGGCACTGCCATGACTGCTTCCTTTGACGCCGAAAAAGACCGCGCCTCCCGCTGGTTCCGTAGCCTGCGCGACGATATTGTTGCGTCTTTCGAGGGGCTTGAGGATAGCCATGCGACAGGACCGCTGAGCGATATGGCCCCCGGCCGCTTTGACGTGAGCAACACCACGCGCACCTCGGATGATGGGTCGGACGCAGGCGGTGGCCTGATGAGTGTGATGCGCGGCGGCCGTGTGTTCGAGAAAGTCGGCGTGAATATTTCTACCGTCTACGGCACACTGGGTGCCCGCGCACAAAAGGCGATGGCCGCACGCGGTGTACCCGGGATGGAAGGCGATCCGCGCTTCTGGGCCTCCGGTATTTCACTCGTGGCGCATATGCAGAACCCTCACGCGCCCGCAGTCCACATGAACACGCGCATGTTCTGGACACCCGGCGCATGGTGGTTCGGCGGCGGATCGGACCTTAATCCTTGTATCGAATATGCCGAGGACACCGCGCATTTCCACGCCACCCAGCAAGAGCACCTCGATCCGCACGGCACGGAAATTTACCCAAAGCTCAAGGAATGGGCGGACGAATATTTCTATATCCCGCACCGCAACCGTGCGCGCGGGGTGGGGGGCATTTTCATGGACGACCGCAACACCGGCGACTGGGAGGCGGATTTTGCCCTGACCCAGGACATCGGCCGCGCCTTTTTGCCCGCCTATGTTCCGCTGGTGGAAAAGCGCCGCCCGCAGGTGTGGTCAGAGGCGGACAAGGACGCGCAACTGGTCCATCGTGGCCTCTATGCCGAGTATAATCTGGTCTATGACCGCGGAACGAAATTCGGGTTGGAGACGGGCCATGACGCCAATGCGGTGTTGATGAGCCTGCCGCCACTGGCGAAGTGGGTCTAGGCCGCGATTATCGCTACTTTCTGCCTTGACGCAGGCAGGATGCTATCATAGTTCACGGCGCAGCGGCGTTATAGCTCAGTTGGTTAGAGCGAACGACTCATAATCGTTAGGTCCCTGGTTCAAATCCAGGTAACGCCACCATTTTCCTACCTTTGTTAAATGTCGTAGGCACCCCAGAAATTCGGGGGCGCTGTTGCGCGGTGACGCGTGACAAGCGCCACAGAATCTCCTAGCGTTGAACGACAACGATTGCGCAGAGCACAACGTGCGCAACACATGGGAGAGAGAAACACATGACATTTACCCGTAAGGCGGTACTCGGACTGTTGGGCGCTGCTGCGTTCGGCTGTATGACCGCACTGCCCGCTATGGCGCAGGATGTAACCCTGCGCATGCACCAGTTCCTGCCGGATCAGGCCAATGTGCCCAATCTGATTCTCTATCCATGGGCCGACCGTGTGGAGGAGGCCAGCAATGGCCGGATCAAGATTGAACGCTACGGCTCCATGCAGCTGGGTGGTTCGCCCCCAGAGCTGATGGATCAGGCGATTGACGGGGTGGCCGATATCGTCTGGACCGTGGTGGGCTACACGCCGGGCCGCTACCCCAGCACCGAAGTGTTCGAGCTGCCGTTCCTGATGACCGATGCGCGCGCGATGTCCTCTGCCTTCTGGCAGATGTTTGAGACGCATATGAAAGACGGCGAGTTCAAGGATCTCAAGATCCTCGGCACATGGGTACATGGACCGGGCGTGATCCATTCCAAGGCGGCGGTAACCACACCTGCGGACATGCAGGGTCTGAAAATCCGTGGCGGCTCGCGGCTGGCCAACGTGCTGCTGGAAAAGGTCGGCGCGACCCCTGTGGGTCTGCCAGTGCCGGCTATTCCCGAGGCGCTGAGCAAAGGCGTAATCGACGGCACAACGATCCCGTGGGAAGTCACTGGCTCGCTGAAAGTGCCGGAGCTGGTCGGGAACCACACCGAATTCGAGGGCGGTGCGCTTTATACGCTGGGTTTCGTGCTGGCGATGAACAAGGATCGCTTCGACAGCTTGGACCCCGAATTGCAAAAGGCGATCGAGGATAATTCGGGTCTGGCGTTTTCCATCCTCGCGGGTGGCACTCAGGCGGATTCCGATGGACCTGCACGCCAGTTGGCGGTGGATGCGGGCAACAACATCATCACTGTCTCAGGAGACGGCCTGCAAGAGTGGAAAGATGCCAGCCAGCCCGTCTATGACGAATGGCTTGCCGATATGGAAAGCAAAGGCATCGACGGTCAGGCGCTGATCGACGAGGCGCGCACCTTGATGGATGCGTACAAGCCGTAACGCCCCGCTGCGCACCGGCGTCTGGTCCGGTGCGCGGTATCTTTCACCGCAAAGGCCCCCGATGCACCGTTTGATACGCTCACTTTCCCACGTCAGCGCCTTGATCGGGGGGACTGTCCTGTTGGTGCTGGTCGCCATGACGACATTGTCGATCATTGGCCGCTCTGCCAACAAGATCCTCCACGGCGACTTCTTCGAGACACAGCTGACCGTATTTTCCCAATTCCTGCTGGATCTGGGTGTAGGTGAGATAAACGGCAACTATGAATTGCTGGAGGCCGGCGTGGCCTTTGCGATCTTTGCATTTCTGCCTGTGTGTCAGTTCTATGGCGCACATGCCACGGTGGATGTGTTCACCTCGGCGCTGCCGGGCCGGGTTAACCGCTGGATCATTGCCTTTTGGGAGGTCGTGCTGACCGCCGCGATCCTGCTGGTTATCTGGCGGCTTTATGGCGGATTGGAGCGGTATCTGGGCAATGGTGAGACGACATTGTTCCTGCAATTTCCGCTGTGGTGGTCCTATGCGGCCAGCTTCGGCGCGGGTCTCGTCGCCTGTGTCGTCGCGGTGTATTGTGCCTTCGCGCGGATCATCGAAGCCTTCGGAAACAGGACTATCCTGCCCTCCGAGCATGGAGAGCACTAAGACATGAGCAATCTCGAGCTGGGCTTCTGGTCCTTCCCTGTCCTGTTGCTCATGGTTTTTCTGCGTGCGCCGATTGGCCTTGCCATGCTGCTGTGTGGCTTTGGCGGCTGGTTTCTGGCAATGGGCGGCAACCCCACGCCGCTGCTGGCCAAGCTGAAATCCGAAACCTACACGACATTCTCCAGCTATTCGCTGACGATCATCCCGCTGTTCCTGCTGATGGGGCAGTTTGCCACGCTGTCGGGCATGTCACAGGCGCTGTTTCGCGCGGCAGAAAGCTTTCTGGGGCACCGGCGCGGAGGTGTGGCGATGGCGGCGGTGGGCGCCTGTGCTGGCTTTGGCGCGATCTGCGGATCGTCGCTGGCGACGGCGGCCACCATGTCCAAGGTGGCCCTGCCGGAGTTGAAACGCTATGGCTATTCCGGTGGGTTCTCCACCGCGACACTGGCGGCGGGCGGCACGCTGGGCATCCTCATTCCACCCTCCGTGATCCTTGTGATCTACGCAATCCTGACCGAGCAGAACATCGCCAAACTGTTCCTTGCAGCCTTTATCCCCGGCATCCTTGCCGCCTTGGGTTATGTTTTGACCATCTCGATCTATGTGCGCCTCTACCCGGACGCGGCGGGCACCCGTGCGCCTGTACCAATGGCAGAACGCTTTGCGGCATTGGCCCGCACATGGCCTGTTCTGGCGATCTTTTTTATGGTGGTCGGCGGCATCTATCTGGGCTGGTTCACCCCGACCGAAGCTGCGGCGGTAGGGGCGGCGGCAACCGGGCTTGTGGCGCTGGTTTCCGGCTCGCTGGGTTGGCGTGTGCTCAAGCAAAGCCTGCTGGGCACGGCGCGCACCACGGCGATGATCTTTTTCATCGTGCTCGGTGCAGGGTTCTATAACGGATTTCTAGCTCTGTCCGGTGTGCCGCAATTCATGGCAGACTGGGTGGTGGGGCAGGGGCTCAGCCCGTGGCTGGTATTGACGATCATACTGGTGTTCTACCTGATCTTCGGCTGCCTGATGGACAGCCTGTCCATGATCCTGCTGACCGTGCCGATCTTCTTTCCGGTGATCTCGGCCATGGATTTCGGAATGTCGCCCGAGCATGTGGCGATCTGGTTCGGGATACTGGTGCTGATTGTGGTGGAGGTGGGGCTGATCACGCCACCCGTGGGGATGAACCTGTTCATCATCAACTCCATGGACCGTGAAACGCCGATGAAAGAGACATACAAGACGGTATTGTTCTTTGTTGGCTCCGACATCGTGCGGGTGATCATACTCGTGGCCTTCCCGTCGATCACGCTGTTCCTGCTCAGCTAGCGCCAGATGCAAAAAGGGCCGCGAGATGCGCGGCCCTTTGTTTTTTTAGCTGTCAGACGGGACGCTTCAGGTCCACGCCATCCGTGCCGGGTGATACTCGAACGCAATGTGGTGCGCGGCACCGGTCAGCCCCTCCTTGGTGTGGTTGTAGAGCGAGCGCCAGTATGGCTGGATTGTTACACCTTCGTCCTGGATCAGCTTCTCGCCCTTGGCCATCAGCGCGCGGCGCGCCTCAAGGTCCGGCGTGGCCAGTGCTTCGGTCAGGATCGCGTCAAACTCGGCGTTGGACCAGCCGAACTCGTTCCATGCCTCGCCGGAGCGATAAGCAAGCGCCCAGATCTGGACGCCCAGTGGACGGGGGTTCCAGTTGGTGGACGAAAAGGAGTACTTGGTCCAGTCGTTCCAGAAGGTCGAGCCGGGCAGAATGGTCCGCTTGACCTTGATCCCTGCATCACGCAGCTGTGCCGCCACGGCGTCTGTGGTATCCTTGCGCCACGCATCGTCGATGGAGAACAGCTCGTGCTCGAAGTCGATCATGCCTGCTTCTTCCATCAGCGCCTTGGCGGCTGCGGGATCGGCCTGGATCGGGGGCAATTCGGCGTATTCGGGGTGCATCGGACCAACATGGTGGTTTTGCGCCACGATACCACGGCCGGCCTGACCGAGTTCGAGCAAGACATTGTTGTCCACGGCGAGCGCCAGTGCGCGGCGCACGCGGGCGTCTTCATAGGGACGCTTGCCATCGACTTCGGCCAGCTGGTTGGGCCGGATAACGATGGTAGAGCCGGTGGCGATAGAGTGTTCGACCCAGCCGCCAAGGCTGTTCATGATATCGATGAAATCGCCCTCCATGGAATAGAACGCATCCACTTCCTCAGCCTCGGCTGCTGCGATCCATGCGGAGGGGTCTGTGCCGTAGTCGATGTATTCCAGACGGTCGATGTAGGGACCGCCATAGACATCTGTCCCCCACCAGGTGTGGTCTTCGTTGCGGACCAGCACACCCTTCACACCGACTTCCAGCGATTCCGGCAGGAACGGGCCGGTGCCAATGGCGTCTTCGACCATCGTATCGGCATTGAAGGTGCTGTGTACGATTGCAGCGGGGTAATCCGCCATGCCGGCAATCAGGGTGATGTCCGGTGTCGGCAGCGACAGTTTGACAGTGTGGCTGTCTACAACCTCGATGGCGCCTTCGATAACCTGGTCTGTCTCGGGGTCAATCAGCGTCGCAAAGCGGCCGGCCATTGAGTTGCCCTCGACTGACTTGTCACACCAGCCTGTGATATTGCGCGCCACGTCCTCGGCGGTGAAGTCGTCGCCATTGTTCCATTTCACGCCCTGACGGACATTCAGGGTGTATTCGGTCGCGTTGTCGTTGATCTCCCAGCTTTCCAGAAGGGCTGGCGTGAACGAGCCGTCGTTTTCCCAGATCGCAAGGTACTCAAGCCACCCACGCGAGAAGTTGGCGATTTGCGACCAGTCATAGGTGCGCGGATCTTTGAGGGCGCGGACTTCCATCTGCATGCGTACGGTGCCGCCCATCTTCTTCTCTGCGTGGGATTCAGCGCGCGCAGGGGCGGCCATGCCTATCATGGCATAGGCAGTCGCCGTCGTAGCGCCGAATGAGCTGGCGAGGGCCAGAAACTCGCGGCGGTTTACCGGATCCGCTTTTGCATACTCTGCGCTGTCCAATACGGATTTGGGGAGCGGCGTTCCGGTGCGTGTCTTGAATGTCATAATCTTCCTCTCTGATTTAGACGTGACGGCACCTGTCCCGGCGCGTTGCCACAAATGCCCCGCATGAGCGGGCTTTGGTGATCGGCAGGTTTATCCCTGCTTTTTACCCGCGTTCTGGCCATCAAAGCCTGCGCGAAAACTACATTTCAATGATCAAGGCATATGGCCGGTCCGTCAACCCCTACGGCCCGGATGGTATGTCGCAGCGCGCTTGGGCCTTTACCAGACCTGCAAAACAAGGCACCACTCTGCCATGACACCCTATTCCAAAGGCATCTTTCTCACGACGTTAGGCGTTCTGTTTGTCGTCCCCGACAGCTTGTTTGTCCGGTTGATTGCGGCAGACGCGATCACCATCGCTTTCTGGCGGCTGCTTGGTGCAGGGGTGCTGATCGGGCTGGGGCTGCTAGTTGTGCAGGGGCGCGCGCCGTTTCGCGCGGTTTTGCGCACCGGATGGACCGGTGTCATCTACGGGGCCTGCACGGGGCTGAGCGGGGTCATGTTTGTCCTTGCAGTCGCCAATACCTCTGTAGCCAATGTTGTTTTCATCATCGCTTCCATGCCGGTCTTTGCGATGCTCTTCAGCCGCATTTTTCTGGGCGAGCCGATCACGCGGCGCATGGTGCTGACCATCATCGCTGTGGGGGCCGGCCTTGCCATCATCGCCTACGGCTCGGGTGAGACGCAGGGGGCGTCCATCAAGGGGGATCTGATGGCGCTGTCCGTATCCGCAATGTTTGCGGGGGGCCTTACTGCGGCGCGCAAGGTGCGCCATGTGCCGATGGTCGCCGCGTTGCCACTTGCCTATGTGACAGTGGCGCTGCTGATCCTGCCGCTGGCTGCACCTCTCAGCGTCCCGCCATCACAGGCGCCATTGTTCGCTGTGTTTGCCGGTTTTATTGCCCTGTCGTCGATGTTTCTGGCGCTCGGGCCGCGCTATATCACCAGCGCCGAAGCCGCGCTGCTGGTCCTGTTGGAGAGTATTCTCGCGCCGATGCTGGCATGGGCCGTGCTGGGCGAAGACCCCGGCCCTTGGGCGCTGGCGGGCGGCGCGCTGGTGCTTGGCACGCTTTTTGCCTCTAACGTCTATGTGCTGATGCGGCGCAAACGGGCCTAGAAATCGGCGTCAACGCCCGGCAGCTTCAGCGCCTTGATCAGGTCGCGCAACTCCTGTCGTGCCGCCACATTGGAGATGTTGAGCTGTTTGACCCCGATGTCCTTGAGATCCAGCAGCGTCAGCCCGCGCGGGAACAGTTCGCGGAAGATCACCCGCTCGTTAAAGCCCGGCGCGATGCGGAAGCCGATGCGTTTGCTCAGGTTCTGGATCGCGCGCTCCATCTTGTCCTTGTTGACCATGCGCTGCGCGCCCATGCGGTTGCGCACAACAGCCCAGTCGATAGGGGGCAGGCCCGCCTGCGCGCGCAACTGCCGCGCGTTCCAGACCATTTCGGAATAGACGGATGGGCCGGTAATCTTGTCGCCCGAGGCATCGGTGTGGGCCAACAGGTCAAAATCAATGAAGCTGTCGTTCAGCGGTGTGATCAGCGTATCGGCCAGCGAGTGAGCAACCTGAGACAGCCGTGTATGCGATCCTGGGCAGTCGATCAGGATGAAATCGTTGTTGGGCTCAAGCTCTGCCACGGCAGTGGAGAGGCGATGGTCATAGATGTTCTCGCCCGGTTTCAGGGTATCGGGATCGACCTCGGGCAGTTCATGGCAATGGGGGCTCGGCAGGTCGAGCCCGGCGTCTTTGAGAAACGATTGCCGATTGTCTGAATACCGCCCAAAGGTCCGCTGGCGCAGATCAAGATCCAGCGCGCTGACCTTGTGCCCCATCCGCGCGAGGGCTGTCGCCACATGCATGGAGACAGTAGATTTACCTGCGCCGCCTTTTTCGTTCCCGACGACGATAATATGCGCCATGCCAGCTGCCCTCTTTACCCGTCTCTGCGGTGACCGCAGACTGTTGTTTCGCGCACTATATGTAGGGTTTGGCCCTTTGGAAAGCAGCGATCCGCCTATTTGCAGCGTGATCAGCTATCAATCCGCGCAAGCAGTGACCTTTGGCTGGGAGGGTGCGACCAAGCAACGAAAAAGGCGCACCTCCTTGCGAAGATGCGCCTGATGTCGTGTGCAGACCGGAGAGGCTTAGAAGCCGAGACCGGCGTACTTGCTCTTGAACTTGGATACGCGGCCGCCGGTGTCCATCAGACGCCCGGATGTACCGGTCCATGCAGGGTGCACGGAAGGGTCGATATCCAGCGAAAGCTGGTCGCCTTCTTTGCCCCATGTGGACTTCATTTCCACAACGGTGCCGTCGGTCATTTTGACGTTGATTGTGTGGTAGTCGGGATGTGTATCGGTTTTCATCTGATTTACCCCTTCGGTGCTTTGTAGTGTGCGTTCTCGACGATACGTGCGGATTTACCACGACGATCCCGCAGATAGTACAGCTTGGCGCGACGCACGCGGCCGCGGCGGACCACGGTGATGCTGTCGATATTGGTGGAGTGCAGCGGGAATACGCGCTCTACACCCTCGCCAAAGGAAATCTTGCGAACGGTGAATGCGCCGGCGATGCCCTTGCCGTGCTTGCGGCTGATGCAAACGCCCTCATAGTTCTGCACACGTGTACGTGTGCCTTCGGTGACTTTAAAGCCGACCCGGATGGTGTCGCCTGCACGGAAATCAGGGATCTCCTTGGCGAGTTCGGCGATATGTTCCGCCTCGATCTGTGCGATCAGGTTCATCTGATGCGTCTCCTATGATGCTCGTGGTATGCCACGAAGGTGTTGGCGATCCCAGAGCTCCGGCCTGTGTGTCGGGTCAACCGTAGCGGCCCGCCGGAGGTAACAATCAGTTTTTTCGGTCTGTTGCGCAAAACGCAAAACCCCGAATAGCGTTTCAGCGATTCCGGGTTGCTGCGCGTATAGGCCCGATAGGGGGCCGGATCAAGTGCAGAAGCAGCCTTCAGCTTGATCCATGTCAATGCGGTTGAAGGCGCGTGAGCCTAAGGTTGGGGTGCTCGATAAAGCCGAGAGGAACACCGCATGGCCGCAGCCCAAACAGAGCAGATAAAAGAGGCCCCCATGGCGGGATTGCCGGGTGCGATGCTGCCCCGAAAAAGACCACGCTGTAGCGCTGGGGCCAGATCCGAAGATTTGCCATCAGGCCAAAGCCCTGTTGAATAAAAAAGAGAATTTCTGGCGACACGCTACACCCGAAACACTGCAAGACATAACCGAAGGAAACCGCAATGTCCCATACCCCCCACGAACTGAACGAAGAATTTCCTCAGCAGGCAGAGCAGATCGCCGCGCTCAAGCTGTCGGATACGCATTTTGCAAAGATGTCGGATGACTATCACAGGCTGAACCGCGCCATCCACCGCGCGGAGACAGATGTGGAGCCGACCAGCGACGACAACATGCAAAAGATGCGCCGCGAGCGTCTGGCGCTGAAAGACCAGATCGCGGCCTACCTACGCGAAAACGCCTAGGGCAAATCCTGCCGCTTTCCGGTGATGATTGGGGAGCGGCACAGATGGAAAAGCCGTCAGTAGAGCTTCATATCCATCAGAACGATTTCCGAATACATATGGTCGATCTCGGCGGGCAGCATGCTGGTGCCTCTGTAGAAGCGTGGCACTTCGATCGGCTCGACGGTGCCACTGGCGATGTCGGGGATCAGGCGTTTGTCGACGCTAAGGACTGCGGCCTGTTCTGGCAGCAAAGTGTCCGCTACCGCCTGAGCGTGACGCGCCAAAAGGTCCGGCTGCCCGACATAAAGCACCTCATGGGTGACATAGGCGTCAACCTTTTGTTTGACTGACAATACCAGTGTCAGTGGTCCATCCGGGGTCTCGATAACCACAGGTTTGAGATTTAGATTGACGTGGTCAGTCAGGACTTGCCTGTCCACTGCCTGTAGCGGGACGTCGCCTAGGGGATCAAGCGTGAAAGACAGCGCGTTGGTGCCGCTGTGCCGCCACACCACCCGCTGCGCATCCAGCACCTTGAAGCCGATCCGGTCCACCAATGCGAGCGCGCCCTTGGCGCTGGTGAGGTTGGTCGAGGTGACAGCAGGGTCCGCCATGGCGCATTGCATCAACTGTTCGCCCAGGCCCTGGCCACGATGGGATTTGAGAACGTACCAGGATGTCAGATTGCGGTAGCGTTGTGGCCCACGTGGCGTATGGCGCAGGCTGTCGTTCATGCCCATCACGCCGACCAGCGCACCCTTGTCGCGCGCGGTAACGGCGAACTCACCGCTTGCACCGCCCCAACGGTTGGCGAGCAGGCGGGTCCAGCCCTCCGCGCCCCATTTGGCGCGGGGGAACGCGGCGTGCATGAATGCTTCGACCTCCTCGCGCTGGGGTGGGCTGGCAAATGTGACCTCGACCATGGCTCAGGCCTCCTGTTGCATCTGCGGCACCGATGCCCACAGGCCGCGCGTCGCTGCGAAAAGCCGGTCAGTGAAGGCCCAGACGGCCTCCGGAGTTTGAAGATGATGGGTGACATAGCCGATGGGGCGCTTTGGATCACCGCTCCGCCGGTCGGCCAGATGATCCAGCAGCATCGCCAGCATCTTCTCCTCCCCGCGAAACACGCGGTCATATTTCCAGCGGATCGGGTCCAGATGCGCGTCGATATGGGTAAGCCCTTCGACGGGATCATCATCCGCTCGCCCTTCATACGCGCTGAGAAAATTGTACCCCCAGTCGGGAAGGTGCCGCCGTGTGGCATCGCCGATGCGGTTCCATGGCGGGACGAAACCGGGCAGCAGACGCGGCAGCTCCGCACCTTGCAAAATATCCCAGCCTTGCTTCAGGTCCGCCTGCTGGAGTGTGATATCGCGGGTGTCGCCAACCTCGGAAACCGGCATGCCCTTCGGCTCATTGTTTCGGTGCCGCAGCCCGTGTTGCAGGGCGTAAACGTAATCCGTATCCCGCAAGCGGGGGGCCAGATCGTTGGCAAGTCCTTCGGGAATGACTGCCAGATGCACCGGTACGGCATAAGTTTTGGACAATGACAGTAGGCGTTCCAGATCGGGCGTGACCGTCTGCGCATCGTCATCGCGCCACCACAGGCGCGGCCGCAGGCCTGCGGCCTCCCATGCGGCCAGTTCCGCATCCAATGCCGCCCAGCTACCCATCCTTGTTCTCGGGATGCCTGGCCCAGAGGTCTGGCCGCCGCTCTTTTGTCAGCTGGTGGGACATCTCGCGGCGCCACTTCTCGATCTTGGCGTGGTTACCCGACATCAGCACCGGCGGGATCGCGCGGCCCTGCCATTCAGCGGGTTTGGTGTATTGCGGATGTTCCAGCAGCCCTGCGGAATGGCTTTCCTCGACTGTGCTGTCGGCATTGCCCAGCACACCGGGCAGCAGCCGCACGGTGGCATCGATCATCGCTTGTGCCGCCAGCTCGCCCCCTGTCATTACAAAATCGCCAAGGCTGACTTCGGTGATGCCGTAATGTTCGATCACGCGCTCATCCACGCCCTCGAACCGCCCACAGAGCATGGTGACCCCGGTGCATGAGGCCAGATCGCGGGCCATCGCCTGATCGAAACGCCGGCCGCGCGGCGACATATACAGGATCGGCCAGCGTCCCTGCGCGCGTGCCTGAACTGCCTCGATCGCGGGTCCGACCACATCGGCACGCAGCACCATGCCGGCACCACCGCCGGCCGGCGTGTCATCGACATTGCGATGTTTGGTCAGGCCAAAGCTGCGCAGATCGTGCGCGCGCAACTGCCACCGGCCTTCCTGAAGCGCGCGCCCTGTCAGGCTGGCGCCCAGCACGCCGGGGAAAAGCTCGGGAAACAGCGTGATGATGTGCGCCTGCCAGACCTCTGCGTAATCGGGTGTGTCCTGCATCAACTCGCGCGGTTTCAGTGTCGGCATCACACGGGTCTTGCCATGCGAGCGGTTGGGCGTGCTCATGTCAGCGGTCCTTTGTCCAGCAGCGCGGCCTTGGCGGCATTGCGCGCATCGGTATCCTTGTGGGTTCTGTTGATATGCAACAGGGCGGTCAAAGTCTCTTCATCCAACCGCGTGTTCTGGGGCGGCTGGGGGATGAGTGTGGCGCGAAGGTCCGCAGGGATATCGCACAGGTCCAGCACCGGATCCGCGGGGCCAAGCGGCAGGTCCGCGCAGGCCTCTAGCGCATAGCTGTGTACGGGGGCAGGTACGCGGCGGCGCACCTCGCTTACCACATCTTCCAGAGCGGCGGCGCCGGGGTAGGCGGCGCAAAACGCCTCGTAATCCAGCGTCATGCCGGAAGACTTCACATGCTCCGACCACGCCGAGCGCAGCCAGTCCGCGCGGGCGCGCGTCGCATAACAGAATACCACCGGTGTATTGGGGAAGGCGTCCTGCGCGCGCTGCCACATGAGATAGGCCAGTACGGGCGCCGCGCTATAATCCGCCAGCGGGCCACGGCCCGGCATGTGGCCCGAGAGTTCCTCGGCACTCAGCAGCAGCGTGCGGCGCGGCATGCCCGGCAGATCCGCCAGCAGCGCGTCAAAGCGGCGGCTCACCTTGTCCAGTGCATCCGTTGTGCCGTAGGTGGAATAGCCCCGCGTTGCGCTTATCAGCTCCTGCATCTGCCCTTTGAGACGGATCGCCAGCGCGGGCATCAGCGCCCTTCGATTTGCGCGCAGAACGGCTTGCACGGTGGAAGTCCCTGCCTTGTGAAAACCTGCATGTATGACAATCTTGCGCGGCATCAGACAGCCCCGTCAATCACCGCGCGCTTGGCTTTTTTCAATGCGGCAGGCTCGAGATCCGAGCGGTTGAGGGCCAGCAACTCCGCGCAAACATCTGCGGTTAGTGCCGCGTTGCGGGTAGGGGACGGGACAAGCTTCGCACGGCGAGATTGAGAAAACTCCAGAATGTCCAGCAATGCCTCGGCCATGCCAAGAGGGCGGTTGGCGTGCGCCTCAAGTGCTGCGCTGAGAACGTCGCTGTCTGGCACCTCGCTGCGGATCTGGTCGATGATCTGCTCCAGCGCGGCGGAGGCTTTGAGGCGTTTGATATATTCCGCCTCGTCCCAGATCATGCGCGCGGTGCGCAGGTGCTGGGCGTAGCAGCTGCGCAACCACGGATCGGCGTCGCGGGTGGTGAAGAAAAAAGTCACCTGCGCCTTGGGGTCAACGGCCTTGAACGCCACTGACAGGGCGCGCATCAGGTCCGGTGCGGCGCCATAGCTGCGCAGCCCGTGGCGGCCGGGCATGTGACCGCTGAGGTCCTCCGAACTGATCACAAGCGTAGGCGCTGTTTCCCGTTCCAGCGCTTCCATCAGCATCGCGGCCTCATACTTCACCAGCCCCAGATCGTAATCCTCACGCGTTTTGCTGTAGCCGCGCGCGGATTCGCACAGTGCGTTCATCCCCGGACGCAGCACCAGCCGTACATCCGGACGCAAGGCTGCGCGGTTGGCGCGCAAGGTCTGTTGCAGGTTCGTGGTGCCGGTCTTGTGGAACCCCGCGTGGATGATGATGCGGCGTGGCGTCATGCAGGGCGCGAGGGTGCCGGCAGCACACCCTCTGGTGGGTCCGCCACGATGCGGCCTGCGGCCAGATCGACCGTGGGTACGGAGGCCATGGTGAAGGGCAGAAACGTGGTGGTGGATGTGCCGGACAACTGAAGCTCCAGCAGGTCATCCGCGCCATGGTTCTGTACGCTTTTGACGCTGCCCAGAAGCGCGCCGCCGGTGTCATAGACCTTCAGGCCGATCAAGTCGGCGTGGTAATACTCGTCATCAGGCAGCGACGGCAACTGGTCGCGGCGGGCGAATAACTTGGTGCCGCGCAGGGCGTCTGCCTGTTCCTTGGTGGAGACGTCGGGCAGGCGCGCAGAGAATCCGTTGGTGATAGAGCGCAGTATGGCCAGCTTGAAATCGCGCGTGCCGGCCTCATCGGTGAGCGGACTGTAGGTTTCGATGTCTTCGGGGATCGCGCAAAAACTTTTGATCCGAAGCTCGCCCTGCACGCCGTAAGCACCCGAGATCACGCCCACGCAGATATGGCTCTCGCTCATTGTACCAACTCCGAATTCACACAGATCATATCACGCCATTCGCCTTCGCCTGCGCTGCATTCCGCGCGCATCAGCATCCCATTATAGTAAAAGCCCAGCACAGCGCCTGTGCCCAGCACGATAAAGAATTTCAGCAGTCGAAACATCAGCGTTCCTCGATATGCAGGTCAGCGGCGCGCGCCTCCCAGCCTTTGGTTTCAAGCTCTGGTGTCAGGGATACATCGCGCGGCCAGCCAAGGCAAAGATAAGCGACAAGCGACCAGTCCGCAGGGACATCCAGATCATGGCACAGCTGCGCCGGGTCCAGCACAGACACCCAGCCGATGCCCAGCCCGTGGCTGCGCGCGTAAAGCCACATCTGCGTGATCGCGCCCACGACAGAATAGCGGCGCATTTCCGGCATGGTTTCCGCGCCGAGGCCTGCGCCTTTGGCCGTTCCGTCATCGCAGAATATTGCAAATTGTACGGGAGCTTCGGTCATGCCCGACAGTTTGAGCGTGGCATAGAGAGCGGCCTTGTCGCCGTCATAACCACCGAGTGCCTTGGCATTACTGCGGCGGTAGTTCTCCAGCGCTGCGTCGCGCGCGGCGGGCGAGGTGACACGCACAATGCGCCACGGCTCGGACAGGCCGACAGAGGGCGCGCGGGAGAATGTGGAGAGGCAGTCGCGCACGAGCGCCTCTTCCACGGGATCGGTGCGGAACTGGCGCACGTCGCGGCGCCAGCGCATCAGATCGGTCAGTCCGGCACGAAAATCGTCTGTGAACGTTTGCATGCCGGACGTCCTGCGGCTTATTCTGCCGCTGCTTCTTCGGCTGCGGGGGCTGCTGCGGCTTCGGCTGCTGCTGCGGCCTTGGCGGCTTTTTCTTCAACGCGGGCAGTGGCTTTCTTGCCGGGTGTGCCCTTCTTGGGGTTGTTGCGCTCGGTCTTTGGCAGTGCGCCTGCGGCTTCCAGCATGCGCTGGACGCGCTCGGTCGGCTGTGCGCCCTGACCCAGCCAGTAGTTGACGCGGTCCATGTCCATTTTTACGCGGTCTTCGCTGTCTTTGGCCAGCAGGGGTGCGTATACGCCCAGCTTTTCAACATAGCGGCCATCGCGTGGCATGCGGCTGTCTGCTGCAACGATACGGTAGAAGGGGCGCTTCTTGGAGCCACCACGGGCAAGACGGATTTTCATCGACATAGTATTGATTTCCTTACGGGTTTTCTTGGTGATGTTTGTGGTGCTGAATGACTTCAGCGATGATGAAGTTGAGAAACTTCTTGGCGAATTCAGGGTCCAGATCGGCCTGTTTCGCCAAATCTTCGAGCCGCGCGATCTGGGCCGCTTCGCGGGCCGGATCGGACGGGGGAAGGTCGTGCTCGGCCTTGAGTTTCCCCACGGCCTGAGTGTGTTTGAACCGCTCGCCCAGCGTATAGACGAGGATTGCATCAAGGCGGTCGATGCTGGCGCGATGACCCTTGAGGACCTCGGCGGCGAGTTTGACGGTATCGGTCATGCGAGCCTCCGGCGGCTGGGTGTGGCGGTGTCACACAGTGTACACCGGGCGTACACCGCGCGTGCAGCGCCGCGATGCGGCGTAGCTGAATGCGCCATGCGCACGGATGCGGTCATCCTGTCTAGGGTGATCCCGGATTGAACGATGCAAATCATCATTTCTTTTTCCCGAAGCCTGACAGGCCTGCGGGCAGGGACATGCCGCCGCCGCCGAAGGGGTTTTTGCCGCCCATCTGCTTGGCTGCGGCTTCGAGCGCCTTGGGGTCCATGCCCTGCGCCATCGCGGCGGGATCCATGCCACCCTTACCCATCATCTGCTTCATCGCGGCTTTCATCATGCCGCCTTTGCCTTTGCCCATCTTCTTCATCATGTCGGACATCTGGCGCTGCATTTTCATCAGCTTGTTCAGGTCGGAGACTTCCATACCCGCACCTTTGGCGATCCGCTTCTTGCGCGAGGCTTGCAGCAGCGCGGGGTTGGCGCGCTCTTTTTTGGTCATGGACTGAATCAGGGCGATCTGTTGTTTCAGGATCTTGTCATCAAGGCCTGCGTCCTCGATCTGTTTGGCCATTTTGCCCATGCCGGGCATCATGCCCATCATGCCCTGCATACCGCCCATCTTGAGCATCTGTTCCAGCTGCATCTTGAGGTCGTTCATGTTGAACTGACCCTTCGCCATGCGCTTCATCATCTTTTCGGCTTGCTCGGCCTCGATGGTTTCCTGCGCGCGCTCTACCAACGCAACAATGTCGCCCATGCCGAGGATGCGGCCCGCGATGCGCTCGGGCTCGAATGTCTCGAGCGCGTCCATCTTTTCGCCCAGACCCACAAATTTGATCGGCTTGCCGGTGACGGCGCGCATGGACAGGGCGGCACCGCCGCGTCCGTCGCCGTCCATACGGGTGAGGACCACGCCGGAGATGCCGATGCGGGTGTTGAAGTTCTCGGCCGTTTGCACCGCATCCTGACCGGTGAGACCGTCGACGACCAGCAGCGTTTCGCGCGGGGTCACGATATCGCGGACCGCTTCGACCTGTTGCATCAGCTCTTCATCGATGGACAGGCGGCCCGCGGTGTCGAGCATGTAGACATCATAGCCGCCAAGTGCGGCTTGGGTCTTGGTGCGTTTGGCGATCTGGACGGGGGTTTCGCCCTTGACGATCGGCAGGGTATCGACGCCGATCTGTTTGCCCAGAATCGCCAGCTGTTCCATCGCGGCGGGGCGGTTGACGTCAAGCGAGGCCATCAGCACGCGCTTGCCCTCCCGTTCGGTCAGGCGCTTGGCGAGTTTGGCGGTGGTCGTGGTTTTACCCGAGCCTTGAAGGCCGACCATGAGAATCGGGGCGGGAGCGTTGTCGATTTTCAGGGCGCCCGGTTCGCCCTCGCCCTTGAGCACGTCGATCAGGGCGTCATGGACGATCTTGACGACCTGCTGGCCGGGTGTGATGGATTTGGTGACGGCCTGTCCGGTGGCTTTTTCCTGCACGGCGGTGACGAAATCGCGCGCGACGGGCAGCGACACGTCAGCCTCAAGTAGGGCCACGCGGACCTCGCGCAGGGCTGTTTTCACGTCCTCTTCGGACAGGGCGCCTTGTTTGGTCAGGCGGTCAAAGACGCCGGAGAGGCGTTCGCTGAGATTCTCAAACATGGGCAGAAGCCCTTTCCATATCGGTTGCGTTTGCCCCAATGTAGGAACGCCCGCGTAAATGCACAAATGCCCCAGTGGGCGTAATACGCTGACTGGGGGCGATCCTGACTTGTGTCAGGACCGGAAGATATGTCTTCCGGAATGTGGAGGCTGATTAGCGGGCGGCGGGGGCGCTGTCAACCGCCCCCGCTGTGTGTCACAGGGCCGCGATGGCCTGTCTGGCGTCTGCCAGCGCGGCGTCCGCATCTTCTGCGATGCGGTCAATGGCGATGATCTGAACATCGGTGATCCCGATGAAGCCCAGAATGCTGCGCAGGTAGTCGGTGGCGTAATCCATGGCGCTGCCAACGGGCGTTCCACCGGTCGCGACAACCAGAATTGCGCGTTTTCCGGTCAGTAGCCCTTCGGGACCGGCTGCGGAATATTTGAACGTAACGCCCGCCCGGCAAATCTGGTCAATCCAGGATTTAAGCGTCGCGGCAATGGAGAAGTTGTACATGGCGACCGAGATCACCACCGTATCCGCCGCCTTCAGCTCGTCCACCAGCGTATCGGACAGCGCCATCATTTCGGTCTGCTGCGCGCTGCGTTGGTCAGCGGGGGTGAAATTTGCAGTGACCCAATCCGTGTTGATGGCGGGAATGTCGCTGGTGTCGCGTGTCGTCGCAGTGCTTGCCAGCTTGGCCACGACTTCGGTGCCCAGCAAGGTAGATTTGGAGGTGGCGGGGGTGACGGATGAAGTAATGTGCAGAATGGTCATCGGTTGCGTCCTTTGTTTGTATCACGGCGCAGGATACACCTTGCGAAAACGCACAATAGATCGGAAAACTGCACAAGAGCTGTGGAACGGCGCACCATTACCGTTAGTCGGAAAGTTGCTATGGAAAATTGGGACGAGGTAAAAACCGCCTATCAGGTGGCGCGGATGGGTACGGTCAGCGGGGCAGCGGATGTCTTGGGCGTGCATCATGCGACGGTGATCCGTCATGTGGACGCATTGGAGCAGCGGCTGGGCGTCAAGCTGTTCCAGCGCCATGCGCGCGGCTACACCGCGACCGAGGCCGGTATGGATCTGCTCCGCGTGGCGCAGACAACGGAAGATCAGTTCAACCAGCTGCTCAGCCGGATCAAGGGGCAGGGCCTCGGGGTGTCGGGTGATCTGGTGGTGACCTCGCTGGATGTGCTTGCGCCGCGCATCGCGCCTCTGCTGGTGGCGTTCCAGCAGGAGTATCCGGATGTGGTGGTGCGCTTTTTGACCGGTGACCGTCTGTTCCGGCTGGAGTACGGCGAGGCGCATGTGGCCATTCGCGCGGGTGCAGCACCTGACCAGCCCGACAATGTCGTCCAGCCTTTGGTGGAGCAATCGGTCGGCCTTTATGCGTCGGCGGGGTACATTGCCCGGCACGGGATGCCGCAGGGGCCGCAAGACTATGCAGCGCACCGGTTTGTGGGCCATGAAGACGCCGATAATCGCGCGCCCTTTTACCGTTGGCTGGCGCAGGCCGTGCCGCGCGCGAATGTCGTGTTCCGTAGTGACGACCCGCTGGCGTTGGGGCTTGCCGTGCGCTGTGGCGCAGGGATCGGATTTCTCACCCAGCAGGAAGTGGCGGGCGACGAGAACCTGGTGTGCATCTCAGAGCCGCAGCCAGAGTGGGCATCCGCCCTGTGGTTGGTGACCCATGTGGATCTGCACCGCACCAGCAAGGTTCAGGCGCTGGTGCAATTCCTGAAGGCCCAAATAAAGGACGGCTATCTGTGACGCACCAGCAGACCAGAGGGCATCTGGCCATGCTGCTGTTCTCGGCTCTGGTGGCGGGCTCATTCTCGCTGGGCGGGATGGTGGCGAATGAGATTGCGCCGCTGGCGCTGAACGCGGTGCGGTTTGTGCTGGCCGGTGTGGCGGTGGGCATGGTTGCGATGCTCACTACAGGGATTCCGCGCAGTGCGTTTGCGGCACCGTGGCGGTATCTGCTGCTGGGCGGGTTGTTTGTGATCTATTTTGTGCTGATGTTCGAGGGGCTGAAGACCTCCGCACCCGTCCGCTCGGCTGCGGTGTTCACGCTGGTGCCCGCGATGTCGGGCGTTTTTGCGTGGTTCTTGCTGCGCCAGCGGACGACGCCGCGCATGGTGCTGGCGCTGGTGATTGGCGGGGCGGGGGCGCTGTGGGTGATTTTCCGCGCGGACTTTGGCGCGCTGCTGGCGTTTGACGTGGGGCGCGGGGAGGTGATCTTTTTCTTCGGCTGTATCGCGCACGGGCTCTATACGCCGCTGGTGCGCAAGCTGAACCGGGGCGAAAGCGCTGTGGTGTTTTCCTTCGGTGTGCTGGTGGCGGGGGCGCTGTGGCTGGCGGTGGTTGGTGCAGGCGACATCCGCGCGACGGATTGGGGCGCGCTGCGACCGATGGTCTGGATCACTATACTCTATGTTTCTTTAGGGGCGAGTGCGATCACCTTTGTGTTGGTGCAATACGCGGCCCTGCGGCTGCCGTCAGCCAAGGTGATGGCCTATACCTATCTGGTGCCAAGCTGGGTGATCGCGTGGGAGGCCGCGCTGGGCAATCCGCTGCCGCCGCTGCTGGTCAGTGCGGGCGTGGGGCTGACGGTGCTGGCGCTGCTGCTGCTGCTGCGGGACGATGATGCTGTGCAGATTTCCGAGAAATCCGGAAATTCCGAAGGTTGACTGGAACCGGATCGCCCCCTGCGACGTTCTGTCCATATCAATACATAAGGAGATCAATCCAATGCGCAGCATTATTTACCTCGTGGGCCTCGTCGTGGTCGTTATCGCTATCCTGAGCCTTCTGGGTATTACCTGAACGCGCTTTGCACTTTTAGCGCATGGGAAGGACAGACATGCGGGGCATTATCTACATCATCGGGCTCGTTGTTATCGTGCTGGCCATTGTCAGGCTCTTTTTCAGCGCCTGATGCAGCGAAGATTACCACGCATAGCCGAATTTTCAGAAAGAGGGGCCATTGGCTCCTTTTTTTGCGTCAGCTGTTTGTGTCGCCCGCCACAGGCAATTCTGATGCCAGAAACCGCTCGAAGGCGTCCAGATGAACGGGCTCGAACTGGCCAAAGCCCTGCATCCAGACGGAGGCCGCGCGCAGGGCGTCCGGCTCCAGCTTGCACCACTTCACGCGGCCGCGCTTTTCCTGCGTGATCAGGCCTGCGGCGGTCAGCACGCCGAGGTGTTTGGAGATCGCCGCCAGTGACACATCGAAAGGCTCGGCCACGTCGGTGACAGCCATGTCATCCTCCAGCAGCATCGCGAGGATGGCGCGGCGGGTGGGGTCCGACAGGGCAGCGAAAGTGGTGTCCAGCGATGTGCTCATGGGGGGTATCCATAGGACAGGACGGGCGCCGACAAAAGCACAAGTGGCAATGCCGCACAGAAAGATCAACCGTATGGTTGAATAACATCACTGCGCAAAACAACGCAATATCGCTGCCGATTTACGGGAGGCGTTTATCCGTTTGAATTTTTAATCATTTTAAATCAGTTACTTGAAGGTGTCGTTGAGGCCGTTGACTCTGCACGGGCCTCACAGTACCTAACGCCTAAGACATCCAGCGGGGGCGGGCCTGTGACCGACGAAGATCGTAAAGCGGAATTTGCTGCGATCGAGGCGCGGATCGCGGCGGCCAAAGGTGCCAAGGCACCGAAATCGCGGGTGGAGGATCATCACTCTCAGGCGCAGTTGGCCTGGCGGATGGTGATAGAACTGGTGTCCGGTCTTGGGATCGGGTTTGGCATCGGGTACGGGCTTGACGCGTTTTTTGGAACGCTGCCTGTGTTCATGGTGCTGTTCGTGTTTTTGGGTCTCGCGGCCGGAGTGAAGACAATGCTCCGCTCCGCACAGGAGATGCAGGACCGGAAGCTGGCTTTAGAAGCCGGTACAGAATACGTCCCGAACAGGGGCGGGGCAAAACCGTCCGTTCAGGACGAAGAGAATTAGGGGGCCGACAGATGGCAACAGAAGCAAACGGCGCGGAAGAAGGTGGTTTGGTCTTTCACCCGATGGACCAGTTTATCGTCTCTCCGTTGAGCGGCGACGGTCCTGTGCAGTGGTTTACATTCACCAACGCAGCACTTTGGACCAGCCTGTCTGTCGCAGCTGTGTTCCTGCTGCTGGTTGTCGGCACATCGCGCCGCGCGGTTATCCCCGGCCGGATGCAATCGGTTGCTGAGCTCGCCTACGGCTTTATCTACAAGATGGTTGAAGACATTTGTGGCAAGGAAGGCGTGAAGTACTTCCCCTATGTCATGACGCTGTTCATGTTCATCGTGTTTGCCAACTTCCTCGGTCTGATCCCCACAGCGTTCACGCCCACGTCGCACTTTGCGGTGACCATCCCGCTGGCGCTGGCCGTGTTCCTCGGCGTGACGATCCTCGGCTTTGTGAAGAATGGCGCATCGTTCCTCGGCATGTTCTGGGTTTCTTCCGCGCCATTGGCGCTGCGCCCTGCGCTGGCCGTGATCGAGCTGATTTCCTATTTCGTGCGCCCTGTCAGCCACTCTGTCCGTCTTGCGGGCAGCATGATGGCGGGCCACGCGGTGATCAAGGTGTTTGCGGGCTTTGCCGCGCTGACGCTGGTATCACCGGTTGCCATCCTTGGCATCACTGCAATGTACGGTCTGGAGGTCCTTGTGTCCTTCATTCAGGCCTACGTCTTTACGATCCTGACATGCGTGTATCTGAAAGATGCGCTGCATCCTCACCACTGAACAATCGGCGGGG